>Ga0126328_10000015_pt1 | contig 64263 bp, 62 predicted proteins | sample InaspJWI13metaG_FD_97003 | JGI IMG/M metagenome (GOLD analysis project Ga0126328, IMG submission 97003) | Marine gutless worms symbiont microbial communities from Oahu, Hawaii - Inanidrilus sp. 1 OAHU.JWI-13 metaG | ecosystem: Host-associated > Annelida > Digestive system > Unclassified... | reverse complement strand
TGGGGTTTTGCAGCGCCATAGCTAAGTTGGAGATTGAATGTGGGACCGGAGATGGCGCCGCCAAAACTGACGCTGCCGCCGCTGAACTCAAAGGCGGAATCTCCCCTAAGAGTAATAGCGCCTCGGAATTCCGTGTCGCCACTCGAGCGAATAGTTCCATTTAATTCAATATCTCCTGCAATCGAGATATCATTTCCTTGGATATCGAGAGTTCCATGTAGGTCCAGATTGTTTATCTTAAAGGCGCTAGAGGTGTGAGAAACAGTAACCGAGGCGCCTCCCTCTATCGTGGCGTTATCCCCGGTTCTCGGAAAATCAGTTCCGCCGGTCCAATTGCCGGGATTTCTCCAGTCATTATCGACATTCCCAGTCCATTCGTAGTTCTCGTCGTTCTGAGCCCGAAGTTGCGCTGGGGCCAGGGCCAGCACGAGGACAGGGATAATAACCAGGTTCTTGTGCATCGCAGCTCCCTATTTCAATTCCAGTATATCACATTTTTACCAAGTTCAATGCTACTCGGCTTAGCTAGATTCACGCTGGCGCCGCAAAGAACCTAGTTCCAGTAGCGCGTTGCCAGTGCGTCGGAACCGATAACGGCAACTCGCATCCTGGAATCGAAGTAGGTTTCGAGCTTGAGCTGCACGCAGGCTGATTGATCTCGCAACTTTGATATTGAAAACGCTGTACAGTGCTTTATACACTAGCAGTGAAAGTAGGGAGCTCACAATGGCTGGGGCTCAGTTAACCAATCAAATGAGACAAAATGAGGTTCCGGATGACTTCTGGGCTCGTCCTTATAGTTGAAGATGAAGAAGACTTGACAAGCACTCTCGAATACAATCTACAGCGCGAAGGATTACAAACCCGGCGTGCTCTCACGGGCCAGGATGCGCTCTCATTGGCTGTTCAAAATCCAATTCCCGATCTTATTATCCTTGATTTGATGCTCCCCGATATCTCCGGTATGGAGGTTTGCCGGAAACTGCGGCAGGAAGAATCCACTCGCAATGTGTCGATTCTAATGCTAACGGCAAGGGCGGAAGAGATAGACAGAGTTGTGGGTTTCGAACTTGGCGCCGATGATTACGTGGTTAAGCCGTTTAGTGTGCGAGAACTCATACTGCGGGTGAAGGCGATACTTCGCCGGTCGTATCCGGAGAATAAAACCTCCGAACAGCATGTCTTTGGCTGTCTCCGCTTGGATGTGTCGGCCCACCGTCTATGGGTTGACAATCAGGAGGTACGTATCACCGCCCTCGAGTTCAATTTGCTCAAAACCCTGGTGCTTCGAAGAGGACGGGTGCAAACTAGGAATGCTCTGCTCACGGATGCCTGGAGCTTCCAGGCGAGCATTGGCGCCCGTACCGTGGACACCCACATAAAACGGCTGCGCAAGAAACTGGGCCGGGCAGGCAATTATATTGAAACCATACGGGGAGTAGGTTATCGCTTTGTTACTGAACCCGATGGAAATGAGTAATTGAAGCTGGGTTTTCGTAGTACCGTTCTTCTCATTGCCCTTATCCTGGCGCTTGCCGTATTTAGCGCCGTACTTCTGAAATCCGAACTCCGTCTACAGCTTGAGTCGGGAGTCGAATCGGAACTGCTGCGCAATGCCAAGGCAGCGCGAGAGCTGATACTGGCTTCTTCCGGGGAAAATTCTTTGCCGGAAACCCTGGCGGATAGGCTCGGGGAGATAATCTCGGCCCGCGTAACTGTGATAGCCGCCGACGGCAGAGTCCTTGGTGATTCGGAGCTATCAGCCAAGCAAATCAGTGAGGCGGATAATCGCGGATATCTTCCAGAAGTATTGGAGGCGCTTTCCGAGGGCCAAGGCCGCTCCAAACGTTATAGCGCAACCTTGAGAACCGAGATTCTTTACGTGGCGGTTCCATTTCGGCATGAAAACTACCAGGGGGTCGTTCGTATAGCCAAGCCGCTTCATGAGGTAAGCCTCGCCCTAAAAAGGCTTCAACTGCCGCTCTTTCTTGCCGCCGTCCTGGGAGTAGGAACCGCCATTCTAATTAGCATCTACATGTCCCATTTCATGTCGGGTCGGCTTCGGAACCTGGTAGAGAACGCCAGGATGCTCGCCGAAGGACGAGCAGTAGGACAAGGCCGCGGCATGATTGCAATTCCCTCGAAGGGAGAACTAGGTAGACTGGCCGGATCCATCAATCGAATGGCCCTGGAACTTGAACGGCTCATGTCCACTCTGGCCTGGGAGCGCGATCGCTTCGAGGCAGTTCTTGAGGGCATGTCGGAGGGAGTACTGGCTCTTGATAAGAATCGCCATGTAACCCATATAAATTCCGCCGCCTTATCCCTCCTAGGCCTATCCGAAGCGCCCACGGGGCGTATGCTCCTGGAAGTTGTCAGGTCGCCCGACTTGAGTGCGCTAATCTCTAAGTCCGAAATCGCGGAGGCCGGCACAGTCGAATTCGAACTTCCGGGGAAGAAATTCCGCCGCCTTAAGGCAACCGTTACCCCACAGCGTGCTACAGGGGGAACAGTGGTGGTGTTTCATGATATCACTGAACTACGCCGCTTGGAGACTGTGCGCAAAGACTTCATTGCGAACGTTTCTCACGAGCTTCGAACACCAGTAAGCGTTATCCAGGCCAACGCCGAAACTCTGCTGGCGAGTGAGTTGGAAATTAAGCCCCGCGCCTTGGAATTCCTTGAAGCCCTGCAGCGAAACGCCGAACGGCTTTCGAGCATAATTGCCGATCTATTGGATATCTCACAAATCGAGTCGGGGCAGTACATCATCGAACCCAGCGCGATACAAATAGAAGAGGCTGTTCGCAAAACTCTGGAGAACGTGCAAGCGAGGGCCGAGGCAAAGCATCTTGCAGTGGAAGCAGACTTGAAGTCTGATATCTTTGTATTGGCCGATGCAAAGGCGCTTGATCAGATTCTGTTCAACCTGGTCGATAATGCTGTGAAGTACACGCCCGAGGGCGGCCATATTGTGGTTCGGGCCTACTTAGCGGATAGCAAGGCGCACATAGAAATTTGTGACGATGGATATGGAATCGAATCGGAACACCGCGATAGAGTATTCGAACGCTTCTATCGGGCAGACGCCGGTAGATCGCGGGAGATGGGAGGCACCGGCCTTGGACTTTCCATAGTGAAGAATTTGACGGAAGCCATGAATGGGCAGGCGGGTTTGAGCCACGGCCGCCCTCGCGGTTCGGTTTTCTGGGTGACTCTGCCGGCGGGCAGGAAGTAAGCGCCCTTTAGGAACACAGAGGATGAATCGACAGGGAGGAAGCGGGTCTCTGTGTGGAGCGACTTTGAATCGACGCTATCCCCTGTATCGGATGGAGCCTGCAGCTCCCAATACTAGCTGCGCGGTTTTGCCAAGAAATCACCTAGCTGCCATGAAACTGTCACAAAATCATAGTAGGCTTGCCTGATAAGTATGAGGAGGCTTGAGAATGATAAAAACAATAATCAAAACTCTTTTGATAGCGCTACTTGCCGCTTTCGTTTTGGTAAGCTGCAGGGAGAAAGAAACGGAGCTTATCGCCATTGACGGTTCCAGTACGGTTTTCCCTATTACCGAAGCGGTGGCGGAGGAATTTCAAGGACAATACAAGGCCCAGGTAACCATCGGGATTTCGGGAAGCGGCGGCGGTTTCAAGAAGTTTTGCAAGAGCGAAACCGTAATCACCAATGCTTCTCGGCCTATAAAACCTTCGGAAGTGGAACTTTGCAAAGAAAACGGCGTTGAGTACATCGAGTTGCCTGTTGCTTATGATGGCATTGCAGTAGTGGCCCATAAGCAGGCTGATTGGATAGATTACATGACTGTTGAGGAGTTGAGAAGACTCTGGTCCCCCGAGGCACAGGAGGAAATAACTCGTTGGAATCAGATCAGGCCGGATTGGCCTGATGAGGAAATACATCTCTTCGGGGCGGGAGTGGACTCCGGAACCTATGATTATTTCACACAGGCCATTGTAGGGGAAGAGCACTCTAGCCGGGGCGACTTCACATCTAGCGAGGATGACAATGTACTAGTGCAGGGAATAGCCAGCGATACTCAGGCGCTGGGCTTTTTCGGACTCGCCTACTATGTGGAAAACATGGACAAACTCAAGATAATACCTATAGACGATGGCAATGAGGACAACGGCTCTGAGCCCATCGCGCCCTCCCTTGAAACCGTGGCCGATGGCACATACCAGCCTCTTTCCCGGCCGCTTTTCATTTATGTCAACACGGAGGCAGCCGAGCGCAAAGCCGTGCAGGACTTCATTTCCTTCTATCTTGCCGAGGGCGGACCCCTAGTTATGGAGGTTGGCTATATTCCACTTCCTGATCGAGACTATGAGCTTGTTAAGCAGCGTTTCGATAAGCGCATTGTGGGATCCATCTTTGGAGGCAGGGGGTCTCAAGTGGGCGTAACTATCGAGGAACTCTTGAGCGGGCAGTAGGAGCTATGAGCCGTTCAAAGAAGGGACAGAAGGCGGATTTTCGCATAAACGCAACGCCGTTTCGTGAGCGCTTGGTGGAATTTGGACTGCTTTGCAGCGGAATTCTCTCCATATTTACAACCGCTGCCATACTAGCTGTCTTGGCCTTTGAGACAGTGGGATTCTTTCAAGACGTGTCTCTCGCTGAGTTTCTTGGCGACACCCAGTGGACGCCTTTGTTCAGCGAGAAGCACTTTGGGATTTGGCCGCTTATTGCCGGCACGTTTTTAACTTCGCTTATCGCCATCGCGGTGGCGCTGCCGCTGGGCCTGCTTGTCGCCATCTACCTTAGCGAGTTTGCACGGGAGGGCCTGAGAAAGGCAGTTAAACCAGCGCTCGAAATTCTGGCCGGTGTTCCTACCATAGTCTATGGTTATTTCGCATTGATTTTCGTTACACCGCTGCTGCAGAGCTTCATACCAGGACTTGCCGGCTTCAATGCCCTGAGCCCGGGGATAGTGATGGGGATAATGATTATTCCCATGATTTCTTCGCTAAGCGAGGATGCCCTACATGCGGTGCCTGCCAGCCTGAAAGAAGGAGCATACGCTCTTGGAGCAGGGAGGCTGGCTACGGTTTTTCGGGTAAGCATTCCATCGGCTTTCTCCGGCATAGTGGCCTCTGTAATCCTGGCAACATCGCGTGCTATAGGCGAAACCATGATAGTGGCTATAGCGGCCGGACAGCAGCCTAGGTGGACATTGGACCCGCGCGTACCCATCGAAACCATGACCGCGTACATAGTTCAAATCAGCCTCGGAGACACACCCACGGGAACCATAGAATACAGGACAATCTTTGTAGTGGGCGCCTCTCTTTTTCTTATTACCTTTGTGATGAACATATTGAGCCAGCGAATGGCGCGTCGCTTCCGGGGGAAGATATGAGTAAGTTCACCCTGCGCCGCAAGCTTGCCGAGAAGGCCTTCATCGCTCTGTGCATTGTCGCGGTTGTGCTGCCCCTAGCGGTACTCTTGGTTCTGGTAATCGATGTTGCAATTGATTCCGCAGGCCGCCTGAATTGGGACTTCCTAAGCAGCTATCCATCGCGCAAGGCAGAGAAAGCAGGTATCCTACCGGGCCTCGTTGGAAGCATCTACTTGATCGTTCTGACCGCGGCAATGGCCCTTCCTGTTGGAGTTGGGGCAGCGGTTTATCTCGAAGAATATGGCGGGCGCGGCTGGCTCGCCAATCTTATAGAAATCAACATCGCCAATTTAGCGGGCATTCCCTCCATAATATACGGCTTGCTCGGCCTCGAGCTGTTTGTACGCACCCTCGGAATGGGAAGGAGTTTATTGGCAGGCGCTTGCACCATGGCCCTCCTTATCCTTCCCATTGTAATCATGGCCTCGCGCGAGGCCCTGCGGACTGTTCCGCTTTCTATCCGCGAGGGAGCCTATGCGCTGGGAGCGACACGCTGGCAAACCGTACGACAGGTGGTATTGCCCGTGGCGTTTCCGGGAATTCTGACGGGCGCCATCCTATCTGTCTCACGGGCGATTGGAGAGGCTGCTCCTCTTTTAGTCGTGGGCGCATTGGCTTACATTGCCTTCCTGCCCGATGGAATCAACTCTCCCTTTACTGTGTTGCCGATTCAAATATTCAACTGGGTTTCTCGCCCGCAGCAAGAATTCCTGAATAATGCGGCCGCGGGTATCGTGGTGTTGCTGCTTACAATGCTAGCGCTCAATGGACTGGCCATCTACCTGCGCAACCGCCTCCAAAAGAGGAGGGATTGGTAATGGCGTCGGCTAGCAGAATGAACTCGACGTCGGATGCAACAGCGGGGAAGGCAGTGAAATCGCCTATAGTCTCAACTCTGCCGCCAAGGCATCCCTTACCGGAGGAAGGCTCTCTTAGCGCCAAGTTTTCCATCGAAAACCTATCGGCCTGGTTCGGTAATCAGCAGGCGATTCGCTCAATTAATATGAATATTTCCGAGAGGCAAGTAACTGCTATTATCGGCCCCTCGGGCTGCGGTAAATCCACCTTCATACGCTGTCTCAATAGGATGCACGAGCTGGTTCCCGGAACGAGAGTAGAAGGGCTTGTCAAACTCGATGGCGGCGATATATATGATAGAGGAGTGGACCCCGTGCTCCTTCGCAGGCGGGTTGGTATGGTGTTTCAGAAGCCGAATCCGTTTCCGACAATGTCCGTGCGGGAAAACGTGCTGGCTGGGCTCAAGCTGACGAAATCCGAGCGGATAAAGCAGGCTCCCGAGATTGTTGAACGCGCCCTAGAGCAGGCGGCTCTCTGGAAGGAGGTTAAAGATCGTCTTGACGAGCCAGGCGCCAGCCTTTCGGGTGGGCAGCAGCAGCGGCTTTGCATCGCGCGTGCCTTGGCCGTCGAGCCGGATGTGCTGCTGATGGACGAGCCTTGCTCAGCGCTGGATCCTATCGCCACCGCGCGGATAGAAGACTTGATTCACGGCTTGGTGGAACGCTATACCATAATCATAGTTACTCACAACATGCAGCAAGCGGCGCGAGTTTCCAACTACACCGTATTCTTTCTACTGGGCGAGCTTGTCGAGTTTGGGGAGACAAACCAGCTGTTTACCGCTCCAAAGGAAAGGCGTACAGAGGACTACATCACCGGAAAGTTCGGTTAACGGCGTTTCAATGATTGGGAAGGCATGGTATTGAAAATATGAGAAAGTCACACACGGATAGAAAGTATGAGACGGAGCTGAGCCAACTTCGCGAGATAATCCTGCTAATGGCCGGAAAGGTGGAGAAAATGATCGCGCAGTCGGTTAAGGCCCTCGTGGAACGCGATATAGACCTGGCCAAAAAAACAATCGAGATGGATCATCAGGTAAATTATGATGAAATTGTATCCGATGAGCTTTGCTTGATTATACTGGCAAAACGACAACCTATGGCCCTAGACCTTCGTTTCATTACCTTGGCTCTGAAGATGGTTACCGATCTGGAGCGCATCGGGGATTTGACGGTGAACATAGCAGAACGAGTCGCGGATTTGGGAACTGAGCTGCCGCCCATATCCTACGTCGATATCCGACGGATGGCTTCGATTGGCCAATCAATGATTCGGGATGCAATTGATGCGTTTGTAGCGGGCGACGCCGAAAAAGCACAGGCTGTTGTTGATCGGGACGACGAGGTGGATGAGCTTTATACGCGGGTTTTCCACGCATTGCTGGATATGATGAAGGATGAGGCCAACGTGGAGCACGGAATGCATATACAATCGGTGGCCAAGGTACTCGAACGTATGGCCGATCACTGCACCAATCTTGCGGAGCAGGTAATCTTCATGGTTAAGGGTAAGGATATCAGGCATATCGGAAAACTCGGCGAGGTTTGAAAGTCCGGAATTCGGGCCGCGGACAAGGCTATGCGCGGTAAGCTCCGGTTAACTCTTCAGATTCCCGCGGCGCCTAGCTAGCATCCGGTGTGTTCCACACTACAGGCGCTTTCGTGATGCATGTAAACTGCCTGCCGGGGAGCGTGGCGCGCCCTGTTGCCGCCTCTGCGAATTCGGGGGCATGGATTGGTTTTCAGCCCCTGCATAGATACGAGAGCACATCGCCCATCAATCGATTGATAGCGGCGCAGTTCTCCGAACAATTCAGCAGAATTTCCTTCTCGCATTGCACATAGGGAGATGGAACCAGTTCATTCCTACAATTTGAAACCAGTTCCCGCGCCGATTCCGGCGTGGTTTCCAGGTGAAACTGAAGCCCGATAACGGATTTGCCAATCTGAAAGGCCTGGTTTCGACACCCCTTGCTTTCCGCGATTCTTATTGCTCCGGGCGGCAGGCTAAGGGTTTCGCCGTGCCAGTGGAAAACCTCGGTTGATTCCGGGAAAACGAAGGTGGTATTCGGCTTTGCGGCCACGGATCGAACAGGGAACCATCCAATCTCTTTTACGGGATTCGGGAAAATATCTCCACCCATGGCGCTTGCTATAAGCTGTGCGCCTAGACAAACACCCAGCACGGGCTTGCCGGATCCAATAACCCCGCGAAGAAATTCCTTTTCCAAGCTGAGCCAAGGAAATACTTCTTCATCATTGGCGCTCATGGGGCCGCCCATAAGCACCAGTAGATCGATTTCATCCGGAGAAGGCAGCTTTGCCGATTCGTGGAATTTGGTAGAGCTTATTTTATAACCGGCGTTTTGAAGCCAGGCCTTGATGCCGCCGAGTCCTTCAAACGGCACATGCTGTAAGTAGTGGGCGCGCATCCATTCTCCTTCGCGTTATTGGATTCCATCGTCTTCACTCAGCGAGTCCTCCACCTCGGCGAAAGTTTCTGTGTTGAGTTCGAGAACCTCCAAGGTTTTCTTACGGACGCCGATGCCATGGTTTATCAGCAAATCGATTAGTTTCGCGCCGTCGATGAGCGTGATTGGAGCTACTCCCGGCTCAAAGGCGGCATCAAGAGTATTTTTCGAAAATCTAGAAGTGGTGATGATTGTTCCCCGAACCGCGCTGAAGCGATGGAGGGAGCCTCGTAGGGCATCGAGATCCTTGCGTTGGATTGGTCGCTTGTGTCGTTTTGCCTGGATCACCTCTCGCACCGAGGTAATGCCAAGCTCGATGTCCGCCACGACATCGACGCCGCCGTCATTGGAGGGGCTCGTTACCTCGACATTGTCGTAGTTCATTTCCTCAAGCAGACGCTTGATTAGATGCTCGAAAGCGAAGGGATTGAGGTTATTCAGGATATCGCGGATGCTATCTCGAACGTAAGCTTCTTGTTGGCGAACTAGTTTGCGAATTTTTTGTTCTTCCTCGCCCCCATGTGCGTCTTCGTCGTCGATCTTATCGAGGTGAGCGAGACCCTCATTCGATATGCTGTATTGCGTGCCTGAGCGTTCCACAAATTTGCGATCGAGGAGATTGTATAGACGGAAGCTAAGTGCGTTCTTGATGGTTCTATCCGTCCCGAATTTGGATCGGTGCGAGAGATACTCACTCCAACCCTCCACAAGCTCGCCGAAACTTGCGGGTCCGATTTCGCCTACCAAGGTGAGCAACTTGAGTAGGCCCTCGGCTTCGTCGAGTGCGGCCTCGGTTTTTCCTCCAGGGTTGTTCACAAAATCTGCGCCTCGATCGGTGAGCTCTAAGGGGCCGCCACCATCATACGCAAGGAGTTTATAGCTAGTGGCTAGCCACCAGTGTCCATAGACATGTCGTGGGTTGATTCTTTTTTTTGTTCCCATCCAGATTGCAAGCGCGGTTTCTTGGAAAGCTCCAGACAGTCGTTCTGGTATCCAGTCGTCCGGAGAGGACCAGTTCACGGGTTCCTGCGGCGTTCCTTGGAGTGCCAGGATGGTGGATAGTAGTCCAGTAATTTCCGAGCGACGCATTCCGCTCCAGATGGGCAGCAGCAGTCTAAGCTCAGTGTACAGAGGAAAGAGGGAGATATGAACTCGTTGCGCTGAACCATCGGTGATTTCTTCCACCGATTGTGATGAGGCTCCATGGGAACGTAGTCCGAAGACTCCCCGCGAAACTTTGACGAAAGTGCTGTCCTTGCCTTTGATATCCACAGTGAGTACCGCACTGATAGACCTTGCCGGCGTCTTTGACTGTGTTTCAACGAGTTCTTCATCGAGCAGCCGCTTGGTGATTTCCCGGTAATGGAGGGGCTCACCGGCTTCGTCCAGTACACGTTGGATTCCTTCTTTTAGTGAAAGGGGCATAGTCTTCCCTCCTTTCGTTAGTTAACTGTTACTGCAGGAGTCATGATTCGTTGAACTTAAGGGCGAAAGTTTCTGAGATAGGCCGTAGATAGACTTCTCAGGCTGCCGGCATCTGGCGGCTTTCGGACACCCTTCTCCTTTACTGCCTCAATCTCGCTACTATACTCCGATTTTTTTCAGGATTCAATTGCCTACCTCGGTTGGAACCAATCGAGTAGTGCAGGGTGGCCGAGGGTCTCAAAAAGGAGACGGATGTCGAAACACCTGGCTATTACCACGCGGCGCGATATAAACTTCGAAAATGAATTGGCTGTACTAGGTCAGAACTCAGGAAAATGGGAATTCTTATCCTACCGCGTTAGTTCACTGATCAGTTTTTCAAAATCCGGATATAGTTCTACAAGCCTATTTCGCCTGCCAGCCTCGTAGTCATTAAAACTGAAACCTGGCGCAACTGTTACTCCTAGAAGAGCAAAGCTACCTCCGGAAATCAGTTTTGAACCCTGCCATGTTCCACCTTTCACAACATGCTGCAGCTTCATATTCCCAAATATATCATGGCCCAATCGCAGCATTCTGCCCCGGCCGTCTTTGCCTAGTTCGAGAAGCTCGATCGGATCTCCTAGATAGAAGTGGAAAATCTCGTCACTGGGTAGCCGGTGCAGCGCGGAGAAGGTATCGGGGGTGAGTAAGTAATAGATTGCCGTACTGGCAGGCCTGGTTCCATCGTAGGGGGGAGATACTATATCGGCGGGAAGCTCAACCGAGGATTTATAGGTTTCGACATAGAATCCTCCCTCTTCAGGCAGCGGTTGAAGCTTCAGTTCTTTGATTATTTCTTCCGGTTTCAATATCTGCCCATCTCTTTGCCGCTGAATGCCACTGTACTTCGAACTAAGAACACCAAGCACTTTGCGGGATCGCGTAGGTATGACTTCTGATGCTCGCCGCCGTGAAAGCAATCCGCCGGAAGCCGGATTTAAGCTGCGATACTCGAAAGTACCGCTCCTGGCGGCAGCCTGAACTCTTCCCCGCTAGCAGAGTCATATCCCGGCGGAACTGCAAAAAAGTAGCTCATAAATCTTTATTTTGCAATAGTCTCATTTAAAAATTTCGTCCTGGCTTGAGAAATTCTTTCATCTTGCAAAAGCGCACTAGCTAGAACCCTTATCAGCGCAGTGAGGATTGAGAGTGCACATTCAAGACTTCCTGGTAATCTCACCGAAACAGCGGCTAAACCGAATCCATCTTCTTCTCGCTTCAGTTCGATAGCTATCCCCGCGGGGATCGGGGGGTTCCAGATGCTGCCAAAAGATGCCACGCGAGTCCCAGGGCTATTAGACCGAGTCCGGCTATCCATATCACCGGCTCCACCCAGAAGGCCAGGCCCAGGCAGCTTGAAAGCCCAAGGAGTGGGATGATGCGTGGAAGACGCCGCTGTTTGGCGGGAAGTCTCAGCGCCGACAGATTTGTCAGCGCATAGTAAACCAGCACGGTAAAGGCGCTGAACGACCAGGTTATTCCAACGTTGCCTATGAGAACGAGCCCGATTACCAGCACCCCCGTTAGGATAAGCGCTCGGCTCGGCGACTTCCGCCGATAATCCACGTGCGCGAGCCAATTCGGCAAGTCTCGCCGGCGCCCCATGGCGAGTATAACACGCGATAGGCCGAGCAGTAGATTGAGCAGCACGCCGGCCATGGCCGCCGCAGCCCCTCCTGCGACAAGCCAGCTAACCCAGGGAACCCCGAAGCTTTTAGCCGCAACTTCGAGCGGCGCTGCTGCCGTGCGAGTAGCCTCGAAGAGGGCATCCGCGCCAATTACGCCCACGGCGACTGCCGCTACGGAAGCATAGAGAAGCATGGTTGCGATCAGGGTGGCAAGAATTGCCCGAGGGATATTCCGCGCCGGATTTCGAATCTCCTCGCCCAGGGTGGCGATACGACCGTATCCGGTATAGGCCACGAACATCAGCGCGGTTCCACGCAGCAGCGCGCTGCTGCCATCTGAACCGAAGAAGGGAAGAAATTGCGATGCGCCGTTTTCAATGGCTATCGGAGCGCCGACAAGAACGAACACTGCAAGGGAGAGCAGGGTGAATGAAACTATAATCGCGTTGGCGAGATTGCTGCGCTGCATCCCTCCCGCGGCTACGGCGGTGAGCAAGGCAACTATCGCGATGGCCAGCAGAATGCGGGGAAGCCTCCCTTCGACGCCAAATCCGGCAAGCAGATATCCCGAGAAGCCCAGAGCCGCCGTTGCGGCCGATGCCGATTTGGCGCATAGGAACATCCATCCGGCAGTGAAGCCGAGAGCCGGGTGGAGGTAGCGGTATCCATACTCATATGCACCACCGCTCACCGGATGGTTTGCGGCAAGCTGGGCGCTTGAGAGACCGTTGAAGGCGGCAACGATGGCAGCCAGCGCCACGGCCAGAACAACGGAGGGACCAACCACGCCGGCGGCAATGCCGATGCTGACGAAGATACCAGTACCTAGAATGGAGCCAAGCCCCATGAAAACGGCGCCGGGCGCCCCGACTGTTCGATTCAGCGAGGCGCCTCGATGATGGGGAGGGCGGTCTCTTTTTTCAGAGCTATGGCTGCTCAGTTTGTTAGCTCCCGTTTGTGTTAGAAAAAGGGTCTATATTGATTCTAAATAGGATTTGTATGAGTCTAGTAGATCTTTTCCTACATCAGAGCTGGCGAATTTGCGATAGAAGAACCCGAAGAGCCCCGGCGCCTTGTCAACGTTTATAATCAAGCGGTGTCTAACTCCCGTCCGGGTGGCCGTGAACTCGTCTAAGAGATGCACCCCTATCTTAATTGCCTTTCCGGCCTGGAATTCCTCATCGAATTCGATAAGCACGCTCTCTTTCTCGACTCGTTTAACGATGTTCGTCCGCCTTATTACCCATTCTTTGGTCTTGATGGTTATCCAATCATCGCCCTGATCCGCCAGTTCGACCTGAGAGGTATTTGGTATGAAGCTAATCATCCTAGCATGATGCTCGCCTAGGTCTTCGATGTCTTCCTTCACGCGTTCGAGGCTGCATTCGATTTCGTTAGAACCCTCAAACCAAGCTTTCATACTTTCCTCCTACAGTTTCACTCTATTCGTATTCTCTTCATTTTATTCGTATTCTCGTTTTGATCAATGCCCAAACCAGGTCTCCGGCATAGCTGCGCGAGGCTGCAAGTCTTGGCTGGGCCTCCATTTACCGCCCTCTTATCCCCTGCCGCTTGTTTGGCATTTGCTTTTCGAATGGGCCAGCGCCTCAGGTTGGTCTTCCATGAAATTCCGTCTCGGTTTTTTCACTTTCAAACCTGCGCGAGCCGTTTTTTCCGGAGCCTATGCTCTGGCGCCGGTTTATCCGACGGGGACATAGGCGGCGGCCGCAATAAGCCGCTTTATATCGCGAAGTCCCACCTTGCCTTTGTAGAAACGGGCATTGTCATTGGCGCGAATAAGAGCCGTATAGAGTGCTTCGGGATTCGCTGCCGCCACCATTGCCGCGCTGGCAAAGCCCGCGGCAGTCAGCACCCTTGCAAAGGTAGGGCTAACCCACTGGATGCGTGAGAGATCGGAAAGCGCCAGAAACTCCGACAGATCTTCCTTCTCAAGCTTCGTGTTTTTGGCAAGCTTGTCAATGCCAGACGAGCCAGCTTCATAGAATTGTTGGGTATTCTTGATACCGGCCTGATCCAGCTTGGCTATCGTTTCCTTGTTCAACCAATTAAAAACCTTCAGCGGCGGTGGTTTGGGAAAGAAGCCTTCGACCGCGCGCCTAAGCAGCACGAGGTAGCTGGTATCTATCCCGGAATCCTCGCCAAGAGATGCGAGCGACCTCTTGGTTTTTAGCCGGATTCTCAAATCGGCGAGAGATTTCACCCCAGTCTTTTTGAGCGCACCCAATTTCTCCGTCAGATCATTGAGCAGGGGTTGGAGACTTGGGATCAGGTCTGTCGCCTCAAGGCGTGCTTGCAGGTAATCGAGGTTTGTCGAATCCCCGTTGATGAAGTAGCTCATCCCTACTCCCAGAAATCCGATGCTATCTCAACCAGGTTGCCCTCGGGATCGGCTATCATGGCTGAGCGAAGCTTCCAGGGTTCGTCACGGGGGGCGTAGACCCTTGCAGCTCCCAGGCTTGCTATGCGCTCGAAAAAAGTATCGACGTTTTCTTTCGCGCCCACGTTGATTACCAGTTCGAAACTTCCGTTCAAACCCCTTGGATATTCGGGCTCTCGCCCAAGCAGTTCGGGCAGCTTCGAACGCTCGTACATGGCGAATCGAATCCCTTCATGCTCGAATTCCGCATAGGGACCTTCTCCGTTCCAGTCGATTTTCAAGCCGAGTGTCTCCCTGTAAAAAGTTACCATCGTTGTCAGGTTTTCCACAAACACTACGATCATATTGAATTTAATTCCCACTGACTTACCTCCGCGGTTTTCTAAGCAAATTTGCTTGAGCCCGAGTTGGTTGTCAACTTAAAAGCTGCCGTTCGAGCCGCGTATGTAGACTCCCTGTAGTACTAGGCGAATTTTCGTTAGATTGCCGGCAGGCGAGGCAGACAGCGGTCTCCTTGATTGGAAGTGAACGATTCCGATGTAGGCTTCTTATTGATAGCGTACATATCGAATACATTCACACTAGTGGGCATTTCAAGGCAGCAGTGGTTTTTCATCAGATTTTTCCGGCTTTCCTATCTGAGTGCTAAATCCAGGTTACGAGCGCTATGGCGCTAGTTGCGGTTATCAAATAAAATCTGTTTCGGAATGTCTCTCTAGTACGCATCATAGCCGCGGCACCTGTTGCGCGCCAGACAGCTCGAATTAGCGCCTGCCGCCGCAAGATGAGTATTTCGATCGGATAATGAGGGGAATTGTATGGCAGGCAAGCGCGTTTTCGCATTCATCGGCCATCCGGGCCCGAAGAGTCTTTGCGCTAGTCTTGTTTCCGCCTATCTCGATGGAGTAAAGGAGGGTGGACACGAGGTTAGAAGCCTCAACCTGGCTGCCATGAACTTCGATCCCAACCTCGAAGGAGGGCATTGCCAAACAGCCGCGCCGCTCGAGGCAGACCTTAGAGCCTTTTGGGATAACCTTCAATGGTGCGAGCATTTTGTTCTGGGCCACCCGCTATGGTGGGGTGGCTTTCCAGCCCGGCTTAAGGGAGTTTTCGATCGAGCCTTGTTGCCCGGCGCTGCCTATGATCCATCTAGTAAATGGCCGCTTCCGAAGCCCCTGCTCAAAGGGCGCTCAGCAAGAGTCTTGATTACTGCAGATACGCCAGGTTTCTTCCTGCGCCTGGCCTATGGCAATGCTATTTTGAAACAAACTGATCGGCAGGTATTTAGGATTTGCGGCATAAGGCCCAACCGCTTCAGTGTGTTTTCTCCAGTCAAGAGGTCCACTGATGAAAAACGTAGATCTTGGTTGAATACGGCCCGTGCACTTGGCCGCAAGGATGTGTAATCGCGGCATGCAAACCGCTGTTTAGATAACTTGAGCAGAGCGGCGGTCTATGAGTCATTATCGGAGACTATCCCTACTCAGGCTGCCCACAGGTAACTCAGCACTGGCTATCAGGCTTAGTGATGCTGCGTGCTCTACTTTGAAGACTTGCTTGCCATAGACCAAGGACTCAAGGCGAGGATTGATTTTTCGATAAGGCGCGGTATGCGCCCTTTGGTTCTAGGGTAGAGCAGCCTAGCCGGCGTTTGCTAAAAGCGCAGCATCAATATCGCTTAGCAGGATCGGCAGCGCCTTTGCTTTTTCACTGTAGCAGGCCTGGCCGGCGGCTGAGGCAGCGTTAAAACGAGGGCATTGCGAGAGTTCGCGAAGGCCTCTTGGCGAAGAGCCGTTTTGCATCGCGGTATCCAGTGGAACCGAATCGTACCTGGTAAGCGCCGATTGGAATTAGGCTATCTTCGCGTATTACTTAATTCTGCTTCGAGTCGACCCACCTAAGAACGCGGAGAACGCGAAGAGTGTTCATCCGGCTGGGCTCACGCCCCCCTTCGATGCGAAAATACTCCTTTCCGCTGTGCCAATTCTGCGCTCGCCATTTTCCATCTCTAGTTCGCGCGGAGGTCAGCGCGTTCACGGCGTCGCCTAGGCGATCGTCCCACTGTGCGCCGGCCACCCTGAAGTGTTCCAAACCGCGCAGCACGTCGAAGTACCAGCGTGGGGGAAACGAGAGCTTCGAGAAGCTCGGTCGCACGATTTCTCCGGTGCGCTCGGATCGGTACAGCCGATGCCGGAGAAAGTACTCGCGGCCGCTGTCTGCTGCTCTTTGCAACCTCGAATCACTTCCGCGGGCCGATGTAAACGCGGCCAATCCCTCCAATGTACTGATGGTGGTGTGAAACGACGAATGCCTTGCCCGTGCGCTGCTGCAGTTCCACCCGCCGTCGGCCATCTGCTCTCCGAGCAGCCATTCCACCATTCGATCACACCGCTCGCTCTCGCCGAAACCGAAGTAACAGGCCATCGAAAGCAGCATCGCCGTGACACAGGTGTCCGTCCACTCGGAGTTCCAGAGACTTACACCGCCTCCCCTGCTTACGCCTTTTTCTAGTAGCAGGCGGCAGCTCAATCTCGCATCGTGGTGCCTTGGCTGCAGGCCCAATTGTGTTAGCAAACGAAGCGTATAGAAAGTAGATGTCCACTTCGGCTGGTAGAGTCCGCCGCCCCACCTACCATCTGCTGATCGATACGACAGCAGGCATGCTCCCCAGCCTTCGCGGGCAACCCTGCGACGCGTTCTAGTCCATGTGGATTCAGCGCGGCCCAAGAGATCTCTCTGGGTCTGCCACAGCACCGACGGGTCTCCCTCGAGTAGCCACGCCGCTACACTCTTGGATAGGTGTCCGAGCCTAGTCACAGCCGCATACTCCTTAGCTTGCATTCAATCTTCCGAAGCGCTTTGGGGAAGGACTCGAACTCGTTTGAGTGCTGCATCGTCCATCACACCAGAGTACCACAGTCTCTCGAACGCGCCGCTTTCCGATGGCCGCCTCTTCCGCTGCGAGCGCCTTTCACAGCTAGTTCGTTGTTTCTTGATTCTTCGTTGACACGAAAATGGGGCCAGCGGGCTTTGAACTTTGGTCTCCGTTTAAAACCGGTGTGTCTTCTGAAGTGATTTCGGCGATGGGCAGCGCGCCTACTCCGTGGGGTTTTTCAGCACAACTACTGCAAGCGGCGATGCGTGGAAGCTAGCAACCGCTAGCCCGCTGCTTCCGGCTTCTCATTCATCCACTAGACTTCCAGGCTGGCTCGGAGCCTTCCTTCTCACGCAGTTCGGGGTCATTTTTTCTCCAAAATCCTTAGTGTGCTTGGTGGGTTCTGTACTTGCCGGATCGCGGCAAAGAGCAGCTCCACATAGCACTGGCGATCGACGCGCTCAATTACGATGCCAAGTTCTTCCTTGCCCGTAGTTGAAAAGAGCACTCCTAACAGCATCCGCTCGCGTGTAGGAATATCGATTTTGCTAGCGGAGAAGACCTTCTCACGGATTAACGGAAATTTTGCAACTTGTGCTGCTTCGGTATGCTGAAAGCATAACAATTAGTTGGCATGTGTCAATAGACGGAGGGCTCGCTTTAATACTCGTTTTTTCCCGGGCGTGGTGTTTTCGACCGGCGCGGTCATCGAAATACGCGCCAACTGATTGAATTAACAAGGGCCGTGAAATCGGTCAGTTTTGCAAGACACCGAGGCATGGCGCTCAGGCAGAGTTATTCTGGCTCGCTCAGGGCCGCGCGAAATAAATCCGGACTCTCGATTTTCTGGGGCAGCGCTCCTCGAGCCGGCCAATTGCTCGCGGAAGATGGAGAGTTTCCGAAACTCGGGGTCTTACTGGAATCCATGGCATCTCCCCTGGATTTCGGATGATGGGTTTTCAAGGTGAGTAAGGTTCTCAAATGGCGGGACTGATTTGCTCAGCTGCAACTAGCGCTTCCTTCTGAACAGGTATGCCGGCGCCGTCTTGGTGTAGCCGATGCCCCGGTTCAGCTTGCGGACCAACTCTTCTGTCACCCTAGTTTCCCTCTTTGGCTTGAAGTAGGAATCGAGGTTCTCCTCGACCACACGAAGCCTATCACCGCGTTTCTGGATTACCCCGATAAACTCGTAATCGGGGTTGATGGAGGCAAGGCCGGCGTCGCCATGGCTATTGTTCACAGCTAGGATGCCGCCTATCTTCAAGTAGCGCTTGCAGGGCTTCGAGATGAAGCCGGCGTAGAGGGAGATGAGCAAGTCGAAGGCGTTTTCGGATTTGGGGATGCCGGCCTCGTAGCTTAGGCCATGAAAGATTATCTCGGGTTTCTCGCTGTAAACCCTGTGCCTGTTCGCGAAGGCGGCAACATCGCCCATCTTGGCGAAGAATCGCCTTGCGTCGCGGTTGTTGTCCACGTACACAACCGAGGGAAACACGAAGGATGCGGTTATGTGAATGAAGCTGCCGGGGTAGAGAACTCTGCCCGGCCGGCTCCAGGCGGCAAGCGCATCGAAGAGGCCGCGCCTGGCCCCTTCGCCCGCGTAGTACTTCTCATAGAGTTTCTCTACCGAGAAGGCCTCCCGCTGTTTTCGACCCTCCTTTTTTCCGTTACTTCCTACGTTTATGCCTGCCATTCGCATCCTTGCATCAGGTTATTCCGAGGTTCCGTCCGGGTATGTATGGTAAATACCCCCGCCTTCGGGCCGCAGTACGGGAAGCAGTGGCCGAATTCGAAGGTGTATGTCAGCAGGCAATACGCACTCGATAGGCCCATGGCCGTTCTCCTTTCTAATCTGCTGCCGGTAGCGATTTGATGAACCTGGCCACCGTCTTGTTGATCGCTCCTTCAAACTTCCAGCCGCCCCCGGCGGCCAGCTCGGGGCCGTACAGCGGATCGGCGGTGCTTACGATTATCATGTCGAGGTCGTGGAGTAGAATGATGTAGTTAGCCCCGTGCCCCGCGGCGTAGTTGAAGGAGTGGCCGCCGACCCGGGCGGACCACCACTGGTAGCCGTACCCGAGGTTGCGGAAGTCGCCGTATCGGCTGGTCAACCACCCACCTATCCTGATGCCCGAGCTGTAACTTCGCAGTGAATTCTCAACCCACTCGGTTGATAAAACCTGCCTTCCTTCGTAGTTGCCTCCGCCGAGATACAATTGACCGAACCTGGCCATGTCGCGCGCTGTTAGGTAAATCTCCAGCGCGCCGAAGTTGTATCCGTCGGCGTCGCGGCTCCACTTCTCTACCGCTGCCCCGATAGGGATGAAGAGGCGCTTCTGCGCGTAGGACTCGAGATCGGTTTTACACGCCCGGGCGACCGCGACTCCCAGGAGGTGCGACGACAGGTTGGAGTACTGAAATTTCTCCCCCGGATCGCCGGTGAGCGGGAAGTCGACCAGGTGAGGTATGAAGTGCCAGTTGTCGCGGAAGAAGAGCAGCTCGAGATACGGCGGCGTGGACTCCTCGTTGGGATAGCCGGCGCGCATCTTGAGCATCTGCCGGAGAGTGATTTGCTTCTTGCGCGGATCTGTTATCTGCTCCTCAAGCTCCGGGAAGAAGTCGACGAGTCTCTGGTCTAGGCTCTCCAGGCAGCCCTGTTCCAGCGCGATCCCTACCAAGGCCGACGTCACGCTCTTGGTCACTGATTGTCGGCCCGAAAGCTGGTCGATGGCTCCGGCGTTGAAGTAGCCTTCGGCGATCAGATGGCCGTTCTTAACCACCAGCAAGCTGTAGAGAGTCTCCAGCTTTGCGGCGCCGGTGTACAGTTCTGCCACAAGTTCCGGGTCTAATCCCTGTGCCGCGGGTGTCGATATCCTCCAGCCATCTATCCGCTGCGGCTTGTAATCGACCGCCGCCAGGTCCGAGTGGCCGCAACCCAAAACGGCCGACAGAGCCAGGGCGCAGCTCGCGATGGAGAGCAATGAATACCGTTTTCTTCTTGTGCGGGTCACCCTGATAAGTCCGGTTACCTGGGGCGGGCAAACGGCGCCATAGAGCCAGCTCATGAGACAGCTGCCAGCTCGCGGAATTGAGCATCAAGACAGTGTTTTTCAGTTGCCGGAGCCACGGCGCCGTTGGTCATCATCGTGGCAAAGAACTCAAGAAGCTCATCCTGATGCTCATTGAAGAGCTTTGCTACCGCGAAGGTGGCCCGTATGAGCCATTGTGGAATTGCTGAAATTCGAACAGGATGGCCCAGCGCTCTAGAAGCTAGCTCCGCGATTTCTCGATGCGCTACCATCCCTGGGCCACCGGCTTCGATTTCCCGCTTTTTACTCTCCATGGTTCCAACACAGCATTTAGCGGGGTTTGCGGCATGGACCGGGTCCATGCGATTTGCGCGGTTGCCAAAGAGATAAGTGCGGCCTTTCTTAGAATATCCTGCTTGGGCGTTATGCCGATGGAACGAGACTAGTGGAGTTGAGCCGGCAGGAGTTTTCATCGATGAGGGCAGCCGGCCCAGCAGCATGGCCGGCGTTTTCCTTCCTGAAGTTCCGAACAAACTCGCCCGATATGATTCCGTCTTGTTTCCAGTTTTTTTGAGGAGATAATCCAGCAGACCCATTCATTGCGCGCGAGCGGCGTAAGATTGTTCCACGCAGCTAGTGCGTCCGGAGCAGCGCTAAGAGCCTCTTTCAGGTCTGGCGGCACTTTGTGTACCGAAGCAGTGGCAATCCTGGATTTCATTGTTCTTGCCTACTCATACTCCGCGAAATGCGGCCTAAAGCTTTGCAGCTTTCTTTATCCACGCGGTCCGCAGCCTCGCGATCCCCGGCTCCCATCATGCGCAGAGGGGCAGCTGCATTATTTGCCATGATACACCGAAGCGGCCGGTGAGTCACCCGCCCATGCTCTCTTCGCCGTTGGCGGCGCAGACGACGCGCCCGTGGCGTAAGCTCGGCGGCTAGAGCGGGCTTATCTGGATTGGGGGGAGAAACGGCGTAGCTGGTTTTCGTTATCATAACCTAAAACTGACGACAGGTCTCGATCAACGCATACTCTCCCGCGCGAATGTCGTAAGGATCCGCTGGCTCGGGAAATCCGACAGCGACACGAGCTTGTTCGCAAGCGCAACGGGAATCAGGGAGTTGTCATACATACTGCAGCGTAGCTCTGCGATAAGAGCTAGGGTCTCCTCAAGATGCGGGATATCACTGGCTCCCGGGTTCGCCATGTAGCTACGGGCCGGAATCGTCGCCACGTACATCTCTCCGTCCGACGCGCGGAACAGCACTTTCTGCCCGTAGTAGGTGTTCTGCCCGTAAGTGGCGCCGGCTTCGCTTGGGATGATGTGCCGCCGGATGTAGCTGTCGCCGACCACCATGTGCGACCCTGACTTCAAGCGGTCCTGGATCGCGGCCGCATGCTCGACAAATGCACCACTCTTCTCGAGACCCGCGAGCCGTAGCGTCGGCCCCGTTGGGCCGCATGGCTCACCGAGGAGATGCTCTACGAGTTCACGCATAGGTTTGTAGAGGGGAGCCACAAGCCCGAAAAACGCTAGAGGCCCGTCCTTGATGAACAAGATGTTCCGCATCAGGCTGGGTTTGAGACGCTCAAGAATGTTGTGGAATAGATGTACGAGCACGAGCTGCTCAAGCATGGTTATCACGTAGGCCGAAATTCCTCCTGCGCCGAGTTCGTCGTCAATCCGTTCGTGTAACCGGAACACGTCCGTGAGGTACACAGGTTGACCGCAGACCGGGCAGACCTTCTCAACTTGGTCGGCGTAGTGAAATGTGGTAGCTCCGTGACCGCAGCCGGAAGGGCAATGTTCGATGACCTGCTCGAAGGTGTCGTCTAGATTTCGTTTCCATCGCCGAAAGAGAAACCACTTCAAGCTTGTGATCAGTTTGTCATCGTCCTCCCCGTGAGTCTTCGTGAAAAACTCGTGGACCGTGCAGCGGATCGTTGCGGACAATGATGGCTGATCCTTGCGGCAGACCCCTTTCGTTGGTAGTACCAGCGTGTAGCGCTCAATCCTCTTTAGACGAGCCAGATCCTCGGGAGCGATGAACTTCTTCTTATCCAACGCTCGAAGTTCTGCGATCTCGAACAACAATGGGCCAAATGTGAAAAACGCGATCGAAGCAGATGGATATTCCTCGCGCAAATAAGTTTCGGTGTACCCACCGTCAACCGCGATGACTGCGGTAACCGCCGAGGTGTCGACGTTGCCAAGCTGCGCGAGCATCGAATCCAGGAATTCGGGTTTGGGAGCGGACGGCAGAACGCACTGTCCAACGTACGCTTGAACATCGGGATTCTTGATGATGTCGACATGCGCAATTTTGCTAGCTCGCTCGAAAGGCTTTCTGCCTTTGGACGTATATCCCATGACCTACTCTCCCACGGCAGTGAACCTGTCAATCTGAACCGGAACAATAAACGCATTGGAGTACGTTTTCATTCTGATGAATCCCTTATCTGTGGTCCTTCGGAGGCTGTCCACGAAGTCCTCGAAATCGTAGTATTTTGCAATCTCGCTCAGCTCATCGCGGTTGTTAAGGTGAGACACGAACCAGTTTTGTGTGTTCTTGAGTACACTGGCTGAGATCGAGCTGACTTCCTGCGTTGCGTAGGCGAGTCCGAGCCCGAGCTTGGCGCCCTCTTTCGCGATTCGGTTGTAGATGAGCGTGAGATCCGCATCCGTTTTCTTTGGGAAAAGGTTGTGGGCCTCCTCGAAGTACATTTGGACAAAGTTGGCTTGCTTGTTAGCGATAAAATGATCCATCGCCTCGCGGAAAATACTCGTACAAAGCCGGTCCGAGTAGGTCCGCTGGATTACCGGATCACCCTGCGAGAGGTCGATGATAACGATTTTTCCCGCACGCAGCAGTTCGACGACTTCCTGCTCGTAGGATTTCTGAATCGTGTTTGTGTGGAGTTCACGAAACCGCACGAGCTTCCGAAAGCCAGCCTCAGTCGCTTGCGCACCTGATTTCGACTTGCGGGTGAGGAATCGCATCAGGCTCTTCAGGTCATCGTCTGCCCATTCTCTGCCTTTATTTTTACGTTTCGTAAAGAACTCATCGGATTCGTAGTGCTCCCATACCCATGAGAACCACTGGGACACTTGCTCAACTTTCACTCCCTTCTGCGGATCAATATCTACTGCGTCGTTGATCTCCTTTGCTCCGGGAAACTTTACTCGATGATTTTGAGGGACCAAGAAACCTGCTTCATAGAGGATTGCCTGGTAACACGCGAGACGTCTTTCATACCGTTTCGTGGCGCTGTGGTCCTGGGAATCTGGAGGCTCCCAGTTCACGTTGAGAAATGCTTGCGTGTAGTGTGCACCGTCGTCCTGGAGATTGAACCGGATCATCTCGAATCCCTCAAGAAGGTCCCGGAAGAAGTTGAGTTTCATCACCTTGAAGCCAGGCTTCTGCAGGATGCTGTATCGAGTGACCTCGTCGCTATAGAGCTGATAGATAGCGGTGCCTTCGTCCTGCTGGTTGTCGTTGGCGTACTCGCCATTGACGTCGAAGATGATCTGGCCAATCGGAGCGACTAGGGAGTCACCGAGCTTCGCCCCTGAGGCTGCGAGCTCTGCCGTTGCCCGGATGACCATTTTTGCAGTGTTCGACTTACCAGTACGCGTCATCCCGAACAGCGCCGTACGCTTTCCCAGATAGTCGAGTGCCGACACATACACAGGTACGGAGGCACCTTGTAGGTGACGTCGGCTCGATGCGTAGCGCACTTCGCCGATTCGCTGGTTTCCTGGGCTTCCGGGCATCCCGACTCCTTCACGGAAGTTGACGATGTACTCGAGGACATTCCCCGATGGGCGGTAGATGGAGTAGTTGTTAGGACCGAAAAAGTTGTCGACGTCGGCTCCAAAGCATGTTTTGCCGTCTGGGTCGCGATAGAATGAGCCAAGGACGCGGCACTCCAGGCCAGAGAACTGAAACTCGTAGCGCGTGTAGTTATCGAGGTATCCCTCAGCCCCCTCGTTCTCTTTGTAGTGATCCACCATGGCTGCAACGACGTCAGAGTCCGTCGGAAGCGTTGTCGGACCAAGCACACGCAGAAGAACAATTTCCGGGTGTTCTTTATCGTTGTCGAAGGAAGCTGTCAGGAATGCACCTGCAGGTACGCCTCCGACTTTTTCCTTCCAGTGATCGTTGCATAGAATCTTCATGGTATTGAAATCGAAATAGAATGGCCGACCGATGAAGAGGTCGTTGTTCGGTGCATCCTTGAAGATGTCGACGGTTGCCAATTCTTTGAGTCTCTCGTTGATAGACATTGCTTTCTCCTCCCTACGCCCACGCCGTCGCATCGGCCCATCGAATCAGACCCAGCGGAGGGAGTGAAACTGAATGGCCAGCATCACGCGACAAGATGAGGATACGATCCGTTTTCGTAGCTTGCCCACGTCCGTTTTTCCAAATACGGCTCACCTTGTGTTGGATCGGCCACCGGTCGGCGACGATCCCTTCTAACTTCCAACCAAGTGCGCGGGCCGCCTCTTCCCAAACAGACTCAGCAAGATTCGTAATTCTACCAGTCCCGAGCTCACGTACATCGCCAATCATCAGACAAAGGTACCCATCTTCACGGACAGCAGGTGCTAGTTCACTGATCACCAACTTCATAAACTCCAGATACTTGGATAGCGACCCCGTTGCCACTAGCGCCTGATCCACGGTCTTCGGGTCTTGCTTGAGCATCCAGAGGCGAATCCAGTTATACTTCCCATACTTGATAACACTGAGATATGGCGGTGACGTGAAAACCAGCTTTGCGGGGCGGTCAGCCATCAAGGAGGAAATTGGCTCCCGCGCATCCTGCAACCAAGCGACTCCACGCATTGCCGAGGCCTCTGGCAGTTGCATGTGGTCAAGCTTAGTCTCCAGTAAATCAAAAACATCAATTTCCGGCGGTATGAGGCCATTTTCGTCGATGTAGCGCCGCACGTAGCCCGGAGACATCGAGAATGTGTTTGGCATGCTGATGGACAATCCTCGAGCGGGATGTCCTAGCTTGTAGTTTGCGTGCATCACACCAAGAAGCAGAGCCATAATAAAGCGGTCATCACGGCGATTAAGTTCGAGCTTCTCGCGCAACCAGGTGAGTTGACTGAGAACACCATTCGAGTAAAGCATCCGAATATTGTCCGGGGTGGAACTCGAATCTAACGGCATACAACTGGCGCGCAGTTTTGCCAACCGACTGTGTGCCTCTTCAGGGCTGGGTGTATTGACCTTTGCCGCTGTGAGCAAATATGCCAACGGATTGGCGTCGGAGCCGAGACCGATGCGACCCATTCGACATGCCTCTAGCGGGGTTGTCCCGCGGCCAGCAAAAGGGTCGTAGACAACGTCTCCGGGTTCCGTAAGCCACTGGATAAACACGTGGGGAACTTGCGGTGGGAACATGGCGAAGTAGGAGCACAAAGAGTGTAGAGGATGACCCCAGCGCCGCGGTGCCCGTTGCCAGCGTTTCGGCAGTCCTTTCAAGTTGGGCTGCTTCTTGCGTACCATCTTATCTCCTCTAATTAGAGAATTTCCAATCCTCCTCTTTCAGATAGTGATTTTCCGACTCCGACTTTTCCATTGTTTTAAGCATTGATCAATGGTTTCCTTTTTCTCGTTCCATTCTGAGCTCCGCGATGAAGTTCAACGTTTCTTTCAGCTCTTGCTCTATCTTTTCTTCTTTGACAAACTTTGATAATTTCACCAATTCTTCCATCGCTTCATTTTTTTCTTTTGCTAAATTAATGAGTATTTGCATTTCATGATTACCCGCGCTCATCTCGAAAACCTTTTGCATAATCATCCGCATTTCGCTATTTCTCTCGTTCAGCACGCCGAGCCATTTATCCAACTCCTTAAACTTATTTTGGTTGTAGGGCGAGATGGGAATATGTCCGTTATTAGACCAATATTCCGGAAAATTTTCTATTTTTTGCTTCATTTCTCTTCTTTTTTTGTCGAACTCCTTGAGGTGATTTATGGTCATTTGTATCTCGCTATTTCCTTCGTTCAACTCAGCAATCCTATCGATCCGCAGTGATATGTCGATATTGTCCGCATCCCATCCACTCATCCTCTTTTTCAACCGTTCCTTTAACTCCTTTTTTTGGAGTTTGTTCCACTCTACTATACTCATTTCATCCAGCCGTTTTTCTTTCATTTCCAATCCTTCTTTCCTACATTTTTCCGATTATGGGTCTCTGCTTCACCTACTTTCATCTTTGCATTCCTTCTTTTCTGTCCCAATGCCTTCAATCTTCCGAAGGGAGTCGAGTATATTCTGGAGCAAGCTGGTAATCTTTTCTAATTTGTCATTTTTCCCCGACTCCTCAGAAGCCGCCTTAGTATCAGCCTTAAACGGTAGGTTTGTGGCGTAATTCTTGTTTCATGGTGCCTTGCCCCTTAGGACCGTATCCAGCTGCATTCATACCAAGACGCACAAAATACTCAACGATTCTTGCTTTTGGGGCACTGCTCTCGTCTTCAATTCTATTGACTATTTCTAACATTCCTGACAGTAGATTAACCTGAATAGGTTTCCGGTTTTGATCTTCCATAATCCTCTCACCAAATCCAATCTCATCCAATTTAATCCTCCTCTTCCTCCTCATCTTCTAATCTCAATTTCAGATTTAATTTCGTAAGTATCCGTTTTTCTTTGTTTACTGTGTCCGTCATTGTTCGGATCTCGTTCCATCACCGTAGACTTCTGCTTTCATCTGAGTCAACCAGAAATCGCCTTTCACCCTAAAATCGGCGTTTTGAGTCAACCACCTGTCCCCGTTTTTGCCCCCCCCTCTCTTGACGCTGGGTAAACTGAGTATCAGAACTTACCGCTATTGGTCCACTCGCCACGTGGCGGAATAGGTTCCATGTTGTCCCAGTGTTCGACGATCTTGCCATTCTCGCAGCGGAAGATATCGAACATCGCCAGTTCCTGATTGTTGTAGATACCCTTGGAGTAACTGACCACGTAGTTGCCCTGCCCGATAACCTTGAACACGTAGTCGTAGTTGAAGTTCTGGGTGGCGAGGAATTGTTTTACCGCATCGAGACCATCCGGCGCGTTGGCATTGTGCTGAATATACTCGTCGGCGATGTATTGACCTACGTTTTCGTGGTTTCCGTTCTGGAACACGTCGACCAGCAGCATGCGCACCAGCGCCTTGTTCTGCTCGGTCTTGTCCATATCGGTTATCTCGAAATCGCCGAGCACCATGTCGTGGCCGGAGGCGGTTTCTTCGCTGTAGGCCGCGATCACATCCCAGTGCTCAACCAGCTTGTCGTTGTTGTCGGTATCGAACAGATCGGTGGTGATCCACTTCGCGCTGCCATTGTCGATGTTCTGGTAGACGTGCACAAACACGTAACTGCCATCTTCGATCGCGCGAATCACGCGGATATCGCGATCGGTGGTGCGCTCGAGGAAGCCCTTGAAGAAATCCTTGAAGCCCTGTGGTCCATCGGCGACGCCGGTACTGTGCTGGATATAGCGGTCGCCGGTGTATTTGTCGACCACTTCCATCTTGCCGTCTCGGATACCCTCAAGATACAGGCCTTTGGCGTTTTCCAGTTTCTGACTCATTGTTTGTTATCCCCCCTATTCAGGTTATTGTAAACGTTTTAGAGATCGAGTAGTAAGCGTCACCCGCCTGACTGGCGCGAGAGCAGCAGACGGCTATGGTATCCTCGCACTGCGCCCGGCTCAATACCAAATGCTATGCTCGACCTCGCCGCTGCGGAATTTCACCCCGCACACCTCTTCGCAGCATTTTCGGTCGATATCGACTCCGGCCGCGCCCAGCGCATCGAGCGCCGTCTCATGTTCACCGGCCGCTAGCACCCGCCCACTGGAGGCAATTTCGATTTCGAAGGCATGGTTGTCGTATTGAGCAGTGTCCGACACCGAGAAATACTCCCGCCAGCCGAGTTCGCTGCCGGCGGTGAATACCGCATCCATGAACGCGGTCCTGCTTCGAGAGCCAGGAGGGGTGTTCTCGTGAGGCCGTGCTCGCAAAAGGCCTCCTGACCTTCATAAACAGAAGCGCCTACGCAAGCCCGCCAGGGCGTTCTATAAATCAAACTGTGCTTCGGTTGGCACAGGTTTTCTTGGCTCCCCAAAGTATTGTTTTAGCCAATTGATTATCTGTAGAGAAATCTCTACTGTGAACGCCGAGCTGGGCGAAGGGTATGTCAAATCAGTGAATTGCCACTTTGCTGAGGAAAGCGGCTGTTCGTGGGCGCCCAAGTTCAATTTACCCTCAACCTGAAACTGCTTGGTTGTTTCGCCTTCCTCGTCAGAAGATGGGTCTTTTTCAAACTGGCGAAAGTGGCCATCCAAGACCATATCAACGAGCGTTATCGCCAATATGTCGGCTACCGTGTTCCTGATTCCGATTACTTCTTTCAGTCTCGTTTCATTCATTACAAATCCTCCAACAAGTCTTTCGACCCGATTTGGGAGGAAAGAGGGCTCGATAAAGCAATTAAATCAAGGGATTATTGAAGCACGGTCGAACTATTCAGGATTTCAGTTGGCTCAATCTCAACTCGTCAAAACGGCAGCAGATTTATAGGTGTAGGAGACGCAAATTAACTCTTGCATATAACCGCCTATGCGAGTATATGGTTATGTAGTAAGTGAGAGGAGCCCCCCAATGAGAGTGTACGCTGATATTTTCAAAGCCCTGGCAGACGAAACCCGCCTGACCATCATGGCTCTTCTGCTCAGACATGGAGAGCTTTGTGTTTGTGATGTCATGGCGGTCCTCCAAATATCGCAATCCAAAGCATCCCGGCATCTGCGCTATCTCAAGAATGCGGGGCTACTGGATGACCGACGCGAGGGCATCTGGGTTTACTACATGATTGCATCCAATCCCGGTGAAGAACCAGGACGAGTTCTGCAATCGATTGACGAACTGGTTTCATCGCTTCTCACCGATGAGATCGAATCGCGTTTGAGTGAATGGCTGGAAAAAATCGGATGGCGTGACTTCATGCGAAGCCGCGCTTTGCAAAAAAGTTGAAGGAGTAATCGGATGGCAACCACCGAAGCATGTATTACCAAAGAACCTAAAGGACTCGGGTTCTTCGAACGCTATCTGACCGTTTGGGTCATCTTGTGCATACTTATCGGCATCGGATTGGGAAAACTGGCTCCCTCGGTGGCCCAATATCTCGACGGACTTTCGGTTAACGTGGGTGGCGCTCCGGTAATCTCCATTCCCATCGCTATCTGCCTGTTCTTCATGATGTACCCCATCATGGTTAAAATTGACTTCACCGAGGTCCTCCAAGCCGGAAAAAACCTAAAACCCGTAGGACTGACCCTTTTCATCAACTGGGCGATCAAGCCGTTTACGATGTACGCCATCTCGGTATTCTTTTTGGGAACCCTTTTCCTTGGCCTCATCGGTGCAGACGCGGTGGATCTGGTCAAAATGCCTTTGGGACTCGACCTCAATGTCGGAGACACCCATGGCGTAGGAACGGTTGTTCTACACAATGGCGTCAAAATGCTTCAGGTCCCCTTGTGGCGCTCCTATTTGGCTGGTTGCATCCTTTTGGGAATTGCTCCCTGCACCGCGATGGTCCTGGTTTGGGGATTTCTCGCTCGGGGGAATGACGGTCACACCTTGGTGATGGTGGCCATCAACTCCTTGACCATGTTGTTTCTCTATGGCCCGCTCGGTGGATTTCTTCTCGGTGTAGGAAGATTGCCGGTTCCGTGGCAAGCGCTTCTACTATCCATCGGCGTTTACGTCGCGCTTCCTCTCGTCGCCGGGTACTTCTCACGAAAGCTGATCATCAAAATCAGGGGCGAGGATTGGTTCAAAACTAAATTCTTACACATCCTGAGCCCTGTTACCATTACTGCACTTCTCGCTACGTTGGTTCTCCTTTTTTCGTTCAAAGGTGATGTCATCCTAGATAATCCGCTCACCATCGTATGGATTGCGGTGCCATTATTTATCCAGACCGTGCTCATTTTCGGTCTGGGATATATTCTAGCCAAATTGCTGAAGTTGAAATACGAGGATGCAGCGCCATCGGCGATGATTGGCGCCTCAAACCATTTCGAGGTTGCTATCGCCACGGCAACCATGTTGTTCGGGCTTTCGTCCGGCGCGTCGTTGGCTACTGTCGTTGGGGTTCTCATCGAGGTGCCGGTCATGTTGATGCTGGTACGCATTTGCCTAAAGACCACGGGGTGGTTCGGCCCGAAAACTTCTCTGCAACCTGAAAACTAGAAGCAAGGTGAATCATGGATATACAATTTTTATATTTTGACGGATGCCCCAATTTAGACGCGCGACCGCCGAAGCACTGGCTCGAATGGGGGTCACGGTGCTGGCCTGTGGACGAGACATCGCGAGGTTTGAAGAAACAGCCAGATCGATCCGTGCATCGACGGGAAACGACAGCGTTGCGACCTTTGTTGCGGACTTCTCGCATTCTCCGATGTTCGTGATCTCGCTGCGGCCATAGCTGATAGCACCGACAGTCTTGATGTGCTCATCAACAACGCAGGGATCGGAGTTGACCGCAGGATCGAGATCGTAGATGGGTTTGAGCTGAACTTCGCCGTGAATTATCTCGCACCGTTCGTCCTGAGCACCGAACTTCAGTCTCTCCTTGAGGCCTCCGCGCCGTCGCGCGTGGTGACTCTCTCTTCTGCGATGCATGCATCGGTCAAGCCCCTGGACCCCGACGATCTGCAAAGCGCCAACCATTTCAAATGGGACAAAGCATACAACCGTGCCAAGCTGGCAAGCATACTGTTCTTTAACGAATTTACCCGCCGCCTGGAAGGAACGGGCGTCACGTCCAAATCTCTGCATCCGGGAGCGGTCGCCACTAACTTCGGTGGCGACGGTGACCTCACGGGATTCACCGCGGTCATGTTCCGCATCATGAGGTGGTTCCTTCTTGGGTCCGAGGCGGGCGCACAGACGTCGATCTACCTAGCGACTGCCCCCGGGTTAGAACAGGTCAACGGTCGGCACTTCGAAAAACTGGCCCAAAAGGCGCCGAGTGAGCTTGCCCAGGATGAAGAGCTGGCGAAGAAGCTGTGGCAAAAACCGAAGCGATGATCGCTGACTTCACGACGATTTCTTGAGGAAAAGGCCTCGCATATGATATGAAGAAGGCACGAGAAACAGACACCGAGCAAGGTGGCTCGAACAACCCAACGACGGGTGATACTAGGACACCTGTTCTTGATGCCCTTCATCAAGACATCAGCACGAATGCTGCGAAGAACTGGTCCAGGCGTCGCTTCCTTGGCGTGGCCGCCTCAGTCACGGAAGTGCTCGCGGGCGGAAGTCTCGAATGCAAGATAAGGAGAACCTCAACATGTCAGCCTCAAGCAACCAAAGCAAGCAAGCCGATCGACTGCCGACCCTCTACATCCCGCACGGAGGCGGTCCGTGCTTCTTCATGGAATGGACGATGGGTCCGCCGGACACCTGGAACAGGATGCGAGCATCGTTACAAGAGCTGGGTCGCCGTTTCGAGGATGTTTCCACCCTGCTCGTTGTATCAGCCCACTGGGAAACATCCAGCGTTACCGTCCAGACCGGAGTGCGACCACCACTGCTCTATGACTATTATGGCTTCCCGCAGCATACCTACGAACTGACCTGGCCGGCGTCCGGCGCTCCAGAGGTGGCCGGTCGAGCCCTCGACCTGCTGCTTGCCGCCGGGATAGATGCTCACGAAGACCGGAAACGCGGCTTTGACCACGGCACCTTCGTGCCGCTCAAGGTCGCGTTCCCCGAGGCGCACATCCCCACCTTTCAGGTGTCTCTCAAGCGCGGGCTGGACGCAGCTGAGCACATCGCTATCGGTGAAGCCCTGACGCCATTGCGGGAGCAGGGTGTGCTGATTGTGGGGAGCGGCATGAGCTTCCACAACATGGGGGACTTCATGGGGCGCAATGTGCAGGAGATCTCCCGGCGTTTTGATACCTGGCTCGAAGCGAACTGTGCAGGCCCGCCGATCGAGCGCCTCGCCGCGCTCACTCGCTGGGAACTCGCGCCTGAGGCACGCTTTTGCCATCCGCGCGAAGACCATCTTCTGCCGCTCATGGTTGTAGCCGGCGCAGCGGTTGAGGAGCCTGGCCGTCTGCTCTTTCGGGAGGAGGTCATGGGGATAACCACGTCAGCCTTCGAGTTCGGCAACGTAGGGCGATCCTAGTCATTTGTTGTCCAATAGGACATTGGGAAAAGTGCCGAATCGCAGGTGGCACGTGCAGCTTCGAGATGAATCTGACGTTGAGGAGATGAGCGGATCAAATGATCTGTCTGAGGCGTTAACCAAATCTCCGAGCCGCCTAGTTGTGTAAACCAACGGGCAATGCTCTCTCCCGCTCTCGGTGCCGGAGAGCACAATCTGGGTCGAAAATGGCCGAAGTCAGCTCGCGATGTGATTTCTGCGGCCCTGCCTCGAGAGCCAGGAGGGCGGTGCTCCCGTAAGGCCGTGCTCGCAAAAGGTCGCGATTCCTGGCCCTCATAAACGAAAGCACCGGCGGCAAGCCCGCCAGGGCTTTCGTAAACCAAACTGTGCTTCGGTTGGCACAGATTTTCTTGGCTCCCCGAATGGGACACGAAACTAACCCAAAAAACCCAAACAACTCATCTACTTGTAAGGATGTATAAGTACCGTACGAGGTATGCCCGGATAGTTTTCGGGGAACCTTTACCAGAGGAACCACCGATACCGAAACCAGTGCCCAAGAATATTGTCGTCGAGGCCCTCAAGGTCAAGGCGTTCTTTACCGAGGACCCTGAAAGAAATTTCCGGCACGCAAGCCAACACTTCAAGGTCTCCAAGGCCCGGATATCCCAGCTCATGAAGATAGTCTCCGTCCTGCCCGAGGATTTCGTGGCCTACATGGAGCACTGCCGGGACGAGACCATAATCCGGCGGTTCTCGGGCAAGACTCTTCTCCGCATAGCCGGGATGGAGTCAGCCAAGGAGCGGCAGGAGGTCATAAGCGAACTCATGGAAGAATTTGAGATTGGAGACAAATTATACGCCTGAAAAACCTTGACTATCTATCGTGAAATTGTCTTTTTCACCGCTCATAGATTGTTCACATCTGATACAATTGCCGCTGCTTCTGCTTGGTTCAGTCCTGAGTTTCGTGTCACGCTTGGAACTCCCATCTCATTGAGGAACTGCGAACGCGTCAGTCGTGCAACCGGTCTCTGAGTTAAGACCATCGCCTGTGCTCCAGTATGCTGAGCAGCATGAGAAGCTATGCAACAAGTCATGGCCCTAGTCACGGACACATAGAACAATCGGCGTTGTTCTATGAGAAGACCAGTAGCCTGCAATGCCCTGGAACTAGGCATAATGCCCTGTTCCACTCCAGGTATGAATACAACCTTCCCACTCAATCCCTTGGCACCATGCATGGTCAGAATTCTTATCCGCTTTTGGATAGGCACCTGATCTGGGGCTTGCGTGGCACCAATATGCTGGTTAACCAGATCAAGAATGGCCTGTTGGTCCGACTCGCTATCCGCTGCGAGAAACTGAAGCAATTCCTCTAATGTCATCTGAGTCGGAAGCGACCCAACAAGAGTATTCCATATTGACAAGCTGTTTGCCGCATTGCGGCCTGATGTGAACACTTGAGATGACAGAAGTGTCGAAACTTCCCCACTCCGGGTTTCCAACGTATCGCTCATGCTCCAAGAACTGACAGCTTGGACAATCGACACAATACGTTGGACAGCGGAGAGGCTTCTTCCAGATAGCCACCTAGGATATTGGGGAAGGTAGAATAGGCTGCGGAAATTCTGATTATTTTGAATGCATGCATCCCCCACAGCTTTCGCTGTAGCAGGTCCTACACCAGCAAGAACTTCAAGGATATCACGATGTGCTGGATAATCTTCTTCACCTGTTGAGTTATCCCTGGCGATTCTTAGCAGTGAATAGACAGCCCTTATTGCCTCGTACTCGTTTGTAAGGCTTGCACCTCGAGGAGGGTCATAGGGAAGTCCTAGATTTCCTAATTCCTGTGCTAATGTATCAAGTTGAACACGACGATTAGAAATTAGAATGAGGATTTCATCTTCTCGTCCTGCCATCCCAGTGTTGATCAGTTCTTGACAGGATTGTGCTATAGCGCGAGCTTCCTCTTGGGCCGTCTGAAACGACCAAACCAATATCTGTCCTTGCACAGGTGGTGAAGAAGTATCATATAGAGAAGTTAGACTCTTAGTAACTCGATTGGGGTTATACGCTATCAAACGGCTTGCAGGTCCAAGAATCGAGGGAGTACAGCGAAAGCAGTCCGTCAAAATATGTGTTGCAGACGATGGATAGTCAGTCTGAAATTGGACGATACCATCTGGATTGGCATGTCGGAATGAGTAAATGCTCTGATCATCGTCTCCGGCTACAAATAGCACTGTATTATTCACACTCAACAATCGTACGAATTCCTGATCACAGGCATTAAGGTCCTGAAATTCGTCAACGATCAGATGGTCGATTTGAGGCAATTGAGCTTGTTGAAGAGAACCTTGTTGAATGGCCTCTACGCACTTATAGATGACCTCACCAGGAAGCACGCAACTATATAGGTTAGTTCTGGCGGAGTGAAAAGCATTGAAACCTTGAACTTCTGCAGGTGTTATTTGGGCTTGGTTCACGTATTGAGGATTCAGGGTTTGCCATTGTGCATCATGAGCAAGCCTAATCTCAGATGCACGGGAAGGTGTGCATCCAAGACTGCTGGCAAACTCTCTGTCGTAGACATTTGCCTGTTCCCAATTATCCAGTATGATTGGAGTGCTGGGATAAGATGTAAGCAGGTTAGCTCGTCGGAGAACTCTTAGAGCAAGGGAGTGCATTGTCGAGACTCGAACTTGGGTTGCGCGTTTGCGCAGGGGAGACTACTGCAAAAAGATTGAATCCTGGCAGTAAGCTCAGCACATGTAGCTCGTGTGAATGAAATCACATAAACGTTGCCCGGAGTAGCTTCATTCGTCAGAAGGTCAGCAATTCGCTTCTCAATCGTATGGGACTTTCCCGTACCTGGGCCTGCTACAAGCCTCACTTGAGGTGCTTTATCTCTCGCTGCTGTCCATTGACGCTGCTCTGCTACAGCTTTTTGTGCATCAGTTATCGGCATTGACAACACTCGCTTTCAGCGAAACATGATATGCTATCGCTTCCATATCAAAATTACCGCCACTTAATTTGGGTCTTTTCACGGGAAGAATTTGCGGACGTTTGCTCATTGCTGAAAAAACAAAGTAATATGATAATTCTCCAGTTTGGATGCCTGTTCAAGTTCGTTGGCGGTTATATAAAGACCCTTTTCCAGTGCCTTAGCGATTGTAGCCTTGACCTCAATCTGGCGTTCAGTCCCATCTTCATCAAACGAAAGGACATCAAATCCCGCTCTATCATCACGTTCTGCTATATATTTTATTTTGGTGGCAAGGTCTTTTCTTCCCGCGTTTATTAAACGTTGTTTCTCAATCTCAATCACGATGGCTTCCCCACGGTCCCCGATGCGTTTCAATTGCTTCTGTTGCTTTGCGTATTCCACACTGCCCCCAGTAGCTCTATCGGGGGGTGCCATGGTTCCGCTAATTGCAGGCATCTTATCAATAAAGGTAACCCCTTTTACGGCATCGCTTAACATCGGAGCGCTTATAGAGGAAGCCGTGCCAGCTGACGAGGACGCCCCATATTCTGGATAACCGAACAGATCATAGAGAAACCGCATATAAAGGCAGGGATGATGCTTCCTCAGCTTGGGCCATCTTGCTCGATAATCCATCAGAGCCCTTTGCATATCTGTTTCGGTCTCGAATATCCCGCTTATATCAAGCTGGGCAAGGAAATGCTCAAGATGTGGCTTGGCGTAGATTGGGGAGAACTTAGCCGGGTGGTAGATAAACAGTAGCTTCCCCTTGAACATAGGCGAGATTTTATTTTCCCGGATCGCCTTCATATCTTCGATTGAAGTGGCATGGAGCAAATCAACTATTGATTGCTTGACTGATTTAAAAGCTACACTGGCACTTCCACCCCAATGCCGAGCAAAACGGTATTTCAGCTTCGCATCGCTCTTGGTTTTCCCGCAATATATTTCGAACTTGTCGGCACGCGCACCAAGTATTCTCCCAAGGATGTCCGTCTCACGCTCCAGTCGATAGCAAAACGAGCGGCTTGCGCTCCCTTTACCTATTACATATTCATCAAGAGAAAGACGTCCGATTTTGGTGACGGGATAATCAGTGACGAACTGCCTGCGCAATCTCTCCGCTTCTTTCCACTTGAACTCGTCCTGTAATGCAAGTATCGGGACTCGTTCCGATATATGTTTAGCCATTTCAATCCGATTCATGACTTCATCACCTTTTTTCTAATTCGGCTTTTCTTTAGCGGTAACCTTTTTAGGCAGTTTTTTCGCAAGCGCTTGCACCGTAGGATCGGAATGATTCAAAAGATTACCTCGATCATAAGTAACAAAGTCTGGATGAGTTGATATGCGATACTGCTTTGAGGCATTATTCTCTATAAACTTCTTCGCGTCTTTCTCCAACAGGCTACCTTGGAGCGGGCTCCTGACATGACCAAATATCTGATATTTGCCCACATCCACTACTTTGGTTAGCCATCCTCCTTTGCCTTTCTTGAGCTCTACCACAAGCTCCATCAGTAACTTAAACGGCGCATCCGGCATTTTGATTGTATGGCTGTTTACACTCAGGTCATTACTCCGCTTCATTGGAGCAGTTCCGGGAATATGAAGATGATCATAACACTGGTATCCGTACTTCGTATAATCAGAAGTCTGCTTGTCTGTAAGTTTCGGAGCCGCCTGCCCGGCAGAGTCGACGGATCGCATCTTGCTAAAATCAATCACATAATCCTTGCCGTTGAATACCTCTCCAAAAGTCAGGCAAGCAGTGTTATGCCCAGCAAGCCTGCCAAGTAAGTCTTGAGAAGTAATGATATAACTGGGACAGAGAACCAGTATTTTATCGACCTTGCCGATTTTAGCCCTTAGCCCGAGCAGTTCGGCCTCGGCCTGCTCATCATCGGATACAAGGGCCAAAAAGACCCCTACAATATTCTGAAGAACCGTCGCCTCTCCAATAAATGACACCCTGCCTGTAATCTGGTCGATATTTTTTGCAAGGTTATTTTTCTTCTTTATCTCAACCAGTAGCGGCTGGATGTTGAATGTATAACGGTTAAGGTCTTTGTCTTCAAGGTAAATAGGCGAGATTTCAGGATCGTCAGTAGAGGATGCGACCCATTTACCGTTTATCTTGCGAACATACCGCTCATTGCCCTGCTTATCGAAGTAGCTTTCTTTTTCGAAGTCATACTGGTCAAAGACAAGGTATTTTTGCTTCTTGAGGCTGATGAGTTCAGAAGGGGAAATACGTGTTAGGTCGCTCTCGTAGAACTTCGTCTCAGGAGAACCCTCAATATGCCTTAGCAGATAGGAGAGCAGGTCATTCAAGCAAGACCCCCTGTTCGCGCAGGTAATCCTCGATAATCTTCTTTTCCTTCTTCTCCGGCACCTTGGAATTTTCAGGCGGCTTTATCTCAACGGCAATCTGCTTACTCTTCTTGCCGTCCCGCTTAATTAGGAACTTCAGCTTGGCCGAAACGTACTCCGCACCGTCTGAGCCGAGGCCGAAGCCCTGAATAGCTTTTGTAAGGTCACCTGACTTAAGCAGAAGCCTAAGGGCCCCACCACGGAGCTTTGCATCCACTGCGGTCAGCTTTACAGCCTCGATCTGCTCGTTACCATTATAGTCAAACGTCCGGTTCTTGATAGGGTCGAGAACGACAAGTGTCTCATTCAGAGTACTTTCATCAATTTCGTCCAATCCAAAGAAAGCTTTCCCGAATATTTCGATATATTTCTTCTTATCGTCATCGCCCCGACTACGGATGCTTAAGCTCAGCACATTGTTACGTTTATTAAATACAAGCATGTCCTCTTTTGCAGGCCTGAACGAGTTGATATCCGTCTTGCCTTTCTGATCATTGAATACGAGATGTGTTTTCCTAAAATCTCCACGGGCAACAAGAAATATTTGCTTGTCACCATCAGTCCGAAAGCGGATATCGCAATGCTCGCTTTTCCCGCAGTCTTTAAAATAACTTTCGACGGCGGCTTTGAATTGTGCCACCTTGACCCTGCTAAAATCCGGCTGAACATTTTGGAATTTATGGTGGCTTAGTTTTTCAGAAAAGATATGGTAGTAGAGCCAGAAATCAAACGCTAAAGAGAATGCTTCCTCACTATGAAGGAAAACCCGCATGGCTGTGGTTTCGGAAGTTTCATCTTCCACCGTAGGGATATCGAATTCTCTAACAGCTCGCTCAAGACAATCCCGGGCTTTGTCCGCCGTATCGTTTATACAGTGAAGCTCCTCCTCGATTGCAAGTCGTTTCGCTTCTTCAATGCCCTCCCAGAAGCCATCGAAACCGTCATCGTCAAAGTTAATCTCTTCAGGAAAGGTTATTTCCCACTTCGAGAAATACTCGCTCCTCAATTGCGGGTCAATTGCCTTAAGAAACTTATCCAGCTTGAATGACCTATGCTTTGCCATATTTAATCCTTTACAAACCTCATCACGCCGACCATTTTCCCTTGAATCTTAAAGTCTCCAGCCTTTACATATATTGGGGACATCTCCTCATTAGCTGGTTCAAGACGCACACGCCTGGCCTCGCGGTAGAACCGTTTAAGTGTGGCCTCGCCCTCAATTAAGGCGACGACGATATCACCGTTATCAGCAGTATTTTGTTTTCGTATGATGACATAATCCCCGTCAAGGATACTTGCCTCAATCATGCTGTTGCCTTCAACTTTTAAAGCAAAGGCTTTCCGGCCCTTGAGCATTGCTTTATTCACGGAGATTGTCCCGTAATCGTTCTCGATGGCCTCAATGGGCTGTCCGGCGGCAATTCGGCCAATTACCGGAACCTCCTCGCTTCCGCATTTTGCACTATCGTCTTGGCCTTCAAGGATAAGAGAGCGAGAGCCCATATTCCCCCGTCGGAGATATCTCTTCCGTTCCAAAGACTTCAAGAGTGCAAATACGCTCGAGCTTTTAATGTCGAAAGCGCTACCTATTTCTCTCACGGTCGGCGGCATGGAGTGTCTGGCAATAAAGTCTCTTATCCAGTCAAGGGTCTCCCTCTGTCTCGGAGTAAGGTCTGTCATCTGCCCAGTCGTATCGTGCTTCATGCTTTTATCCCGGAAAAATGAGATGGAAATATAATAGCCCTAACATCTGTTAGAAGTCAAGAGGAAATGCGAGAAACATCATCTTCGACTGGAAAGTCCTAAAAGCTTTCGCGAAAGAAGCGTAAGTACTTTAGACCCAGTTCTCAGGGGTATGGAGGCGAACGAGTGAGCTAAGGCAACAGGGATAAGGGAATCTTCATAAAGCGTCGTTCCAACGCGATCTAACAAAGCAAGCGTATCTGGTAAGATTCGGTAATGTGCTGGGTTATGAGGATCGGACACTGTGGAAGCCGACTTCGGAATGGTCATTGTTAGCAACTGCCCTTTTGCTGTCTTATAGAAAAACTTCTGTCCGTAATATGTGTCCCGTCCAAAATATGAATTCGGTGAAGCCCTAAATGTCAAGATATGTCTGTATATATAATCATCTGGCAAAAGCATTATACATCGACGTGGGATATGTTCTGAGATAGCAGATGCGTGCTCAGAGAATTGCCCACCCTTTTCAACACCTATTATGATAGGGTGTCTCATATTCTGACTTGAAAGGGCATCTTGTAAGGCATGAAGAAAGGATAGTATTGCGGTATGTAGCCATGCCTGAGGTCCGAAGAGTGCAAGCGGCCCATCAAGTATAAAGCCTACATCTCCAAGAACACGTGGTTGCCTCTGTAAAAGAAAATGCAAATACGCCACCATGGTTAAATGTTCTAAAACTGTCATGAGTCGGCCGAGTGAGGTTGCATTTCCATGCTCCTCTGAAACTTCTTCATGGATACGAAGCGCATCAGTTGGGAATATCAGACCTCCACAGGTTGGACAGGTCGTGCCCCTTACTGGAACATCAATATCTCTTGCAGTACAGGATTCTATCGCTGAACAGCGGGCAACTATAATACCGCCACTTGGAGACCTCTTATCACTATGCCCTACCAGTAGCATTAAAACATCAAGCAGCGACATTTCTTCGATGGTATAGTCACAAAATATCTCATAGATTTCTGCTCGCCATGAAGCCTTTACCGTGGGCATGTCCTCTCGGCATACATTTGACCCAGGAAGCACCATCGAATAAAGAGCCTCTTCTGAAGACCCATGAATCACTGAAGGGTCAACCAAGTGAGCCATTTCCTGTCCAAGCAGCTCTTCTAAATGAACGAGAACTCCGGCAATTTGAACATAGCCGATTCGTGTACTTGGATATTCCTCTCGTGCAGCAACCTCCTGTGGAGAACCATCAAAAGACATCACCCATTTGGTAGGTTCGCCGGAAGCTCCTAATGTGTCAGCCTGAACAACCAAAGAGGAGTCAATTTCTTGATTTACATCTCTGGTAAAGAGGCGGAAATTCCTTAGTCGCTCCTTTACTTGCTCATTTTGCACTATAGGAACATGCCCGGTACTCCTGGAACGCTCCATGCTTCCAGACCGTCTTCTATAAGGCATTAGCTATTCCTCACTTTGCTCTCTCTCATTAGCTGCATTAACAGCAGCCTCTCGTGCCGATTGAATTCTTGTTTCGTCAAATAGGTCGATTTGAACAGGAATAATGTATCGTCCACTTCGTGTCTTCAAGCGAGCAAAGCCAACATCTTCTGATTTTAAAGTCAAATCGCTGAAATCCTGAAAATCATAGTATTTGGATAGCTCTTTAACCTCAGAACGGTTATTCAGATGAGTAACGATCCAATTTGAAGTATTCGAAAGTATTAATGGATCGACACTGCTAACCTCTTGAGTAGCATAGATAAGACCAATTCTATATTTTGCTGCCTCTTTAGCTAGGCGCACATAGGGGTCCGCTTCCTCAGGAGCATTCATCCGATCACGGTTGAAAAGTCGATGTGCTTCTTCAATGTAAATCTGTATTTGATGTGGCTCTAGTCCTTCTGCAAAACGCCGTGCTGCGTTATCCACAATGTGGTTGACTATTCTTTCAGAACAAAATTTGAGAATAGTCTCTGCACCAAGCGAAAGGTCTACAATTACTATCTTGCCTGATATTAATTCGTTTAGGATTTCATCGGCATAGTCGTCCATTCTGGCCAGAGAATGATAAGCTCGCAGTGGTTCAAGTAAACGATATCCTGAGCCAACAGAGCCCTTGTATAAGGCAAGGATAGCTTCCAGTTCGGCATCTACCCAGTCACCCAAGTCTGATCCAGCATCTTGGGCATCAATAAGACTATCCCAAAATGCTCTCAAATCGCCCGTATTAAGCCTAAGTGATCCGCCACGGCCTGTCTGAAAGTCTGAAGCTCTTCTATTGCCCCGATGCTGGTTTATGGCGTTAATCACATCCCGGTTGGCAACAATGGTAATACTAAAGTCTCTTGGTACGCTAAAACCGGCTTTCATAAGTGTTGCATATAAAGCGGCTCGCCGCCTTCTGGCCCGACTATATGCCGAACGGTCATCTTCTTGATTTTCCGGCCCTATAACATCCGCAGACAAAAAGCTTCGAATATAGTTTGCCTGATTTCTAGGAGTCAGATATGCACTAATAATCGACCATGTAACGTCAATTGTTTGGTCGGCAAAGAAGTTAGACGTTAGAGGTCGAATGCCCTCTTGAGTTCCATCTGCGCCATACCGGAAAATCGTAACAAACTCAGTTCCCACTTGAGCTAAAGCAGTGCGGTCTTGGACATTTACATTAGCATATTCCCCAGCAGGGTCAAAAAGGAGTTGTCCAATTTGTTGCCCCGTCTCGGCCGCATGCTGACAAATAGCCGTAGCAATCGTCTTCATTGTGTTAGATTTTCCAAGACGAGTCATGCCGAAGACTGCTGTCTTAAGTGCCACAAAATCCTGGATATTGACCTTTACGGGTACTGCTATGTTTTGCTCGCTTGCAACATGAAGGCGACGACGCCTATTAGATGAGCTATATCGTATAGTTCCGATCCGAACACGTTGAGGAGTTGCCCCTCCTCCCTGTCGAGCAGATTCTTCCTGTGCAGTTATTTCGGGATAGCTTGCTATAATAGCAAGGCTTTCGGCATATGGTTTATATACTTTATAGCGGCTCGCAGAATAGAACGTTTCCACATCACTTCCAAAGGAAAGCATCGGTGAGCCGTTCACGTCATCATAGAAGGTACCAAGGATTTTGGCTTTGATTCCAGAAAACTGAATTTCGTTTCTAGTCAAAACATCCAATATTGCGGGAGATGAAGCAGCACTTTCAGGTCCTCGCGTTACAACCATTTCTCTCATTGCCTGTTCCCGAACATGCACCAACTCGGCCTCTGCAGGTAATGCGGCAGGGCCAATGACACGAAGAAGAATTGCTTCTTCGTCCTCAACATCAGGAGCTTCTCCAGGCATCATTGCCGTAGCCAAAAGAAAACAATGTTGCGGAACACCACCAGCATGTTTCTTCCAAAGGTCATTTGTGAGGACTAAACATTCATCATAGCCCATGGTATAGATGCCGCCAACAAGGGAAGCCTCTGAAAGAAGCCGTTGTATTGTAAGCTCTCTTGCAACGATTCGACTGCCAAGGGAAGAGTTTGTAGCCATAGCTACCTCCTTCTATTCATGATTCGTAAACCACCTATTGCGTTAGCGCCACTCCTTGTTTGATCTCCAGAGCCTAGTTTGTTCTGGAAGATGCAACAGGTTCGTAATAATTAATTCCTTGGCTGGCACCAAATTCCCCGTTGCGGCAATCGAATACAATATGTCGACATGTTTGGAGCCATTACCATTGTGCGAATAAAGGGTAAGGATAGACTCAGCCGGATCGTAACTTAGCAGCCAGGGCTGACGTATTTTTATAAGAGCATCATGAAGTTCCGCGTGCTCCCCATCTTCAAAATAGAACCTATAAAGCCGGTCGGCCTTATTGTAAAAAGGAGGGTCCAAATAGTAAAAAACATCTTTGTCTCCGTAGCTTAGAGATTTAACCTTTGCAATGGTCTTATCCCAATCAGCGTTATTAACAAACAGTACCCGATCCCTTAAGCTGGCCGCTTGGCGTATACGTTTGATAATAGTTTGAGCTGCAAACCTGCAATCTATCTTGTATTCTGACTTTTGCGAAAATCCACCTATCGGACCAGAACTTGATGCAAGAATCCCGGAAAAACTGGTTCTATTCAAAAAAAGACATGCTAATGCCCGTTCCCGATTTGTCCGGAAAGAGTTCTCCCTAAAATATTTCCACTTGTCTACAGTTACTTCTATATTTTCAATCTGATCTATCAACCATTCGCTTTCCTTGAATACGACCTTCCAAAAGCATGCTACTAATGGATCCTTCTCGCCCAAAGCAATTTCATCGACAAGGTCATCATTCAATAGCTGAAGGGCTACACTTGCTCCACCCGCAAATGGTTCTACGAACAGTTTTGGGCGGATGGAATTCATTCGCAGCACCTCAGCAATATAACCAGCCAGTCTTCTCTTTGCGCCAGGATAGCGTAAAGGCGATAGAATCGAGGCTTCTTTTCGAGTAGAAGTATTCATTATCTACCGAGAGCAGAGAACCCTTTTTACTTCTTGGGGTTTCCCTTCATCGTCCTGTTCACAGATTTGTTTTCGACCTTTACCTTTGCGACCGAACGGCTGAACTTATCACGGGCCACAGTATCGATAGTTACTTCCTTGCCTTGAATCAGCTTCGACAGCTCTTGCTTTGCCTTGCCATAGCCCGGCTGTCCCTTTTCTGGTGTATCCACATTGGCAAGTCTGACCGGATGCTTCCGGCTTGCCGTCTCAAAAGTGTCGCCATCGATTACCTTGGTTACCTTTTCTTTTCTTGGCATTTTGACCTCCTATTCACTCTGCGCCTTTTTTAGAAGTTTCCGGATATAGGTATCCCTGTCCTCCATCTGGAAGAGGACATTTCGCCTTTCAAACTCCTCCTTGTTCAAACCATCTCCCCACCACGAGATATCAGGATATCTCGTGCTGGAGATGATGAAGGAGTTCAGAGTAATCTGGCCGTCCCCAAGCTGTTGTTCAAGCTCCTTTATGGTCTCATAAAACCGAACCTTCGGATCGTCTGGGCCTTCAAGATTCCTCAGCCCCTTGGGGTCAATGAAGTTTATGTACTGCCTTGTGCCGTTCAAAAGCCAAAGGATGAAGTCCGGGTAGAAGTTTCCAGCCTCAAAGAAGCCGATTCCTCTGCCTCGGCTCATGTTCCTCAGAAGGTACATTTCCTTGCCGCCGAGTGAATCCCCGTTACTACCCACGAACGCCTTTAAGTCCAGCACAAAGTTCCTTTCGCCCTCGTTCTCGAGGACAACGGGCTTTATTTCTATCAGGTCGCTTTTGGCATAGAGAAGCGGTTCATACAGATGATAATTAAACGCGATGGACTTAAGTGCGTGGAATTCGAAATCGCTCAACGAGCCTGATGTTATCAAACCCTTTAGTTCTTCCAGCTTCTCGATGATATCCTCCCGTGATTGCTCAACCAACAGCCGATACTCATCGATGAAATTCGGATCGTTATCTGTCAATTCACGATACTCAAGATGATCGCCCTCGAACTCTTGCTTTTTGAACTTGTAATACCGGTCGATATACTTCTTAAGGAGGCCAGTAGCTATCTCCTGCCAGCGCCTGACCTGCTCGTAAGACCGGAATTCCATCTGTTCTTTGGGAATGAGCAGTTTGTACCAGTCCTTACGGCTTAGAAGAGCACCGATGCTCTCACGGGGCAGGTCAAGGTTATACCAGGCACGCTCGTTCTTGAATTGCTGGAGCTCAAAATAAATAGCATCCATATCCATAAACGCCAGGTGGTTTTCATCGAAATAGCATGTCTCCTTCTCGGCTATATCTCCAGCATGACGACCGTGGCCGCTTGCAAGGGCCTGGAGCTTGGGATACCAGTCCAATGTTACAGGATACCTGGTCAAGTAAGCCAGAGGCGTATCCAGAGCAGGCTTGGGCCCATTCTTCTTGAAGTCAATGCCTTCTTTCAACCTAACAATTTTCAGCTTCTTTGTGCCGAGATTTTTGACAACTGGCAGTACAAACTCAATGCGGTCTTCATTGGCCGGAAGACCCTCATCTTCCAGGTATTCCTTGAACTGCTTCATGTAATCCGCACGGATGCCAAATATGTTCAGTGATTCCAGAGTTTCGATATTTCTCGGGGCGGCCAGCCCTTCAAGCCTTCTGCTACGCTTAAGAGAGAAATCCTTCCCTTTCAACCTTACTCCGCGCCCGAAGAGCTGGATTATCTGAGGTCCCTCGTTTCGACCTATATTCATCAAACCCATCGTGCTTACGCGCCAGCTGTTCCAGCCCTCGGTGAACTTCTTTGAGCCTATCAGGATATTGACCTGTGAGTCTTCTTCATTCAGATTTCTGAAGAGCGAATCTGCAAATTGCTTTTCAGTGACCACGAGCTCGCTGTGCTCATGGCAGAGTTTGCATAAGGCCGGGGCATCGCCAACGTTTATCACGCCGAATGGCTCGTTATCTCCTAACCGCAATGCAATCTCACCCTCTGCTCCCTTCAGGTTCTCCACGTGAAGGGCGGCAGCTGACGTGGAATTGAAGATTACACTCAAGATGTCATCAAACACCTGTTCCGCCGTCATCCGAAGCGTGCCCAGATACTTATATGCTCCTGCAAACAGGTCTCTCCCCTGGGCATCGAGTAGTCCCGAATCGCCGCTTAAGAGCCGTTCAATTCCGGCTATGCTTTCGCCGCGTTCATGAACAAACTCGGCCAGCGTCAGCAGAATATCCACGACATCGGATACCTTGCGCTTGTGCTGAGTCCGAACAGCATTAACGCTGCTTCCCACAAATATCCAGAGAGGACGCTCAAGCAGGAAAGGACGGAATACGCTCTTATGCTCGCTATGGAGTTTAAGCTGTTCATAGAACGAAAGCAGACAGGCCGTCAGATACCTTCGCCTGACAGCCTCGTCAGAGTCATCGGCAAGGTTAAGGATGCGATAGTCTTTGCCGTAGCCGTCCCCGTAAAAGTATTTATATGAATAATCAAAGACAATACACTTTGCATATGTCTGCTCAAGTGCCTTGCTCCCACTCGCCTTCATGGCCTGGCCGAAGGTGGCGGAGTACTCAAAAGAGAAGCCGTTTTCACATAGCTGGTTTCGCCGCATCATCCATATGCCAGTCTCGGCCGCGCTCGCTCCCCGGTGGCCCTCGTCCACAAGCACAAGGTTATTTCCCTCGAAGGCATCAACGGCAACGGTCTTCTCGCCCATCTCCTCGCGGAGCTTGTGGATGTCTATAATCTCAACCGACCTGCTTGTAAAAAGCCCTCTACCCTCTTTTGAGAAAAGTTCGGACTGAATGCCGGAGAGCTGGAATTCCTCAAGGTGCTGGTGGGATAGACCCTCGTTTGGGGTAAGTAGAATTATCCGGTTCATTTCCCTGCCGTTTCCGTGCAGGTTCAGGTAATGCTGGTACTGGAGGATATTGATGTGCATGAGAAGCGTCTTGCCGCTTCCCGTAGCCATCCAGAAGGCGAGCTTGTTCAGGTCAGGCCGCTTGAAGGGCTCTATCTCGTCCCTCTCGGCCTTGTCCGAGTTGAATGTCTCGACCTGTGCGTTCAGGTCTTCCATGAGCTTGTCGGGATTCCTGAAATAACGTTCAAGATAGATTTCAGTAAAGAGCAGGGCGAGATATTGGAAATATTTAGGATACAGGTTGTGTCCTGCCTGGTTGCGCCTTTCCGCGATTCTCTGCCAGTGGCGGACTATGTTCTGGTCATAGGCCAGAAGCATGTCGTGAGGTAGTTCAGGCCTGTCAAATAGGAGCCTCAGGTTCTGATGGAATTTGGAGACATTGTTTTCGTCAAACCCCTCAAGCTCCGGGGCCCGCATCCCCTCGGCAAGCTTCTCCAGGCTTGGGACATCGAAGAGGTCAAGAATCCACTGGTTAAGGACAAGCTTCTGCTCGAATTTGAGTGGCCTTTCGGCCCTCCGTGGACGACGTGCTCTTGTAGCTCCACTTGGCATGGTTTCTTACACATCCTCCACATCGAACATGAGCCGCTTGAAGTCTTCCTCTATGAGGCGCACCTTCCAGGTCTCGTCCTCGCGGCGGAGGTTCTCAAGGTTGTTGTCGCCGTTTACGTAGATAAGGTCGAACTCCATATCCTTGGGGTTATACTCCTGCCTGCGGAAGAACTCGTCGAGGTCCTCGTTGGACTTCTCCTTAAGGTTTCGCCAGATGACGAGGACTTTCTCTCCATTGGGACTAGTGCCCTGAATCACGCGAAAGTCCCTTATGTGGTCGATGTGATGGACAGTGAGGCCGAGAAGGTAGTTGAAGGTTTCAACAAGGTCTACTGTGGCAGGCTTTGTCTCCCCTACGGTGCCGGTTGAGATATTGAGCTTGTAATTGAAGGGGTCTTCAAAGGCATCGATGTTAAGAAGGCTGTCCCTGCCTTCCACATCGAGCATGTAGGAGAGCATGTAGCTTTCACGGAAAGACGGAGATTCCTCAATAAGCCTCTGCTGGGCTTCAGTACGTTTGGGCTCAAGGTTATTAAGCGTATCCTCGTAGGATTCAAGGCGGATGTATTTGAACATGTGGCTTATGCCTTCACGGGAAATCGGCTTGCCGTCCTTCCAGTCCTTGGAATAGACAACCTTTTGGATGCGGGGCTTCAGGGCGGTGTTGAAGTGTTCTCCCATCTCCACGAGAATATATTTGCGGGTCCCCTCGTCCTCCCGGTTGAGGTTGATCACGGCATGGCCTGTCGTTCCCGATCCCGCAAAGTAGTCCAGTACAACGGCTTCCTGGTCTTCTCCCGTGAGAATGTATAGCACGTCGTGGGTGGCATGGAGAGACTTGGGGAAAGTGAAGGCCCCGGTTTCCCCGAAGATCGCTTTGAGGAGCTTTGTCCCATGTGAAGACGCGTCATACTGCTTGCCGATCCATACGCTCTTCGGTCGGGTGCCGGACTTGATCCGGTCGATTATCTGGACTTTGAACTGGCCCGATCTGGATCGGGCAATCTGAATCTCGTTGGCTTGAAGGTGCATGAGACAAGATGGAGGTGTCTTGCGCCAGACGCGCTTCCGGCCCTCACTGTCAATGGGCCATATCTCTTCCCAACCCTCATGCTTGTCCAGCGAGATCACCCCGCTGTCCTCGTCGTAGTAAATGGGGTAGCATGAATTTGGCCTTTCCTCAGGTGTCGAGTAGCCGCCGGTCCGAAGGAAATCCCTCCACTTGTAAGCTCCCTCATCGTCCTCGTTGCCGTACTGTGCTTTCTGCTCATCGGTCAATTCGAAGAAGGTGATCTCTGTGTGGGACGGGTCAGGCCCGTAGAACAAGTAGTATTCATGGCTGGTCGCCAGGAAGTTGTCGTTCGTTCGACCTGACGGCTTGATCTCAACCGTAAGAACTCCCAAACGCCCGTCCATTCCGAACACGCTGTCGCAGACAAGGCCGAGGTAATGAAGCTCAAGGTCGTCGATGGCTATCGCCAATGCGCCAGTGGGACTCAACAGCGGCGCGGTCATAGCGAGAGAGTTCCTCACCATCGCGCACCATGACGAATGCTTGTATTCGTTCTTGTAGATGAAGGTGGCTTCACTTGTATTGAAAGGGGGATCGGCGTATGCGCATCGGACTTGGCCCTGGTAGCGCGGACCGATGGCATTCAGAGCATGGAAGTTGTCGGCATGAATGAGCAGCCCATCGGACTTCGCCTCGACATCATCGAAACTCGCGAGCAACCTGTCCTTGAATTCCCCGCTGAAGTGCTTCGTGTCCAGCACCAAGAAGGGATTTGCCTTTAGGAACTCGACCGTCAGCGGGGCAGAGTAATCGACGGCTCCGGCCAGGTCCTTCTTGATTTCGTCAATGGCGAAGAGCCGAACCCACTCCTCCCGCTGCGCGTCGTTAGCGGCGATCTCGGGGTAAAGCGCCTCGGGCACGCGGTCGAGCGTCGCGCAGTAGTTCGTGTCGACCACGAACTTTCTCTTGAGCCAGAGCTTCTTCTGGAAGCCCTCGATCTGCGCCAGGAAGTCGATGACCTTGTGCGCGATCCGTCGGATGACCTTGATCTTGGAAAGGTACTGGTCGACGCGCGGAGCGGATTCCTCCTCCACGTCGTCCAGCCGCATCACCTCGTTCTTGATGTAGAAATCGAGCTCCCGACGCAGGAAGCCGCCCAGGTCTTTGTGGATGAAGTAGTCGAAGGTGTTCCGCCGGGTGTAGTCGTAGAGGTGCTTCTCCAGGTTGGTCCGGTCGCTCGCCATGCCATCGGCGCGCGTCCACTTGGCGTTCAATCGGTGCTGCCACACCGCGAGTTTCTCGTCGTTCAGATCCTCGGTAACGCGCCGCGCAGTCTCGGCGTTGATGGCGTCCTGCCTGCGCTTCTCGCCATCCGGCCGGTACTCGAAGCGGATAACAAGCTCGCCGCCCTCCTCGGCTACGGGCTTGTCGCCATGCAGGAGGAACCGCCGGTCGTTGCCGTTGGCGGCCTTCACGTTGTCCTTCTCGGTATCTGCCTCAACGATCTTGAAGTGCGCCCGGTGGCCGCCGGGCGTCCTGAAGGCGTAGTCGCGGAAGTACTCGGTCGTCTTGATGTAGTACTGGTCGTGGTTGGCCCAGTGGAGCTTGACCTCCTCCCCCTCGTAGGGGATGGCATAGACGCCTTCTTTATATCTCCTCAGACTTATGAAATCACCCTCGTGATAGTACCGTCGGAAGAAGTTATACAGGTGGGAATATACCTCGTCCTCAAGTGCTGTTACATCAACGGCCCCTGCAAGCTTTTCACGCAGTTCTTTTACTCGTGGCAAGGTTTCCGGATCGGCCCCGAGCTTCCTGGCCTGCTCAACGGCTTCATCCAACTGCGCTTGTAGGGTTACACGGTCTGCGCTCCGATATTCCTGAAATGCCTCCTGCACTTGGGGCAGAAGGTCGCTGTCCAGAAAGCGCGTAATCTCGTCACGCTTGGTGTTCATTATCCGGTAGATGCCGAAGTCAAGGTCCGCCTGGTCGAGCTGGAACAACTCTGCAAGCAGCTTCTTTAGTTTATTCAGGTTCTCAGACATACTCCCCTCTTATTCCTTGGTTTCAACCAGAGTGAATTTGCGCTTCAGGACATTGTGCCAGGCATGGGGTATTTTCTCTTCATGCTGAAGTCTTCCCACTACAATCCCCGGCGCAATACCAACCTTGCGGGCGAAAGCCTCGATATCATTCCTGTAGAACCTTCTCCGTGCCGAGAAGGTCGAATACTCACCCTCGGGGATTAGCATATTCCGGGCAAACTGGTTTGCCTCGTCCTCTTTGTCTCCAGACATCCTGTCCGTCTCATCAAGGAAGACGTTTCTCTTGCCATGAAGGAGGACATGGGCGGCCTCGTGGAAGAAGCTGAACCACAAGTGGTCATCGGATTTATGGCGAAGACTTAACATGATGAGTGCCTTGTCCTTGCCGAGCCACCTGGTGGCACCGCTTAAATGAGTGCCTGGAAGCTCGGAGACAAAGACAAGGGCGATTCCCGCCTTGGCGCACATCTCTTTCATCTTCGGCTCGAAGACCTCGGGCGGCTCAGTCGTCAATGAACGAATTTTCTTCAAGGCGGCAATGAACCTGGCCCTGCTATATGGCTTTGTATCTATGTCTTCCGAGTATAGCTCGCCAAGCCTCAGCCATGTAGCAACAGATTCAGGTGCACTTTCAAAAGACGGCGAATGGCGATAAGCTACGGACAATTCACTAAATCGCCTTTTCCATGCATTGACAGAGCCTACGCCAAAGAGGTTGAGAAGTTTCTCGACTGCATCGACCTTATTGTCAGGTTTCTCCAATATCCCCCTTCTAACAAGTTCCTTTATAGGGAACTTTTCCGCCCATGTGGTCTGTCGTCCAAGCTTCTTACGGGCAGTGGCCTGTGCCGTATGGAGACGGTAAAAGGCCTCAAGGTTGTTCCAGACCGTCGCCGAAACACCAAGCACTCGCTCAAACTGTATGGCAGTCTCAGGAGTAACCGGGGCCTTACCGTTTATTATCTGGCTGACTGTCTTGTCGGATAGCCCACACCGTTTTGCAAAAGCGGCTTTCTTCATCCCCCGGGCCTCGAGGGTCTCCTCAAGTATCTCGCCCGGATGAACGGCATAATCCGGTGCAAACTGATTTATTGTTGTATCGGCCATCAGTGATAGTCCTCCACGTCCAAGATCATGATTGCGGTTACCTTCCGCAAATCTATCCCCCCGTCTTCCTTGCGGGGCAAGGGATTATGATCAGGCTTGAAAACAAGCCTATACGGGTGCTCCAAGTCTATGGCAAAGGTGCCCTTCCTTCTGCCTTCCAGCTCGTGCCTTCTTTCGGGTGGTTTGTGAGAAACATCCTCCAATGTCGGGGCAGCCCTGAGAACCGCCATTCTCCGCTTTATAAGCCTCCCCATCCGTTTGCCGTATTTCTTAAACAATTCCTTCTTGGAATTGAACACTTTCGCCAGTTTCCGGCTCTTAAAACCGATGCTGTTCATATTACAATATCTTTACCTGATAAGTAAAGACTTTTTTCATGAGACCGCCCATCTGATTGTGAACAGGTCTTCTGTGGTCGTCTTCTGTGCCATACGCTTTTCGAGGGCTTCTATGAGGGCGTCGCGCTTCTCTATTATCTCGTCCTCTATGTCGAAGATGCGCTGGCGCTGACGCCGCTTTTTCTTCTCAAGGTCTCTAATCTGGTCTTGAATTTTGTGCTGTTCCTCTGTGGTAGTAGAAAGTCTCGCCTGGCGGTTCAGGGTCTTTATACGCTCCTTCGTGTCCTTCAGTTCCTTTTCTGCCGCTAAAACCATGTCGTCGGCCCATTTCTCAAGCCTTTCCCGGGCCTCGTTGAAGTGGCGGTTATTTTCCTCCAGAGAACGGCTTATGGTGGCCTTCATATGCCGTTCCGCCTCAGTATTGATACGCTCTTTCATCAAAGACGGCATCCCGTCAAGAGCGGAGACTATCCCCTGGCAGTTGAAAAACTTCTCGCAGGTCTCCTGATCCAGGTGTCGGCCGTCATCGTCAAAGCCCGAGAAGAGCAGGTATTCCTCTCGATCGAAAGAGTCAATGACCAGACGCCTAAGGATAAGCCAGCCGGAGCGGCCTTTGAGCTCCTCAATAACGGATATTTTAGCCGGATGGTGGGTGATATCGAAAGTCACCTTGGCATGAGGAGTTGGGTACTCTTTTCCAGTCTGGACTACGTACTCTCCAAGAGGATGCGAAATCCTGTATAAGGAATTCACCCGGCACGTTCTGTTGTGTTTTGGAAATCAGGTGATACGTTCCGGGATGCACAGCCTTAATAGGAGGATTTATGAGGCCAAAAGCAAGAGATTTGTCATCGAATTTTGCATGCTCGTCGAGGATGAACTTTGTAAGCGTCCAGAACATTTTTCCTATGCGGTCAAGCTGCTGGCGAGTACCTTCCATATTGACCCTCAGACGTGCATGGACATCCTCATCAAAGTGCTCCAAGAGAATACGCCTGGTATCCTCCAGCTTGGTTTCAATCTTTTCATCAAGCTCGGTCCTTAGTTTCTTGAACGCCTCCTCTATCTCCTCACGGCTGCGGCATTGCTGGTAGATATCGAGAATGCGAAGTTCGAAGTCCACGCCGGATTCGATGCTTCCCAAGACCTCGTCAGAAGCCCCAAATACGCCTGTAAAGAGGTTGAACTTCTCATTCAGGAGTTCGTAAACTCGGCGGTCGGCTTCGTTGCGTTTATTAAGGAAGTTGATTACTACTACGTCGTGCTTCTGGCCATATCTGTGGCAGCGCCCTATGCGCTGCTCGATACGCTGGGGATTCCACGGGAGGTCGAAATTCACAACTAACGAGCTGAATTGCAGGTTGATGCCCTCGGCGGCGGCCTCCGTGGCAATCATGATGCTTGCGTAGTCCCGGAAGTGCAAGGCAACGACGATTACGTACACGAAAGTTAAATGAGAGACTCAATGTTTTGCGATTTACTTACTATTGCTTTTTTCACTGCTTGATAGAACAGAAATGAACCTCGAAAGGATAAGAACAGGCGCTTGATTCTGAAAACGTGCCGAACTGAAAATTAAATCTATCGCGACGAGAGTGGGGAAATGCCGACAAAGCGCTACAATAAAACTTTGGTTTGTTTTGCCAACAGTCGGAAGACGGGTGGACGTTGTGTAGCCGGCAAGGAGTGGCGAGATGGGAGGCCAGGCAATTGGGTCCGCCCAATCAGTGATCGGCCAACCCATGAACTGTCGATTGCAGAATGCTGCTATCAAAGCCGCCGAGTTTCTAAACTGCTCGACATCGTGGAAAAAGAGTTCAAGTGTCACCAGCCAGTTGCCCACCAAATTGAAAATCATTGCATCGATCCAGAATACTATTGGGAGAAACAAGGTCGCTTGTCCTGGGATGATTTAGATCAATGGCTTGACAATCCAAGAGCACTTCGGACAACGGGTGAAAGCAGCTATTCCGGCCGCAACAACAGGATTGCCGTGAACAATGCCGATGGATCTTCACTGTTGCTAATAGCAGTGGACAGGTTGAATCTGATCGTCGGAAAAAAAGCTCCTGAATTCCCTGACTCCAGACGTGCCGTACGGTGCGGTTTTTATTACAACAGCACATACTATTTGATTGATGTAACTGATCCGAATATCGAGCGAAGTTATCTTGCAAAGCCAGATGGAGATTATGTAATCGATGACGCAGTATTGTGCATAAGCTTGGGCGATGAGTATCAAGGATATTATTACAAACTTGTCGCTGGTGTGCTGTTCGAGGAGCGCTTTTGATGCAGAACAAGATTTACACAATTGGACATTCAAACCATCCAATTGACAAATTTTTGACTCTGTTGAGAGGGTGCGGTGTGACAGCAGTGGCTGACGTCCGCTCACACCCCTACAGTCGTCATTTTCCTCAATACTCTCAAAGTGATTTAAAGCATTATCTCCAGGACGCCGGCATCGCATACGTTTTCTTGGGGAAAGAATTAGGAGCGAGGAGTGAAAATCCAGACTGTTACCGCGGAGGTAAGGTAAGGTACGAACTTCTTGCTAAAGAACCACAATTTTCAGAAGGTCTTAATCGGCTTCGCAATGGAATGGAAGACCACTGCATTGCAATAATGTGTTCAGAAAAAGACCCGTTGAATTGTCACCGAGCAATTCTTATGGCGCGTAGCCTTCATGAAAATGGAACACCGGTTGAGCACATACTAGCTGATGGGCATTTGGAATCTCACGCTGATCTGGAGTCTCGAATGCTTAAAACCTTGAAAGTGGTTGAGCTGGAACTATTTCGAACACGCGAAGAAATATTGTCCGAAGCATATGAGCGACATGGTGAAAACATTGCCTACGAAGATGACTCAAAACGCTTGGCAGAGGGCCAAGGAGGGGAACCTCAATGATTGTTTACACTATTGGATTTACCAAAAAAAGTGCAGAACAATTTTTTACACGACTCAAACAGCCGGGATTAGTCAGGCTGCTTGACGTGAGGTTGAACAATGTATCGCAACTCGCGGGATTTGCAAAACGTGATGACTTGCGATTTTTCCTAAAGGAAATAGTTGGCATTGACTATCTTCACATGAAGGAACATGCTCCTACGAAAGCCATCTTGGATGCCTTCAAAAAAAACAAAGGTGACTGGGCAACATATGAGCACCAATTTCTCACTCTTATGCAAGAGAGGAAAATTGCGGAAAGAGTCGCAAAAGAGGTCATTGGCGGAAGTTGTCTTCTCTGTAGTGAAGCCACCCCTGAACACTGTCACAGGCGACTTATGGCTGAGTTTCTAAGCCGTTCTTGGGGCGACCTGGAGATCAAGCATTTGTAAAACCGGGAGATTTGATGATTCGACCGTTGCGCCAGGCAGAAATGTTGGAACGAGCTCAAGGTTGCCTCCTGGGACAGCTTGCAGGTGATGCGCTGGGAAGCCTGGTCGAATTTCAGACGCCCGAACAGATCCGACGGGAATATCCCAATGGCATCCGCGAACTTGCGGACGGGGGAACCTGGAACACGATTGCCGGCCAACCGACAGACGATTCCGAGATGGCGTTGTTGCTGGCCCGCATGCTGGCGGATCAAAGGCGATATGATCCCGAGGAAGCCGGGAAGGCTTACCTGTTCTGGCTGGACTCCAGGCCCTTCGATTGTGGCATGACCGTCTCCGGCGGCCTGCGGGGTCGTCCCAATCCCGACAGCCAGGCAAACGGCGCGATGATGCGGATCAGCCCGCTGGGCATCTTCGGAGCCACACATGATTTGGAGCATGTGGCCGAGTGGGCGCGACAGGATGCCGCAATCACCCATCCCCATCCGGTCTGTCAGCAAGCCAACGCATTGTTCACGATGGCGATTGCCCATGCCATCCGCCAGGGGTGCGACGGCCGAGATCTGTACGAGCAGATCGTGACCTGGGCTGAAGACATGGAGGTGGATGGGAGCCTCTTCAAGGCGGTCCGAGGTGCAGCCGAAGCACCGCCCGCCGACTATGTCCACCAGCAGGGGTGGGTTTTGACGGCATTCCGCAACGCCCTGTGGCAGCTTCTGCATGCCCCGAACCTGGAGGAAGCAGTCGTTGACACCGTCATGCGCGGCGGAGACACCGACACCAACGCCGCCATCTGTGGCGCGCTTCTGGGCGCTGTGTGGGGCCGGAACGCGATTCCCGACCAATGGACCGAATGCGTGCTGAACTGCCGCCCTGCGGCCGGACAACCGCATGTGCGCCGCCCTCGTCCGGAGTGCTTCTGGCCGGTGGACGCTCTGGAGCTTGGTGAGGCCCTCATTTCAGTAATAAATTGATGGCCAGGAGATTTCAATGATCAAGAAAAATGAATCAAACCATACAGCGACAAAAACATCTGTCGCATTTTTTGCCTGTATGCTCATAGTCTCGCTTGCGTTCGCTGCCGAAAAACCAACCAGCCGCCTCGACGCTGCGGCAAGCGATCCGGCAAAGCTCGGTTGGATGGTGGGCTCGCCCCCTCCTGCTGACCGCATCCTGCGTTTCGATGATGGCAGTTATTTTCGGTTCCCGGCGATGCGCTGGAGCGTCTCGAATTTTCGCCAATTGATGCCCACCGTCAATGTCTCGCGAGGCGTGGGAGCGCCTCTCCCGATGCCCCGAGCCCTTCGGGATGATATCGATGCGTTGCGGTTAACACCGATTGGAATGACGAATTCGATGTCCTGGGCCGAATCGCTCGCTGCCAACTACACGGACGGAATCGTGGTGCTTCACAAAGGACGTATTGTCTATGAGCGCTATTTCGGTGTGCTGAAAGAAGACGGGCAGCACGGTGCCATGTCGGTGACAAAGTCATTCGTGGGCACCTTGGGAGCAATGTTGGTGGCAGAGGGCGCGCTCGACGACCAAAAAAGGGTGATGGCGTATGTGCCCGAGTTGGCTGAATCGGGTTTCGGCGATGCCACGGTCCGACAGGTGCTGGATATGACCACAGCCATCCGGTGGTCAAGTCCTCATTAAAAGTTGTCACTTTTAATGAGTTTTGTCCCCACAATCATTTCTTATGCAGCCATCCGGTGAACGTGTTCCGGGGTCTCCAAGCCTAACGAACAGTGAGGGCGTCTGGTGTTGTATAACCAAACCGCCTGATTGACCGCTTGGTGCATTTGCATCGTGTTCTTAAAACTGTAACCTAAGCCGTATTCCTGTTTCAGGATTCCATTGACACGTTCTGCCAATGCATTTTCGGAGCAGTGGTTTTGTTCTGTCATGATGACGCCCAATCCGCTGTCCTTCAATGCCTGCACATACTCATGTGAACAATATTGACACCCTCGATCGGAATGATGGACCGGTTGGGCTCCCGTCGGCTTGTCTTTCAAAGCCATCTTGAGAGCCTTGAGAGTCTCTTCCGTCTCCAGACTCGCCCCAAGATGGTAACCGACGATCTTGCGTGAGTACATGTCGGTTATTAAGCTCAGGTACATGGGCGCATCTTTTTTGCGAAGATACGTGATATCGGCTGCCCATACCTGATTCGAACCCGTCAGCTGCCTGTCCTTAACCCGGTTCAAAAATACCGGCAGGTTATGATAGCTACTGGTCGTCCGCGGTGAAGACCGCAGCCGCTCCAACAATAAACCCTGGTTTTTCAAAACCTTGAAGAATCGATCCTGTCCAATGGCAATGCCGCTGCGCCTTAACCTGGGCCTCAAGAGCTTTAGAAGCTTGCGCCCACCCAAACGTGGTTGCGATGCCCGCTCACCCAGAACAAGCCGCTTGATCAGGTCCTCGTCCACTGCTTGGCATTTTCTTTTCTTGCGGGTCTTTTAATAGTTCTGACGGCTCATCCCCGCACGCTGGCACAACTTGATGACGGCTACTTCAGATCCGTCTGCCGCTTGCGCAGTTCGGACAGCGTTATACCGTTCTTTTTTTCAAAGTCCGATACGTCGATCCCCAAACGCTCGCAGGCAATCTTCAAATAAGAATCGCCCAGGCTACAATCTATATGCGCGTCTGCCAGGGCCGCCTCCAGCTGCCGTATCCGCTTACGAGCCTCTTTTAGTTCGTCGCGCTCTTTCAACGTCTCTATCTTTACCTTTTTGGGCAGCGTTCCCTCACTGCCGTATTTTCGAATCCACTGAGATACCGTCGTTGCACCGCGGATCCCATAGACTCTGCTGGCCTCTCCAATCGTACTGTACTTACCGGCCCCCAGCTCAGACACTACCTGACGCTTAAATGCCTCACTGTAACGAATGACGTATGATCGCCCCATAGCTTAACGCTCTCCTTGGCTATGTGACAACCTGTATCAGGACGGGACCGTCGGCGAAGACTGGGCAGAAACGACAAAACCCCGTGGGGATCAACCCACAGGGTCTTGTGTTAAATAAGAACCGCTGATTTCAGCGGATAGAATTTTGGCTCCCCCGGACAGACTCGAACTGCCGACCTAGTGGTTAACAGCCACCCGCTCTACCAACTGAGCTACAGGGGATTAGATTAATAGTATTAGAACTGCGGCTCTGTGTCAATGTACTCACGTGGCTTGGAGATTGCGAGCAAGCAGGGTTTAAAGACATCGAACTTCCATAATGAGGCCCTTTTGCCATCATGGCGATGGCTTCGAACAGACTCGATTGCACTGATGCCGGCTGTAAACGCGGCATTGATATAGCTTGGCAGGATCGGAGCCCTCCTCGTGACTATCTGGTAAGATAGGCGGCTGGGATGGCGAGTCTAACTAAATCGTAACGTTCGCCTCAGCTTCTTCCGAGTTGATGAGGTATCTTAAAGACTTGCTAGATGATTGTGAGAGTGGAGGGTTTTGCTATGTGCAAAGCGCTTGCCCCCCACGCCATACAGCCGGGCAAACCTGGTGTCTGCCGAATCCAATTTGCCCTCCAATCCGGTCATGGCCGCGCCTGTACGGGTCCATTCTTCGCGATTTGAGGGTTCTAACCTGCGATTAGCCGCGGCCTTTGTTACTTCCTGCTGCTATTTCCTTGCAGCATCAAGCGCGGCGCATTCGGCAAGTCTCGCGCCTACAAGCCTTTGCACGAGAGATTCGGGAAGAGGATTGTCTGGTTGAAAGCGCACGGCTCCCTTGCTTACATTGTAACCTGATAAATCATTGCTGAAGGCGTTAAGAGTGCTGTCGCTGAACATGTAGAGAGCGCAGTGTTTCTTGGCCGCTCCGAATCCGCAGACCACGCGGCCCTTGCGGAAGGCAGGCAAGCCGTAGCTGATGCACTCTTCTGCTCCCGGCGCCGCGGATCTTATCTGCTTCCGCAGTTTATCTAGGGCGCTCTGCTGCTCTGGGACTAGGTTAGCTAGGTAGTCGTCGATGGTATTTACAGTCATCGCAGGCTCTTTTTTAGCATTCAAGGGGCCTTTCAGTCCCTCATCCATAGCCAAGGCGTTAGGTTACCAAGCATAACTCCGTTCCTAAGCTGCGTCTTGGTTTTGATGCCTCACACCTTCGCCAGGAAAACAGCAACTCCGCGGCAGCTGCTGCGCCCGGTTCTTTCAGGGTGTCGTATCCACGCGCCATGGACTATACCTCCTGGCATTGCTGCCGTTCGGATAATCAGTCCAAGCCGAGTTCTTCCTTGATAAGCTTCTTGAAGGTTGCCTTGGGAAGGGCGCCGCTAAGCATCCTGGGCTCACCAATAAGCGGGATGAACATGATAGATGGAATGCCTTGGATTTTGAACTCCCGTGCGATTTCCGTTTGGGCATCGGTGTCTACCTTCCAAACGTTCAGCCTGCCCTCATAGTCCTTTGAAAGCTCCTCAATGATAGGCGCTACCATCTTGCAGGGTGCGCACCAATCTGCATAAAAATCGATGATGCCTGGAATTTTGCCCTTATACTTCCACTTTTTCTCGTTTTGGTAGTCGAATACTTTCTCTTTGAAAGTCTCTGATGTCAATTTCTCTGCCATTTCAAATTCCTTATCTAACCTCAACCGACAGGGGTTTTTTTCTCCTATTCAACGTTGCAGCGAGGCTGCCTTGCCCCAAAGCCACTCCATGCGATAAAGCCGCCGCGGCGAGTTATTCTTCTGGATGAATATATGCATCATTACCGGGAAAAGCAAGTATTTGATTTTGCGGTGTAATCTGACTCTCCTCTTTAGTCTCAGCTCCGCGAGGTTCAGCTTCCATTGCAAGTAGAATGGCCGCAGCACTAGCAACTGCACCCTTGGCCCTGAAATAGGCGCTAGTGCCGAGCTAAGAAGCTGCCCTGAAGCCCAGCCTTGGATTTAGGCGGAGTTAAATCATGAATTTAGATGAGCGGCAACGGCTGCCGGTTTCTAAGGAGGCGAAAATCTAGAGGTAGGTTTTGATGGCCCTTGCAAGACTCCGGTAGGTTGAAACCCTCTTTGCATCGTCATTATCCAGGAGGGTTACTCGAAATCCGGGAAGCTGGCTGCAGAAGCCGCTTAGCGGCACCGAGCAGATGCCCGTTGTCCCCATAAGCCAGTAAACAAAGCGCTTATCAGGGGCAACACTGCCGGCAAGCTCCTCCACCTTCGCGGCCACCGCCGAATTCTCGATTGGGGGCAGCGCCCCGCTGCTAGGAAGCTTCCGATTAAACACAACTGTCAGGTAGAAGGCGCCGCTTGGCCTCTGAACGGTAATTCCCGGAGTTCCCGAAAGTATGGACACGGCTTCATCGGCTCGCTTGGCAAACTTCGCCGCCCGCCTTTCTAGGTGACTTGGATAACGACTATCCGAAAATATCTTGGGCACCGCCATTTGAGGGAGCGTAGTGGAGCAAACCTCCAAACGCTTTGCATCCAAGAGGCTCGTGATATAACGGCGGAAAACCTCGTCCCGTTCTTGGTTAAAAACTTCCATCCAGCCGCAGCGTGCGCCAGGCCACGGTATCTCCTTAGAGATGCTGCGGAATGCGATACCCGGCACCTCCCCGATTACCTGGCTAAGCGCCGCGGTTCTTACCCCCGGGTAGATTATATTTGCATAGGTTTCATCGCATAGAACGAAAAGATCGTTCTCGCGGGCCACCTCGATAATGGCTTCCAAGGTGGGAATTGGATAAACCGCCCCCGTGGGATTATCCGGATTAATCAGCAGAATACCCGCCACCGAATCGTTGTACTTTACTTTTAGCCGAATATCTTCAAGATCGGGCTGCCATCCGTTATCCGGATCCAGCCTGTAAGTGAGATGCTCGTAGCCAGAATGCGAGGCCTCTCCCGATGAAAAGGTAGAGTAGGCAGGCGAAGGACCCAAAACCCGAGCCTCCCTTCGCAGGTGGGTGAACGCGGTGGACACCGCATCCCCGAGTCCGTTGAAGAAAAGAATATCCTCCGCGCCAATCTGAGCGCCGCCCCTCTTGTTTACCTCCTCCGCCAAAAAGCGCCTGCTGTCAAAATTGCCCGCGGAATCCGTATACGCGTAGCTGCTATCCTCTTTTGCCAGCGATTGTACAATTTCCCTAATCCACTTTGCCACCGGCTCACCCTTCTGAACCGGATCCCCTATATTCTCCCAGATAATATCCACGCCCAAGTTGGTAAATAGCTTGGCTGTTCGGACAATCTCCCGAATCTCATAGCGAAGCTGCCCTGCCCCGATGTGTACGATGTTTCGTCTCATTAACAAGCATCCCTTTATTAAAAAGTGACCTCTGGCGCCGTACCTGCTATTTCCATCGCCGAAGGTCCAAGTTTCGCGGACCTAAACCAGGATAATAAAAAAAGGCTTCTACAGAGGCAAGATAGGCTGGGGGCGAAACAGCGGCTTGTCTGCTCCCTAAATCCTTTGCAATAGGAGCGCCAGCGCCACGGGCGGCGTTATCAGCACAAGGGCGAGCGGCAAATCGAACAGAGCTAGCTTCGATTGCACGGCGGTAGGATTGTCTACATAGCATCGGGATAGGAGGGCCTCGGCACATACATCAGCCCTTCTCAAAGCGGCGCTAGCCATGGGCAAACTCAGAACCAGGGCCCGCCGAAAGAGCCCCCCATAAATGAGTTCGGCCCTAAATCCCCTTCTGATAGTTCCGGCTCGTCCTGTCCGTTTCCTTCCTCGCCCCCATAATCCCCTACACAGGGCCGCATCTCGCACAGTTGCGGCCTCATCGAGAAGCATTGGAATAAAGGCCAGAGTAAGCGAAATCGCGGCGGCTAAACCTCCTCGCCACCGCATCGGCAAGAAGACGAAAATCCTCCGAATCGCCGCCGCCAAATCCCAAGGATCGGTGGTAGCCGCCAATAACTCGGCAGCCAGCAGCAAGACGAGCAGTCTAGCCGAACGCAGCGTGCCCACAAGCAAGCCATCCCTCCCCAGGGGCAGGGTTATCGCACCGAGACTAAGCCGAGATTCCACATCGCTCAAGCCTCCTACCAGCACCATCGCAATCGACATAATCAACCAGAAGCCCAAGGGCCGCCTCAGCGTTGTCAACCTTGTCTTGGCGAAAATATGCATCAGCACGGTTATCAGCCCAATTAGCGCTATCACCGGCGGCTTTGCTACCAGAGTCAGTACGCTCCAAACAAGTAGTTCGAGCAGTTTCAATCTCGCATCATGGCGGTGCATCAAACTTACGCCGTAGCGGAAGTGAAAAAAACCAACCTCTCTCAACTTCGCCTCATCTTATTTCGCTCCCGGCCTCACTTAGGATACCCGGAGTATTCTTGCTTTCCGATGTGCCCCAGGTCATCGAGGAAACTGCGCCAGGCGGGCGCCGAACACCATAGTCTTCCACCTTGGAAATCAATTTTTCAGGTTTGCCCTCGGCGGCTATGCGCCCCGCCTCCATCAAAATCAACCTATCGGCATGGGCGAGCATCTTATCCAAATCGTGAGTTATCAGCAGTATTGTCTTGCCGGCCCTGTGAAGCCTCAGTAAAACCGCGATGAGCTTGGCCGATCCCCTCCAGTCCAAACCTGTAAATGGCTCGTCCAGCACCAGTACATCGGGATGCATCGCGAGCACGCCCGCAACCCCTAGTCGGCGCTTCTCGCCGCCCGAGAGGCTGTGCGGCCTCCTTCGATCGAGGCCCAGGAGTCCAGTTGCCGCAAGGGAGTCGGCGACACGCTGCTCAATTTCAGCTCGCCCCAGTCGTAAATTCTCCGGACCGAATGCCACATCTCTTGCCACGGTTTCCCGCAGGAGCTGACTATCTGAGTCTTGAAAAACCAATCCCACTCTCCTACGCGTTCCCGCGAGGTCATCCAAGATATTGACTCCATCGAGCAATACGCTGCCGGTGGTGGCCCTTGCCAATCCGTTCAGGTGCCGCATCAGAACTGTCTTGCCGCAGCCATTTGCTCCTGCCAAAACCACGAAGCTGCCAACCTTGATACTTAGGTTTACATCACGAAGACCATGGACGCCGTCGGCGAATACGTGTGTAACCGAGCGCAGTTCGAGAATGGGTAATCTCAAGCAATCCTGTCCCTAAAAGAATACGCAATGGCAGCGGCGGCAAGGGCCTTAATTGCATCGCCTGCCAGAAAGGGAAGAGTGTACTTTGTCCAGGTTAGCATCCAGCTCGAGTCTTCGACGATGCTCATAAGCCGGTAGCGCATCCAGGGCAAACCTGGAACATAAATCGCGATCGAAGCAATGAATGATGCGAGAATGTAGAAAAACAGGGTGCGTGGAGCCGCAAGCAAACCCGCAAGCATCGCCGCCAAGGCGTAGCCTACAAGGAAGCCGCCGCTTGGCCCGGCCAGTATTTGAATTCCCCCGCTGCCCCCCGCGAAAACAGGCAGGCCCAGAATGCCCAGAAAAAGATACAGCCCCACCGCCGCAACTCCCCGCCATGGCCCAAGCATCAATCCCGCTAAAACTACGAGCAGTGTGGCGAGAGTAAATGGCACTACCGGATTCCACGGCGTTGGAAAGCTGAAAACAGCCCCCGCTACAATCAGCGCGGTGAAGGCTGCTACCAGCACCAGAGACCGAAGCGAGGCATCCTTCATATGCGTTATCTCCCGGTAGCCCGCGAGGGCCAGTATTCGGTGAGTAGGCTAGCATACGCATCATCGTGGTGCATAGCCGGAATTCTCTTGAAGTATTCGGAGGCGATGAACTACCCGGGGCATTAGAATGATGCGCAGCTGTTCCCCGCGAGCTTGGGAATCGACCTGGCCAATAGAGCAAGATGGAGAAATTCCCCTGCTTTTGGTTTTACGTATTCTGAACAATGCAATAACTGTATCCAGGTATTTGGCCGGCGACACTAGAGCATCTTGGACACCCCGAGCCTATTCTTTACTTGTCTTATTCACACAGTTTTAGCAGTATATAAAAGGATTCTGGGGCTTTTCAAGCCTTTTGTTGTATATCCATTCGCAACGGGTTTGCCCTGGAATTCTTTTTCCAATCATATGTAGTAAGAGTATGAGAGACGCAATCAAAATCGCG
>Ga0126328_10000006_pt1 | contig 108971 bp, 85 predicted proteins | sample InaspJWI13metaG_FD_97003 | JGI IMG/M metagenome (GOLD analysis project Ga0126328, IMG submission 97003) | Marine gutless worms symbiont microbial communities from Oahu, Hawaii - Inanidrilus sp. 1 OAHU.JWI-13 metaG | ecosystem: Host-associated > Annelida > Digestive system > Unclassified... | reverse complement strand
TGAGAACCTACCTCAATAATCATCTTTTGCCATAGACGTCCCCAAAAAACATCCCCCATTTGGGGGATAAAGGCACTTTTTTTAGGGGAGAACAATATTGTGGCGGGCGGCCCAGACAGCGGCCTGGGTGCGATCGTTGACCCCCAGTTTGTTGAAAATGTTGATGACATGGCTTTTTACAGTGTGGGGGCTGATGGAGAGGATGACGGCGATTTCGGCATTGGTGGCCCCTTCGGCTATCAGCCGCAAGACCTCGATCTCGCGATTCGTGAGGTTGGCAGCCACTTCAGGTGCGGGGTCCGGCCTTGTATCCCGTGACCGGGTTGGGCCCTGGTCAGAAACTTCCAGGGAGATGGTGGCTTGGAGTTCCCCGTTTTTATCAAGGACCGGATAGGTGGCGCTTTGGTAAAGCGGGGGACTAAAGTCGGGACACTGATGGGGTGCGACCATATTCCGGCTCAACGCGGCTGCAAAGGCCAGGCAGGACGTGAAACCACAGACTTTACAGTTTGTACCGGGCAACAACTTATACACCGCGATGGCGGACACCGGACGAGTCTCTTTCTTGAAATCCGGCGACAAGGTTTCTCTGCGGGCATATAGCTCATTCAAAAATGTAACCAACTCGTTGATGTGCCAGAGAGCCTGCCCCTTGCTGGAAAAGGGCATGACAACAGCCTCTGCGGGGTAGAGTGTGCACTGGACATTGTTGCGTGAAAACTGAATATAGTTTGGTTCGGAGTACCACCGGGCTTCCGGTTCGACTGCGTTCAAGTAGGGAAACACCGGACTGACATCAGCGTGCAATTGTATGCTGGCCGCCATGCTGGGTCGCGTGCATTCGGAGAGGATGCCCGCCCGCGTCAAGATCGGCTCATCATACCCTGAAATGAGTATCTCGCGGTTGTGCATATCTGGTTTCCCCCCGGGTCCTCAAGGTCTGACTTCGATCGGTAATCTGATAAAAAAGTTTGACCCTTGTCCCGGGGCGGTCCTCACGCCGATTTCCCCTTTGTGGTTGTCGGTGACAATGAAATGGGATACCGACAATCCCAGGCCGGTTCCGACGCCGGGCGGTTTAGTGGTAAAGAAGGGTTCGAAAACGTGTCGGCTGGTTTCAGCGTCCATACCAGGTCCGTTGTCTTCGATTTCGACCCGAACCATATTGTCGTCTTTCAAAGCCCGGAACGTAAATTGGGGGTTGCGGGTTGCGCTGCTGGTGGCCATGGCTTCCGCACCATTGGAGAGGATGTTCAGAAAGACCTGCTGTAGTTTACTTTCCTCACATTTTACAGTAGGCAACTGCGGTTCATACTCCCGTACGATTTTTATCTGGCGAAAATCAGATTTCTTTTTCAGGTCATAGTCCATTTCGGCGAGGGCCACAGCGCGGTCCAGGACTTGTCCCAGGTGGTTGAGAGTCACCTGGGAGGTGCTTTTGCGGGCGAAATGCAGCATGTTGTGGACAATCCCCGCGGCGCGGTTGGCGGAGTCCTGGATGCGGTTCAGCAGATCGATCAAACCGCGCTGTTCGGAATAGGTCCGGACAGCAGCAAGGTCGGTGCCGGCCTTCTCGGCAGCCTCCAGATTGGCGGGATTGTCGCGAGTCAAGCGGAGTGAGAGGACGCCCGCGCTTTGCATGATCCCCGCCAGGGGGTTGTTTATTTCATGGGCCATACCCGCGGCCAGCCCGCCCATGGAGTGCATTTTTTCCGACTGGATCAGGGCTTCCTCCGAGACTTTGCGTTGGGTATAGTCTTCGATAACGCCATCGATGAATTCAATATCGCCCACCGTGTTGCGAACCACATGGGCGGTTACCAATCCTAAAAAATGGGCGCCATCCCTTTTCTTCAGCCGGAGCACCTCGCCTTCCACCTGTCCGTCCCTGGCGATGTTCGTATAGGACTGTTCCCGGTCGGTTTCATCGACAAAGAGCGTGGCAAAATCGCACTGGAGAAAGTCTTCTACCGATGAATACCCAAAAATGTTTGCGATCCTCGGGTTGGCCAAAATGAACTTTCCGTCCGGTCCCGGTGTCCGGCGGTAAACGCCAACCGGTAAATTGCGGACCATTTCGGCCAGCTGCCGGCGATATTTCTCCCGGTCTTTTTCAGCCTGTTTTTGATCTTCACGATACCGGGCCGTTTCGATTTCACGGGCCACTACGAGGGGCAGGCGCTGGATTCTGTCCGGGTGAATACAATCCCGGGCACCCCGTTCCAGGCTGGTGATAGCCACCTCTTCCGGTACGGTGCCCGTAAGGAGAACAAGCGGGATGGTCGGTGCAGTGTGGCCAAGAATGTCGAGTGCTTCCAGCACTGTGAAATCGGCCAGCTCGAAACCGGAGATGACCAGATCCCAGGCGTCTTGACTCAAAGCCTCTTGAAATTCTTGTGTGGACGCGATCACCCTGGATGTCAACGGGTACCCGAACCGGCCCAGGACCGATTCAATCGGCTGGGCGTCCACCGGGTGACGCTTTAAGATTAGAACACGCAGCGGTGCAGGCATTGCGGGGTTCCCCATAGCGATTAAGGTATTCGCCGAAAAGCCGTCCGCACCGAAACCAGCCCGATTTTGCGTGAACGGGTTCGGAAGTAGGGATTGATTCCGGACGGCCGGCTAAGTGCTCCCCAGCCCATGGTGAGCACGTATCTATCTTCGCGCGCAGCCGGGGGTTAGTCAAGCGCTTCTTTAACGGGAACCAGGCGGGTGGTTGTCGATAATTTTTTGGATTTCCGTAATTTTCTCTTCGATTTGATCACTGCCGACGATCTCCGTGACCATGGCCACGCAGGTAGCCCCCCGGGCCACGATATCAGTGACATTGTGGGCTTTGCTGCCGCCGATGGCCACAAAAAGCAGGTCGCTATGACGGGCGACATATTCGAGATATTCCAAGCCGAACGGATCGCAAACATCCACCTGCTTCCTTGTTTTGAAAATGGGCCCCACGCCGATATAATCGGCACCCAAGCGGACGGCTTCGCGGATCTGATCAGACGAAAGGGTGGAAAGGCCGATGAGCATGTCTCGGCCGCCTTGCTTGTCGGGCGGAGTTCGTAGAGCGAAGACTGGATTTTGAACCAAAATCCGTATTTTGAGATGGGTCTTAAACACACAGGGGCGCGCGGCGACTGGGCCCGGTAATGATCGTGCGCCCGCTTTCCAATTCCAGGCGAACGGTCCGGTAGCTGCCGCCGCCGATATCTTCAAAATCGGTCAGGACATTGTTCTGATAGAAAAGTTTGCGCGCGGCCAGATAGTTGCGCCGGCCGATGTCAAAATGGCTTTTTTCGTCCATAAGGTTGGAACCACCGGTGACCACGACCTTCAGGCGCTGCTTGCGAGTTCCCAGACGATAGGCCGTCCTGAAAAATGCCGGGATGGCCGTATCGGCATACCGGCAGGGATCTCTTTGAGCGTTTCTGGGATTCAGAGCTGAATCGGGCAATTGAAAATGCAGCAGGCCACCCACACGCGCTACCGGGTCGAAGATAGTGATACCGATACATGAGCCCAGAGAGTAGGTGACGATCGTCGCCCGGGGGTTGTTGCTGAGTTTCATATCGGAAACGCCGACCACGATATCCATGTGTTCATATGACCTTTCATGCGTTGATGTTGGGCGACCGGCAGGCAGTAAGCCTTTTATCGGGCGCTGGGTGCCAACACTTTAGAATAAATTAGCTGTCGATTGCGACTCAGACTTGACTTAATGTGAAATTGCTATATATTAAACAGTAAAATACTGGTGTTTATAAATATATAGTTTCAAATAAGAGGGGATTATGAAAATCAGCGCCCAGCAAAAAGAAGAAACCCGGCGGAATATCATCGCTGCGGCTGTGGACGTCATGACTGCCCGGGGGTTCAAGGCGGCCACCATGCGCGAAATCGCCCGGGCTGCCGGGGTTGGGGATGCCACCATTTACAACTATTTTCCCACCAAGGATAACATCTTGTACGGTTACTACCAGGATCACATGGAATCCTGGATCGAGCGGCTGCGCAACGTGGAGGCTTTTCATGAACTGACGCTTACCGAGCAATTGCAGTGTGCCTTTGAGACAAGCCTGGAACTGTATCTGCCCGACCGGGAATTCGTGGCCGAAAGTTTCAAGGTGCTCTCTTTATCCCTCGGCCAGAGTTATCGGAATATGCAGCCCATCCGGGAACGGTTTGGAGACATGATCCGGGACATGTTCGCGGCGGCGATTGAAGCTGGTGAAATTCCTGACCAGATGTTCGCTGACCTGCTCTACATGGTGTTCTGGGATTATTATATGGGCCTGGTATTTTACTGGCTGCACGATTCGTCGGAGGGTTTTGTCAATACCAGCATTCTGAACGACAAGAGTCTGGACCTGGCGCTGGCTTTTATATCCTCCGGTCTGATGAATAAACTCTTTGAACTGGGACTGTTTATGTTCCGGCAGCACATCCTGAGCCGTATGGAAGTTTTCAAAGATCGAGCAGCGGGTCTGAAACAGGCCAAACGAAAATTCAAGGGGGAACCGGGTGCCGGCCAACATACCGAAAAGTAAACTCCAACGTGGTCTGGCCGGCGGTAAGACCGCTGCCCGGGCCGGCGGCAAGATGTTGAAGTATCTGGTGAAGCAGCCGTTTATCGACAAGTCCCGTCGAGAGTGGGAGAAGGACCGGGCGTTGAACGAGAGTGCCGAAGCCGTTTTCAAAGGTCTTTGCCTGCTCAAGGGGACGGCCCTGAAAATAGCCCAGACACTGAGTTTGGAAATGGATGTCTTCCCTGATAATGTACGCCGGGAACTGGCCAAATCCTATAACCAGGTGCCGCCCATGAACAGGGTCCTCATCAAAAAAGCCGTTAGCAATGCCTTCGGGGCGCCGGTCGCGGATGTTTTTAAGGCCTTCGATCCGGTGGCCTTTGCCGCCGCCAGCCTGGGCCAGGTTCATCGGGCTACTTCGTTTGGAGGTGAAGCGCTGGCCGTCAAGGTCCAGTATCCCGGAATTGCCGAAACCATCCGCAGCGATGTGACCCTGATCAAGAGCTTGCTCTATCCGCTCCGCGAATATGAACTGATCCGCCCGGTCATAGATGAAATCCAGGCCCGGCTCATGGAAGAAGTCGACTACGAAAACGAAGCCGCCAATATTACTTATTTCAGGAAGAGCTTGAAAATTGAGGGACTTCTGGTCCCGCGGGTGCATCCGGAATCCTCCAACCGGCAGGTACTGAGCACCTCGTTGGTGGAAGGTCAGCCGCTAAACCAATGGCTGCAGACATTGCCGGACCAGGATTCTGTAAACCACGTGGCCCAGACATTGAACGATCTTTTCATTGAGAGTTTGTACGGCCTTCATAAGATTCATGCCGATCCCAATCCGGGGAATTTCATCATCTGTCCCAACGGCCTGCTGGGGTTGGTCGATTTTGGCTGCGTAAAGGCCTTTGATCCCGCGTTCGTGGACCTCTACCGTCAATTGCCGCGAACAGCCGTGGCCGGCCGGAAGGATCGGCATTTCGAATTGCTGCATCGCTTGAAAATCATCAAGGCCGATCTTGACGCCGCCACCCGGGAACAAATGTACGCGACCATGTACGGGGTGGGGCGCTGGATCGGGCGGTTGTTTGAGGTGGAGGCATTTGATTTCAGAGCCAACCCCGATTTTCTTGCCGAAGGCAAACAACTGACCTACGCGTTGCATAAGTTGAGAAAACACGTGGACATGAATGCCAATTTCGTGTTTCTCGACCGCACGCGGTACGGGTTGTTAAGGCTGTTTGAAACCATGGGGGCTACGGTACGGATTCAAAACCCATACGAGTGGTCCTGAGACCGGAGAGCCCGGACATGCTGTTGAATCATTTCCTGCCGAATTATCACTTCAGCGAATACCATGCGTGTGTGGTGCGTGCACCTGCGGAATGTGTCTACAGACAAGTAAAACGAGTAAATATGGGCCGTTCCTGGATTGTCAAGGGGCTGCTGACGGCGAGAATGCTGCCGCACCGGTTGCAAACAGGAAACCGGGCAAATACCGGGCGGGCGATAACCTTCGAAGATTTTGTCAGCTTTGGGTTTATTCCCCTGGCGGATTGTCCGCCGGACGAAATGGTGCTGGGCCTGGTCGGCCAGTTCTGGAAACCGGCTGCCCGGCTGCGGGCGATCTCCCCGGCTGCGTTCAAAGATTTTGCCGACCCCGGATATTGCAAAGCCGGTTGGAATATTCAGGTCCGGCCCCTTGGCCGCCAAACCAGTGAACTGTCCACGACCACCCGCATCTGCTGCCTGGGAACCAGGGCCCGGGTGCGGTTCACCTTCTATTGGGGGCTCGTGCGCCCCTTTTCCGGACTTATCCGCCGGATTTTGCTTCAGCTTATCCGCCACGAGACGGAAAAGGCGGGATCCTGTATTTGAAGTGTGAATCCGATTCATCCGGAAAGGATCTTCAAGGTTCAGCGGATGGATACGCCGGGCGGCACATCTGGATTACAATTCGATCTGCATCTGTTCCCGGGCAAAGAAGATGGATGGGCCAGCGTCATTTGCGGGCGTGCAAAAGGTTTTTGCCAACATGTCCAACTGGTCGTCCGTACGGACGGGTTCGTGATGGAACAGGGCCGTGGACCGGATGGATAGTTTCCCGGCCAGCGCGACGACATCTTCCATAGCCGTGTGGCCCCAGCCTTTGCGCGTGGTTTCATATTCATCCCGGGTATACTGGGCGTCGTACACCAGCAGATCCGCTCCTTTGACAAAAGCCTCCAATTTTTCATTCTGTTCGCGCGCCACCAATTCACCTTCCGTAGCCATCGCTTCATCATAGGACGGGTCTTCCGGATCGGTGCAAAAAAGGTTCTGGAAGGGCTCCGTGTCGTAGGCTGTACAGAAGGTCTTACCCTGGTATTCGACCCGGTAGCCCAGGCAGGCAATAGGATGGTTTAGGTATTTGGTGGTCACCTTGATGCCGTCTTCCAGCTCGACCCGCTTTTCCTTCAGGCTGTGGTAAGTTATGTCGGCCGAGAGCTCGCTCTGCCGGATGGGAAAGTACTGGTACGACAACTGGCCGCCCACTATGGCGCGCAAAGAGTCATTTTCGAACGTAACCGGACCGTAAATATTCAGCTTGGTGCCTGGGATGTAAATCGGGGCGAAAAAGGGAAAGCCCAAAATGTGGTCCCAATGGGTATGCGTCAGGAAGAGGTCCACCGCCAGGGGGCCTTGCGGCAGGTCCCGGGCGACCAATTCGTTACCCAATTCCCGAATCCCCGAACCCGCATCGATGATCACTATCTGTTTGGATCCCGGAAACCGGAGTTCGATACAAGCGGTGTTGCCGCCATACTTGCAGGTCGTCGGCCCCGGGCAAGGAATGGACCCACGGACGCCCCAGAACTTTACCAGCATGGTCTTATCCTTGTTCAGTAATTTGTAAAAAAGCCCTGGCTCTCTCCAGTTCAGCGGTAACCGGAGCTTTTAAATTTTTAAAGGTGGCCAGGTCAATATCGATTCGGTTCGCAAGGGTTTCAATCGCCGACCCGGTCAAGGACAACTGATCCCAGTCAGCGATGGTCATCATATGCGCTATCATATCCGCCAGGGTTATAATTGTCAGAAACTGCTTGTTTTCAATTTCCACCGCATCCGGGGCATGGTGGTACGTCAAGGCTTCGGATACATTTCGGTTCAGAGTCCATCTTTTCGCGATGAAACCACCTATTTCGCAATGGTTCAAGCCGAATGTATTCTGTTCGGCGATATACAGCGGGATATGCTCCTGGCCGACCGCTTCCACTGCGGCCAGATAATCTTCCGGGTAACAACTGTTCATGGGGATTTTGCCCAGATCGTGCAGCAATCCGCCCACAAAATATTCTTCAATTTCCTTGGCTGGGACACCGGCCGCGGTTGCGATCAATTTTGCGGATACCCCCACGCAAATAGAGTGAGACCAGAACTCGTCGATGCTAAAAGCACGGAAGGCGTCCGGGTCCTTGATGGCACCCATGACGGAAAGACTGAGGGCCAAGTTCTTGATCGTATTGATACCGAGCATGATAATGGCCCGGGTCAGTGATGTGACCTCATTGACCAGCGCGTAGTAAGCTGAATTCACCAGCTTGATCACCTGTCCGGTCAGCACCGGATCAAGCGATATGACGCGGTTGAGATCGTTGGGGGAAACAGCCGGATTGTTGCAGGTTTCCATGACTTTGGTTACTGTCGTGGAAAGGCTCGGCATACGGGTAATGTACAGCTGAATCGTTTCAAGCCTCTGTTCGCTGGTCAGAGCTATGCCTGCCATCGGGTTTCTCCGGACTGATCAGATCTAGTTTGCGTATCAGCATTGTAGGAAGAGGGTTGCCGGAGCAAGATCCGTATTCCGGTCGCGCCATAGCCTTGCGCTGGTCCGGTGAGACCTGCAACGCCTCTTTTTCAAGCTGCTGATAACCGTAACATAACGAAATCACAGAATCATTTCTAATATAGATCAATGATCTTAAGTGTCAAACGAAAATTGTGGACCCGTTCAATCACGCTCGGCCGGTACACAACCGGCAACCAGCTAGGGGTTGCCATCGTGGCCATATGGAGATAAAATTATTCACACTTCCCGGAACCGGCCGATATAGAGGGCGTGACTCTGAGGCGAGCACAGCATGTGTACACCCAGTATATGCGGTTGCCGTACCATTCTAAAAGAACCACCCAGCAGTAAAGATTTCAATTAACGCAGGTTGTTAGACAGCATTTCAACAGGAGCGGGAAAATGCGCTTAAAAAAATTGATCAAGAAAAAACGCAAGGCACCTGCCCGCAAACAGGTCAAGCCGGATATCGACCAAAAAAGCCTCAAGCCGATTCAAAGTGCCCTGACCCGCAACAAAAAGGCCTTTACTACCTATAACAACTTCCGCAAAGAACTGTTTGCTGAATTGGCTCCCGCCGACAGTACCACCATTTTATTCCTCCTGCCCTGGCTGATCAGTGTCAATCATCCCCAATGTCCTGGATATATCAAGGACCAGCAACGACCTTTCAGGGTTTACGGGGTTGAAAGCCTGAGAGGCATTCGTGGTTTGGAAAAGGATTTCAAGAAGCGTTTTGACATAAAAAAACGAGACTCCCTGCTTGCGCACACCCAGGATACCTACGTGATTCCAGGTATCTACACTATTGGCAGTGTGGGCAGCGTCAGCCAGACATCCAGTTCGGATTGCGACATGTGGGTGTGCATCGACCGTAACCAGTTCGATAAAACCGCCTGGCGCCAGTTGAATCAGAAGATAAACCTGATTAAGGATTGGATGGATATAAATTGCAAGATGCCGGTATTCTTTTTCATTTCCGACATCAAAGCAATCCGGGAATGTCGGTTCGGCAGTGTGGATGAGGAGAGCAGCGGCAGCACCCAGCAAAGGGTTCTCAAGGAAGAATTTTACCGTACCTGCATGGTGATATGCGGCAAGATCCCCCTTTGGTGGCTCAGTTACCATCCCGGCCTAACGGTCGACTATCACGATGCCCTGGCAGTCATCCAAGACGAAGATTTCGGTGAATATGATCTGGTCGATTTCGGCGATATAGAGCGCATTGAAAAAAACGAGTATTTCGGCGCGGCACTGTGGCAATTCAAAAAATCACTGTCCCGGCCTCTGAAATCGATCATCAAGATGAGTCTTTTGAAAATGCTGCTCGACGCACCCGATGAAAGCCTGATGTGTCATCGCTTCCGTGAGCAGGTGCTAACCGCCAAAGATGATAATTTCCCGGATTTCAGTGTCTTCACCATGGAATCCATAGCTGAGGATTATAAGGAAAACAGGCCGGAGTTATTGAAGTTTTTGATAGAATGCCTGTACATTCGGTGTGAATATAATCCTTATAATCGCAACCAGCCCCTTAAAAACAGGTTGGCGGGTCCCTTCTTTAAACCTTTCAAAATTTCCAATGAACGCCAGGTTGTGCTACGCAAATCCGACACTTGGAAATTTAGCCAGCAGGTCGAATTGGGTGACAACCTCTTCAAGCTGATGATTGAGCTTTATCGGGAAATCTCAGCCAGCCAGAAAGGGATCCAGGGCGAAAGTGACAAGCGTGACTTGACCATCCTCGGGCGCAAAATCGCCGCATTTTACTCCAAAAAGAAATACAAGGTACCGATTTTACAGAAACCAACCGGCACGCTCAATATCTCCAATCCGAGCTTGAGCCTGCGCGACAACAAGTGGTTCGTGTTTTCCGGTAAGGATACCTCCCGGCCCCTTTGCAGCAGCCCGGATATCACCTTCAACATTGCTTTCACTGTCTGGAACGGTCATTTCAACCCGGGCCAGATCAGCATGGTCCCCAATATGTCCGATATCACCCTGCGCGAGATTGTCAATCTGGGGATCCGCATAGAACGAATATTCGAAACGTATGAGATGGCGGAGATAGATTATACCGGGTACCTGAGCAGTGAATACGTGGAAAAGCTGTTCGTGATTGCCGGGCTGGAGAAAACCCCCTGGTTCAAGGAGAATTTAGACCTGCGGGTGGTTTATATCAATTGCTGGGGAGAGCTTTTTGCCCGGCATTTCAGATCTCACAGTGCCTTTGAAAAATTTATCCTCGCATCCCGCAAGGAAAATCCCCGGCTACAGGTTCGGTTTTATATCCGTCGGAGCAATACAACCTACGAAAAGATCATAGAACGGGCCAAAATGATCTTGAAACCGGCAATAGATCCGGAAAGTTAGATCATCCCCGGCTTGCCACGAAATCCGTCTGACCTATAATCAACTGCCGACAGTTCATCTTCGCGGTCTTCCCGAGAACCACCAATCCACATTGACAGAGCGTCTGGGGCCGCTAAAAAACAACGCCCGGGGGCAACCTGGCGGGCACAACACCTGTTGCATTGCATCCGGATTTATGAAATATCCTATGCATACTAAGGTCGGCCACGCTGGGTCCAACTGTTCTGAATCTGGCTGGTGGGGATTGATATGCAAAAGCAAACCTTGTTGGGTATCGGCGTAGTTGTACTTGTCGCATTGTTGTGGGGTGCGGCAACGGCCGGCAGCGATGCCTTGGAAGAGGCCAAGTCTCTTTTCGAGGACCGTCGCTATGACAAGGTCATTGCCCTGATTAAAAAAGAGACCCGCAAACAGGGTGAAAACGTCGATTTGCTGGTATTGATGGCGGACAGTTACCTGGCCCAGGGCAACCAGGGCAAGGCCGAGGAGTATTACCGGCGAGCGTTGGATTTGGACCCGCTTCACATAGACGGCAGCCTCAACCTGGCTATGTTGCTGGTCGCCGCCCGCGAACGCAACGAAGCTCTGGCCTTGATCAACAACGTCCTGGCTAAAAACCCCAACCACGCCCGAGCCCACTTTTGCCTCGGGATGACCTACAATGCGAGGGCAGACATCAACGATGCTTTTGCGCAGTACAAAATTTTGAAAAAGCTCGATGAAGCGCTGGCCAGAGAGCTCTACAACGCCATTTTTTCAAAGTGAGCTGCTTTCCGGTCAGGCGGCGCGCTAAGCGGGCCCGCTTTAGGATGGTAATACTATAAAAAATGGGATGCGTGCCGAACTAAATGGAAATTAATATCTATTGTGCGATGGACATCGGGCCCCGTGACAACCAGGAAGATTCTATCCTTTTACCGGGCCGGACCATCCAGGCCCGGGAAATAACAGAAAACTTTACCCTAACCACTGACAGCTTTGAAGTCCTGGCGATCTGTGACGGTATGGGTGGACTGGCCGCCGGAGAACGCGCCAGCCGTTTTGTCTGTGAGCACCTGGAAAAATTGGGGGCGGCCGATCAGCCGCCCGCGGATATCCGGCCGGTTCTGGAGAAAATCCAGTTGTCCATGGAGCATGATTTTCATGAGGAGTGCGGCACGACCGTGGCTGGACTGATCGCCGGCCCCTCCGGGGTTGTGGTGTTTAACCTTGGAGACAGCCGGGTATATGAAGTCACGCGTGGAAAGATCGAACGCCGGTCCCATGATCACTCAATCGTACAAGTTTTGTTGGACGAAGGTAAGATTACCGAGCGGGAAGCGTTTGAGCATCCTTACCGTAATTTAATCACTGCCGGCATGGGCCCCGCTTTTTCTTACAAGTGGACCACGGAAACCATTCATCTCCAGGTGGAGTCACCTACCAGCCAACCAGCGGTGTATCTTATCTGTAGCGACGGGGTCTGCGATGTCCTGACCGACCGTGAAATCGAAGACGTATTGGGGGATGATCCGGTGTCCAATGGCCCTGTCTTGATGGAACAGATTAAAGCCGTATTCATGAAGGACAATACCAGTTTTATAATTGCGGAGATCAACCCCTGACATGGAAGAAATTATACACCAGTGCCTCCCGGCTTACACCGTTGATGAAAAAATCGGTAAGGGTGTTTACGGCAGTGTCTTTCGGGTGCACGATGACTTCAAACAGCGGGCCGTCAAGATTGTACCCATCACGGTTGAGCGGTCCCTTTCCTGTTCAACCGAAAAGAAACTGGATACGCGGGTTTCGCAGGATTTCCACGCCGTGCGGGAGTACTACGACAAGATCAAAGGGCCGGGCGTCGTGGAGATCCATGATTTCTTCTTGGTGGATAAGCAAGTCAGCCAGAGCAATGCCCGGGCTTATCTGGTGATTCTGATGCAGTTGTGCCAGTCCAACCTATTGGATTACATTATTGACCATCACCCTCTGCCGGTCGAGGAGGCGTGTGGCCTAATGCATTCACTGGCCACAGTTTTAAACCGGCTGTGCATCGACACCGAGGGGATTTTTCTACTGACGGATTTAAAGCCGTCCAACCTGTTGATCAGCAGTGACAAAAAGATGTTGATCGGCGATCTGGGCGGGCTCAAACGGTTGAGTAGTGCCTCCACGTCGGCCGGTGCCCAGTTTTCGCCCAACTGGTCATCCCCGGAATTTATTCTGCAGGGGGCCCGACCAGAGGTGCCCGCAGTGGTGTTTTCATTCGGTATGGTGAGCTATTTCATCCTGGAAGGGCACCTGCCTTATGAGGACGAAGATTTTGCCGGACGCTTCCGGCAGATCAAATCTGAAGGAGTCACCTTTTCCAGGGGTGACCTGCCGGACAACCTACGCTACATTATCGAACAGTGTGTCCAGTTTGACGCCCGCAAGCGTCCGGTGAATTTCAGCGAAATCTTGGAAATCCTGGAATCTGCGGAAATGCCGGTGAATACACCGCCGGTCTCGAAGGCTATCGGTAATCGGGGCGAATTGTCCACCACCCGGGAGGATGTTGGCTCGCGATCCTCCCAGACCTCTTCAAGGGAGCCTTATCGACCCGGGCAGGAGTGGCGCGAGCCGATGGCCGGTATCGAATTCGTATGGATACCCGGTCATCTGGCGGATGCTTCCGGAAGCCGGGAAGGGTTGGCGACCGGTTTTTGGATGGGCCGTTACCCGGTGACCCAGGGACAGTGGCAGCGGGTAATGGGACACAACCCGGCCCACTTCGCCCAGGGCCGCAGTTTTCCCGTAGAGGGGGTGGCTTGGGGCGAGGCACTTGATTTTGCCCGGCGACTGGCAGGTATGAATAAGAATCGGTTTTTCTTCTGCCTGCCCACCGAAGCGCAGTGGGAACACGCTGCCCGGTGGGGCAGTGACCCAGAGGCCTTCGACGCCGGGCAGGTTGACCAGTCGGCCTGGCATAACGGCAACAGCGGCCTTTCCACCCAGCCGGTCGGCCAGAAGCAGCCTACTGGTTTAGGACTGCATGATATGCTTGGAAATGTCATGGAGTGGTGCGGTGAGGGCAGCGCCGAGGAGATTTACCAGACCAACCGGCGGCATGGGTCGGCGTATGATGAGGTTGGCCGCAAGCAGGCCGGCCGTGGGGGCAGTTGGAAATCGGACCGCCATGAGTGCCGCCCTGATTTTCGTAAGCTGTTTCCCCGGCAACTGGGATACGCGAACCTGGGTTTTCGAATCATTCGGGTCTTAAATCCTTTGTGAAGCAATAACCTTACGTTATTCTACGCCGGTACCCGAATGATGATATTGCCCCGCGACGGCACCCCGTTCCGGAGCTGAGGGCTGCTGTTCAGATAATTCCCATCTCGGTAGCAGAAGGGGCAAATCTTGAAAAGCTGCTATCTGACCTTACCCAAAGCTAGGGTTGAATATGCCATTTTTTCAACGACATTCAGGTTATCTAACAGTGCTTCTGGTATGTGTTATCACCGTGAGCGGGTGTGTAACCCCTGGCAAACGGACGGTTGAACCTGTGAGCCGACCGGCGGTTTTCGCAACCGAACCGGCCGAGGGATTACGCTGGCGCCAGATCGGATTTAAGTTTGCGTGGCCGGAAAAAGTAGGCCCGGCCTGGCATTTGGACTTACTGGTCGCCCACCGTGTCGTGGCTCCGGTACTGGAACACCAACGCAAGGCCATATCCCTGTGGCGGTTTCACCGCCGCGCTGCCCGGGATGCAACCGGGCACCGGTTTAGCCTGCTTGTTTATGTCGACGACCGCACAAGTGATGAGGTCTTCACAGCCCTGCAAACGGCCCCCGACGTGCGCGACCTGCAGTCGAGTGGAAAATTGATCAGCCTTTCCATGGAAGCGATCGGGACCAACGGTGGTCGCTCCATAGAAGCTACCAGTGATCCCCGTTGGTCAATTGAGGTGCAAAAGTCGTGGCCCTGGTTTATCATGGGGGTGAGCCGGATGTGGTTGACCCTGGCCGATGAGAAGGCCCGGTTGTCGTCTGCACTCACCGGGTCTGTTGGTTTGGAGGCCCGGATTGATTTTTATGCGGACCTGAACCAGAGGATCAGTCGGACGTGGGAGCAAGAAGGCGCCCACGCCCTTTTACATCACCTAAATGCCATCTTTGGTTATGAACCCTTGATCATACGCGAAGAAAGACTGATACGGTTCTAAAACCAAGAAGGAGTGGTTTGGTTCTTAGACGTTAGCTGTTGGCCAAGAGCGGTTAGGGCATTGATCAATAGCCGATTCCACCCAAAGGGTCAGATTGAACGGGCGTAGATTCATCGGAATCTGCAATATTACCGGCTAACCGCTATCCGCTTTTTGCAGTTTGGGAGTTGCCATGGATTTATTCGGAAAGAAAAAGCCGGAAGTGCTCTTTCAGGAGCTTTTGGAGCGCTATAAAATAACGATACACCGGTATTATGATGCGACCCGGCGGCAATGCACGACAGATAGGGGCAGCACGGTGGCCTTTGAATTAGCGGACATATTCCGCGATGCCCGCGAACAGTTGCCGGATGATCCGGACAGCCCCTTTTCATTTGAGTCCTTTCAAACAACCTGTGACGATATTAGAGCCCGTTGTTTTGCACAGCAGGACCTGAGTGACAACATCTGCTAGAAGCTATCTCATAAAATGTCTTTTGGCCCAATCTCGGCGTTGGGCGCTAAATTGGCGAGTGATCGCCTCCGTAAGGAATACTGCTAATTGGAGGGCGGACCAAATCCTCGAAATACTGTACAGTATTCCTCCGGTTCGAATGTAGCGCCCGCCTTGACCTTGAACCAAAATCCATTTTTTTTGACAGCTTCCAGTGTTGTATCTATATGTTATTTAGCCCAATTTGTGCTTAGTCCCGTGCAACAACAATATACTGACGTGCTCTCCAAGTTGAAGGGGTCCGTGCATGGGTGGTCAGGTCACTATCTCTGTTTGGCTTTTTTTACTGCTGGTGGCTATTGCCGGGGTAGCCGTATTGGATCGGATTTTGATACCCAGCACCCGCTGGTTCCTGCGTCGGCGGATCAACCGGGTGCTCGATGAGATCGGCACCCGCCTGGATATCGAAATACGCCCTTTCCAGCTTACCAAACGACAGGTGTTGATCGACAGGCTGGTTTACGATCCCCAGGTTATCGATGCCATCAAGGCGCATGCCGCCGAACATCATATGCCCCAGGAGGTGGCTCAGGGCAAAGTTATGACCTATGCCCGTGAGATCGTCCCTTCTTTTAATGCTTATCTCTATTTCCGCATCGGCTACTGGATTGCCAAGAAAGTCGCCCGGCTGCTGTACCGAGTGCGCGTCGGGCTCCTGGACGGCCGTGAGTACGCCCGGGTCGATCCGGATTCAACGGTTGTGTTTGTTATGAACCACCGGTCGAACATGGATTACATCCTGGTGGCTTTTCTGGCAGCCGAACGGACCACCTTGTCCTATGCCGTCGGAGAGTGGGCCAAAGTCTGGCCCCTGCAAATGTTGATTCGGGCCATGGGTGCTTTCTTTGTCCGGCGCCGTTCGGGCAATCCGCTGTACCGCAAAGTGCTGGAGCGCTACATTCACATGGCCACCCGCGAGGGGGTCTGCCAGGCGGTTTTTCCCGAGGGCGGTCTCAGCCGGGACGGCCGGCTGCAGGCGCCAAAACTTGGCCTGGTTGACTATATGCTGCGCGATTTCGACCGCACGGCGGATCGGGATATCGTCTTTATTCCAGTCGGGATCAACTATGATCGCACCCTCGAAGACCGCAGCCTGTTGCGTGCCCTTGATCGGGATGCTTTCCGGCGCAGCTGGTGGTTCGTGGTCTGGACCACGACCCGCTTCGTCAGCCGGAGCTTGATGCTGATGATTCTCAGCCGCTGGCGGCGATATGGCTATGCCTGTGTGAACTTTGGCCGGCCGCTTTCCATGAAAGCTTACTGTGAGGAAAACAAGCTTGATTTCAACCGACTGGAGCGCAGCCGGCGGTTTCAGCAAGTCGAAGTTTTGAGCAACCGTCTGATGGAAGGAATTTCCGCAGTTGTTCCGGTTCTACCGGTACCGCTGGTGGCGGCCGTATTTCTGGATTCGGCGGATGCGGGGATGGATATCCTTGAAATCGAGACGCGCAGCAATCATATGATAGATGAACTCAAGGCGGCGGGTGCGCCAGTTTTCGAAGTCCCCCGCAGTACCCGGGCACGGACCGTTGCGGATGCCGTGGCGTTCTTACGGCTGCGGCGTCTCATTGCGGCGAGCGGCCGCATATTCAAGGCCGTCCCATCGGAGAAAACGACTTTAGCGTACTATGCCAACTCTATCCGGCACTGGCGCTAGTCCGGGCAAGCGGTTACTGGACGATGGGATGTTTATGCCTGTGCCAATCCACAATGCCGTGACGCAGGTTAATGATCCGGTTGAACCCATCATCAATGAGGATCTTGGACGCGACGGTACTACGGTTGCCGGTAGCGCAGTAGACGAGTATGTCCTGGTCCTTGTAGGTTGCCAGCCGCCCCAGGTTCTGCTGCAGGATTTGAACCGGTATAAGGACGGCATTCTCCAAATGACCACGCCTGTATTCCGCCGGTGTCCGGACATCCAAAACCAGTGGATTGCGGGTGTCGATGATTTGCCGCGCCTCAGCTGATGTTACTTCGGCGTATTTTTCCTGGACATATTCGATAACCCAGATCTGGCCACCGACCTTGCCAAGCGTAAACGCGAAGGAACCGGTATGCTTCATTTTGAAATATGGGGCGGCGGTGATGTCACGGGAAAGTTTCGTCTGGATCATCAGCCCCGGAATCGCCAGGGACAGCTCGTCAAGAGAAGGATCGACATCAAATTTGATATAGTCTCCCCGGTATACCACCAGAATGACCGGATCGTCCGTATTTGGGACGGGCAGGATGCGGATGCCGTTCATAATTTCGCCGGATACTGTCCGGTCAGGCAGACCGGAACCGGTCGCGAAACAAACGGTCGCGGCAGCCATAAAGGCACCCAGCAGGCATACCGTTTTTAAAACAGTGCTTTTCATATGTTCCTCGATCGTATGTTGAAGTTCATTCCCCGCAGGGGGCTGTGGATAACATAAGGCCGATTTACGGCGTGGCAATGCAGCACCGGGGTTGCGCTGCGTCAGGATGCATGTGGCTGCAACCATGCCTCCCTGGATTTATTCCTTTAACTTCTTGAATCACATGATAAAACTATTAAGATGAAAGCATTTCCCGCTTGGAGTCTGCTTGCTAATGTCCGGCTCCGGACAAAGGAGTGTTGAAAATGGAACCCCAAAAGAGTTTCGTAAACACTTACCTGCTCATTTCAATCGTGGCCATTTTTGGAACAGTTTTTTTGGCCATCATTCTAATATTTCTGAATGGGCAGGCGCGGACGGCTCGCCAAAGTGCCGCCTTCCTGCAGGAATACACGGAATTTAAAAAAGCGGCCATCAAGGATGAAATCGGGATTGTCACGAGCCTCATCAATTCCAGAATTACACAGATGGCTAGCGTACCTGAATCGGCTCGCGAGCAAGCCCAGGCCGAGGTATTGCAATGGATCAATACAATCCGTCTGCGGGAGAACCAGTATGTCGTTGTGAATACCATGGACGGTAGCATTCTGGCCCACGATAAAACCAGGAATATAGGCAAAAACATGTGGGCTTTTGAAGACGCCAATGGTGTCAAGGCAATCCAGGAAGCCGTTAAAGTATCCCGGCAGGCGGAAGGTGGTTTCGTCCGTTACGTGGGTTCGATTCGGCCCACCACCGGCGAGCCGGGCCGGAAAATTACCTACGCCCAAAACGTACCGGAATGGGGTTGGGTCGTTTCAACCGGCGTTTACCTGGACGACATTGAAATGGCTGCCGCTCAAAACCAGGCCAACCTCGTCAGAAATCTTAAAAAGGACTTTGGCGGCATTACCTTCGTATTGGTATTGGCCCTGGGCATTTCACTTCTGTTTACCCGTTTGTTGTCGGGCCGCATGAAAGCCAACTTTACAACCTTAAATAAATTTTTCATTTCCGCCGCCAGTCGGACCTCGCAGATCGATTCGAGCAAATTGTATTTCAAGGAGTTTCAGGACCTGGCCCTGCCGCTGAACGAGATGGTGGGGGCCGTCCAGGAGGCCAATGAACAGTTAAGGATGCAGCAGGAGCATCTAGAAACCGAAGTCAACAAACGGACCGACGAATTGGCCCGTGAGTTTGAAAGACAAAAACAGATTCAGGAAGAACTGCGTGAGAGTGAGGCCACCTTAAAAAGTGTCTTCCTGGCGGCCCCCGTAGGTATCGGCATGGTGGCCGACCGTATCCTCCTGCAAGCCAACAGCAGGCTTTGCGAGATAACCGGCTATGCCAATGAGGAGATGATAGGCCAGAGTGCCCGAATGCTCTATCCGACCGATGAAGATTTCGAGTATGTCGGCCGGGAGAAATATCAACAGATCAAGCAGATGGGTACCGGCACTGTGGAGACCCGCTGGCAGCACAAGAGCGGTGAGATTATCGACGTGTTGCTCAGTTCTACACCCCTGAATCTGGAGAACTGGTCCGAGGGTGTGACGTTTACAGCCCTGGACATTACCGAGCGTAAACAGTCCCTGCTGGCGCTGCGCAAAAGTGAAGAGAAATTCCGGAACATTTTCGAAAACCTGATGGATGTGTATTTTGAAACCACCCTGGAAGGGGAAATAAAAAATTGTAGCCCCTCCGCAGAGGCGACTTCAGGCTGGGCAGCTGGCGAACTGATCGGGCAACAGGTGGATATGCTCTACAACAATCCGGGTGACCGGGAACTGCTTTTGCAAGAAATACAGCAAAGCGGCAGTGTGCGCAGCTTTGAAATGTTGTTCCAGAAGAAGAACGGCGACGTTTACGATGTGTCTATCAACGCTGATATTTATACCCATGACGACGGGCAGCCGGCCGGATTGGTTGGAACCATCCGGGATGTCACTCGCCAGAAAGAACTGGAAAACAAGCTACAGCGTTCGAAGAAAATGGAATCGTTAGGGGTTATGGCCGGCGGGATTGCCCATGATCTGAACAATATCCTGTCGGGTATCGTCAGCTATCCCGACCTGCTGCTGATGGATCTGGACCTGGACAGTCCGATGCGCAGACCGGTCGAGGTCATCCGGGACTCCGGCCGCCGGGCTTCGGAAGTCGTCGCGGACCTGTTAACCATTGCCAAGGGGGTAGCCGCCGGGAAAGAGGTCACCAATCTAAATACTCTCGTGTACGAATATTTTGAATCGGCGGAATACCAACAGCTCTCCAAGGACCACCCCGGAGTCGACTTTCAGCGCAACCTGGATGCGGAACTGCTCAATATCAGATGTTCGTCCCCACACATGAAAAAGATATTGATGAATCTGGTTTCCAATGCAGTTGAGGCGATCCAGCGCAAGGGGCAAGTCGGCATAAAGACCACCAATCGGTATCTGGACAAACCCCTTAGGGGCTACGAAGATATCCAGATCGGCGAATATGTGCTGCTCCGTGTTTCCGATTCGGGGGGTGGGATCTCGCGGGAAGATCTCGATCGCATTTTCGAACCGTTCTATACAAAAAAAGTTATGGGCCGCAGCGGCACGGGACTGGGGCTGGCCGTCGTTTGGAATACCGTCCAGGATCACGACGGGTATATCAATGTTGCCAGCAGCCGCATGGGGACCGTGTTTGAACTTTATTTTCCGGTTACCCGGGAACTAGCGGCTCCGAACGCCGAGCAGGTGTCCCTGCATGAATATCTTGGCAACGGCGAGCGCATTCTGGTGGTCGATGACGAAGCCAGCCAGCGGGAAGTGGCCTGCCACTTGCTCAAAAAGTTGAACTATACGGCCGTTTCGGTTTCCAGTGGCGAAGAGGCGCTGGTGTATTTGAAATCCCGGGCTGTTGATCTGCTTGTACTGGACATGATCATGCCGCCGGGCATCAATGGGCGCGAAACATTTGCCCGGGCCAGAGAGATACGCCCGGACCAGAGGGCAATTATTGCCAGCGGGTTCGCCGCAACTGAGGAAGTGAAGGCTGCCCAGGCCTTGGGCGCCGGTGATTATTTAAAAAAGCCGTATACCCTGGAAAAAATTGGGATGGCTATTAAAGCGGAGTTGGCGCGAGAAGATTAGGCCGGTCCTGCGCCGAGATGGGGCCCTATTGGCAACTTTGAAATAGCCTCTATAATTGGCGTTCCCAGCGCTCCTCAGTCAAAACCTGGCCCCAGATCCGGCTGGCCTTTTCTGCGGTTTTCCAAAAGCCGGCTTTTGTGTAGATTTTTTTTGCTGCCGCCAGGTAGTCGATGGTCCACAGAAATATTAAATTGTAGTTTTTCTCCTGGCAGAAGGCCACCCCTTTATCAACCAGGGCGCGGCCAATTCCCAGTCCGCGGGTTTCCGGTTCAACTAGCAGCCAGCGCAGTTGTGCGGCACCACCACCGGCATTTACGACGGCCAGTGAGCCCACGATAGCGCCGTCCTTTTCCGCCATCCAGAGATTCTCTTTGGCAGGATCGAAGCTTTCCGCAAAGGCAATCAGCGGTTTGCCTACATAAAGATCGAAGGTTTCATCGAAACCGTATTCCTGGGCGTACAGCACCCCATGGCGGTAGATAATGTGCCCGATATCGCCGGGTTTACGGGAGCGATAGACCACGCCGGAGCGATCAGGGTACTTTTCAGACTTTGTTGTTTTAGTTTTCATTGGTTAACTGGAATGCTACACTCCTGACGCTCGATATGGAAGAGATCAACGGCTCCTGCAAGAACAGTTTTAAAGCGCGAAAATCGAATACCGAAATGCGAGTTTGTTTCGATATTCGTGCTTCGAAATTCGAGTTTAGTATGTACGCACGCTTTGGCCCCCGTAAAATGCTCCCCGATGTCTGATGTTTTGCGGGGTGTACTACCCATTTTTGATCCTTTCCAATTCCATCTCACGCACGGTCCGCCGTAGAATTTTACCCACCGCGGTCTTGGGTAGTTCATCTACGAAGATAAATTCCTGGGGCACTTTATAGGCTGCCAGGCTCTCCTTGCAGTAGGTTTTCAAGGCCTCCGCATCCAGGGCTTTGCCTGCTTGGGGCACAACGTAGGCCTTGACGGTTTCACCTCGGTATTCGTCCGGAACCCCGATGGCGCAGGCTTCGAGGACATCCGGGTGCAGCATGAGGATTTGATCCACCTCAGCCGGGTAGATGTTGTAGCCGCCGGCCACGATCATGTCTTTCTTGCGGTCGGCGATGGTCAGATAGCCGTCTTCGTCCAAATGGCCGATATCGCCGAGATAGAACCAGCCGTCTTTGAGAACCGCGGCTGTCTCTTCCGGGCGCTTGTAATAGCCTTTCATCACCTGGGGACCCCGGATGCAGATTTCGCCGTCTTCGCCCGGGCCCAGTTCCTTTTCACCGGTTTCCAGATCCACGATCTTGATTTCCGTGTTCGGCAGCGGCACACCGACCGTCCCTATCTTGACCGTTCCCTTCCAGGGGGTGGCCGTGGCAAAGGCTGTGTTTTCGGTGGCACCGTACACATCGTTGATCACCGCGCCGTGCAGGTCCCGCAACTGGTTCAAGGTGTCTTCCGGCAGCGGGGCGGCCCCGCCGAAATAGCCTTTGACAAAAGAGAGGTCCATCTCCCTGAACTCCCTGAGACTCAGAAGGCCGACGAAGATCGTGGGCACCCCGGGTAAAAAGGTGGGGCGAAACTTCTTCAACATCTTGGTAATCACGGCCGGCTCCGGTCGCGGGACCAGGACACAGCTCCAGGCATTCCAGACGATCAGGTTTTGACTGACCTCGTAACCGGCGATGTGGAAAACCGGATAGACCCCCATCAACCGTTCTTCGTCGCCCCGTTTGATATCGGGGAACCAGGCGCTGAAGATCTGGACGGCCCCGGAAATATTGGCATGGGTCAGCTCGACACCCTTACTGACCCCGGTGGTACCGCCGGTATAGAGCAGGGCCGCGGTCTGGGCCCATTGGGCCCGGTTTTTCACGGGGGTTTCAGGATACTTGTTGATTAGATCCATAAACGGAAACACATCCTGGTGGGGCTCGTCCCTGCGGTACATATCTTTTTTAATGAAGGGGAACAGTTGCTTGACCGGGAAGGGCAGATAGTCGTTGATATGGCAGGTGATGATTTTCTTGATGCCGGTCTGGGGCTGCAGTTTCAGGACGCGGGGCAGCAGCAGATCCAGCGTGACGATATAGGTAGTGTCTGAGTCATTGAGCTGGTACAGCAGTTCGCGCTCGGTATAAAGCGGGTTGTTCATGACGGTAACCGCACCCAGATAGTATGCGGCCAAATCGGCGATAATCGCCTGGGGCAGGTTAGGCAGTAGCATACCGACCTTATCGCCGGGTTGAACACCCAGGTCGGCTAGCGCATGAGCAAAGCGGTATACCAATTTTTGCAGTTGCCGATAGGTAAGCATTTTGCCCATGTAGATATAGGCCACGCGGTCCGGGAATTCACGGGCAGCGGCCTCCAGGGCCTCCGGCATGGTGATCTCCTGCAGTTCGACTTCAGGGGGCGTACCTTCGGGATAAAAGCTGTGCCAGACTTTCTCTTCCATGGCTGAGACCTCCTGTTTTTACCGCGTTGCATTATATCGAATAAGTGCAGCATAAACCAAGCTGTCATCCCGGCGAAGGTCGGTATCCAGAGTATTCCTGGATGCCGGATCAAGTCCGGCATGACGGGCCCGGAGTCATCTGCCTTCTATAACTCCCTCCCTAATTCCTCCGCTTCACTCATGGCCAGCATGAGATTGCGGGGCGTTTTGGCGTCGCCGATCATGTGAATTTCGATTTCGCGACCTTTCAGCAGGTTCTTTGCGTCCCGGACCGATGTCATCATTTCGGCCACGACCACGCTGTCGTAGCCTTCCAGGACCACGGTCTCGCCATCGGCGACGAAGGTAACCCCATCATCGGAGAAGGTCTTGATGTTGACCTGTTTAATAAGTTTAACAGTGTCGCGCTTGAGGCGCTCGCGCAGGTAGAAGCGATCGTTGGCGGACATCTCCTCGGCAAAGTGCCGTCTGCGGTTCAAGACGACCACTTCTTTGCCTTTTTCAGCCAGGTAGTCGGCGAGTACCAGCCCAGCCTGGTTACCCCCCAGCACCAGAACCCGGTCGCCCACGATTTTACCCTCCAGCACTTCAGTGACGGTGCCCAGATCCAGCTTGGTTTTAAACAAACCCTTGATGATGGGCATCTCCGGGAGGCTGCCGGTCGTCAGGACCACTGCGTCCGGATGTATATCGTCCAGCAGCTCAGGGGTGAGCGGCGTATTGAGCCGCAATTCGACGCCCTGTCTTTCCATCTCCCGATTGAGGAAGTAGATAATGTCATTAATCTCCGATCGACCAGGTGGAATAGCTGCCAGGCGCAGGAGCCCTCCCACGGTTCCTTTTTCCTCACAGAGCAGCACACTGTGTCCCCGGCCGGCGGCAATGCCGGCCAGGGCCATACCGGCCGGACCGGCTCCCACCACCAGAATCTTTTTGGGGCTAGCGGTCCTGTCGTTTTCTTCCAGCAGATATTCACGGCCCACCTGGGGATTGACCACGCAAGAGCCCGGCTCCAGGGCCAGCACGGCATGGATGCAGCCCAGGCAGCAGCCGATGCAGGGCCGCACAGCCGCCAGATTGTCGGCGTGTGCCTTGTTCGGCAGTTCGGGATCGGCCAGGAGCGAACGGCCCATGGCGATCGCATCGGCCTTGCCTTCTTTGATCAGGCGATCGGCCAATTCGGCGCTTTTGATACGCCCAACCCCGATTACCGGGATGTTAACCACCGCCTTCACAGCCGCGGACAAGTGGATGAAACAGCCGTGATCAACATACATGGAAGGGATCGTCAACTGGCGTGAACCATATACACCGGCAGAAACATGCAGGTAGTCGGTTCCGTTTTCCTCCAATATCGGCGCCAGACGCAGGGCATCCTCCAGGGTCCAGCCGCCTGCGATGTAGTCGTCGCCGTTTATCCGGATCCCCACCGGAAAATCAGGGGCGGTTTTCGCCTTGATATCGTGTAGCAGCTCGAGAATGAAGCGTATTCGATTTTCAAAGGAGCCGCCGTACTCATCTTCGCGTCTGTTGGCATTCTGCGATAGAAATTGATTGACGAGATAGCCGTGGGCGCCATGTACCTCGATAAAATCAAAGCCGGCCGCATAGCACCGTCGGGCCGCATCGCCGAACGAAGCAACCGTCTCCTTGATATCCTCAATGGTAAGTTCACGCGGAATCCCCTTGACGACAGCGGGGGCCGGAATCGGGGAAGGCGCCACCTTTTTATCATGGTAAGATTGCCGGCCGCCATGCATCAATTGGACGCCGAAACAGGCATCGAACGGTTTGACCGCAGCCACCATTTTTTCCAGAGCCGGGATACAGCCGTCATCCCACAGGGCCGGCAGACCGGGTAGTTCCAGGCCGGCGGGGCTGACCCCGCCGCCGCCCACCAGCATCATGCCGGCTCCGCCGCGGGCACGGGCGACAAAATAGCCGGTAAGCTGGTCGTTGACGTAGCCGTTGTCGTCCACGCCGAAATTGATGCTCATAGACGGCATCATAAGCCGGTTTTTAGCGGTCATCGATCCGATTTGGATGGGCGCAAAGAGGTGCTTGAGCGTCGTCATGTACAATCTCCAGATTGAGCGTGGCAGGAATCAAGTTGTCACTTCAGGCAGCCTGTATTCAGATCATTCAAAGGGTGTTTTGTCAACAAGCAATTGGGGCTGCATTCGGGCCGCTGGTTTGCAACTGGAATTTCGGACGGCAAGACAACCTGATACTCTCGAAGACGGGTTTACGGGCCTATTTTGACGGTCCGTTTTACCATTTATGTAAAACCTGTATGTCCTGAAGGGAAACCGCGCATACGCTTCGCATTCGAATGCGAAGAAATTCGAGTGATGGAAAAAGGTTGAAACGATTGACACCTTTCGCAATCCCGCATATGAACAAAAGGCGAAAGCTTCAAACGGGAAAACGAGAGGCTGCGACTTTGTGGGATAGACGGAAATTCATAAAACTGGCCCTGGCCGGACTCATCGGCGGTACGGGGATCTATGCCCTTCTGGAAAATTACCGGAAAAACAATGTCTTAGATATCGTGGCGTATCCGGACCCGGCCCTCCGGAAGGTTTCAAAACCCATCGATCGTATTGATGACAACGTCATCTCTGTGGCCAATGCGATGATCGATACCTTGCAGTTTAAGGCACCTTTCGAGTTCTTTCTCCGGGCATCACTCTACAAAGGGTTGTCCGCGCCTCAGATCGGCATTCAAAAACGGCTCATTATTTGCGGCCTTTATGGGGAAATCCTGGCACTGGTCAACCCGGAGATCTTGGCTAGAAAAGGTTCCTACGAAAGTGTAGAGTACTGCATGTCCCTGCCCGAGCACCGCCACCAGACAGTCAGACGCTCCAATTATGTAAAAGTCAGGTACCTGGGATTGGACAACCGGGAACACATCCTCGATGCAAACGACCACCGCGCTGCCTTGCTGGAGCACGAGATCGACCACCTAAACGGCGTGCTCTATATCGATTACACCTAAGCCAGTTGAATCAGCTGGCCCTGCCGGTTTCCAAAACGAGAAGACAACATTGAGGTGCGGACAAGATGTAGTCTGTCTCCATACCTACTGATAACAGAGATAACATACCAGACCACGATCTATCACCATTTTGCAATTGAAAGCTTGTAGGTTGAGTATATCGTTCGAAGAACTGCCCGCTATTCATTAAAGAGCCCTTGCCAAGAGCACAAAGCCACTTAAACCAGAGGTTAGTTTAAAGTTTCTGAACCGTGGGCTTTTGCCGATATTCCTCAGTTCGCTCGGAATTTAACTCACCCAAGAATGATGGTCCTAATCCTCGGTTTTGATAGAGTGTGCTTTCGAGTCTACTAAAAATCCGATCATAGGGCGACTGCTTTCCGGTTGAATACTGGTCAGCTTGGGTCTGGTGACGTTTCTGAACCATCTTTTCCTTTGGCGGCAGCACGGATTTCCTGGAAGGTTGACCGGCCATTTTTTTTGCGTTCCAGAATGATTCCAACAATTTTACCGACCACGGCAACAAAAACGCCAACGCTAAGCAAAGAGAAGACGATGGTGAAAATTTTTGAGAGCGGCGTTGTCGGCACCAGATCCCCGAATCCAGTGGTGGACATAATCATTACGCTGAAATAGAGAGCATCTACAACAGGCCACCCCTCCACGTGCCGGTAAAAAAGGGTTGCCCCTAACATCAGGGAGAGCATGAGAAAAAAGAGGGCTCGAAACGACTGGTCAAGACGAAGGCCGTGCCAGATTGCCCGGGTGAGTTTCAAAGCATGTAAGAAAAGTTGCAGCATTTTCTATTCCTTTATGTTTCCGAAAGATTTTTCGGCCGCCTGGCAGCTTAAAGTCATTCTCAGGAAAGGCCCATACGGGATCACACCGGCGGCAACCCCATGAGAGCCGTATGAGAAAATAGATACCGCCTCGTTCAGCGATCAAAGGGGGCGAATACTGCCGCCCACTCATCGCTTATCATCAGGGATTTCATTTTGAATCGGATATCAAGTATTTTATCCGCGGCGGCGTTGTATCGTTGTAAACTTTCTTCAAAAACAGCCTGGTACTGGCTTTCTTTGGTTTCAAAATCAGCGTTCAGGGCTTTCAGCGCGTCACCGGTGTCTTCGACATGTTCTCCATAAACTTTTAGTGTCTCTTCGGCATCTTCAAGCAATGCAAGAATCTGCGCAGATCGCTGCGCGTCCGCGATGTGTATTTTAACCTGGTCAGCCACCCCATCAAACGAGGCGCTGCCACCGCCAAAAAGCAGCATGAATGTAGCGATAATTACCATGGGACCTCCTTTAGGGTTATTTGTACACTGCCATTTCAAATAGTGTTTCCTGCCCGCGCATGATCTGTCGCCACTCATCAGGGGTAAGTAGGGCTTTCATTTCCGCTCGGAACGCAATCACTTTATTGTTTGCAGCCATCGAGTTCGTATTCAGCTTTTCCCGCAGGGCTATGAAATCCTCGTGCATCGTGTCGTAATCGGCATTCATTGCCATGAGTTGTTTTCTAAGGGGCTCTGCGGTTTCGATCACCCCCATGATGTCCAGTTCCAGCTTGTCGATCAGCGTCAGCAATTGCCTGGCACGTGTTGGTTCCGGAACCACCGTAACGACGTTTTCACGTAGGGAAGAAAACCATGGGTACGTGGCAACGGACGGTTTTTTGTGATGCGCACACCCGGATACCGCCAGCATCCCGATAACCAGAAGGGCAAGCATTAAGGCGCTGCGGCATGGGTGGCAATTTGACGATGTTGACATAATAATCCTCCTTGTTGCGTTGGATCGACGTCTTTAGAAAGCGGCGTCATCAATCTGGAACGAATTGTTTATAATTTTATCGACATTGTTTGCGTCCTGCTGTTATTCAGAGTTTCCCGACACTATTTGCTCGATCTCACCCGGTTGCCAGGTCTTGTCAATCCATGGCTTCAGTGGACCATACATCCGGAGGATTACAAACCAGCTCTTTCCGGGAACAGTCTCCAGCCAATTGTTCTCGTAGCCTTCGGGTGCCGTGGGGCCGAAGTAGATATCGGTGGACCCGCCCTTGTTCGTCTTGATTCCCTTGGCCTGGCTCCCAACAGTGGGGAAGGCCTGACTGGTTTGAAGCATGGATCGCGTCTGGGGGTCATAGATGGTAACGGCCCAGAAGCTCTTGACCGGGGGGTTGGCCGGGACGTTCAGCTTGTAGTTCTTGCTGCCGTCGAAGGGCTGTTTTTCGGAGTCGACGTAGGCGATGCCATAGTCCGAACCGCGTCCCTCCTTGGGCGTCGACATGGCGGGTGTTACCGCAGTGTAGGGATAGTGGAACATGACGCGCGCGTCGGTGTTCATGGTATTTCCGTCCTCGCCGTTGAAGAACACGTTGTGACCGGTGTAGGCCATGATCCAGGCGCTGTTGGTGTCTGGGTAGATGCGGACGCCTTTCATGTTCATGTCGTAGCGGGGATACCACACGATGGCGCGGGAGGCGGCGTTGCCGAGCGCGACCCCGTCTACCAGGATTTTCTTCATCCGCGCGTCGGGTGCGAACTTCTTGCCTTTTTCGATACCGATGGCGGCGAAGAGGCCCCTGGTCTCGGGATCGAGCATTTCGAGCGGCTCATACTGGATGATCTTGTCCAGGTGATGGTAGAACTCGTTGTTGTTCGGGTGGATGGTATTGAAGGACTTGCCCGAAGCGCTGACGAACTTCATCGCCGGCGGGTTGTTTGCCTTTGAGAGCGGATAAACCTTGAGGCCGCCTTTCACGAGCTCGGCCGCCTCGTCCACCCCGTCCGCGATCGAGGCCCGCAGGAAGATCCAGATTCGGTAGGTGTTTGGTTTGAGGACCGTGTACCCCTCGGGAACCTCACCTTTGTAGCCCGGCGGGAGGTACAGGTACTTACCGGCCTTCATGAGGTCGTTGACGTAGCGGAAATAACTGTCGTTTGCCGCCCCGAGGAGATTGTCCGGTACCTCGACGACTGTGGGGCCATCCCGCTTCAGGTCAAGGTCGGGGAAGGCGTAGAGCGTAGATGTATTGGCGGTCAGAAACAGGGACTTCGAATCCATCAACTTGTCGAAGATGATGACTTCGTGCGCCTTCACCGCGCCAAGCGAGCGGGCGCCATCCATGATCGCAACGACCGAACAGGCGGGCTGGCCCTTCAGGAAGGCGTCCATGGCCCGGGCGGTGTCGAGGTAATCGTAAACTTTTTCCGCAGTCTCCGGCAGTGGTGCGCCGTCGGTGAACTTCAGTATGCCGATGGATGTCTTTACTTGGCCAGGTGTATGGATCGATTCCAGCTCAGCCTTACTGACTTCGGCAAACGCTGGCTGCCAGAGGTAGAGAATCACGGCCAAAGCAACGGTTAAAGGTTTGGTTGTTTTCATTAGAAGGCCTCCTTATTTATTGTTTGCCTCGTCCGCGAGAAGCTCCACCGAAAGAATCGGTAAATGGATTTCGTAAAGGCTGTTCAGCAGACCCGACAATTCGGCCTGGTCCCTTACGCGGCCAACCAGTATGGTGACGGTTGAGTTATCCATTCTTTTACGGGTACTGATGCGCAGTTTACCAAATTGTTTAGACCAGCTTTTGCTAACCTGGCCTTCAACTTCGATGTGATACCTCGCAGGGGCCCATATTTTCAGGGGCTTCCCATCGTAGACATCCGACATAAAATGACTCCAATTGAGTTTTGCTGGTCGCTGTGTTGATCTATTGAGGCTTTTTAGATTGAGGATACCTGACAAAGATAGGCAGCACATCCCCCGAAAAGGGTCAAAAAAGGGTGAAAAAAACCTGCTTTGCCAATAGAGGTGGAAAAAAACAGGTTTTATGGAGAGTGATGTGTGCCGAAGAGACGCAGAAAGGGGCTATCGGTGCGTAATGATGCCGTGACGGTAGGCTTCGGAAACGGCCTTCCGCCGGTTGGTCACATTGAGCTTCTGGTAGATATTTTTCAAGTGGGTCTTGACGGTTTGAGTCGAAACGAACAGTTTTTCAGCAATCTCCTTGTTCTGCAACCGCTGGGCCAGCAGCTCCAGGACATCGAGCTCGCGATGGGTTAGCGGTTCGACCAGGGGTTGTGAAGGACGGGGTGACTGATCGGCCGGTCCCTCATTCTGCTCGCTCTCTTTATGAACAGACAGAATCCGACAAATAAAGTCTGCGGCGACGTTTTGCCGGTACAGCCGTTTGAGAAGGCTGGCCATCGATGGCGATAACTCGATGAACGGCTGCACGAATCCGCCGGGTTCCCCTAATTTAACGGCTTCATCCAACAATTGCAGAGCTTCGTCCAATCTTCCCTGCTGGTAAACGGCCAGAGACAGCAGTGAGAGGATCTCGATGATTCTAAAGGTGTTGTGATGAGCCCGATTTAACTGCAGGTACAACGTTAGCCTTTTTTCAGCCTCAACGAGACCGATGTCTAACCCATCTGCAATCAGCACCCGGCAATTCGTTATAGCCGGTAATTCGAGCCAGAAGACCATGGGTTGTCGATCTGATGCCGGCGCAGTAAGGGGGAAACGATGCGTGGGCACCGCATCGCCCCGCATCAACGCCAAACGCGCTTTAGTAGTGTACGCAATCTCCAGAAGCGCAGGTGCATTGAAAGAATCGATGAGTTCCAAAAGGCGTCCAATCGTCTGGTCGGCTTCTTCCGGCTGTTGGTTGGCCTGATAGGCAAGTGCCAGTCCCACCAGACAGTCGATGTTGGCGCGCTTGAGTATCAAAAAGCCGGTTTCTACGGCATGATTAAAAAAATGAATCGCCAAATCGAGTTCATTCCGGCAAAGGTGGATAATGCCTTGGTTATAAGCTCCCCATGAACCAAATGTCCCCGATTGTTTTTTAGCCGCGTTGTCTATTAATTGCGTGTTCCTGATCGATGCCACGGCCAAGTCTCCGGCCAGCAAATGAACCCAAACTATCGACACCAATACGCGAAATTTTCGAGGACTTTGCATCGACGAATGATCCAGCAAATCAAACAGTACCTGCAATACGGTCTCTGTTTGGCCATCCATGTGACCCGCTAACCCGAGATATATCTCTGCAAAACCTCGAACCATTGGCTGGGTTTCAGGAATCCGGTCAAGCGCATCCTCTACGTATTGCAAGCTGAGCGGGATATCGCCTTGCCAGAAACTAAAAACTGCTTTGAACAGAAAGATCTCTCCGTATAGCGGCTGCTCTTCGGGTTTATCGCTTAACAACGCCTCAACGGCAGCAAAGATGCGGGGGATGACCGTATGCAGATCCTTGAAATAGCAAATCCACATTTTTGTCATCATAAGCTCCGGTCGCTTTTCAATCTCGGTATCAGGGAGCCTATCCAGCCACTTTTCTAAAACGTGCCAGCGATTACTATTTAGCGCTGCCTGTCGATGTCTTTCTATCAGGCGAATCGCGCGGGGCATCTCACCGGCGGCCAATGCATGCCGCAGCGCCTCGTCGATGTAGTCGTTTTCGGCGAACCAAGCGCTGGCCCGGCTGTGGCAGGTCGATATATCCTTTGTGGAATAACGCTGTTTAAACCGATCTATGAGCAGGTCTTGAAAGAGGTGATGGTACCGGAACCACCGATTTTCTGCATCCAGGGGCGTCAGGAATAAATTATGGGTCTTCAAATGGGAAATGAACGCCGTGCCATCCATACCGCCATGATCGGTTTCTTCGTCACCTGTGGATGAGTCCTTCCCGGGCCCCCGGTCGCTGATTGCATCGCACAGGGAGTCGCAGAAACGATCCAGGATGGCGGTTGCAACCATGCGATTGGCCACCTCTGCCGGTTGTTGCGAGAGAACCTCGGCCAGCAGATATTCGATAATGGCACCGAAACCGCCCTGCAAGCCATCCAATAGATGTTTAAGGTTTTTTTTATGTGCCAGCGAGTGCAACATCAGGTGCATTCCGGCCGCCCACCCCTCGAGCCTTTCGTGGATCGCAGCCACAGAGGCTTCAGTGACCGCTATCCCAAGATTTTGTTTGAGGAACAGAGCGGTTTCTTCCAGCGTGAAACGCAGTTGATAAATACCGATTTCATTTATCTGGCCTCTTCCGCGCAGTTTGTGAATGGACAGCGGTGGATCTCGCCGGGTCAGCAGTATCAGATGCATGCTGCTGCTGGGATGGTCCATTAATCCAGACATTAGTTTGTGCACGTTCGGGTCATGAATCTTGTGGTAATCATCCAGCACCAGGATAAACGGGTCCTCTATTTCTTCAAGATCATTTAAGAGGTACCGGCACAGAACGGCCATAGAGGGAAGATTCGGAGCCTCCAGCAGCGACTGTATACGATTACATGCATTAGAGAATCCCGCGCCCTTGGACGACTGTATCGCCGCCAAGAGATAGGCAATGAAAACACGCAGGTCATTCTCCTCGTCATCCAGAGACACCCATCCAGAAGGGCCGTTCCAGGCTTTCAGCCAGAGGCTTGCCATTGTGCTTTTTCCATAACCAGCCGGTGCAGAGACCAGCGTAAACGGACGGCAACGCAGATCGTCGATTGCATTGATGAGGTGCGTTCGTGGAATCAAGTCTCGGGTAAGTTGCCTGCGATGCAACTTGGTGAGTAAGAGCATTTCGGTTTCCGGTTGTCTCATTGGACCTTCGAATCCTATTGCTTGTCTTGCTATACTGTTGGGGATCTCATTCGGTATGAATGAATGTTAAATTTAATAATAGTTTTAATTTTTAGAGATGGAAAGTCTACAATGTAGCTTTAATATGGTTTGCTCGAAATCCGACCTATAACTCATAACAAAATCTATTGTCACTTTCAATCCCCATATAAAATTATACGCCTGATATCAATAATTTACCAAGACTAATATCAGCTCTATAGCCCCTTAAAACATTAATGCGAGATAGAAATTGTATGACGGGATGCCGTATTAGAGTAGTTTGGCAGATATCGCTTGCCGATGAGATGTGCATGAGTTTTATGGCAATCGAACTATTGCCAATTGTCTACCCTGTTTGAGGGTCCAAACCTACGCCAGAATAATTCCGGTATTACGCAGTTTGACTTGTTGAATAGGGGCGCAGGGCACAATCTGTAGATGGATTGCTTTTAAATTACGTCCGCCTCAGCTAAATGTCGGATCTGCTCATCGGTGTAGCCGTATTCCCTGAGGATGGCTTCGGTATTGGCTCCGAATCCGATTGAGGCGTTGCGGACCGCACCAGGCGTTTGGCTGAGTTTTACCGGTACCCCCAAAGCTTTCTCCGGATGGTCGGTGGCGCCGGGCATTTCCACCACCATTTCGCGTTCCTGGAACATTGGGTCCGACAATACTTCTTCAATGGTGCTGATCCCGCTGACGCAGACATCCATCTGGCTGAATTCCGCATCCCACTGGGCCATGGTTTTCTGCCGGAAGATGTCGCGAAACGCCGCAAGAACCTCTTCCTTTTTCTCCTCGTCGTACTGCAGGGGGATGTATTGCGGAACGCCCAGGTGTTCACACAGGGTTTTCCAGAAATGGCTTTCCACGGCCCCTACGGCGATATAGCGGCCGTCGGAGGTTTCATAGGTGTTGTAGCAGGCGTAGCGATGGGATAGCATGGCATTGCCGCGCACGGGAAACTGCCCGCTGAATTGCTGCCAGATCAGGGCCACCGGGAGCAGGCTTACCATGCTGTCCGTCATGGAGATATCGATGTACTGACCTTGTCCGGTTTTCTCGCGGGCAAACAGGGCCAGCAGGATACCGATGGCCGCGTTCATCCCGCCGCCGGCCATATCGGCAAACTGCACCCCCGGAATGGCGGGTGGGCGGGTTGGCTTCGCCCAGGATTTCCAGAATACCGGCATAGCCCAGGTAATTGACATCGTGTCCGGCTTTACCGGCAAACGGCCCTGTCTGGCCGTACCCGGTTACCGAGCAATAGATAATGGCCGGATTCATCCGGCACACCGCTTCGTAATCGACCCCCAAACGCTTGACCACGCCGGGGCGAAACCCCTCCAGTACCACGTCGGCATCTTTGACCAGGCGCTCGAATATTTCCCGGCCGGCCTCCGCCTTCAAGTCCAGGGTCATGTGCTCCTTATTGCGGCAAACATTGGGCAGGAACAGGCCGTCTTTGGCATACTGCTTCTTGTCTTCGATGGCGATTACCCGGGCACCGTGATCGGCCAGGATCATCGAGCAATACGGGCCGGGCAGCAGCCGGGAGAGGTCGAGAACAGTGACGCCGGATAAGGCTCCTTTGTTTGTCATAATACAATCCTTTGTCCATCAGAAAGTAGAGGCAATTTAAAAAATGGGTTTTGGTTCTAGATCCAGTCTTCGCTTTCAGCGCTATGCCCATCGTCCAGAGTGGAAGTCATGGGTGGGAGTGATAAGCTGTCAGCCATTAGTCATCAGTGAAATGCAATCCAACATAGTTCAAGACCGCTAATTGCTAATTGCTGAAAGCTGGCTCCGGCCCTCCGGGCCAGGAGTCTCTAAAGACCCATGAATTCCGCTGCTATACTCTTCATAATCTCATTGGTTCCGGCAAAAATCGACATCACCCGAACATCCCGGAACGCCCGGACGATCGGACTCTTTTCCAGGATGCCGTATTCGCCCATCAGATCCAGGGAACGGTCGGCTACGCGCCGCGCCATTTCGGTGGTCCAGTACTTAGCCATGGAGGTTTCCACGATGATATCTAATCCCTCCACGTGGTCGGCCACCAGTTTGTGAAGGAAAGTCCGCCCGATTCTAGCCTCCGTGGCCATTTCCACCAGGGCGAACTGGGCGGCCTGGTATTTTGAGATGGGTTTGCCGCCGACCTCGGTCTCTTTGCAGTGGGCGGTGATCCATTCCAGGATGCGCTCGGCGGTGACTACCCCACCAATGGCCGTGGCCAGCCTTTCCTGCTGCAGTTTCTGCATGAGCATCAAAAAGCCGTCGCCTTTGTTCCCGATGCGGTTTGCAACCGGGATGCGGCAGCGGGAAAAGAACAGCTCGGCGGTATCCTGACTCCACCAGCCCATCTTCTCAAGGTGACGCCCGCGAGTGAATCCCGGGGTGCCGTCGTCAACAATATACAAAGACAGCGCCTGGTAGGGATTTTCCTCTTCCGGGTCGCGAGCGGCAACGATGACCAGATCACAGTTGATGCCGTTGGAGATAAAGGTCTTGGATCCGTTCAGGACGACTTCATTGCCTTCTTCCACGGCGGTAGTTCCCATCGAGGCCAAATCGCTGCCGGCGTCCGGTTCCGTCATCGCGATGGCCGTAATGATATCACCGTTGACACACCCGGGCAGGTATCTTGCTTTCATTTCCGGCGAACCGAAGGTGCTGATATAGGGGACGACCACATCACTGTGCAGGGCCGTGGCCAATCCGGTATGGCGGGTGCGCGACATCTCTTCGGCTATGATCAGGGCGTATAAGAAGTCGCCGCCACGACCGCCGTATTCGGGGGCTACCTCCGGGCATAAGAATCCGGCCCGGCCGACTTTGCGCCAGACCTCCTTGGGTACTATGTGGTCGGCTTCCCACTGGTCTGTGAAAGGCGTTATCTCTTTTTCGCAGAACGCCCGCAACTTTTTACGAAACTGCGTGTGATCTTCGGAATATTGGATGATGTCCATTAAGCGAGCCTCCCGAGCAGAGATTTTGATATGACCCTCCTACGGTGCGAGCCTCCGCTGCCCACTAGTTCCAAAGCCTTGGCATCGCGGTAGAACCGTTCGACTTCCTGTTCGGTCATGTAGCCGTATCCCCCGAAGAGCTGAATGGCTTCGTCGGTCACGGCAAAGGCTGCTCGTCCGGTTGCCACCCGCGCCATGGCCGGCAGGGCGGTATCCATGCCGGTGCGGTCGTATTCAGCCGCGGCCCGGTAAGTTATCGAGCGGGCCAGTTCGATTTGCGTGGCCATATCGGCCAACTTGTGCTGGGTGACTTCGAATTGGGCTATCTTGCGATCGAACTGCTCGCGCTGTTTGACGTAGGTCAGGGCGCGATCGAAAGCCCCCAGGGCGATGCCCAGGGCCTGGGCAGATGTCGTTATGCGCCTGGCGTTGAGATACGTTTCATAGAGCGCCATGCCCTTGCCGCGTTTGCCAACAAGGTTGACCGCTGGTACCGGAACATTCTGAAAGCGAACGGTCGCCAGAGAATTCATCCCCATTCCCAGGGTTTTTCCCTGCGGCTCAACCGTGAGGCCGGGACTGTCTTTTTCCACGAGCAGCAGGCTTAAACTTTTAGCGGGTTTGGCCTCCGGTTCGGTCCGGCACAAAACGATGAAAAAGCCGGCCGCAGCACCGTTGATGACGTAGCCTTTTTCACCGGTCAGAACGAAATTGGCCCCCTCTTCTACGGCCCGGGTATCCGTATTGGGCATGGCCGCGCCGGCACCCGGATCACAAAATGCGCCGGCACAGAGGGTTTCGCCTTCGGCAACCGGCGGCAGGTATTTGGCTCCCAGTTCCGTGGAGCCGAAATCGGCCAGACACTCGCCCGCCATGGCGGCATTCGTCAGGGCCAGGCCGGTGGTGGAATCTTTGCGGCAAAACTCTTCCGCGACCAGGCAGTTTTCCACCAGCCCCATGCCGCCGCCCGAAACTTCTTCCGGGAAATGGATCCCGATGAAGCCCAGGTCAGCGGCTTTCTTCCAGATCTTTTCGGGAAACCGGCTGGCCTTTTCAAATTCGATGGCCTGATCCTTGTCGAATTCACCCTTGGCGAATTCACGGGCAGCCTTCTGGATCTCTTTTTGAGACCGGGTCAGTGTTAGCATCATAATTCTCCACTACGCTAAGTGTGAAGTGACTAAAGTGAGCTAAAGTTATGGAATCGCTTCGCTCGAATATTTAATATGTTTCCGTATTAAAGCATGTAAAACAATTAAGCATCATACTTGCCTATGATCGAGATACTGCAGATGTTCTGGAACGGAAAGCCACCCAGATTGTGGGTCAAACCGTAGCGTGGGTTCTCGATCTGCCGCTCGTCGGCCCGGCCATGCAGCTGCAGGTACATCTCATAGAGCATCCGCAGCCCGGAGGCCCCAATGGGGTGACCGAAGCATTTGAGCCCGCCGTCCACCTGGCACGGCACCGTGCCGTCCAGGTCGTAGAAGCCATCCAGGATGTCGCGGACCGCCTTGCCCCGCTCGGAAATATGGAGGTCCTCCATCGTGACCAATTCCGTAATAGAGAAACAGTCATGCACCTCCATCATGCTGATGTCCTCTTTTGGGTCCGTAATGCCGGCCTCCTCATAGGCCTTTAGGCTGCAACGGGTGGTAGTCATAAAGTGGTCGCCGTCCCAATCGTTGTACCCAACTTCTTCGCCGCTGCTTAATGCCAGTTGTAGGGACTTGACTGACACAAAGTCTTTTTTGCCTAGTTTTTTGGCAATTTCAGGCGTGGTTACGATGGCACACGCGGAACCATCCGACACGCCGCAGCAGTCGAACAGGCCAAGCGGATGGGCGATAATAGGCGACGCCATGACCTGATCGATGGTCACTTTCTTGCGCAGGTGCGCCTTGGGATTCAAAAGGCCGTTGTCGTGGCTTTTGGCCGAGACGTGGGCCATGGCCCTTTTCAGGTCCTCGTCCGGGATCTTATATTTGGCAGCGTAGGCAGAGGCCAGTTGCGCAAAAGAGCCGGGTGCGGTCAAATTCGGCCACCACTGCCAAGAGAGGCTGCCGTGACCGGAGCCCGGGTTGGGCAGCCCGCCGTAGCCCGTGTCTTTCAGCTTTTCCACCCCCAGGGCCAGGCAGATATCGTAGGCCCCGGACGCCACGCCGTAGCAGGCGCCCCGGAAAGCCTCCGTCCCGGTGGCACAGTAGTTTTCCACCCGGGTGACCGGAATCATCGGCAGACGCAGGGTGGTGGCCAGGGGCATGCCGGTTTTGCCGACATTGATTTCTTCCATGCAGGTTCCCAGCCAGGCGGCGCCGATATCCTGCTTTGCGATGCCGGCATCAGCCAGGCACTCTTCGAAGGCTTCGACCATCAGTTCTTCGGCGCCGGCATCCCAGCGTTCACCGAACCGGGTGCAGCCCATGCCGATGATGGCCACCTTATCTCGTATTCCTGTTGCCATTTTTTTGTCTCCTTCTAAATAGAAAAAAGCTTTTCTATCAGCTGTGATTTTATCACATCGCCTGCGATGATCAGTTTGCCGGACGTGTACGCCTGCATGGCCGGCAGGTTGCCGGTCATCATGTCACCGAAATCAGCCGCTGTCATTTTAAGGGTGCAGGCCGGTTTGGCGTGGGCGCCCTTGGCTATGGTGCAGGTCTGATCTTTGATCACGCAATTCCATTCGCCGCCCCTTTTGCCGGAAATGATGAACTGAAAGACGACATCCACACCGGCGGCGGCGTCCGCCTTGAAGGTCCCGGACAGGTTGTCGAAGATGGCCTGGATATCCGGACCGTCTGCGGTGGGCGCTGTTTCTTCTTCAGCGGATTCCTCCGGGGCGGGCGTAATCAGGTCCATGAAAGCGGCATTGACATCGGCCAGCTCCTTGGTGCCGCTGATAGCATTGATGGCGTTCCAGTTGGCCTCGATGTCTTCCACCGAAGGTGGGTTGTCGGCATCCCCGATCTGGACCCCGGCGCCGGTCAGGATTGCGGCGCGGTTGAAATAGCCCATGCCGGCGTTGAAGATTGCGCCGGACTCGGTGCATTCGTCACTGCATAGGTAGGCCACCATGGGAACCACGAATTCCGGTAGTGCCCTTTCGAAAATATCAGGCGGCATGATGTCTTCGGTCAGCCGGGAGGCCGCCAACGGAGCGATGGTGTTGACCTTGATGTTGTACTTCTTGCCTTCCAGCTTGAGCGTATTCATCAGGCCGACCAAGGCCATCTTGGCAGCCGAGTAGTTAGTCTGCCCGAAGTTGCCGTAGAGGCCGGCTGCGGAGGTGGTCATCACGATCCGGCCGAAGCCGTTTTCTTTCATGACAGCAAATGCGGGGCGGGTGACGTTGTAGGCACCGTTCAGGTGTACATCCATGACTGCCTGCCAGTTTTCCGGCTCCATCTTTAAAAAGCTCTTGTCCCGCAGAATGCCGGCGTTGTTGATCACGATGTCCACCCGGCCGAAGGTATCCAGGGCACATTTGATGATGTTTTCGCCGCCTTCAGCCGTGGCCACGTTGTCGTAGTTGGCCACGGCCCGGCCGCCAAGGTCCTCTATTTCGCGGACCACTTCATCGGCCGGTGCGGCACTACCGTCACCACTGCCGTCTCTGGCACCGCCCAGGTCGTTGACGACAACCTGCGCGCCGCGGGCGCCAAGTTCCAATGCATAGGCGCGGCCCAGACCGGCCCCGGCCCCGGTAATAACGGCGACCCGGCCGTCATACCGGATCTTGTCCATCTCTGCGGCGGCGCCCGGTACCGGTACCGCTTTCCAGAAATAGTTGACGAAGCCCCGCTCCTTGTCGGCCACACGCTTGCGGAAGACCATTTGCATGGGCAGCCCCACTTGCAGGTCATCGAAGGCGCAGTCGGTAAAGTCGGCCATCATCCGGCCGCCGCCTGCGAACTGGATCATGCCGTACTTGTGCGGCGGGTCCACGGAGACGGCCAGTAGATCACCGGTAAAGGTTTTAACCCTGGCGGGCACATCGGCAAATTCGTAATCGTCCTGGCTGTGGTGGGCGCCGCAGTCCGGGTTCACACAGATGTCCATTTTGGGGAACTGCGGCGTCGCGCATTCCCGACATTTGCCGCCCACCAGGCCAAGAATCATATCCCGCTTGCGCCACAGGGTCGTCATGGCGGTCTGGGTGGGGGCTTCCGCGCGGATCCCCATTTCCGGGTCGATCAGCTCCCGGAATTTGAGCCACTTGGCGTAATTGTCGGTGGTCTCCTTGTTGGCCAAGGACCCGGATACGCCGGTGCGCGGGACCAATTTTTCAATTGCATCGGTCACGACGAAATAGAGGGCGCTGCAGCCCTGGCCGAATCCGGCCACTACGATGCGTTCGCCGGGCCGGGCTTCTTCCAGGGCCCGGACCAGCATCAGCAGGGGGTGGGCAACCCCGGTTTCCCCGCACTCCGCGTGCATATTGCCCATGACCTTTTCCGGGTCCGCCTCAAGCTTGAGGGCAATGTTCTTGTGCTCGGCCTTAAAAAAGCAGGGGTACACCAGGCGGTCGACGTCCGCAATGGTCAGGCCCAGCTTGTCCAGCAGGCCGTTGACGGCTTCGGGGATGATTTTGGCATAGCCCTCATCACGGGTCCAGCGCTCCTCCCACATGTAATCGTACTGTTTTTCACTGCCGCGGTAGTGGGGCACGAAATCATAGGATACACTGTAGGAGCCCTTATACGCGGCGATCACATCTTCACTGCCCACCAGCAGTGAAGCTGCACCGTCGCCGAACCACATCTCGTAAAAGTAGCCGGGCTTGGTTTCGCGTTTGTCGGCGGCCGTGACCAGGATATTGCCGCGATCCCCGCTCTTGACCGATTCGAGCGCGGCCAGCAGGGCGTTGGTGCCCGCCTTCTGGGAAGCGGTGAAATCCGAAGCCAGGATGCTGCTGGACAGGTTCAGCGCAGTTGCCGCGATTCCGGCGTTCTGGCGGTCGGCAAAGGGCAGGGTGGTCGACGCCAGGTAGAGGCCGTCCAGGGCGGCTTTGTCCCGGCCGACCAGGCAGTCCCGAGAAGCGGCCACCGCCATGGTGAGGGCATCCTCATCCCAGTTGCACATGGACCGTTCGCCCTGGGCCACCATGACGATGGCGGGGGCAAACCAGCCCATGTTCTGGAAGATGGCCATGCGATCGAGGCGCAGCCGTGGTATATAGGCACCGTAAGAAGTAATTCCGATCATTATACTCTCCTTATTAGGTTAAACGCGATGGTTAATTCAATAATTTGCATGGATCGGAGCTTTAATCTCTTTATGCAAATAGGTATTCCGGTTGAAGACTGAAGGCTGAAGTAAATCATTAAACCCTTCGGTCTTCAGCCTTCTACCTTCAACCTAAAAGCTAAAAAGCTTTTCAATCAGCTGTGACTTCATGATGTCGCCTTCGATCTTGAGCTTGCCCGACGTATAGGCCTGCATGGCCGGCAAGGTACCGTTCATCATGGCTAGAAAGTCGCCCGCATCTATTTTTAGGGTGCACACCGGGGAATCGTGCAGCCCGGGCGCCACCGTGCAGGCACCCTCTTTAATGGCACAACTCCAATCGCCGCCGAGCTCACCGGCGATGTTGTATTGAAAGACCACATCCACACCCGTGGCGGCACCGGCATTGAAAGCCCCTTCCATGGCGTCGAAGACTTCAGCTGCGCTGGTAAAGCCATCCGCCGCATCACTGGATTCAGGCGGCGGAGACGTGAAGGCGGTGAGCACGTCACCGATTTGTTCATTGAGTTGGAAATATTCTTCGGCACCGTCCACCACGGTGATTTTTTTGAGGGCCTTTTGAATTCTCTCTACGCTGGGCGGGGCATCATCTTCGGACAAAACGGCACCGGGTCCGGTGAACATCGCGGCGCGATTATAAAACCCCATGCCGGCATTATAGATGTTGCCCGTCACCGGACAGCCCTCACTGCAGAGGTAAAGGGCCATGGGTACCACGAACTCCGGTTTCAGCTTGTCGAAGAACTCCGGGGGGAGGACATCCTCGGTCAGGCGCGAGGCGGCGATGGGGGCGATGGTGTTGACCTTGATGTCGTACTTTTGACCTTCGAGTTTCAGGGTGTTCATCAGGCCTACCAGTCCCATTTTGGCGGCCGAGTAGTTGGTCTGTCCGAAATTGCCGTAGAGACCGGCCGCAGAAGTGGTCATGATGATCCGGCCATAGCCCTGTTCCTTCATGACGGCGAAGGTCGGTTTGGTGACATGGTAGGTCCCGTTAAGATGAACATCCAGAACCGCCTGCCAGTTGTCGGGATCCATTTTGACGAAACTCTTGTCGCGCAGGATGCCGGCGTTGTTGATGAGGATGTCCACCCGGCCGAAGGCATCCAGGGCGGTCTGCACGATGTTCTCACCGCCTTTCATAGTGGCTACGTTGTCGTAGTTGGCCACCGCTGCACCACCCAGATTCTTTATTTCGGTGACCACTTCGTCCGCCGGGCTGCTCGAGCCCTCCCCGGAGCCGTCCCGGGCGCCGCCCAGATCGTTGACGACCACGTTGGCACCGCGGCGACCCAGTTCCAGGGCGTAGGCCCGGCCCAGCCCCGCTCCGGCGCCGGTGACGATGGCCACCCGGTCGTCGAAACGGATCTGCATTGCGGGGATGTCTCCATACTCAAAAATACCGTTGTCAATGACGATATCGCCGGTCTCACCATTGACAGTCCGCCAGAGAGCCTGGCCCTCCCCGGTTTTCCAGATCTGGGTCTGTATGGGGACTCCCGGATAGAGGGTTTTTGTAAAACGGCAGACCATGCGGCGCGCCTTTTCCGGCTGACCGGGGATGAGTTTGTCGATCAGGGCCCGGCAGGCAAATCCGTGGGTACACAAACCGTGCATGATCGGTTTCTCAAATCCGGATGCTTGGGCAAAATCCGGATCGACGTGCAGGCTGAAGATATCGCCTGACAGGCGGTAGATCAGGGGTTGATCTTCCGACGGTCGTTCGTCCACGCTGTAATCGGGGTCACGATCCGGAAAGCTCACCATGCTCTTGGGGGCATTCTCGCCATCGAAACCGCCGTCCAGCCGGCTGAAAATGGTACAGATGCTGGTAAACAGTTTTTGGCCGTTGGAATGCCAGGTGTCGCTTTCTCCGATCACCAGGGCCCCCTTGTCTTTGCCCTTGTCGTAGTAGTGGGCAATTTTACCTTCGGTGGTCAGGGTCCCTTCGGGTGGGATGGGGTTGTGAAAGATCAACTCCTGTTCGCCATGGAGAATCCCGGCCAGGTTCACTTCCGACTTCAGTCCAATCTGGGCGAGGATGTCGAATATCGCCGCGATCGAAAAACTGGGTATCACCTTCAATTTATTTTCATAGCAGTAGTCGAGATCGGAAAATCCGGCCCCCACCCCCAGGGCATACAGGACCACATCCTTCCAGGAATAATCCTTGGTCAAGGGGCCGACCTTCTCACCCAGGGCATCTAGATTTAACGCCATATTTCTATCCTCCTGTTTATTTAGTGTCTATCCACAAAAGATACCGTTTGTGCCTGGGCACTAATTAGCCGCTGTTCCCTGATTCCGCGTAAACGCCGGAATCAGGATGAACTTGAGGGACTCTTTAACAACCGAGGCATACTCGGCCTGGTCGAGTTTCAACAAAGATTTAAAAAAGTTATTGCCGGCCGTGAAATTGATCACCGAATTCCAGACCGCCAGGACCCGGGCATTGGCCTCTGGGGAAACAGGCTCTTTGTCGAGGGCCAGGCCCATGGCGATGGCAATATTGGCAATGTGTTCGGTCATGCGGGCATCGAGGACCGCATCCGTGCGGGTTTTGCCGAAATAGCTGAACAGGATCAGGCGCGAGGCTTCAGGGCGGGTGAACAGGTAATCGCACATGATATCGATGGCCTTGGCCAGGCGATAATCCAGCGGCCGGCCCCGCACCAGACGCTCGATATCACCGAGTTGCTGCCGGATTTCATCATTGAGGTCGGTCAGCACGGCCTCGTAAAGATCCTGCTTTTCACCCCAGTGGTAATACAGGGTGGACACATCGATTCCGACTTCTTTGGCTATCATCCGGGTAGTGACCCCGTGATATCCGTATTCCCCGAACAGGGTACGGGCGGTCGCCAGGATCCTGGCTTTCATGGAATCCGGATCACGGCGGGCTTTTTCAAGTGGTGAGGGCATACGGCCGTCCTTCCATCAAATATGTACTATAAAATGTTTCCAACAAATGTTGGATAAATATTGACCATAATACCAGTTGCTTGTCAAGGGCAAATCACGTCAGCAAGTGCAAGTTGGTCCGGTCTTGCAGGGAAACACCTTCGGGCCCCGCATAAACCGGCCAGAAAGTATAATCATAGGTCTATTAAACGGCTACATTTTCCAGATGGCTGCTAAAGAATTGGGCCCGAAAACCGATAACAGGACCAGTGCCGGCCTAGCGCTGGCGCCACGTGCATGGCACGCATCGGTATCCCGCTGCTCGAGCGTCGTTCGACGGTCAGGTCCGGGTATCCGTTGATGCACATTATTCATCATAGATTAAGGAGCTTATCGTATGACTTTCAAGCAGAAACTCATTTTCATGACGCTAGGGTTGGTATTCTTCAGCATGTTGGTTTCGACTGCTTTTGTATCCTGGAACGTGCGCAAGCAAAATGCGGCCGCCACCGATCGGCAACTGGAAAAAACCTTTGCCATGATCACCCAGGATCTGGATGACCGCAAGGTCCAGACCATTGCCTTCGCCCAAAAAATGATCCCGGCAGCCGACCTGGGGGGCAATCTCAAATTCCTGGCCGATTACAAGGGCAAAGGGGAGCAGCAGTTCGTGCAGCAGACCTATGCCGAAATGATGGGTAAGCTCTATTCCAGTTTTACGGGAACCGGATACGCCAAGGCCGCCCTGTATGACAACGATATGCAGCCTGTCGCCTTGGCACGGGCCAATGCAGAAGAAACCCTGCTGGTATACGCCTATACTGTTGGCGAGGCGTTCATTTTCCGCCAGACCAAGATTACAACGGCCGACCAGCTGCGCAATGCCGTCTGGGAAAAGGCCGCTGCCGCGCCCGCGGATTGGACGACGCCTGCGCGTGATCATCAGCCGGTGCAGGCTGCCGCTGAATACGTGCTAGTGAACGGGGCCGTCGGACTGCAAGCCGTGGTCCCGGTAATTGCGGATGTCTATAACCCGAAAACCGAGGACCTGGAAAAGAAAAAGATCGGGCTTTTGGCCGTAAGCGGGCGGCTCACCAAAGATCTCGTCAATCGGATCAATAAATTTTCCGGAGCCGAAATAAACGTGTATGCCGGCAGCAAGCTCAGCATCGGCACCTTCCGGGATTACCCGACCCTTGATCAGGGCCTGTGGACGTCCGGTCGCCAAACCCTGTCCGTGGCCGGACAGCCGGTTGTGATCGGCGACTTCGAGATAGGGGACGACGGCTACGCCAGCGGTGCTTTGCGGTTGCAGCAGAAGGGCAAGCCGATCGGGGCGGTCGTGGCGCTCTACTCCCATGCGTTGGCCCGACAGAATACCCTGCAGATGATCCAGCTGCTGGGCATCGTGGCTTTGGCCTGTATCATCCTGGCTCTGCCGGTGACCATGCTGGTGGCTCGCTCCATTACACGGCCGGTTCATCGCGTCATCAACCGCCTGGATGAGAGTGCCAACCATGTGACCCAGTCCAGTGGCCAGATCAATACAGCCAGCATGTCCCTGGCCGATGGCGCCGCCAGCCAGGCGGCTTCCCTGGAAGAGACGTCCTCGTCACTCGAGGAGCTTTCCGCCATGACCCGGCAGAACGCTGAAAATGCCGATCAGGCCAATACCCTCATCGGTGATACCCACGAAACGGTGATGCGTGCGGAAGCGTTTATGAGCGAGCTGACCCAGGCCATGCAGGAAATCTCGGCCGCCAGCGACGAAACTTCCGCCATCATAAAGACCATTGACGAGATCGCTTTCCAGACAAACCTTCTGGCGCTGAACGCTGCGGTTGAGGCGGCCCGCGCCGGTGAGGCCGGAGCCGGTTTCGCGGTTGTTGCCGACGAAGTGCGCAACCTGGCCATGCGCGCCGCTGAGGCGGCCAAGAATACATCGGCCCTCATTGAAAATACGTCCGGCAAAATCAAGAAAGAAGAGCAACTGGTGGAGCGCACCAATGCCGCCTTTCATGAAGTGACTGAAAGCACGGCCAAAGTGCGGGATCTCGTCCACGAAATCTCCGAAGCCTCCAACGAACAGGCCCAGGGAATCAGCCAGCTCAATACCGCCGTGACGGAAATCGACAGTATTACCCAGCAGAATGCGGCGACTTCCGAGGAATCAGCCAGCTCGGCGGAAGAGATGAACCGCCGTGCCCTCGAGATAAAACATGTCGTGGATGACTTGATGGCGCTCATCGGAACCATCAGCCGCCAGGGCCAGGCCCCGGCGGAGCCAGAAACACCGGCTCCGGTTGAAAAGCAGACACCGGCCCCAAACATGCCGGTCAGACCGCTGCAAGAATTGAAGGATGAGGATTTCGCCGATTTTTAACAGTCTATCTTAACCAGGACAACCCCTGTCAGGGCCGTCGGATATTGTGTTCGGCGGTCCTTTCTATTTTAACACCCGTCGGCCCAGCCACCGAGTCCAGTCCTCTATAGACGAGCCTCAGGATTTGGGCTAAAGTGCAGCTGTTCCATTCTTTCCGGTATTTCTCGCCGGCAGACTGCCATATCACTGCAATGTTACCCATAGAAGGAGGTTGCCATGGTCACCAACCGCCGGATTGACGGCTGCCTTACGGCCCGCAACGGGCATTTGTTCATCGAGGATTGTGATACGGTTGTTATTGCCAGGGAATTTGGATCGCCTCTTTTTGTAGTATCCGAAGCCCAGTTGCGCAGCAACATTCGCCGATTTCAGACCGCCTTCGAAAAAGGCTGGCCGGATGGGCCGGTCAAGATCATGCCGGCTGCCAAAGCCTGTTGGAACCAGGCCATCCAGCGCATCATTGCGGCCGAAGGCTGCGGTTGCGATATCTACTCTCCCGGTGAGTTGTGGGTGGCGCTGCAATCCGGATTTGATCCGCAGTACATATCGGTGAACGGCGTGCCCAAGGATGAAGATCACATCAGAAATGCCATTGAACAGGGGGCCCGGATTACTATCGACAGTGTAGAGGAAATTGATTTCGTTGATAAATGGGCCAACCAACTCAATAAGGAGGCCATGGTCCGCTTACGGCTGAAGCCGGCTTTGTCCGGCTTTACCAAGTACAGCGACTTTTCGGGGGGCGGCCTGATCTCCACCGACATTGCGGCCATGGTCTATAAAGGTGGATTGCCGCTTGAAAATGTAATTTCCATCGGCCGGCGCATCCAGAAGATGCCCAATGTCACCCTGGTCGGGTTCCACGAGCATCACGGCCGCCACGACCGCAGTGTGGCCTACTGGGAGGAACAGATGAAATCCTTTGCCCGGGACGTGGGAATTGTCTGCCGGGCACTGGGAGGCTATCAGCCCAAGGAACTTGACATCGGCGGCGGTTTTGCCTGCCCCCGCGATCCATTCAATGCGGAAACCCAGTATTCGGAACCGTTTGAACTGCTTGCCTTGCACGGTCTCTCCAAGGGGCTGGCCCTGATCGGTGAACAAATTCGTTATAAATTACTTAACTGGATCATCGATAGGGGTATCCTCTATACGCCTAACCAACAGATGGCGCCTACCATCGAGGCCTATGCGGAGGTCTGTACCCGGACCTTACACACAGAACTACCCAAACACGGCGTAGCAACCAAGGAGGTAATGCTGCAGGCTGAACCCGGCCGTTCTTTGCACGGTGATACCGCCATTCACCTGACCACCGTTAAAAATATCAAACGGATGACCCAACCCCTCACCTGGAACCATATTATTATCGACTCCACGGAGTTCTGGTTTACAGGCGGCCGCTACGAACACCATCTCCACGATTACATTTTTGCCAACAAGACCAAGGCCCCGCGCAACGCCAAAGCCGATATCGTCGGCCGCAGCTGCTACGGCGACCGCTTGATCCCCACCGTACGCGTACCAGACGACGTGGTTCCGGGCGACCTGATAGCCATGCTGGATGTGGGCGCCTATCAGGAGGTATCCATGAGTAATTTCAATGCCATGCCGCGGCCGGCCACCGTACTGGTCTCAGGTGAACGGGTAGAGGTGATTCGGCGGGCGGAGACCCTGGATGATGTATTCCAAAGGGACGTGATTCCAGATTACCTGGACGCCGATTAGGGGCTGTTTCTAAATTGTCTTTGGTCCGATAGCGGTGTTGATAGATCGGTTTCGTCAGTTTACATGTTTTTTACAATTGTTTTACCCCCTGGTTACGACACCCACCGACAGACATGCTGGGATTAGGCCAGGTGCAGTACCCAGCGGATACCGTCCCGGCAGCAGCAAATCTACCGGGAGGCCGAAGTCAAAGGTCAGTTGCCGTACAGTCCGATAGCTGGTATCCGTTAGACAACCGCAAGCGATTGTACGGCGCTGCCCTGGGAACCTGTAAGGGGGTAGACATGGAGAATTCAATTAATCAGCAGTTTCTTAAAAGATGGTTTGTCAATCTACAGATGGTCATATGTATCGGCCTGGTTGGTGCGGCAATCTGGCCCGGCGCCTCCCTGGCTGCGGCCGAGAAGGTAAAAACCAGAGTCGAGATAGACCGCGGAACCCTACCGGCCGACCGGGTGCAGACGGCGATCGTCAAGGTGACCCTGGACGCACCGGCCCCGGCGCAAAGGGCCCAAAGGCCGGCCGTGAACCTCTGTATCGTACTGGACCGTTCCGGCTCCATGGCCGGTTCCAAACTGGCCAAGGCCAAAGAGGCAGCTATCGAAGCCTTGCGGCGTCTCGATGAGGACGATATATTTTCGGTTGTGGTTTATGATCACAACGTCCAGACTGTTGTCCAGGCCCAGAAAGCCCGGTACGTCGAAAGAATTGAGACCCTGATCCGGTCGATTCGTTCCGGCGGTAACACCGCCCTGTTTGGAGGTGTCAGCCAGGGCGCAGCCCAGGTTCGACGCAACCTGGGGGCAGACTATGTACACCGGATCATCCTGTTGTCGGACGGTATCGCCAACACCGGGCCGAGTTCGCCGGAAGATCTCGGCCGGCTAGGCGCATCCCTGCTCAAGGAGAATATTTCCGTCACAACCGTCGGCGTGGGTATGGACTACAATGAAGACCTGATGACGCAACTTTCGGAACGCAGCGACGGCAACACCTATTTTGTGGAGTCCAGCCGGGATCTACCCCGGATTTTCGCAGCCGAACTGGGCGATGTTCTGAACGTCGTGGCCCGCAAGGTCAATGTCATCATCGAGTGCCCCGGAGAGGTAAAACCGCTGCGTATTATCGGACGGGATGGGCGCATCAGAGGAAGACAGGTGGAACTGGGCCTTAATCAGCTCTACGGCAACCAGGAAAAGTACGTCCTGGTGGAACTAGAACTGCCGCCGGGTAAAGAAGGACACCAGATGGAAGTGGCCCGGGTAAATGTGACCTATGAAGATCCGATGACGAAAAGATTTGAGACGGCCAGCGCCCGCGGCGTCGCCGGATTCAGCCGGGACCGGCAGGTCGTAGAGAAATCCGCCAACGTCAACGTACAGAAGCAAGTAGAACTGAATTACAGTGCTATCGCCCAGGAACAGGCCATCGACTTTGCCGATGAGGGTCAGACCGATGCGGCCGTTCGCGAACTGAAAAAATCAGCCGTTAAGCTCAAGGCTTTTGGCAGCCGGTACCAGGATAAGGAAATGCTGGAAAAAGCCGAAGAGATGGAAAGCCGCGCTGCGGATATCCGGTCTAAAGGGATGACGCCCAAGAGCCGCAAAGTTATGCGGACCGAGTCGTATCAGATGAAACATCAGCAAAAGAGCAAATAAATTGGGTAAACGCGCGATTATATTTTTCTGGCTGCTCTTACTGGTTCCGACCCTGCTCATTGCCGCGGGCGCGTTACGGCTGATGCGGCATGAGCAGGCCCGCTTAGATGCCATGCGGGTGACTGCGGCCCGGGAAATGGGCGGTACGCTGGCCGATTCGCTCCAGATTACCATTGCGGAAATCAAAGAGGAGCTGTTGACATCGCTGCGCGCGGTGGCGCCGGGGCAACTGGCCCGGACCCTGCGCACCTGGGAGGCGGAAAATTACCTGGTCCGCAATGTCTTTATCTGGGACCCGACCCGCGGGTTGCAGCTGCCGGACCCGCAAATGGGCTCTACCAATGAGGAAAAACGTTTCATCAACCGCTATGAGGCGCTGTTTTCCGGACGCCATGGTTGGCTCAGCGCCACCGCGGGCGATACTGTCCCCTCGCCAGCAATGAATGGCGCCGCTTCCTCCGAACCGGGCCCGGCCGTACAAAGTGAGCAAAAACCATCGGCGCTGGTTGAAAGTATCGCCGAGATGCAAGCCAGCCGTCGCCGTATGGTAGCGGCAGCCAAAAGTGCCCCGCCGTCTGCGGCGGCTACTCTGGCCACTCAGGCAGTCCAATCCGCCGAGGGCGGCTGGATTCCCTGGTTTGAAGAGAACCGGTTGCATATTCTCGGGTGGGTGCGACCGTCATCAGGGGGCGCGGTCTACGGGTTGGAGTTAGAACTCATGGCGCTGTTGTCGCGCCTGGTACCTGAATTTGCCGCCCTGTCTCAAACCGGCACGGTCTACGCACTCATCGACGGGTCGGGACGAATTCTCTCCCAAAGTGGCGGGACGCCCTTGAAATCCGAGAACAAGCCGGAGGTCTCTTTGTCCCTGGCGCCCCAATTACCGCACTGGCAGGTGGCCGTATTTTTTACCGGTCCCGGGGCGGATGCATCCAGCCACAGTCTGGTTCTGTTTTCGAGCCTTTTGCTGGGGATCTTTATCGTGGCCATCTTGTCAGGCGGAGGGCTGCTGACCTGGCAGGCGCTGCGGAGCCTGAAAGATGCGCGGCAGAAGACTACCTTTGTTTCCAATGTATCCCATGAATTGAAAACCCCACTGACCAGTATCATGATGTATGCCGAACTGCTGATGGAAGGCAGGGTCGCCGATGCGGCCAAGCGGGAGCGTTACCTCAAGGTTATCGTAGACGAAAGTCACCGTCTGACCCGGCTTGTCAACAACGTGCTTGATTTCAGCCGGCTGGAGCAGGGCCGCAAGACGTATAACCGCCGCCGGCTGGATATCGGCCGTTACCTGGCGGAGACCATCGAACTGCACCGGGTGCGGTTGCGGGCGGCGGCCATGGAAATCGACCTGCAGGCCCCGATCGGGCACCACTATGCCGACATCGACCGGGATGCCCTGGATCAGGTGATGCTGAACCTTATCGACAATGCTATTAAATATGCCGGTGAGGGGCACTATCTTGGTATCAGCCTGAGTACCGCAAAAGGGTGGCATGCCATTCGGGTAACGGACCAGGGTCCGGGCGTGCCGGCGAATTTTAAATCGCACCTGTTCGAAAAATTTCAACGCGCGGACGACTCCCTGACAACCAGCAAGCCCGGTTCGGGTCTGGGGCTGAGTATTGCCCGGCAACTGATCCGCGACCAGGGTGGCGATATTCACTGTGAATCGGTTCCGGGTAAGGGCAGTTGTTTCGTCATTACCTTGCCGACCAAGGAGACCCTAGATGACAACTGAGGCACAACCACGGATTTTGATCGCCGAAGACGATACCCGCATTCGGGAGGGCCTGGTGGATCTGCTTACCAGCGAGGGCTATCACGTGACGGCCGCGAACGACGGCAGTGAGGCCGAACAGCTGCTGGCCAAAGCGTCGTTCGACCTCGCCATTCTGGATATCATGATGCCCGGCAAAAGCGGTTATGATTTGTGCCGCGATATCCGGGCCGGTGGATCACAAATTCCGATAATCATGCTAACGGCCAAGGGCGAGGAGATTGATAAGGTGGTCGGTCTCAAGATGGGGGCCGATGACTATATCACCAAGCCTTTTGGTGTACATGAATTGCTGGCCCGGGTGGATGCGGTCCTGCGCCGGGTACAACGGGCGGCTGCGCTTTCCAGCGCGGACAAGCTTTCCGGAAAGCCCTTTGCTTTTGGCAAGGCCCGCATTTTCCCAGATCGCTACCGTTTGGAATTCAACAGTGAGATAGCCGACCTTTCCGCCAAAGAGCTGGATCTGATTGTCTTCTTCCATGAAAATGTCGGGCGCGTCGTGAGCCGGGATGAAGCCCTGGATGCTGTCTGGGGCGTCAGTTACTTTGGCACCACCCGTACTCTGGACCAGCATGTAGCCCGGGTACGCAAGAAAATCGAGGAGGACCCGGCGAATCCGCGTTTTCTCAAGACCGTCCATGGGATCGGCTACCGGTATGAGGTGCCGAAAGAAGATTAAACCTACAACTGGAGATGAGAAAAAGACCGGTCCGTGTTAGAGCGGCCGGTCTTGTCTTTTCACATTGTTGGAATTACTTTTACTCGAAGACACTTAGTGGCTGTTTCTATATTTCTTCCATGAAGTCCTGCACCAGCGTATCGACATATTCAAAATCGAGATCGCCCTGCTTTTCGAAAGCGATTTCCTGGTTGGCCTGGGAGAGTTTGGTGAGCAGACCGAAGACAATGACCAACAGGATCTTCACTCCCGCACTGGAATTCGATTTGAAAAAATACATCAGGTCTTTGCGGGCGATGCTCATGAGGATCGATTCCTGGGTAGCGGTAACGCTGGCAGTCCGTTCCTCTTTCAAGAACATGGCGGCTTCTCCGAAGGTGTCCCCTTCAACCAGGTTACTGATGACAATTTCCTTGTCTTGCAGTTCGCTGACGGAAACATCCGTTGCACCGGCAATGACCGCGTAAAAATGGCTGCCGGTTTTTCCCTGGGTCACGATCTTGGCCCCCTCGTCGTAAGCGACGACCTCGGCAATAGATAGCAGGGCGCGCAGCTCTATATCGTTCAGATACCGAAAGGCTTTAATTCTCCGGATCTTGGGCATGTATTCTTTGACTTCTTCGGGCGTGGCCATGTAGGGTCCTCCTGTGTGGATGGTTCGCGGTACCGCAATTTCCCTATGACGATGACGATCTGGCTCTCGGGGTGGTACTGAAAGATTGATCTAAAAAATATATGAAGGCCGCAGTAATGTCAAGCTGGATTAGGCCCCCCTGAAAAGCCGGAAATTAAGGCACCATTTTGGGTGGATACTAAATAAGTCGTCTCTGGAGGCGGTGCCGGATGAGTAGTTTTCAATTTGAGAAGTGGGCGCCCTATTCAAGACGGGTTCTCGGGCGGTAAGGGCTTATTGGGTATACGGATACGAAAGCAACTGCCCCGCCCTGGTTGCGATTCAACTTCGATGCGTCCGTTGTGCTGGGTTACAATGCGGTCGGCGATGTAAAGGCCCAGCCCGGTGCCCTTCCGGTCTTTGGAAGAGAAAAACAGGGTGAAAATCTTTTCACGCGTTTCCCGATCCATGCCGATGCCGTTGTCCTGAATGCTGAAAACATCGGCATCGATATTTTTTTCTATTTTGAAATCAATCCGGTGTTTGTCTTTTTGCATGTCCTTGAAGCAGGCGTCGATAGCATTGTCCAGGATACTGACCAGGGCAGAGTGGAAACTCTCCGGATCAATAACCAATTGGTCGGGCGCGTTGGTCAGATCGGATTGCACCGCTAGCGGCTTACCGTTTGTTCGTAGCTGGACAGTGGCGATCACCTCACGGGCAAACTCGGCCGTATCGATTGTTTCGAGCTGCAGGGCGCGTTCTTTGGCGTAAAAGAGAATGTCTTGCACCATCTTCTTGATCCGGGCGGCTGTTTGCCGCAGGGCATCCCGCCCGGCGGCAATCTGGGTGGCGTCCTCTTTGTGAATTCCTGAATCGAGCAGGTAAAGGCCACCGTCGAGGCGGGTGACCAGCCCCTTGATGCCATGGGATACGGAGCTAATCAGCAGTCCCAGCGACGACAAGTGATCCTGGAGTTCGGTCTTTTCCTGGAGCAACCTTTCAAGGTTGCGCGTGTGCTCGCGCAACTGGCGCCGGGTGCTGATTCTTTCTTCCGCCCGCCCCAACGCTATTGTCAGACCATCCACATTGATCGGTTTGATGATAAAATCGGTAGCTTCGTATTTGAGACTTTTTATGGCCAGGTTCATGTCGCCATGCCCCGTGATCATGATGACTTCTGTTTCGGGGCATTCGTGTTTGATCTTCTGGAGCAACTCGATCCCATCCATCCCCGGCATTTTGATGTCGGTCAATACCACAGCTGGTTTTTCCTGGTTGAAAACGGATAGGGCGGTTCCAGCATTGTCAGCGGTCAATACGCGGTAACCGAGATCCTCGAGCGGGAGCTTGAGCACATCGCGGATATCCTCTTCGTCGTCTACCAGTAAAAGAGAATGTTGAGATTCTCCTTGATTGTTCATTGCCGTCTCCGCGAATGGTGATTATGTCCCGGCATCGGGAATCCCAGGACAAAACAGGTCCCCCGGGGTGAATTGGGCCGGGCTTCGATGGTGCCGCCGCAGTCCTGTAAGATGCCGTAACTGATGGAAAGGCCCAGGCCCGTTCCTTTGCCAACTTCCTTGGTCGTAAAAAAGGGTTCGAAGATCTTGTCGGCGACATCCGCCGACAGGCCCGTTCCGGTATCACAGACGGTACAGGTGACCTTCCCGTCCTTGGCTAGCGTCCTAAGGGTTATAACGGCCGCGGTCGGTGTCTCCGATTTTAGCGAACGATAGTCCTCGATCGCGTCCCGGGCGTTCAAAAGCAGATTGATGAAGACCTGCTCCAGGCGGCCTGGATCGGCCTCAATCGCCGGTAGGTCGTTACCAATTTGCCAGTCGACATCGATGCCTCTGACCTTGAGCTGCTGGCTGAAAATCTCGAAAGCGCTGCGGAGCACTTCATTGACCTGGACTTTTTCCAGTTTGGTGTCCGACTTGCGCGCAAAAAGCCGCATATGATTGATGATATTGGCCGCCCGATCCACATTGCCGTCGACTTTTTGCAGCATATTGTGAACAACATCTTCCGCCAGCGCTTCCTGCTGGTCGAGCTTTTTCAAAAAAAAGCTGCTGACGGTTTTTATGACCGACAGAGGCTGGTTGAGCTCATGGGCTATGCCGGTGGCCATTTCACCGAGGGTGGCCATTTTGCTGGCCTGGATCAATTGCTGTTCGGTCTCCAGGCGCTTGGTGATATCGCTGGTGGTCACCAGATAGACTTTCCGGCCGGAGTACTCGGAAGGTGAAATCCGAATGTTGACATAGCGTAGTTTGCCATCCTTGCCGCGTTGTTTGGCTTGGTTGATGACATTGGTGGTGGTGATACGGCGGCGATAGTCATTGACTTCATTCCCGAAAAACAGGTCCAGGAAACAGCGGCCGGTAATTTCATCGATCCGGAACCCATACACGGGCAGCACGCTTTCGTTACAGTCCAGGATTTCGAGAGATTCAACATCCAGCACGAATACCGGATTGGGAATGTTATTGAAGATGGCGTGGTATTTCTCCTCTGATTTTTCCAGTTCGTTTTCAAGGTTCTTGCGATGGGTGATATCAAGGGAAATTTCCATGGCAGCCGTGATGTTGCCGTCCGCATCCCTGATCGGTGAGGTTCTCACGATCCAGTGCTTGGTGGTTCCGTCTTCATAACGGCTGGATTCTTCCGCGTAGTGTGATCGGCCGTCTTGAAAGGTCCTTTCAACCGGGCAGACCGGACATTTTTCATCAAACCCTTTGTAGGCTTTATAGCAATAGTCTCCGGGTGTCGGCTGGAACTTCTCCGCGAAAAGCCCGTTGTAGCGGATGAGCTGGTAATTACGATCCTGGACCGTAATCAGGCAGGGCACCTGTTCAAACAGATTCTGATACTCGTCGCGTTGCTTGTTCAACTCGGCCTGGTTGGCCGCAATTTCATTGCCCATATCATTGATGGCATCGGCCAGTTGGCCCATTTCATCTATTTAGCGAACATTTACATTGGCCAGGTAGTCCCCGCGGGCAATCAACTGGGTACCGGCGATGAGCTTTTTGATGGGGTGATTGACAAACCGCAGCACAAACAACAGGATGATGGTCGAGGTAACGAAAAAGGTAAAAGCCGCGAATCCGATGATGCCTCGCTGCGCCCCGGTTATTTCAGTATCCGTCTTTTGCAGGGAAACCACGACATCCATGGCGCCCAATATCTTCTTATCTTCCGGGTGGACGTGGCAGCTACCGGTGGCGCACCCCGGTTCGTTGCAGATAGGACTGAGAATACCCAGCAGCCGGTAGCCTTGGGCGGATTGAAAAATTCGGGTGCGTTGGTGCAGGTCGAGATCGGAAAGAGGCGGATCGGTGCGGTGGCACACATCGCACGCCTCGGCTTTTATATTGGTGGCCATGTCGACTTCGGACAGACGGTTGGAGAACTTTATCTGTCCCGCCTTGTTGTATATGCGGATATTTTCAATTTCCGGTTGTCTGCCGATGTTCTGGATGATCTGGTTGATGTCGTCCCGGGAATTGAGCATCATGGCATAGTGGGTTCCCAGGCGGATGGTCGTGGTCAGGCGGTCGGTGCCGGCCACGATGTTGCTCATCAATTTTTCCTTCTGATGGCTGACATTGAAATAGGCCCAGGTCGTGATGGAAAGCAGGAATACGATTCCGACCGTGAGGATCAGCTTGGACACCAGGCTCCGGCGAATTTTGTCTATCAGGGTTTGCATGACAGAGCCCTTAACTTGGATTTGAGTCACCGGCCGGCCCCTTCCAGGGCCGCGTCGATGATACTGAATACTTGTTGCCCTTCGAACCCATGAACCACTGCGGCGCCGTTCGGGCAGGTGGCGGCACATTCTCCGCAGCCCTGACACATGGCCGGGTTCACCGCCACCTGCTCGCGATCGGGATCAATCGTCCGGGCTTTATAAGGACAGGCTTCCAGACAACGTTCACAGAGGCTGCACAAGGCATGGCGGACGGCGGCGACCACCCGGCCGGATGGCAGCCGGTCGTGGGCCAGGATGCGCAAAGCACGTTGGGCCGCCGCCCCGGCGGAGGTTAGCGTGTCGGAAATTGCGCCCGGCGCCAGGGTCAGTCCGCAGGCAAACACCCCCTCCTTGAGCCCGTCCACCGGTCGCCATTTGGATTCGGCCTCCTTGAAAAATCCATCCGCATCCGTATCCGCGCCAAAGGCGTCTATCAGGCCCGGCGGCAGTCCCGGAACAACCCCGGTGGCCAGTATCAGCAGATCCGCTTCGATCTCCAACGGACGGTCTAAAAGTGGGTCGCGGGCGGCAATCGTCAGCGGGCCGGCAGCTGTGTCGAGAACGCTAACCCGGGGCGGAGAGGACGGATCGTAGCGGATAAAAAGGACCCCTGCCTCACGGGCCTCGGTATAGTAGCTTTCGGTGAAACCGGGGGTCATGATGTCCCGGTACAAGATGTAAACCGCAGTGGCTGGATACCGTTTTTTGATCTGCAGGGCGTGTTTTATGGCCGTCGGACAACAGACCCGGCTGCAGTAGTTGCGCGGCTCCTGCCGGGAATCTACGCACTGAATCATGACGACTGCATCAGGCGGTTGGTCTGCAAAGGCGTCCTTTGCCAGGCGAACTTCCATCTCCCGCTGGGTGAGTATGGCGTCGCTCCGGCCGTAGCCATATGATTCCGTCGTAGCTTTGTGGCCGCCCGTGGCCAGGATCACGATGCCATGTTCTACGGTTGTGAGGTCCTTGGCCCGGTTTTCAAGGGTGGTGAAGAAGCTGCCCACGTCGCCGAATGACGACGTAATAGTCGACTCCAGATGAATTGTAATCCGGGGGTGTTTTCCCACCCGTGCCACCAAATCCGCCAGAAGGTCAGCCGGAGCGTCTCCGGCAAGGGTACTGCGCAGCCATTGCAGGTTGCCGCCCAGGGTGTCGCTGTGTTCCACCAGGTCTACCGGATAGCCGTGATCGGCAATCGCCAGGGCGGCGTGCATACCGGCCGGGCCGCCGCCTACCACCAGGGCCTGACGGCAGACCGGCACCGCAGCGATCGGCCGGGACTCGCTATGCTTCAACCGGGCCAGGGCCATGTTCAGCTTGGTCAAAACAACCGCTGGCCAACTTTCGAGGGATTCGGTCCGGTTGGTGATGATGGGTGACATGATATCGACGACATCCATGCAGGCCGGATCAAGATCGATGCGGCGTGCCAGGTCACGCAGCTTGCGGATGTAGAGATACGGGTGGCAGGCGCCGATAAGGATGCGGTTGGGGGCGCAATCTTCTGCGGTGGCCGTCAATTGATCCCAGCCTGATACGGTACAGCTCTGTTCAATCAACAGCACCTGCGATATGCTGGCGTGCGTTTCCAGGCCGCGCTGCAGTTCGATCGGATCAAGTCGGTCTGCATGGGCACCGTTGCAGGTACAGATGACGACGAGTATGCGGGGAGCTTCCCGGGATACATCGCGGCCGGGTTGCCGCACGGGCGTTTTGGCGGCCAGGCTGCCTCCGGCGGCATGGAGCACGCGGGAGGCTTCAACCGCGGCGGCAGACGCAAGTGTTACCGATTCGCCAATATCCTTCAGACCGGTAAACGAGCCGCCGACCACGATGCCGGGTTTGTCCGTTACGGCGGGCGTGAAAGGATCGGCCTGTACAAAGCCCCAGGGATTCAGGGCCAATCCGGCTTGTTCGGCCAGGGTCTCGGTTTGCGCGGTGGGACGCTGCCCCAGTGCCAGCACCACCAGGTCGCAGGCCTCCTGGGCACAGGTGCCATCCGTTTTTACATAACGGATGAGAGGCGCACCGGTTTTCCCATCCGGGATGATCGAATGTGCCCGCGCCCTTTCAAAGTGCACGCCGTGGTCGTTTTCCGCGCGCTGACGATACCGTTCGAAGGACTTGCCGAATGTGCGCATATCCATATAAAAAATTGTTGCGGCCAAGTCCGGTTCCAGGCGCTCTTTGGCCAACAATGCTTCCTTGATGGCATACATGCAGCAGATCGAGGAACAAAAATCTGCTCCGGTTTGCAAATCACGGGAACCCACACATTGCAGCCAGGCGATCTTCTGCACCGGCCGCCCATCGTGCGGCCGGGTTAGCTTGCCGGCGCTCGGCCCGGTACCACTCAACAGACGTTCGAATTCCAGGCTGGTCATAACACCGGGGATGACACCGTAGCCGTAGATGTTCTTTTCGCCGGCCGGGTCGCAGAAATCCGTACCGCCGCACAGCACAATGGAGCCAACTTCCAGGGATCGAGATCGCCCGGCCTCCAGGTCCGCGTATACGGCGACAATTTTGGGGATCAATTTTTCCGGGTCAAATGGTTTTACCAGGTAGTCCAGCGCGCCGATTTTCATCGCGGCCACTGCCGTTTCAACAGTGGCATAGGCCGTCATCATGATAACTGTGAGGTCCGGTTGTATTTCGCGGGCCTTTTGGAGAACTTCGACCCCATCCATGCCCGGCATCTTGATGTCGGTGAGCATGAGATGAAAGTCTTCTTCGCGCAATATTTCCAGGGCTGCCGGTCCGGACTCGGCGGTTGCCACCGCAAAGTTTTCATCAGCCAGCCACTCTTTGAGGGAGTCACGCACGATCAGTTCGTCATCCACCACCAGAATTCGGAATTTCCGGCGCTTGTCCCGAGCCAGTTGAATCGCGGCCGTGGGGCAGATCCGGGCGCACTCCCCGCAATCGGTGCAGGCGGCCAGATCGATGACATAAGCATTGGGGATGGTATGGGGTACCGGCAGGTAGATGGCCTTGCGGGTGCCCAGACCGGCATTGAAAGTATCCGGGACTTCGACGGGGCAAACCGCGGTACAGATACCGCATCCCACGCATAGTTCCGGGTCGACCCAGGTGGGTTTTGAGCGCAAAGCCACCTTAAACTTTCCGGGCTCACCTTCGATCCCGGATATTTCGGTGTTCAAGTGAATCTCGATGTTTTCGTGAAAGAGGCCTTTGCGCAGGCAGAACTGGGCAGCATCGTCGCGCTGCACCAGGGGCAACATTTTGCACATGCCGCAATGGTTGTTGGGAAACTGGTTATCCAACTGGCTCAAGATCCCGCCAATGTGCGGGGCCCGGTCGATCAGGGTCACCCCGTAGCCTGATTCTGCCAGGTCCAAGGACGACCGGATGCCGCTGATACCGGCCCCGACGACCAGCGCCTTACCGATTTTTTTATTCATCTTCCCTCCTCATCAGGATCAACTGAGTCCTACCACCTCTGGAAATTCATCCTCGCGAAACTCGGACAGAGGCGGTTTCGCCGCTACATCCTCGCCGGCCGTGTAATCGAAGGCCTGCTGGGTCTCCCGGGCAATGGTTTTGAACAACTCCATGACCGGGATATCGTTGGGGCAGGCGTTCGAACATTGTCCACAGCCCACACAGGCCGTGCTCATGTGGGCCAGGCGGGTAAGGTGATAAAAGAGTGTGTCGGTCGGCATCTTGACGGCCCCTTTGGTCCTGGCCCAATTGAGATATTGCCCCGGGTCATGGTCAAAGACATCGGTGACGAACACGCACTCCCGGCAATAGCAGACCGGGCAAGCCACCCGGCAGTTATAGCAATTCACGCAATCCGCCAGGTAGGCGGAAAGCTTTTCCAGGTTGTCCGCGGCGGCGCGGGTGGCGGTAAACATCGCATCGCAGGCGATGGCCCTGTCCGCCAACAGTTTCTCAATGGCCTTTTGCCGGGCAGGGGGCGGCCCATCCCCGGTTGACGCCGCGGCGTTGATATATGCAGCCCCTTTTTCGGTCTGGGCCTGGACGAGCATTTGGCGGTCGGTATCCATGCCGAACAGGCCGATAGCCAGGTCGGCGCCGGCCGGCAGGGGCTGGTCGCAAACCCGGCAGGCCGGCGCTTGTTCAATGCCGTCCGGGGCCGCGCCCCCGCCGCCCAGAACAGCCGTGTAATAGTCTTTGGAAGCAGCACCGAGGTCTTCACCGGCCCAACGCGAGAAGTCCGTGTTCCGGTAGGCGCCCAGGCAGTCCGTCCCGATGATCAACAGGTCTTCCAGGTGGCCCTGGTTGAGCTTCACCAGTTCAACGAAAGCCCTGATTTCACAAGGACGCATGACAGCAGCTACCTGTTGGCCGGCCGCCTTGCGGGTCAGCCGGGAAACGACTTTGGCGTTGTTCATGGGAAAAGCCGGTGCGAGGGGGTCCACCCGGTCTACCTGTTCCGGGTCCGTAAGCAGGGTCGGCATGATCCTGTTTTTCATGGGCAGGCGCCAGGGCGCCAGCAGCGCCCCGATCTCTTCCCGCAGCAATACGGATTTCAAGAAGCCCTGGAGTGCACCCAGGAGATCTTGGTCTTTGAAGTCAATGATGGCAGTCTTCACCATGGCTGTCCTCCTTGAAGGTTCCCCTTTCCGGGTTCCCGGTTCACAGGTTAAGACCATATACTTTGGAGCCCCGACCTTTGAACCTTGATCCCTTTTAAAGTGTGTCCGTCCAGAAGCGGTAGATTTTGGCTCAGAGCAAGGCCTGGGCGATTTTGAGACCGCAGGCATAGATCGCTATTTCGCAAAAGCGTGACCGGCTCCGCCGTTACCTCAAAAGAGCGAAAACGCTGCTCTGGGCGAAAAGATGCCGCTTCTGGGTGGAAACTAAATAACCATTTTCAAGTTCGCCTCACTGGGACCCAAGGCCCTGATTTGCTCCGTCAGTTCCTGCATGACCTCGGCCAGCAGGACACCGTCACTGGCCGCGATCCAGGTCAGGCGCAGCCGCTCGGGTTCAAAACCGAATTGCGGTAATATCGTTTTCAGCAACTTGATCCGTCGCCGGGCCTTAAAATTTCCATTGATATAGTGGCAGTCTCCGGGATTACAGCCGCTGATCAGCACGCCGTCCGCCCCTTCCAGTAGGGCCTTGATCACGTACTGCGGATCTACCATGCCGCTGCACATCATCCGGATGATTTTGATGTTGGGCGGGTACGCCAGGCGCGAGGTGCCGGCGAGGTCAGCCGCTGTGTACGTGCACCAGTTGCAGAAGAAAGCCACGATGGTCGGTTCGAAATCTTGCATTGCTAAACTCCTTTCCCTCAGCCGGTTAAAAGCCCTTCAATCTCAGCGAAGACTTGCCGGTTGGTAAAATGCCGTACCCGGGCCGCTCCACTGGGGCAGTGCCCGGCGCAACTGCCGCAGCCCTTGCAAACGGCTTCGTTGACTTCACTGACGCTTTTCAGGTCATTGAACTCGATCGCGGAATAGGGGCATAGTTCCATGCACATGCGGCAGCCGATACAAATGTCGGGATCGATGGATGAAATCAGCGGCGACACCGCGACTTCGCCGGAAGCGCTGAGGGCCAGGGCCTCGGCGGCCGCCCCTTTGGCCTGCGCGACCGTGTCGGGTATGTCCTTGGGGCCCTGGCAGGCACCGGCCAGAAAAATTCCGCTGGAAGCCGTGGAGACCGGTTCCAACTTCGGATGTTCTTCCTGGAAAAAGCCGTCGCTGCCGGTGGTAATGCCAAAGATGCGGGTCACCGCGTTGGCGTCCGGACGCGGCTCCATGGCCGTGCACAGGATGACCATCTCGACCGGTACCTGGATGATGCGCGCCGAAAGCGTGTCTTCGGCTGTCACGACCAGCAGCCCGTCTTGCTCTTCCACCCGGGCCGCTTTGCCCCGGACCATGCGCACGCCTTCGCTCTGGACCCGCTTGTAGAACTCCTCGTAGCCTTTGCCGAAACAACGCATGTCGATGTAGAAGTTATAGATTTCCGTGTCGGGTCCGCATTTATCTTTGAGCAGGTGGGCGTATTTAAGCGCATACATGCAGCACGTGCGCGAGCAGTATTCGTGGTAGTTGATATCGCGGCTGCCAATACAGTGCAGGATGGCGGCGCTTTTAGGCGGGTCGGTGTACTGGAGACGATTACCGGGATCCCTTTTCAACAGCCGACCGGCGGTCGGACCCGTGGCATTCGACAATCGTTCGAATTCGAGATTGGTAAACACGTTGGCATACCGACCGTACCCGTATTGCGTCATCGGGGTCGGGTCGAGAGGGTCGAAACCGGTGGCGATAATGATGGAGCCCACCTCGATTTCGGAGGTCCGATCTGCCATGGCATGATTGACGGCTCCGGCTTCACAGGCCGTCTCGCAGAGCCGGCATTCGCAGCAGCCGCCGCAATCCATGCAGCGGTCCGCCTCGCGGCGTGCTGTTGCTGCGTCGAAACTCAAATCCACTTCGGAAAATGACCAGACCCGCCGGCCTGGATTGAGCTGCGTGGCCGCAACCCGGGGGACTTCTTGAATGTCTTCCGCGATCGGCTGCCAGTCTTCACCCAGCGGTGATTCTTCTTCGGCCGGCCGGGTTGCGTCCTGCTGCAGATCGGCACCATTCAAATAACGGTGCATGGCGGCCACGGCTTTATGTCCGGCGGCAATGGCCTCAATGGCGGTCGCCGGGCCGGTAACCGCGTCGCCGGCCGCAAAAACATCGAGTACGCTGGTCTGCAGGGTCTCGTGATTTACACGGAAAGTGCCTCGGGTGGTCAACTCCAGGTCGGGCTCGACGGAGGACCAGGCGTTATTGATGCTCTGGCCGATGGCCGGGATCACGGCGTCACATTCAATCACGAACTCAGAACCCGGCACTGGTACAGGCCGTCGGCGACCGCTGGCGTCCGGTGGACCCAGCTCCGTGCGCAGGCACTCAAAACCGATGATGCGGCCTTCCCGGCTTTGGATGCTCACCGGCGCCGTCAGGTAAGAAAACGCGATGCCCTCCTCGCGGGCGCCTTCAATCTCTTCCGGGTAGGCCGGCATCTCTCTTTCCGATCGGCGGTAGACGACCGTGACGTTCGCGGCCCCCAGGCGCTTGGCGACCCGGGCGGCGTCGATGGCCACGTTTCCGCCGCCGATGACTACTACCTGCTGACCGGGGACCTGGCCATGGTCAAGGTTGACATCTCTCAAAAAGCCGATGGCATCGATGACATTTTCCGACGCTTCTTCACCCGGAATCCGCATCGCAATGGAATCATGGGCGCCGATGCCCAAAAAGAATGCCTGAAAGCCTTCCTCCCGAAGGTCCGTCAGGGAGAAGTCTTTGCCAAAGCGCATCCCGGTCCGGACCTCGATACCGTGTCTGAGCAAGTAGTCGATTTCATTGTCCAGGATTTCGGCCGGGAGGCGGTATTCGGGAATACCGACCCGGAGCATCCCACCCAATTTGGCGAACATCTCAAACACGGTCACCCGGTAACCTTTTAGACGTAGATAGTAGGCCACGGTGAGACCGGCCGGTCCTGAACCGACCACAGCCACCTTTTCCGATCGATTTTCAATCTTGGGCAGAGGCAACTCGCCCAGGTCTACCTGGTCGGCGGCAAACCGCTTCAAAGCGCGTATCGCCAGGGGGGTGTCCACTTCGGCCCGACGACAGGCTTTTTCACAAGGCGCCGGGCAAACCCGGCCCAGGGTGCCGGGAAGGGGTATTTTCTGTCGAATCAAATCGACGGCCTCTCGGTAGCGCCCCTGGCGGGTCAGGGCCACATACCCCTGCACGTTTGTCCCGGCCGGACAGGTCTGGACGCAGGGGGCCCGGTCGTACTTGGTAATACAATAGGTAATCGGTACGGCCTGGGGGAAGGGGCGGTAAATGGCTTTGCGCGTTTTGGTGCCCACGTCCCACTCGTTGCGGAACTCGATGGGGCAAACTTTTTCACATTCACCACAACCGGTGCAGGTGTCTTCTACAAAGCGGGCTTTCTGGCGTACGGATACTTTGAAGTTGCCGATAAAACCGTCGACCTTTTCCACCTCGCTGTAGGAAAGCAGATCGATGTTGGGTTCCTGGCCGACGGAGACCATTTTGGGCGTGCCGATGCAGGCCGCGCAGTCCAGGGTGGGAAAGGTCTTGTCGTACTGCAGCATATGCCCGCCCACGGTAGGCTGGCGTTCTACAAGGTACGCTTTAAAACCGGCCCGGCCGATATCTAGTGCAGCCTGCATACCGGCGATCCCGCCGCCCACCACGAGGGTATTTGTGCAGACCGGGAAAGTGGCCGGGGTCAGATCGGCCTGGCGGGTGACCCGCATGATGCCGGCCCCTACCAGCAGTTTGGCTTTTGCGGTGGCCTGGTCTTCATCTTCGGTCACCCACGACACGTGTTCCCGAACGCAGACCATGTGAAAAGCCCGATAGGGATTGAGTCCGGCCCGCTGACAGGCGGCCCGAAAAGTCTTTTCATGCATGCGCGGTGAGCACGAAGCGACCACCACCCGTGTGAGCTTATGGACCTGGATGTCCGTTTCAATGAGTTCCTGTCCCGGGTCCGAGCACATGAACAGGTAATCGCGCGAGATGGCCACGTTCGGTAAGGAGGCCACATAGGCGGCTACGTCCGCTACCCTGACCCGGGAGGCAATGTTAATACCGCAATGACAGATATAAAACCCGATTCTTTCAGGCATGACAGGCCTCCTGAGCCGAGTGTATGTGCTCTGGCAGAGTTGTCGCCGCAGCCACTTTTACTTCCACGGATTGCAACACGATGTCCGCGATGTCCCGGACCACGATGTGATTTTGAGCGCCGATTTCCCGGACCGCGTTGTTCAGCATGCGCAAGCAGTAGGGACAGGCGGTCACCAAACACTCAGCCCGCGCGGCGAGCGCTTCCCGGATACGCAGTGCACCCGGACTCCCCGCGGCCGGTCGGCCGGTGTGCCAGGTTCCGCCCCCACCCCCGCCGCAGCAAAGGCTGTCGGCCTGGTTGTGGGGCATTTCTACCAGTCTCAAGCCCGGAATGCTTTGCAGCACCCGGCGCGGTGGTGCGTATATGCCGTTGTGGCGGCCAAGATAACAGGGGTCATGGTAGGTGACGGTCAGGTCAAGCTCCTGGGTGGGAATCAGCCGGCCACTGGTGATGAGTTGATCGAGCGCCGTGGTGGCATGGGTAACCGCAATCCGGTCGCTCAGGCCGGGATAGTGATTCATAAATGTGTTCAGGCAGTGCGGGGAGGAGACCAGCAACGCTTTGACACCGCTGGCCCTAAAAACGTTCTGGTTGGCACGTTCCAGATCCCAGTAGGCCTGGTGGGCACCCGTTTGAAAGGCCGGATCGCCGCAGCAGTTTTCCTGGAGGCCAAGCGAGCCGAAGGAGACACCAGCCCGGGTCAGCAGTCGTGGCAGGGCCTGGTCGGCCGCCGGATTGTCGCTGGCATAGGCCGTGGTACAACACGTGAACAGGCAATAGTCATGTTCAGGCTTGAATTTTGGGATGGTAATTTCTGCGGACCACTGTGTGCGCTCGTCACGCCGGCCACCCCACGGATTGCCTTTTTTCTCGAGACTGGTCAGGACCGGCTGCAGTCCGGCCGGTATCCGGCGCTGGTTGACATTTAGCTGACGCACCCGGCGCATCACTTCTAAAAGGTCGATAGCCCGGGGGCAGGATTCCTCGCATGCCTTGCAGGTCAGGCAGTCCCATACGGTCTGGTCGAGGGATTGCGCTTTGGCCGACTTCAGGGACAGCTGCCGCAAAACTTGGCGGGGACTGAACGCGGTCGGCGCGACCGCTGGGCACACACTGCTGCAGGTGCCGCATTGCAGACAGCTCATGAACGTTTCGCCGACGGCTGTCATGACATCGTCCACGTCCACCTGAGAGCCGCGGGCCGCCCGCTCTTCGACAGCAACCAGAAAGAGCGCCAGCGGCCGGTAGAAGAGATGCGACCATTTTCCGAACGGCACCTCGATGACCAGCATGGGCACCGCAATGGCCAGGTGGATAACGTACATCACATACGTCCCCATGGGCCAGCCGGCCAAGCGCACCACATGCATGAGAATGCCGCTGAGCGTGGTCAGAAACAGCAGGATTAGAAACAGCCAATCCGACGTTTCCGAATAGCGATGGACCGCGTCTTCTTTCTTCAGCCGGCTGCGGAACATCTCAACCGTTATCACCAGGAGGACGGCGGTGGCATAGTAACCGAAGATACTGGTAAAATGCCAGCTGCTGTCGTCGACCTGAAACCAGCGGATGAAGACGATGACCAGCGTCATCATGGTCAGGTAGCCGCTGACCAGGACAAGGTGCTTTATCCAGCGGCTGCGGTCTTCCCCGCATTTGCGCCAGCGCTTCTGGGTTAAAAAGTGCAAAACGAAGGTGCGCGCTTCCCGCAGGTAGACAGTTGGTGGGATCTTCGTACCGGCCATGATGAAACGGTACATGCGAAACGCATTCGACATGAGAAACAGGGTCAGGATCGCCGCCATGGTCAGATCCCCGATTTCGATCCACATCACCGGCGCAAATGTATTGACGGCCACCCGCTCGGTCACAATTGGTCCATGCCCCACTATAAAGAGGAGCACCACAGCCAGGGCGACCACGAGCAGGGCGCCTATTTCCCAGACATCCGAGAGGTAAAACCGGCGGGCGAGACCCGTCCAGTCATACCGGGCCGTCAGCCAGCGGCGCACCGCCATCATGGTTTCTGCCGGTTCGGCACCCCGGGGACAGTCTATATTGCATTCGCCGCAGTAGTAGCACAACCAGGGTTCCGGCGCGGCCAGCAGCTTATCTTCCAATCCCAGCTGCAGATAGCGGTAAATCTTGCGGGGAAAGGTCTGGCCGCCGCTGGAGAGGGGGCAGGTTGCGCTGCAGGTAGCACACTGCATGCAAAGCTCCATATCCCGGGCGCCAAATTGTTGCACATCCTGATAGAGTTTGGTGTTTGTTCCGAATTGGAGCATGGTGTTGGGCCCCTTAATTCTCGTTCAGGTTTCAGGAATCCCGGGCTGATTTAAATTCCGGATGAGGCTGAGGAGTTCCTCGGCCTCCGGGGGTGTTTCGATATACGCCTGGGGAACCGGCAACCCTTTGTTTGAACACTGTTTTTGTATCTGATGGCATTGGAAGAACATGCGCCTGTTTATGGATGAGAGCATAAACACGGGAATGCTCTTCAAGTCGGTATCCGTTTTCAGGGACCTGTACAGACGGATACCCTGCTCGGTTGGCATCATCATGTCGATAATTATGAGATCAGGCCTTTCTTCGCGGGATTGCTGCAGCCCTTCATCCTTGTCCGCGGCATAGATTGTGTGATAGCCGCCGGCGGTTAGCAGATTGGATAGAAAAACCCTGAGGTCGGGCTGGTCCTCCACCAGCAGAATCGTTTTCGCAGAGGGCGACATGTTGCCTCCAATTCTTCCCTAGATTGCAACATGTATCAGCACGACCCGTGCCAGTGGTGCCCTGGAGACTTAACTAATTGATATTGATTGTAAATTTGGCCAGTGGCCGCGTGTCGGGTGATGGTGCCCTGGATGCATGCTGCAACAATTTGCAACATTCGATTGGTGAATTGTTAAAATATTCAGAAATTAAAATAAGTTATAGGGTAAATCTGGTCGCAACAATTTTGCAACGTGTTGCAGGGGGTTGTGTGGACGGCACCCGGGTCAAAGTGGAATATTATTCGTGAATCCCATATTTCTTCATTTTACGCCATAAAGTAGCCCGGTGCATCTTGAGGGCCGCGGCGGTTTTGGTCCGCTGACCGTGGAAGCGCTTAAGGGTTTGTACAATCTTTTGCCGTTCCGGTGAAGCTTGCCTATCATCCGTTTCGGCCTCGCGCGGCAAGGGGGGCTGACTGGTATAGGCGGGCAGGTGTTCCGGCAGGATCAGATCATCCTGACAGATGATGAGGGCGTGTTCCAGAATATTTTCCAGTTCCCGGACATTACCTGGATAGTCAAGGTTAAGGAGTATTTTCATTGCCGGTCCACTGATATCCGGCAGGCGGCAGTTCTGGGCCGCGCAGAGCTTTCTGAGGATATGCCGGATAAGCAGGGGTAGATCCGAACGCCGTTTTCGCAAAGGTGGCAGTTCGATGCGCAGTACATTGAGGCGATAAAAGAGATCGGCCCGGAAAAGCCCGTCAGCTACCATTTTCTCAAGACCCCGGTTGGTCGCCGAGATCACCCTGACATCCACCTTGCGGGTTTTACGGCTGCCGAGGGGATAAAACTCCCGATCTTCAAGCACCCGCAATAGTTTGGCTTGCAGTGCCAGCGGCAGGTCGCCAATTTCATCCAGAAATATGGTTCCCCCCGCAGCTTCCTGAAACCTACCGGGTTTGTCGCGGTCCGCCCCGGTAAAAGCGCCTTTGACATATCCGAAGATCTCAGATTCGATCAAATTTTCGGGGATGGCGGCACAGTTGATTTTAATAAACGGTTTTTGCGATCGTAAACTGGTATTATGGATGACTTTAGCCAGCAGGTCTTTGCCGGTACCGGTATCGCCTTCGATCAGGATGGTTGTATTGCTTTTAGCGATGACCTGGATCATCGCGAAGATTTTACGCATGGCGGGGTCACGGCCGATCATATCATAAAAGGTATAGCGGTCGCTGATAGCCTTGGTCAGCTGATCAACCAGGGTGAGGTCCTGAAAAGTGGCCAGCCCGCCCACGATGACGCCTTTCTCGTTTTTCAGGGCAAGGTATTTGGCACTGATCGGTAAGGGGATGTTGCCACTCTCGACAATCTTGCCGCTGCGGTTAAATTGCGGCTGTCCGCCCGACATGGCATGCTCGAGTAGGGCTTGATCTTTATCCGGCTCGTCTCCGAACAGCATGGAGAAGTGTTCGCCGAGGACCTCTTTGCGGCTGTAACCGGAAATTTTTTCCGCGGCATCATTGAAAAAGGTGATGAGGCCACCCCGGTTTACGGTGTAGATGCCGACATCGAGGTTCTCCAGCGTCATTTTAAGACTTCTTTCCTCATAGTGCACCCGATCGATTAGATCGTAAATGGGGGAGTGGTCCTGGAGAATGGTCAGACAGCCGGTCAACATGTGACGATCATCGTATACCGGCGTCGAAAAGCGGGTCAGGATGTGCCGACCATTTTTATCGACATCCGTGACCGGCATGTCACTGTCCTTGCGAGAATGATATTCGGCCGAAAATACGCAGGCACGGGTGCACCTGACGCCTGTGAAGATATCCCGGCAATCTTTGCCGATGATGTCAGTCGCTTTTAGCTCCATGACCGCTTGGGCGGTGTAATTTATGGCCCGCACCAAGCGATCTTTGTCAGCGACAAAAGCCCCGATGTTCAATTCATCCAGCAGTTCCAGCCATTCACCGCACTTGAGGGAGTGCTCTATCGGGGAGGTTGGTGTTTGCATGGGTTTTTAGACCTGTTGCCTTTTAGCCCCACCGGCCCAAGCCGGTAAGCCGCCTGCGATTGACGGCTCGTTTTCACGGTAAGCCGGCGGACGGCAGTTTAAGTACAAAGGTGGCGCCGTGGCCGGGTTTGCTGTTTAGGGTGACGGTCCTGCCATGACTTTCCAATATTCCGTAGACGGTCGAAAGTCCCAAACCTACGCCGCCACCATCGCCTTTGGTTGTAAAAAAAGGCTCGAATATGTGGTTCTGATCCTCGGACGCAATACCTGTTCCGGAATCCCGGACGCTCACCCTGACACCCCGGCTCCCTTTTCGGGCGCGTACGCTCAAATCCAGGGTGCCGCCTTGGGGCATGGCATCGATCGCATTAAAAATCAGGTTGATCAGGCACTGCTGCAACTGATTGAAATCACCCTTTACCGGCGGCAGATCCGGGTCGACGCGATGGGTCACAGTGATATCACTCAAACCCAACCGGTGCTGACTGAGCACGAGGGTGCGGGTCATCAGGTCGGTAAAGTCAATGGGGGTGAAGGCCGGCGGTGTTTTGCGGGCGAAGGTCAACAGGCTGGAGACGATCCGGGAACAGCGATCCGTTTCACTTTCCACGAGTTCCAGGTATGTTTCAAATTTCGCCTGCTGTTCGGCATCCAGCGGGCCGCGGTTTAAAACCCGAGCCATCAGCCGCAGGTAATTCAAGATTCCGGACAGGGGGTTGTTGATCTCGTGCACGACACTGGCTGCCAGGCGTCCCAGGGACATCATTTTGTCCTGGTGTAAAATCCGGGCCTGATCGGCATTGCGTTTTTCCAAAAGGGCGGTATAGTCCCGGGCCTGTTTGCGGGCGGTATAGCGTTCCCGGGCCCTTTTCAAAGCCAGGTGGAGGGATTCGTCGTTTATGGGCTTGGTAATGAAGTCTGAGGCGTCCAACTGCAGAGCACGGATCGCCAGATCCATTTCGCCGAAAGCGGTCACCACGATCACTTCCGTATCCTGGTTGGATTGTTTGATGCTTTCCAGGACCGCGAGCCCATCCATGCGCGGCATGCGGATGTCGGTGATGACGATCTGGGGGGCATACTCTGCAAACAGGTTCAGTCCGGCCTGACCATCAGCGGCGGTTGCGACCCGGTAGCCGGCATCCTGGAGGGTGATCGCGGTCACCTCGCGAATGTCTGCCTCGTCATCGATCAGAACGACTTGCCATTCATCGGGCCGGGATGTCTCCATGGCTGCAAACCCCCTGCTGCGGCTGCATGCGATTGGGTAGGTACACAGAACCTATGGAAACTATATAAGTATCGGTGCGATCCGTCAAACGTAACGGGCAGTTGGGGCGGGAACAGGGCTGCCGGGTCGTTCTTTCGGGGTCAGGGAGCCAAACCCTGGGCCGAGATCAGATCACCCACGAAACTGCCGACGATCACCTTGCTTTTGAGGCGTACCGGAATACGTCGATGGTCAGCGGTGACCCAGATTTGGATCTTGGCGCCTTTACTTTTTTCGAAAACCCCGCCGACATCCTTCAATTCAGGTTCCACGAGGAAGGTATCATAGGTCTGGCCCTTTACTTTGATGGTTTCCCGTTTCACGACCGTGACCCGGCCGATGACGTTTTTGTTGCCGTCGGTAATGGGGCTTTCAATAACGCTGCCCACCTTTACATTTTCGGCCCCGCGCACGAAGTAAAAGGCCGAGAGGGGATCAAACGAGTTCGGCATCACCGGGGTCAGTTTGTCTTCGCCGCCCCCTCTCTCGGTTTTTATATAGCGCGTCTTCAGCTTGCCCCAGTCAAAACGAACCTCGATATCGCGGATAGTCGTTCCCTCGTGCTGCTTTTTGAAGTAGTGGAGCGACCGGGTCAGGCCGGCATCTGCAAACGCGTCGATCCGGTCCCTGACTTTGTAGAGCGAATCCACAAAGGCATTTGATTTGGCGCTTAGGGCGAAGTGGTAGGCCGGCTGACTGTTAACGGTCGTCATGGGGAGGACTTCCAGGGTAGCCGTACCGGCCGTAATGAACGTCCATCTGAGTTCAAAGACGAGCTTCTCGCCGGGTCCGAAGGCAGCTTGCTGTGGCGCCGCGGTCGGCCCGCCCAGCGCCTGAACGGGAAAAAACAAGCCAATTAGCGCCAGAAGCGGCAAACAACGCCGTAGCAGCATCTGGCCAGTAAATTTAGACCTTGTGGTTACCATGCTGTATATACTCCAGTAAGTTGTGGCCGATCTTGAGCCCCTGAGCGATGAATTCTGGGCCGTATTTCTTCCCGGTATCCGTCCGGAAGGTGTCCGTTATGCCGGCCAGGCGCTTCATCGCTTCCGGGTATTTTTGCATGAAGACTTCAAGGGAAATATTGGCAAATGAGACCATCTCCCAGACGGTATGGGTAAAATTATCCGGCCCCCAGCGAAATTTATCGGCATCATACAGGCATCCGGATATCAGGGTGCTCTCCCGGTCCGGGCACTCAATGACCGGTTGAAAGGCCTCATGGTTTTTTATGGCCAGACAGATGGCGGCGGCGTTGTCCTCGGAAAGTGTGTAATCTTTTAAAATTTCCCGTGCCTTTGCGGCCCCGCTGGCAGCGTGGTTTTTGCGGCGCCGTTTGATATCGTGCAGCAAGCCCGCGCATTGGACCATGGTCAGTAGGGCTTCTGTTTTGGCCTCCGGTTCCCCGAGTTTGCTACATTCTACCAGTATGAGAGTGCCGGCATCCAGGGTTACTTTTTCAGCGTGCATAAACCCATGGCCAAAGGTATTGTCCACTGTTTCCGACACGTACCAGCGCAACTTCGAGACCGTCGGATCCGTTTCCATAAACTGGCGGGCGCGCTCTGCCTCTACGGAGAAATCCCGATAAAAGGCTGGTAGCGGCAGGTTGGCCGCCAGCCGGCGGGCATGCTCGCGGATGCGTTGATAGTTTGGGTCCATGGTAACCGATGAGGCGGCGTGGCCTCTTGCCAACCAATGCTGCCCGGGCGCTCCTTTAAATGAAAACGCCGATGCCCCCACTAACGGGAGAATCGGCGTCATTTACAATCTTCAGGATATTAAACAGCGTCGGCCATATCAAAGGGCTGCCCGGTGACTTTCCATTTGCCATTCTCATTTACGAGGTTGATGGTCTCCTCAACGTCCATCGGGCTGGTGATGAAGAAAATTTTCGCCACAAATCCGAACACGGGGTTGGGAGAAATCCGCGTTGTGCCGCTGATATGAACGGTCGCAGATTTGTCATCGCTGGCAATAGTTTTAGTGCGAATGTGGGTAAATGATTTCCGCAGCCGTTTGATATGGTAACCCCGGGCAGAAGCCTCTAAATACTTGTAGTGCAGGTAGGCGTCGGCCACATCGATTTCATCTTCATTGACACCACTATTCGCCATGGTCTGGGCCAATTCCGGGCAAAGGCCGAAATAGGCTTTTGAAAATGCAATGGCCGCCCCGTGAGGTGTGTCTTTGCTATCAGCCGCTACCATTATGAGCTGGAGCAAAAGGCCTAACAAGAGCACGGCGCCGAGAGCAAGCTTGCTATCCTGTGACATCTAAGATCCTCCTTGTTACATGATCGGGTGTTCACACATCAGCCGCACCAGATAGCATGGAATCGGCTGCGACACAAGTTTTTTTAGCCGGAAACCCGGGCAGCTTGGCCGGCGGACGACCGGGCCGCGGCTGCGAGCGGCAACCTCTCCGGTTGACCGGACGCCCAATTTAAGGTATCTTCCAATTGTCGGAAAATGCAGGCAATTACGGCCTATGCCACCGCAGCAACGCCAAATCCGGCAAAGGAGGTGCCGCCGTCCCATGAAGGATTTCCTGATCAAGTTGAAACATAGCCTGATGGCCAAGCTCATCATCACGGTCGGGTTGATCCTTTTGGTATCCATGACCGGCTGGGCCATTGCCAATATCCAATCCCAACGCGAGAAGATGCGTACCCAGATAGTGGCCTCGGTTGATAGGTTGAGCAACACCATTGTCCTGGGTACCCGCTACGCCATGATGCTCAATTCCCGTGACGACATCAATCAGATTATCAACAATATCGGCAAACAGCGTGGCATCGAAGCGATTCGCATCTACAACAAGGATGGCACCATCAAGTTTTCCAAGGATATGCGCGAGGTGGATACCAGCACCAATATTAAAGCCGAGGCTTGCGATATCTGCCACCGCACCGATCCACCGATTGTCGATCTAACTATCGAACAACGAACGCGCATCATCAAGTCAAATGTGGGGTATCGCCAATTGGGCATCATCAAACCCATTTTCAACGACCCGAGCTGTGCCACCGGTGATTGCCATTTCCACCCGGAAGATAAACAGGTGCTCGGGGCTCTCGATGTGGTGGTTTCGTGTGAAAGGTCGGACCGTGAGATTCTCAATTTTGAAAAAGAGATTATCGGCCTGGCGCTCTTTGTGTTTGTGTTGACGGGCGGCATGATCTTTGTCCTGTTCATCAAGTTCGTCAACCGTCCTATCGGGAGGTTGATTGAAGGGACCGATCGGATTGCTCGGGGGCAGTACAACGAGAAAATCCAAATGGATGCCAACGGTGAGTTCGGTATGCTGGCCGATTCCATCAATGCCATGGGCAACTCCATCGATGCCAAACAGATCGAGCTGAACCGCCAAAAAGATGAATACCAGCGCCTGTTTGATCACGTACCGTGTTTGATCACCGTTCAAGACCGGGATTACAAGTTGATCGGCTACAACAAGGAGTTCGCGGAAAGCTTTCATCCCGAACCGGGCGACTACTGCTATCATGCGTATAAAGGCCTGCAGGGCAAATGTGAAATGTGCCCGGTGGAAAAGACCTTTAATGACGGCCAGTCGCATTATAGTGAGGAGTCGGGGACCGGCAAGGACGGCAAGCCGACCCACTGGATCGTTAAGACGTCGCCGGTCACCAACGATGACGGGGAGGGCGTGGCGGCCATGGAAATTAGTCTCGACATCACGAAACGGAAGAACCTGGAAAATGAGCTTAAAAATTCTGAGGAAAAATATCGGGCGATTTTCGATAACATACCAAACCCGGTGTTGGTCATGGATCGGGATACGTTCGAGATCCTGGACTGCAACGACAGCGTCTTTCCGGTTTACGGCTATCTGCGTGATGAACTGGTCGGTCGATCTTTTCTCGATTTCTTCCTGCCGGAGGAACGCGAGCACTACACCCGAAAACTACGGAGCACCGCGCTTTTGGACCAGGTGCGGCACCTGAGCAAACAGGGCAGAAGTCTGTTTGTAACCATTCGCAGTTCCGCATCCGACTATCCCGGCGGCAAGGTCCTGTTGGTGACCATCAGTGATATCACCAAACGACTGGAGGCCGAACAGCAGCTAATCCAGGCCAGCAAGATGGCTACTCTAGGCGAGATGGCCACCGGCGTGGCCCACGAGCTGAACCAGCCCCTGTCGGTGATCAAGACCGCCAGCAGCTTTTTCATGAAAAAAATTGCCCATAAAGAGCCGATCCGGGAAGAGATCCTGAATGATTTGTCCAGCGAAATCGACAGCCATGTCGACCGGGCCACCAAGATTATCAATCACATGCGGCAGTTTGGCCGCAAATCGGATATCAACCTGGAACCGGTGTCCGTCAACACGGTCCTCAAGAAAGCCTTCGAGATATTCAGTCAGCAGCTGAAGGTCAGGGGTATCACTGTCGAGTGGGACATTGCCGATCCGCTGCCCCAGGTTCTGGCAGATGCGGGCCGTCTTGAACAGGTGTTTATCAATCTGTTGATCAATGCCCGGGACTCCATTGAAGAAAAGTGGGAACAGCAGGCGGCGGCCGGAACGGGCACCATTACCTTAAAGTCCAGCCAGGCCGACGGGTTCGTGCGGGTGAGTGTCTGCGACACCGGCAAGGGGGTCCCGCCGGAAATCGTGGATAAGGTGTTTGAACCCTTCTTTACCACCAAAAAGGTGGGCAAAGGGACCGGTTTGGGTTTGTCCATCAGCTATGGGATCATCAAAGAGTGTGGGGGCAGCATAAAGGTACAGTCCGGTGATCCGGAAGGGGCCTGTTTCATACTTGTTTTTCCCGCCATGGGGACCTAATCCGGGAGAATTAGAAACGCGCTACGGGAGCGCCGGGGAGTTCCCAATGAAACTATCAAACGGGTGAAGAGCGTTGATTGCCGATCTTAAAAAGGAAGTATTGCTGGTAGATGACGAAGCCGGTATTCGCAAAGTGCTGCGAATCTCCCTGGAAGATGGCGGTTACCGGGTGCACACCGCGCAAGATGCCGTCAGGGCCCTTGAGATATTCAAAGAACATTCCCCTCCTGTTGTCATGACCGACATCAAGATGCCCGGCATGAACGGGATAGATCTTCTGAAAGCCCTGAAAGAGCTAAATCCCGACGTGGAAGTGATCATGATTACCGGGCATGGGGACATTAACCTGGCAATCAAGAGCTTAAAGTTCGAGGCCACTGATTTTATAACCAAGCCAATTCATGATGAGGCCCTGGATATCGCCATGCAAAGGGCCTGGGAACGCCTTACCCTGAAAAGGCAATTGCAGGCCTACACCGAAAATCTCGAACAGATCGTGGCGGAAAAGACCCGGCGCCTGGTGGCGGCCGAACGGCTGGCGGCCGTGGGCGAGACCGTGGCCGGGCTGAGCCATGCTATCAAGAACATCTCAGGCGGGCTCTCCGGCGGCTCATTCGTGCTTGAACAGGGGTTGGAACTCGACAACCGGGAATACTTGCTCGATGGCTGGCAGATGCTCAAAAAAAACATCGACAAGATTACGGCCCTTTCCGTAGACTTGCTCGACTACGCCAAAGCGGATCGCCTGCACTACCGTGACTGTGACCCCAATGGACCAATGGACGAAGTCGCTGAGTTGATGAAGGAAAAGGCCGCCGGCCTGAAGGTTGTTCTGAAGATCGACCGCGATGAATCACTGGCGTCAATCATCTGCGATCCGGATGCGATTCACCGTTGTTTACTGAACCTGGTCACCAATGCCCTAGAGGCCTGCACCGAAAAACTAGACAGTCCGGAGACCAGGGAGGTCCGGTTGCAGTCACGGGCAGTCGCTGAAGGTGGGGTTGAGTACCGGGTGACCGACAACTGCGGCGGTATCCCCCCCGCCCATCAGGAAAAGCTTTTCAACCCCTTTTTCAGTACCAAAGGCCGGACCGGGACAGGCATCGGCTTGATGCTTACCAAAAAAATTGTGGATAAACACGGTGGCGAAATCGGCGTTCAATCAACTGCGGATAAGACCGATTTTACCATCAGGCTTCCGGCGCGGGGCCAAGGCGCGGGCACACTTCCCGGTAACTGACCAATGGCAATGCTTCCACACGCATTTACCATCATAGTATATTGTTATTATTATATTTTTGACCACAAGCGTATATCCTGCACCCATCACCCGGGCGCGTGGAAGGCCGCCCCTCAAAATGGTGAATCCAGTTCGAAAAATGATTGACAACCAGCCCTTTCTTGACTTATAAACTCGGAATCTTTTTTGACCTATTTAGTCGGGAAGGGGTTGTTCGGGCAGGGTCAGGGTCGAACACAGTTGTTGCCATCAACGCGGGGTATGTTCGTTTAGTACCGGTTTATTATGGTGATTGCACCCAAAAAACAACAGTATGCCATTCGGGCCATGCTGGAACTCGCCCGGCACCACGGCAAAGGCCCCATCAAGATATCCGACATCGCCGAAGCCCAGGCGATTCCCCGCCGATTTCTCGAAGTCATTCTCAACCAGTTGAAAAGCAGTGGATTTGTAGGTTCCAAGCGCGGCTATTTCGGCGGCTACAAGCTGGTTACCCCGGCTAGCGACATTCGGGTTGGGGATATTATCCGGCATGTCCAGGGTGAAAAAGAGCTGATAGAATGCGTTGCGTGCGTGACCAAGGAAGAGTGCCCTTTCGAAGGCCGCTGCACTCTGTTCCACATGTGGAATGATGTGAAAGATGCGATTTTCAGTGTGTATGACGCGACAACCCTGCAGGACTTGCTAGAAGGCGGAACCTTCAATGGCGGGGGGAAATGCGATTTATAATAGGTCCCTAATATTATTTTTAAAACAGGCAAATTCAATCAAGGACTTGAACTATGAAGAAGGGAAGTTCGCTGTTACGGTGGGGCGGTTTACTGCTGGCGGTGGCTGCGTTGCTGATTTTCGGCACCCATGGACTGGCCTCGCTAACTGGAAAAGACCTGGCCCGGAGGCCGGATGTAATCAAGATTGATGTGCTGAAGAAGTTCGGTGATCTTGAACGGCCGGTGGTCACGTTCTTACATGACAAACACACCGAAGCCGTCCAGGATATGGGCAAAGACTGCTCGGCCTGCCATGAAAAAAAGGATGGCAAGCTGGTCCTGATGTACAAGCGGGACGCCGATATTTCCAAAGAGGCGGTGATGAACGTCTACCATGACAATTGTATTGCCTGCCACAAAGAAGCCACCGGTAAAAACATAAAGTCCGGCCCCGTAACCTGCAACAGTTGCCACAATAAGAAGAATATGGTTGTGTCGTCCCGCGCCCCGGCGGGACTGGACAAGGGCCTGCATTATAAACACGACAAGGCGTTTGCCGGCAAGTGCGAAACCTGCCACCACGCTTACGATGAAAAGAAGAAGGCGCTTTTCTACGCGAAGGGGCAGGAGGGCAGTTGCCGTTACTGCCACGGCGAGCAAACCGTCGAAAACAAGGTGTCCTACCGGATTGCCGCCCACATGGATTGTGTGGGGTGTCACCTTAAGAAGACCAGTAAGAATAAGCCGGCCGGTCCGCTGCAGTGCGCCGGTTGTCACGATAAGGCCATGCAGGCCCAGTACAAGGTGCCCGGCAACATTCCACGGATGAAGCGCAACCAGCCCGATACGGTCCTCATTAAAAAAGGCAAAACCGGCAAAATGAACAGAGTCGCCTTCGCCCATCAGGCGCATGAAGGCTACGCCGATAACTGCCGGGTGTGCCACCACAAGGAGATGACCGCCTGTAATGATTGCCACACTGTGGCCGGTAAGAAAAAAGGCGGGTTCGTCACCCTCGAAACAGCCATGCACCAGTTGGACAAAGACACCAGTTGCTTGGGGTGCCACACGACCCAAAAACAATCCAAAAACTGCGCGGGCTGCCATGCCTTGATGGAAACCCGTAAGCGGAAAGATAACATCACCTGTCTGGCCTGCCATTCAATCCCGGCCAACCTGATTGCGGTTGATGCCGGGGAAGATGAACGAGCGGCGGTTGCCGCCATTGAGCTGCAAAGCCGCAGTCTTGAATCTCCGCGCTTTTCCAAGGAGGATATTCCCAAGGAAGTCGAAATTAAACAGATAGCCGATAAATACGAAGCGGTGAAGTTTCCCCATGGCAAGATTGTGGCTGCCCTGATGCGCAACATGCAGGGCAACAAGCTGGCCGGTTATTTTCACGCCGAGCCGGGGACCATGTGTCAGGGCTGCCATCACAACAGCCCGTCAGCGGCGAAACCGCCGAAATGTGCCAGCTGTCACATGACACCGTTGGACCATAAAGATATCTACCGCCCGGGTCTGATGGCGGCTTATCATCGTCAGTGCATGGGGTGCCACACCCAAATGGGAATAGAGAAACCATCCAATGTCGATTGTACCGGTTGCCATCTGGAGAAGAAATAGCAGCGGCAGCAGGACCATAAATTATTATTCGAGGTGCTTTAAATGTCCATATCAAGAAGAAAGTTTTTAGGATGGATCGGCGCAGCCGGCCTGGCCACCACCGTGGGACGTCGCGCCGAAGCCGCCAGCCAGCATTTCACCGGATACCCGGGCAGTGGCGGTGTTCTGCATGACGCGACGTTGTGCATCGGCTGCCGGGTCTGTGAAGCCGCCTGCAATGAAGTCAATAATCTGCCGGAACCTGATAAGCCGTTCAAAGACCTGACCGTACTCGAAAACAGACGCCGCACGGATGCCAAGGCATACACCATTGTCAACAATTACGCAGTCGGCGGGGAACGGTCCAAACCGGTATTTCGCAAGAACCAGTGCAACCATTGCCTGGAGCCGGCCTGTGCCTCGGCCTGTTTTGTTGAGGCCTTCACCAAGACACCCTCCGGGGCGGTTGTTTATGACCCGAGCGTCTGTGTCGGCTGCCGGTACTGTATGATTGCCTGCCCGTTCGAGATTCCAGCCTATGAATACGACAATCCCACCACACCGGTAGTGCAAAAGTGCACCCTGTGTCACCCCCGGCTGCAGAAGGGCAAATTACCCGGCTGTGTAGAAAGCTGCCCCACGGAAGCCTTGGTTTTCGGTGAGCGCAAGGACCTTATCCGGATAGCGCGGGAGCGTATCCGCAAACATCCGGAACGCTATGTGGACCATATTTACGGTGAGTACGAAATGGGCGGTACCAGCTGGCTCTACCTGTCCAGCGTGCCGTTCGCGCAGGTCGGGCTCCGCGAAGATCTGGGCGTTGTTTCGGCACCGCAACTCACCAAGGGGGCGCTGGGGGCGGTACCCATGGTGGTCGGCTTGTGGCCGATCTTTCTCACTGGGGTGTGGGCCATGAGCAAACGCAAAGAAAAAATTGCGGCCGAAGAGCTGCAGGATGCGGTTGCCAGCGCCATTGAGCAGACGAATGGTGCGGCCGCTGAAAAGCTGGCTGCCGCCATGGAGAAAGCTGAAAAAGACAAGGAGACCGCCATAGAAAAAGAAGTTAAAAAGGCGGTCGCAGAGGCCGAGAAAACCTGGGAAGAAAAAGCTGCGTCCGCAGGTGACGAACCCGACGCCGGGGCACAAGATGAAGAGGAGGAATCCTGATGTCTGATCACGCTGCTACTGACAGCAAATCATATTTGACGACGTTCAATGTCATTGCCGGAATCATCGTGATTTTCGGCCTGATAGCTACCATCATGCGGTTTACCGGTGGTCTCGGGGCGGTGACCAACCTGTCGGATTACAACCCCTGGGGAATCTGGATCGGGTTCGACCTGCTCTGCGGTGTCGCCCTGGCCGCGGGGGGGTACGTGACCTCGGCTGCTTGTTACATATTCGGAATGAAACGCTTTCACTCGGCCGTAAGGCCGGCCATCCTGACCGGTTTTCTCGGCTATACGTTGGTCTTCATGGCACTCTTGTATGATGTGGGACGGCCCTTCCGCCTGGTGCTGGCCTACCCCTTTGTCGTCCAGCAGGGCACCTCTTCGCTGTTGTTCGAAGTGGGTTTATGTGTGGCCCTGTATCTCAATGTACTTTTTCTGGAGTTCTGCCCGGCCGCCCTGGAGTGGCTGGGAATCAGGAAACTGCGCGACATTTTGGTAAAGATCACCATGGTGCTGACCATATTCGGAGTAGTGCTCAGCACGCTGCATCAGTCTTCTCTGGGGGCACTGTATCTCATTGCACCGGCCAAACTGCACCCGCTGTGGTATTCCCAGTACATCCCGGTCTATTTCTTCGTTTCCAGCGTGATTGCCGGGCTATCCATGGTCCTCTTCGAGAGCACCCTGGCTCACAAGTATTTTCACCACAAAATGGACGAAACCCATTTGGGCGAAAGCGACGGCCTGACCATGGGCTTCGGCAAGGCCGCTTCAATTGTCCTGGCCGGTTATTTCACCATCAAGGTGATCGGGATTGCCGCTGACAACAACTGGCACCACCTCGCCACCGGCTGGGGCGCGTGGTACCTGGTGGAACTGGTCGGATTTGTGGCCCTGCCCTGCTTTCTTTTCGCCATGGGCGTCCGCGACGGCAACTTGAAGCTGATCCGTTACACGGCGGCCTGGACCGTACTGGGCATCATCGTCAACCGGCTGAATGTTTCGGTCATCGCGTTCAACTACCATCTGCCGGCGGCTGACCGTTATTTTCCTCATTTCTGGGAAATCGTGACCTCGGTTTTCATCGTCACGGTGGGTATTCTTGCCTATCGGTTTATCGTGAATAATATGCCGGTGCTTTACGAGCACCCGGAGTATAAAGAAGAACATTGATTATTACCTAAAAGGACACAAGCAATGGAACAGGTTTTTTATACCCTGCAGGATTTTATGGTGCACACCAAAGCCGTGGTCTATGTGCTGATGGGACTCTGGTTGGTTGCCGTGGTCGGTTTCTGGGGGTTTTTGACGAGCCGCGACGACGACTGATACGTGCCCGACAATAAGAACTAATTTATCACGGCAGCATCTTGTGGATGCAAGGAGAATAAAATGTACGAATTTGTAACCGGGCCGTTGGCATGGATTGCGTTTCTAATCTTTTTCATCGGTGTTATCGTCAGGGCGGTGCTATACATCAAGGGCCTCGCCTGGAATCTGGACCGGGTTGCCTACCGGGACTTTCCGGCAGCCGGGGCCAAAGGCGCCATCCGCTCCATCGTCGCCTGGCTGATTCCGTTCGGCACCTACGGCTGGCGGCAGAACGCAGCGTTTACCGTCATGGTGTTCGTTTTTCATATCGGCCTGCTGGTGACGCCGGTGTTTTTATTGGCGCACAATCTGCTCTTGAAAGAACGCTGGGGGTTCAGCCTGCCGACCTTGCCGGAACCGGTCACCGATATCATGACCATTTTGATGCTGCTGGCGGCCTTGCTCATCCTCCTGAGGCGTTTTGCGCTGCCGGAGGTCAGGATTCTGACGACTGGGTATGACCTGCTGTTGCTGGCCATCGCCGTGGCGCCTTTTGTAACCGGACTTTTAGCGTATCACCACATCGGCAATTACGATTTCTGGCTGATCATGCACATTTTGAGCGGCGAGGTCTTTTTGATAGCCATACCGTTTACCAAGCTGTCCCATTTTATCCTGTTTTTTATGTCCCGGGCCCAGCTCGGCATGGATTTCGGCATCAAGCGCGGGGGCATGAAGGGACGCGGACTGGTGTGGTAACAAAAGTGTATGCGCCGCCAACTTTTGTTTGGCGACCGAATACTTTAATAACACTAACAAGTGGGAACGAATCAAATGGGTGAAGGCACACTTTGTAACAAAAAGACGGTAAATACCAAAGAGGAACTCCAGGCGCTTTTGAACGATAAGAGCGGCAAGCTCTACTACGAAGAGATGAAGCATCTCGACATAGATCACGCCAAGATTCAGACCGCCCTTAAGAATACGTTCAAATCCCGGATGAAAACCTGGCTGGAGATCTGCGCCCATTGCGGGATGTGTGCGGACAGCTGCTACCTCTACACCGTGAACGGTAAAGACCCCGAGCAGGTGCCCTCGTACAAGATCCAATCCACCCTGGGGGAAATCGTCAAACGCCAGGGCAAGGTCAGCAACGAGTTCATGCACATGTGCATGGACACAGCCTGGTCAAAATGCTCCTGCTGCAACCGTTGCGGCATGTACTGCCCCTTTGGGATCGATATGGGCATCATGTTCAGCTATCTGCGCGGACTTTTATATGGCCAGGGGTTCGTGCCCTGGGAGCTCAAGATCGGGGCCGGTATGCACCGCATCTACCGGGCGCAGATGGACGTGACCACCGAAGACTGGGTGGAAACCTGCGAGTGGATGGCCGAAGAATACGAGGATGACTATCCGGGCCTGGAAATACCGGTCGATGTACCGAACGCGGACATCATGTACACGGTCAATGCCCGGGAACCCAAACATTACCCCGAAGACCTGGCCGAGGCCGCCATTTTATTCCACGTGGCCGGCGAAAACTGGACCGTCCCTTCTGAGGGTTGGGAGGAAACCAGCCTGGCCATGTTTGCCGGAGACTGGGAAGCCTGCAAAATGCAGGTGGAGCACGTCTATGCCGCCATGGACCGGCTCAAACCTAAGCGGATGGTGGTTACCGAGTGCGGTCACGCCTACCGGGCGACGGTACTCGAGGGACCCTACTGGGCCGGCATCAAGTCCGGCCAGACACCCGTGCCCAGTTTCCACTATGTGGAGTGGGTGGCCGAAGCGCTGCGGGAGGGGAAGATCAAAATCGACCCCGCCAAGAAAATTAAGGAACCGGTCACCTATCAGGATTCCTGTAATTACATCCGCAATGCGGGGTTGAAAGATGCCGCTCGCGAGATCATGAGCTACATCGCCGAAGACTTTCGCGAGATGAAACCCTGCAAGGAACACAATTTCTGCTGCGGTGGCGGGGGTGGCATGAACGGTATCGGGCGTTATCGCCCGGAGCGTAATATCGGGTTGAAGATGAAACGGGACCAGATTCTGGACTCGGGCTGCAATTTGGTCGTGGCACCCTGCCACAACTGCTGGGATGCGATCCGTGACCTGGAAGAGGTATACGAGATCGGCATCCGTTGGTCATTTTTGAAACCGCTGTTGATCAAGATGATGATTGTCCCGGATCATCTTAAACCACCCGAGGAGTAGACCGTCTTTACCCGTGGGGAACCGGCGGCTGGCACGGGCCGTGATGGCCGCCGGATCGGGTACCCGGTCTTGATACTGGCTTTTTCCAGGGCATTGGGGTATCATGAATACTATACTGCTCAAGGCAGACGGCTCCCTGGAGGACAACCACAAGGCGGTTGTCAAGGACCCTCTCAAGTATCTCAACGCCGGGGTTACCCTGGCGGACGATTATACACTCAGAAGCTTTTTCCGGATGTTGGAGACGCATCCGGCGTATGCCGAGCTGAACGAGTTCAGTGCCAACCTTATTGAACAGTACAACCAGTGCCCACCCGACGGATGCGCGTACCACGGCATCGACTGTTTGGAGATGGGGAAAACTGTTGAAATGATAGGCTTTCCGGGTGAACCGCGCCTTGAAATCTACAACGCATTTCAAGGCCGCAGCGGCAGCGAAATGCAGGACATCCGATCGATTCGGGTAGCCCAGCTGCTCGACATCCCCGTGTGCCTGGGCCGCTTGCGACATGTCATCTTCGGGGACAAGATGGACGTACTCGAATTTGACACGGTTTACAGTCTGTTTGAATACATGGAAGCCATTGTCTGGGAATTGAGCTTCCACAGTATGCCGGAACATTGCATCATATAGTAGTATTAGAAGCTATCTCAAAATGCGGATTTTGGTCCAGCATCCCGTTTGCGCCTTCCAGGCTACGCCGGACGGGCAAGGCGGCCGTGAATGTCAAAACGGAGCAACACCTAATTATTTCGTCGGCTTGATATAGACGCCCAACAGAGTCTATCGGCCGAAACTTAAGCGCAGGCTGAAGTTTGGTCTAATCCGTCGTCGCCATATGGCTATGCCGGACAAGAACACCTTTTTGAGATGGCTTATAACAGTTCTTCAGGAGGTCACTCATGTTTAAAAAGTTATTGTTTGCCACCACCGGCTCCCCGACGTGTGACAATGCCGCCAAGGTCGCGTTCGATCTGGAACTGAAGTGGGATGCGAAACTCCATATTTTTCACGTACTCGGATTGCCGAGCCACGGATTCAGCCCATATGTAAAAGACTTGCGGACCGGTGAAACTGAACATGCTGACCCTGATTATGTCGACTGGGTAATAGAAGAGCTGAAGAATACGTACAACGGCTTGTTGGAGGACAGTGAAAACTCCGTCATTGAAACCGCCATCGGGACGCCCGCGCGCGAAATTCTGCGTAAAGCGCGCCAGGAAAATATGGACATGATCATCATGGGGGCGCACACCCGCCAGGAGGATGTGGGCGCCAGCCGCTACCGGGATGTCGTGGGCAGCACCATGCAGAAAGTCGCCAAAGCCGCCCGCTGCCCCGTGGTGATCATCAGCCGACCCTGTACGACTTGCTGGAAACTGTTTTCAAACATCGTTATCGGGACCGATTTTTCCAAAGCTTCTGAATCCGCTTTTCTGTGGGCCGCTAAACTGGCCAAAACCGTGGGGGCCAAGCTGCATGTGTTTCATGCCGCCGATATCACCGCCGGCAGCGCCGGGCAGATGAAGAGCCAGGCGGAGATTGAACAGCAGGTGGCCGTAGCCCGGGAAAAGATAGAAAAGAAGTATCTTCCCCAAATGCAAGGCTACGACAACTTCGACGTTGAAATCTGGGAGGGCACGCCTTACGTTGAAATCCTGAAATTCGCGCGTGACAAACAGGCCGACCTCATCGTGATGGCCCATCATACTCGGGAAGTTGATCTGGAAGATGCGGAACTCGGCAGTACCGTGGAACAAGTGGTGTTGCGGGCCGCCTGTCCCGTTGCCAGTGTAAACCACCCCGATAAAGTAGCTTAAGCTTCAACTTGAAAAGGCCGGTCCGCTTGTCTCCCAAAACGCGGGTCGGCCTTGCCTTTTAAGGGGGGAGGAACACGTGGACAAAAGAAAGGTTCTCATCGTGGATGACGAGATGGATATGAGAATTTTTCTAAAGACGTTGCTGGAAACCAGCGGCTATCAACCCCATGTGACCCGTGACGGCAGCGAAGGGTTGCAGAAGGCCCGGAAGATCACCCCCGACCTGATCATATTGGATGTCATGATGCCCGGGGAGGGCGGCCCCCAGACGTATCGCCAGCTGCGGATGGATCCCGAGCTGGTCTCCATTCCGGTAATCATGCTGTCCGGGGTGAAACAGGACTCTTTTTATCACTACCTCAAAATGCTCAACGCCGGGTCCGGCGGCCGGATTCCCCTGCCCTCGGCCTATTTCGAAAAACCGGTCAACCATAAAGACCTGCTGACGGCGATCCAGGCGGTCCTGGAGCCGGGCGCCTGAGGTTTTTGCGGAGCGCAATCCCAAATGGACGACACCATCCTGCTCGTGGACGATGAAGAAGGTATCCGGAAGGTTCTCGGGATCTCCCTTGAAGACAGCGGTTATACCGTGTTCAAGGCGGAAAACGGGGATCGTGCCTTGGCCCTTTTCGAAGAACATCGCCCCCGGATTGTCCTGACCGATATTAAGATGCCGGGCATGGATGGAATCGCCCTGCTTAAGGCCATCAAGGCCCAGGACCCGGATACGGAAGTGATCATGATCACCGGGCACGGGGATATGGACCTGGCCATTCAAAGCCTGAAACTGGAAGCAACCGATTTTGTCACCAAGCCCATCAACGACGATGTGCTGGAAATAGCGCTCAAAAGGGCCAACGACCGCCTCGATATGCGCCGGCAGCTCAAGGCCTATACTGAAAATCTCGAAAACCTGGTGGCGGAAAAATCGGCCCGGCTGGTGGAGCTGGAACGCCTGGCGGCTCTGGGGCAGGCCGTGGACGGCCTCTCGGCCGCTATCCTGGATATTGCCGGTGACCTGGAAGGCGGCATTCGTTATTTCAATGAGATGCCCTGTTTCGTTTCCATCCACAACCGGCATTTGAAAGTGCTGGCGGCCAACGAGCTGTATAAAAACCGTCTGGGTGACAAAACCGGGAAAGACAGCTGGGCAATCTACAGTTCGGTGGCTGCGGACGGTGCCGATTGCCCGGTAGCACAAACCTTTGCCTCCGGTCAGGGCGTGCGGCAGAAGGAAACCATCCAATATGCCGATGGCGGCCGGTTTCCGGTGATTGTGCATACCGCCCCCATTAAAAACACATCCGGTGAGTTGGAACTGGTCCTGGAAATATCGACGGATATTTCCGAAGTGCAGCGCCTGCAGGAAGAACTGCGCAGCAGTCGCGAGCGCTACCAGCAGCTGTTTGACGAAGTGCCGTGCTACATCACCGTCCAGGATCGCGATTTCAATCTGACGGCCGTCAACCGCCAGTTCAAGGAAACATTCGGGGAACGTCCCGGCGAGCATTGTTTTCAGGTCTATCGCAGCCGGGAGGGCGTCTGCGACGATTGCCCGGTGGCCCATACCTTTCAGGACGGCCAGTCGCATCAGGCTGAAATGGTGGTGACCGCCAATTCCGGCCGGCAGATCAATGTCCTGGTCTCCACGGCCCCGATCTACGACGGGGCCGGCAACATTGCCCAGGTCATGGAAATGGCCACGGATATTACCCAGATCCGCAAACTGCAGGACCATCTGGCCTCGCTCGGCATGATGATCGGTTCCATTTCGCACGGGATCAAAGGCATTTTGACCGGACTGGATGCCGGTGTCTACCTGCTGACATCCGGACTCAGCCAGCAGGACGAGGATAAGGTGTCTTCCGGGGTAGAAGCCGTCCAGACCATGTCGGACCGGATTCAGAAGCTGTTTCTCGATATCTTGTACTATGCCAAGGATCGTCCCCTGCGCACTGACAGGATTCCGGTTAAAACGTTCGTGGCCGAACTGGTTGGCCTGATCGCCCCCAAATTTACCAATACCGACGTTGCTTTTTTACAGCAGGTCCCGAATGACGCCGGCGAGTTCCAGGTGGATGCACTGGCGCTGCAGTCCGCCCTGATCAGCATTGTTGAAAATGCCCTGGACGCCTGCCGGGACGATGATGCCCAAAAGGCGCATGCCGTCAGGATGGAGATCGAACCAGAACCCGATGCTGTGATTTGGCGGGTCGTGGACAATGGTACCGGCATTGAACCGGAAACCCGGGAGAAGATGTTTACGCTCTTTTTTTCCTCTAAAGGCCCCCGGGGGACCGGATTTGGCCTGTACCTGGCCCGGGAAATTGTCGCCCAGCACGGCGGCTCCATCAGCGTCGAATCCAGCCCCGGAGAAGAGACCACGTTTACCCTGCGAATCCCGCGCATTTACCAGGCCCCGGAAGCGGAGTAAGCGCGGCCCCACTTTTTTCTCACGGCCGGCCAGGATCGCCTGTCCCAAATAACCCACCGAAAATCTAATGTATCCCACCGCCCATTCGAAGCAGGCTTGCAATCTGATGATCGCGAGGAGTCGGTGCGGATCAGTTTTCACTTGACGATGCCCCAATCTGTGATGTAATTGGACCACTTGTTCGTTGCAAAACTGAACCCTGACAATTTCTGATAGTCAAAACGTCGATTTGCCCATTTGAAATGGACTCTCGGTGGTGAATCAACAACAAATACTGACTGTTGCCCAGGTGGCCGCAATCTGCGGAGTGAATCGCAACACCGTCGGGTTATGGATACGGTCTCGGAAACTGCTTGCTCAACGAACAGGCCGCAATTACACCGTTGCGGCCCCTGATCTGATCCTCTTCCTCAAGACGACCGGCCGGGATATCCCCGCAGAACTGGCCGAATTAACCTCCCTGGAACCCCATTTCCGTACTATCCAGCATTGCTGGGATTACTTTCAAAGCACCAATCACCTAAACGGTTGCCGTGATTGCGCGGTATATAAAAACAAACTGGATGTCTGTTTTGTAGGCCGTGATGCTGCCTCTACCTACTGCCGGGGGCAATGCGGGGATTGCCGCTATTTCCAGGAGACCTTTCTGCCCCGGCTGCAGCTGGTGCACCAATTGGCGCTGCCGGCCGCGGTTTACAAGGACTTCTACCTCTGGTGCGGCAACCGGAAATGGGCCCAGATCCTGGGCTATGCCGAACGTGATCTCATTGGCCTCGGGATCGAGCAGGTATTCCATCCCGATTCGCTGCGGGCCGTGATGGCCAGTTTTAAAAAGCGGGCCCTTGGTGATTCGGAGGCACCGAGTGTGGATGATGTCTTTTTAACCAATGAGCGCAATGAAAAAATCGCCCTGAGCGTATCGGTTTATCCGCTGGTTGAACCGGCCGGGGCCTGGCTGCTGCTCGGTGAGACACAGCCGCAATGATGAAGGACCAAAAGGAGCGCCACCATACTTACGAATTGCTTCGAACAAGACCCTGAGGAGGGGCCATGACTGTGTATGACAGTTGGGATTGGGAGCCGGGTGAAAAACAGATTGCCATGGGGCCTTGGCAGGATCAGTTCACCTGGGTTGAAGAACCCCAGGCCAGCCCGGATGGTGAAAGGGTTGCGGCCATAGTCAATATAGATGAAGGGGAGTTCCAGATCTGTGAAAACGGCAGCACCTGGGAAGACACCTATGAGAAGATCTGGTACCTGCGGTTTTCACCGGACGGCCGCCTGACAGCCATCGTGGCCGACATGGGCGAGTGGACCCTGGCCGTCGACGGTACCGCCTGGGACAACCAGTACGACTACGTCTGGAATACTCAGTTCAGTGCCGACGGCAAACATATCTGCGCCTGTATCCAGACGGAGATGACATACTGCATGTCCGTCGATGATACACCTTGGGAGGAACGTTTCGCCAATATGAACACGTTTGTCTTTAATCCGGCCGGCACGGCCACGGCGGCGGCCGTCCAGGTGGAAGATATCGGTGAAGCAGATATCCTCAAGTTCCAGGAAGGGGCTTTTACGGCCGCACTCAACGGTCGGGCCTGGGACAGCCGCTTTGTAAACGTCTGGGGTCTGGCCATCAGCGCCGACGGCCGGGATCTGGCTGCGGAAGTGCGCCAGAGCCTGTATGACTATACCATTGCGGTAAATGGCAAAGCCTGGGACCGGACGTACCCCGGGGTCTGGGAACCGGCATTCAATCCGGTGACGGGGGCTGTCGTGGCACCGGTACGGGTGGCCGGTAAATGGACCCTGGCCGCGGACGGACAGCCCCTGTGGGACCGCAGTTTCGTCCAGTTGTGGCGACAGCAGTTCAGTCCGGACGGACAGAAGCTGGCGGCTATCGTAGCCCCGGCTTTCGGGAAATGGACCGTCGCCGTCGACCAGTCTCCCTGGCCTGTCACCTTTACCGACATGGTGACCGATATGGTGTTCAGCCCGGACGGTAATCGGTTGGCGGCTTTGGGAAAAAATGGCGCCAAATGGTATGTGGCGGTGGATGGAACCGCCTGGCGCACCACGGCCGATATGGCCTGGCAGCCGGTGTTCAGCCCTGACGGCCGCAATGTGGCTGCCCGGATCGAGAGAAACGGCAAGTACACAATCCTGGTGAACGACCGGCTGTGGGCGCGTGAGTGTGATACCTTGTGGGATCCGGTTTTCAGCCCGGATGGCAGCAAATTACTGCTGCGGTCCGTGGAAGCGGATCATTATGTTCGGCGCGTTGTGCCCGTGGCCGAAATTGCCCGCTAGATGAGGAGGACGACATGCATCAGGTTTACAATTTTGTGAGTGGGCCTCTGGTGTGGGTGGCATTTTGCATTTTTATCTTCGGCTGTTTGTACCGCCTGTTCAATATGCTCCGGCTGGTGAATGCCAAGGAGAAGTGGATCTTTAGCTATATGAGCTGGAAATACAGCCTACGCTCGATTTTACACTGGCTGACGCCGTTTGCAACCTTGAACATGCGCAAACACCCCGTGATGACCCTGGTGACCTTTGTATTTCACTTGTGCCTGCTGATTACCCCGATATTCCTCATGGCCCATATCATTCTGTGGGAAGAGGCCTGGAGCATCAGCTGGCTGGCGCTACCCAACGGATTGGCGGATGTCATGGCGTTTCTGGTCGTGGGCGGTTGTATTTTCTTCCTGGTACGGCGGTTGAAGAATCCGGAAGTCCAGTACGTCACTTCGGCTTCCGATTACCTTATTCTGGCAATCGTGGCGGCGCCTTTTGTAACCGGCATTTGCGTCTATCACCAGTGGTTCGATTACCAGGTGATGACGATTCTGCACATCGTGTCCGGTGAAATCATGCTGGTGGCCATCCCCTTTACCCGCTTGAGCCATATGGTGTTTTCACCGTTTACCCGGGCGTACATGGGATCTGAATTCGGCGGCATCCGGCATGCCCGGGACTGGTAAGGCGAGAGGGCTAACAGCGGCTACGCATGACCATTATTACAGGAGACATACACAATGGCTGAACCAGCAACCTCAACAGAGCAACCGGCTGGGGACGAATACATCGCTTCCGCAGTTGCCCGGTTGACCGAAGAGAAAATCGCGACGGTCGTCAATCAGGTGCTAAAGGGTGAAACCGGCGCACGGTTAAAGGCTTACGTCCAGACCTGCGTCCACTGCGGTTTATGCTCCGAAGCCTGCCACTACTACCTGTCGCACGACAATGATCCCGCTTTCTCTCCGGTAGGCAAAGTGAAGCAAACCATGTGGGAATTGTTGAAAAGAAAAGGGCGGGTGGATCAGGCGTTTGTGCTTTCCATGATCAGGATAGCCCATACCGAGTGTAATTTATGTAAGCGCTGTGCCATGTTCTGCCCCTTCGGAATCGACATCGCCTACATGATGCTGGTGATCCGACGGATGATTCACCTGCTCGGGGTCACCCCGCGGTACATCCAGGACACGGCCCACAGCCACTCGGTGACAATGAACCAGATGTGGGTGAAACCGGACGAATGGCCGGATACTCTACAATGGCAGGAAGAGGAGGCCCAGGCCGAGATTCCCACACTGCGCATTCCCCTTGAAAAGGAAGGCGCGGAAATCATGTATTCCGTCATCGGCCCCGAGCCGAAGTTCCAGGCCCAGCTGATCTACCAGGCCGCCGTGATCCTGGACGTGGCCGGCGTGAATTGGACCATGCCGGCCTCATCAGGCTGGGACAACAGCGACATGGCCATGTTTACCGGTGACAATGAAATGATGGGCCGTCTCAAGCGGCACCATTTTGAAACCGCGGCCCGCCTGAAGGTGAAAAAGATCGTCATGGGCGAATGCGGGCATGCCCTGCGTTCAGTCTATGATGTGGGCAATCGCTGGCTGGGATGGAAGATGCCGCCGATACCCATCGTCCACGCCATCGAATTTTTCTATGACATCATCAAATCCGGTAAAATCAAGATTGCCAAAAAGTTTGAAACACCGGTAACCCTGCACGATCCCTGCAACGTATCCCGGGGTATGGGCTTGCACGATAAGGCCCGCTATGTCGTCAAGGCCATGTGTGAGAAACTGATCGAAATGGAACCCAACCGGGAGCACAATATCTGCTGCTGTGCCGGTGGTGGGGTGATCAATTGCGGACCACCGTTCAAGATGACCCGGATCAACGGCAACCGGGTCAAGGCGGAACAATTGTTCGCCGCCAAAGCCCGGGGGGCCAAGGTATTGATTGCCCCCTGCCACAATTGCCACAGTGGTCTTGAAGACATTAACCACTATTACGGCGTTGGACAGGAAATTAAATTTCTAGGAGACATTCTCTACGAAGTCATGGAGAAACCCGCAGCCTAAAGGGAGGCCAGAATGAAGAGCCTGATAAAAATCCTGTTGGCCCTAAGCCTGATTTCAGCAGGGCTGCTACCGGTCGTCCATTCCCAGGAAGACATGGTCCAGGTTGACAACAGTGAGTTTGAAAATATTCGCCGGCCGCCATCCGTTTTCGAACACGACAGCCACAATGAAAAAGCGGGGTTGGAAGAGTGCAGTGAATGTCATCACCTGTACGAAGATGGTGAGCTTGTGGAGGGGGAATCCTCTGAGGATCAGCGCTGCGGGGACTGCCACGCGATGCAGGCGGAAGGAAAACAGCCCGGCCTGATGAAAGCGTATCATATGAACTGCAAGGGCTGCCACGTCAAGCAACAGGCCGGTCCGGTGATGTGCGGTGAGTGCCATGTAAAGCGCAGGTAACCGCCCTTTTAAGAGCGTTTCAAATGTTAAACGGGAGATGCCATGACCAAGAAAATATTGATCATCGATGATGACCCGGTCATAGTGAAGTACCTCGAAGCAGTCTTCAGCGACAACGGGTACGCAACCTGTTCCGCGTCGAGCAGCATGGAGGGCCTGGAAACCGTCCGGCAGGAAAAGCCGGATTTGATCACCCTCGACCTGGAGATGCCCCAGGAATGGGGTTCCCGTTTCTATCGCAAGCTGCGCAAGGACAAGCAGTTGCGTGACATCCCGATTATCGTCATCAGTGGTATAGACGGCGATCATGCCGTGAAGGACGCGATTGCATTCATTAAAAAGCCGTTCGATCCCGAGCGGCTGATCGGCATTGTCCGCAATACGATCGGCGCGTAGCGCCAGGGTGCGGAGCGTGCTGATCCCCGGGTGATCCCCCCCGCCATGGGCGGCCGGCTGAACGGTCCGTGAAAAAACAGGACCGGTAGCCGCCCGATATGCAAATGCCGGTGGTTCCAAGCGGAACCACCGGCATTTTATATTGGTGCGTTTCTATAAATTGATCGGTTTACTCTTTTCTGGCACTGGCGTAGCCGATACCTTCCAGGGCCTCTTCCATTTCACCCAGAATGGTCGGGTCGTCAATGGTGGCCGGGACCTTGTATTCCTTGTTGTCGGCAATTTTCTGGATGGTGCCGCGCAGAATCTTGCCGGACCGGGTCTTGGGCAGGCGTTTGACGACAGTCGCGGTTTTGAATGCGGCGACCGGCCCAATGCGTTCGCGGACCATCTGAATAACTTCTTTGATGATGTCGTCGTTGTTGCGCTCAACACCGGCATTGAGAACCATAAAGCCCACCGGGATCTGGCCTTTGAGCTTGTCATCCACGCCCAGGACCGCGCATTCAGCGACATCGGGGTGATCGGCCAGCACTTCTTCCATGGCACCGGTGGAGAGCCGGTGTCCGGCCACGTTGATGATGTCGTCGGTCCGGGCCATGACGAATACATAGCCGTCTGCATCGATAAAGCCGGCGTCAGCCGTCTTGTAATAGCCCGGGAACTCATCCAGGTAGGATTCCAGGTAGCGTTCGTCGTTTTGCCAGAGGGTCGGCAGGGTGCCGGGCGGCAGCGGCAGCTTGACGACCAGGGCTCCGATATCGCCGGCCGCAACCTGCTTGCAGTCGGCGTCGACGACCTGCACGTTCCAGCCGGGGGCTGCTTTGGTTGGGGAGCCTTCCTTGATCTCGAACTGGTGGATCCCAATGCAGTTCGCACAGATGGCCCAGCCGGTTTCCGTTTGCCACCAGTGGTCTATGACCGGAATCCCCAGGTTGTCTTCTGCCCAGTGCAGGGTGTCCGGATCCGTCCGCTCGCCGGCTAAAAACAGGGCCTTGAAATTGGACAGGTCGTACTGCTTGATCATTTCGGCCTGGGGATCTTCCCGCTTGATGGCTCTGAAAGCGGTCGGGGCGGTAAACATGGTCTTGACCTTGTGATCGGCTATAACCCGCCAGAAGACACCGGCGTCCGGTGTACCGACCGGCTTGCCCTCGAAAACAATCGTGGTGCAGCCGTTGAACAGCGGCCCGTAGACGATATAAGAGTGGCCGACGACCCAGCCTACATCGGACGCCGCCCAGTAAACGTCGCCGGCCTGGACGTTGGAGATATTCTTCATGGTCCATTTCAGGGCGACCACGTGGCCGCCGTTGTCACGGACCACGCCCTTAGGCTGTCCGGTGGTGCCGGAGGTGTATAGAATGTAGAGCGGATCGGTTGCGGCCACCGGCACACAGTCAGCCGGTGTGACCTTGGCGACCGCTTCCACCCAGTCCAGATCACGGCCGTCGATCATGTCGGCCTGGGCCATGGGGCGCTGGAAAACCAAGCATTTCTCCGGTTTGGAATCGGATATATCGATCGCTTCATCCAGCAGGGGTTTGTACTTGATCACTTTGGCGACTTCGATGCCGCAGGAGGCGGACATGATCACTTTGGGTTTGGCGTCGTTGATGCGGGTAGCCAATTCGGCCGCGGCAAAACCGCCGAATACAACGGAGTGCACGGCCCCGATGCGGGCGCAGGCCAGCATGGCCATGACAGATTCAGCAATCATGGGCATGTAGATCAGGACGCGATCGCCTTTCTGCACGCCCAAGCTGACCAGTACCCCGGCAATTTTGGCCACTTCATCGCGCAGTTCGCTGAAGGTATATTTGGTGACGGTATCCGTAACCGGACTGTCGTAGATCAGGGCGTCCTGGTCCCCGCGGCCGTTGTCGATATGAAAATCCAGGGCATTGTAGCAGGTGTTGATCTCGCCTCCGGTAAACCAGCGGTAAAAGGGTTTGTTGGAATCATCAAGAACCTTGTCCCATTTCTTATACCAGTGGCAGTCCTCTGCGGCCGCCGCCCAGAATTCATCCGGATTGTTAATACTCTGTGCATGGGCCTCATCATACGGATTGGTCATAATGTGTCCTCCCTGTGGTTGAATTACGTCCACTTAATAAAAGTAGGTAAAAGTGGAAATCGGTGGTTAATTATGAAACCTATCAGCTTTGCTGGTTGGCAAAGCCACCTATTGTCGGGTGGTTAAAGAGAATACCTGGTGGAATCAATCAAGGGCCCGCCTTGTCGACGTTGCCTGCTCTTGTAAAAAAGGTAAAGCTTACCCTATGAATAGCGCGCCGGGGTGTCAAGAAAAAATCGAATCCCGTACAGTCTTTGAATGGTGGGTAGAAAATGAGCGTTCATGATATGTCCGCCGGGATCAAATACACGGCCAGCAGCGCCCGGACAAACAGTTCCACCAGGCCTTTCCAACCAGGCTAGCGAATTACGCATTCTCCAAACAAAGGTTCGATTTTTTTTCGGAAAGATTCTATCTGGACCCTGTCGGGTTGGTGCTTGAAGGCGTTGCAGAAGGCCGGATCCAATACAACCCGCGGGTTGAAGGGCTGCAGAACATACCGGCGGGCCCCCCGGATGGTTGCGGCGATTTCGACGATGGTTTCCGGGCCGGCAAAAGGCCGGGCACAGGTGGTCCTGAACTCGTATTCCCGGCCGGAGGACATGATCAACTGGATGCTGGCCCGAAGCTGCTCTTCAATATGTGTTGATGTGATCTGAGGATAATATCGTGAAAGGGGGGCCTTGATGTCCATGGCCACATAATCGATGCAGTTATCCCCGAAAAGTCTGGCGAGCACGTCGGGCCGACTTCCGTTTGTGTCGAGTTTGACCGGATATCCTATCTCTTTGATCTCTTTACAAATTTCCGGTAAGTGTTGTTCAAGGGCAGGCTCACCGCCGGACAGGACCACCCCATCCAACAATCCCCGGCGGTCTTTTAGAAATTCCAAGGCGGCATCCAGGGAGATGCGGTTGTCCGGCGGAACATCCCCCTGGGCGAGGTCGGGATTGTGGCAAAAGGGGCAATGGAAATTGCAGCCCACCAGAAACAGGACGCAACTCATTTTTCCAGGGTAGTCGATCAGGGAATTTTTCTGAAGTCCGCCGAAATACATGCTTGGATGCCGCTTTGAAACTGTTTTTTCTATGACGTTATTCGTTGGCGGTAATCTTCATCGGCACGGCCTGTTCGTCGGGCTCTGTGTCCGGTGCATAGGGCTTGCGCTGGCTGTATTCGGCCTGCTTTCCGTTGTTCCACTGCTTGACCGGTCGCAGGTAGCCGACCACCCGGGAATAGATTTCGGTCTCCTGACTGCAGTCCTGACATTTGTGCTGTTCACCGGACAGATAGCCGTGGGATGGGCACACGCTGAACGTCGGTGTGATGGTAAAGTAGGGCAGGCGGTAATTGGTGGCGACTTTCTTGATAAGCGATTTTAAAACAGCCGTATCGGCAACTTTTTCCCCGAGAAAAATATGCAGAACCGTACCACCGGTATATTTGGCCTGTAGGTTGTCCTGAAGCGCCAGGGTTTTGAAGATATCGTCCGTATAATTGACCGGTAGTTGGGTCGAGTTGGTGTAGTAGGGCGCCGCGCCTTTTTGATAGTCACGCTCGTTGGCGCATTGGATGCCCAGATAGCGTTTTTTGTCCAGCATGCAGAGCCGGTAGGAGGTACCTTCGGCCGGGGTAGCTTCCAGGTTGAAGATATCGCCGGTGCGATCCTGAATGTCGGCAATGATATCGCGCATGAAATCCATGGTTTCGGAAGCAAAGGCCTGGCCGGCTGGGCTGGCAATGTCTTGTCTAAGGAAATTCAGGCAGGCTTCGTTCATGCCGATGATGCCGATGGTCGAAAAGTGGTTTTTCCAGTATAAGTCCCCGTTTTTCTTGATTTCCCGCAGGTAGAATTTTGAGTAGGGATACAGGTTTTTATCCGTGAAATTTTCGAGAATCTTGCGTTTGATGGTCAGGCTTTCCACCGCCAGGTTGATCTGTTTTTCGAGCATGACCAGAAATTCCGTCCGATCATTGGCCAGATACCCGATGCGGGGCAGGTTGATGGTGACGACCCCGATGGAACCGGTCAGCGGATTGGCCCCAAAGAGTCCGCCGCCCCGTTTGAGGAGTTCACGGTTGTCCAGCCGAAGCCGGCAGCACATGGAGCGGGCATCATCCGGCTGCATATCGGAATTGACAAAATTGGAGAAGTACGGGATGCCGTATTTTCCAGTCATCTCCCACAGCGGTTCCAAATCGGGATTGTCCCAATCGAAATCAGGGGTGATATTGTAGGTGGGGATGGGAAAGGTGAACACCCGGCCTTTGGCATCGCCGTCCATCATGACCTCGGCAAAGGCCAGGTTGATCATGTTCATCTCTTTTTGGAAATCAGCATAGGTCGCCAGACGGTCTTCACCGCCTACAATGACCGGTACATCTTTTAATATTTCGGGAACATACAGGTCCATCGTAATATTGGTAAAGGGCGTCTGAAATCCAACCCGGGTGGGAATGTTGATATTGAAAACGAATTCCTGCAGTGCCTGTTTCACCTCATGCTGGGTTAAGCTGTCGTGGCGCACAAAAGGGGCCAGCAGCGTATCGAAATTCGATACCGCCTGGGCACCGGCGGCCTCTCCCTGGAGGGTATAAAAGAAATTGACGATCTGTCCCAGGGCGGACCGTAGATGTTTGGGCGGCGCACTCTCAACCTTGCCTTCAACCCCTTTAAATCCATTCCGCAGCAGGTCTTGGAGATCCCAGCCCACGCAGTAGACCGACAAGAGGCTCAAGTCGTGGATATGCAGGTCGCCCTCCTTGTGGGCCTGCCGAATCTCCGGCGGGTAGATGCTGTTGAGCCAATATTCGGAGGTCACATCCGAGGAAATATAGTTGTTCAGCCCTTGAAGCGAGTAACACATGTTACTGTTTTCTTTTATCTTCCAGTCCAGTTTCTGGATGTAATGATCCACCAGGTCCACATTGGCCCGGGTGGCCATCTGCCGGATACGGGCATGCTGGTCCCGGTACAGGATGTAGGCTTTGGCTGCTTTGTAAAAGGGGGAATCGAGCAAGACCCGTTCGACAATATCCTGGATTTCTTCCACTTCCGGGGTGGGCCCCAGGCGCAGTTCATGGGCGAGCGTCAAAACGCGCAGGGTGAGCTTGCGGGCTTCGCGCTCTTCAAAAGTACCCGTCGCCTTCCCGGCTTCGGCTATGGCGACGGTAATTTTGGATGAATCAAATTCTACGATACTACCATTGCGTTTCTTAATCTGCTCGAACAAAGGTCACCTCGACAAAAAGCATTGCAGTTTCAAAGGTCTGTTTACTTATGAATGAATAGCTGGTAATTCAGCCTGGAAGCTGTCGTATAAGATGTTCGGGGCCTCATTACATACCCGTAAGGGGCAGATTGTTCCGGAACGGCGGTATCTAGGCCGACAGACGCGATATCCTGAAACACCGGTATGTCCTTCCGGAATGTAATTCACGGACGTCTTAATTTGACGCAGATCCCATGCATTCTACTCAGGATCAATCCATTTTTTAGAGAGCTTCCAGTGGAGTTTGCCACACGTAGGTAAGTACGTTGTTATTACAATATATTGATGTGTGTCAATAAAAAATTCAACATATTGTGTTATTTGGCGGCTTCCCAACGATAGCGGAGGGCCTGTGCGACTGGACTCAAAACCGGTTTACCGCAAAGTCATTTCACCCTGGTATGATTCCGAGCTTTTGTGTGTTGCGATCATTGTCCTGATGGCAGGGGTGTTTCTGTTCGCCTGTGCGGGGATATCGGTGGCGGGTGATCATCCGGTTTGGAGCACATACCTATGGGTACCGATCATATTGGCGATTCTCAGCGCCTGGGTCCTGTTTACCACAGCACTGCGTTTGTTTAAAAGAATGATGGCTAAACGCTCCGATGCGTCCCGGCTTTAAGACGCTCTTTTTTAATCAGCCTTCGACCTTATCCCCTGAATCCGACCACACTGCGAACGCGTTTTCTGGGTGCTCGTCCCTTCCAGGGGCAATCCAAAGCCCGGCCCTCTTAGACTGTGTCGAAATTCAGAAAACCGCTCAGTCTTCTCCGTCATGCCGGACTCGATCCGGCATCCAGAGCTCTATATGACGGTAATGAGACTGGATCCCGGATCAAGTCCGGGATGACGATATTGCCAACTGCGCTATTTTGGCAATTACGAAACAGCCTATCCGGGCCAGTATTCTTTACGCCAATAACCTTTAATCCGTAATACCAGGTGGTGGCTCGGACAGTCATCTATTGTCGTAGGTGCTTGAAAATCTTCAACAACAAATCGGCGGGGATGTATCCGGGACGGTTCCCGAAGGGTTGACCGTCCGGTTTGATAAACCAGGTCGTCGGCAGGTAATACACCTTGTAAAGGCTGGCTATCTGCCGCTGTTTATTCACATCGACCTTTACCGGGGTATAGTGGGTGTTCAAGGCATTGATGATCCGGGCATCCTGCCAGGTGGTTTTCTCCATTTCGCTGCAGCTGGGGCAATTGTCCGAATAGAAATAGATGACCATGGCCCTGCCGGTCTGCCGGCTTTGGGCCTGGGCCTGTCTGAACTCCATCCAGCGGATTTTCCCTTGGGGGGCAGCGCCCCAAACCACGTTCGTCATGAGCACGAAGATGAGGAGCGTATGTAGAAGCGCTTTGTTGATCAATTGGCTATACCGTCACGACCAATAAGGTCAGTTTGTCGGTCAGAAGAAGAATGCCCATGGCAATCAGCAGGATACCGGCCGTAATGTTTACAAACCGGACCGCCTTTTTCGCCCGTTGCAGGAATTGTACTAGATAATTGATGCAGAAGGAAAGGATTAAAAAGGGAATGGCCAGGCCGGCCGAGTAGATTCCCAACAACGCGGTACCCTGCCAAATCGTTTCCCGACTGCCGGCCATGATCAAGATCGATCCCAGTTGTGGCCCCATGCAGGGACTCCAGCCGGCGGCAAACGCCATCCCGATCAGAAAGGCTCCCAGTATGTGCAGGGGCTTTTTTTGCATGTGCAGACGGCCCTCCATATTGAGCAGGCGGAAACTGTATAGACCGCTCATGTGGATCCCAAATAAAATAATGAGGATGCCGCCGGCAATTCGGATGATATGACGATAGTCGTGGGCCAGGTTGCCGATCAGGGAGGCGGTCATGCCCAGCGCGATGAAAATGGTTGAGAATCCCAGGACAAACGTGGCTGTGGAAAGGACCACTTTTTTCCGGATGCCGGCTTTGCTGCCGTCCATGAGTTCTTCCATGGAGTAGCCGGAAATAAAACTGAAGTAGGCCGGCAGGAGCGGCAGAATGCACGGCGAGAAAAATGAGAGCAGGCCAAAAAGGAAAGCCGCGGGATACGGAACTGTTTCAACCAGCATCGTCGATCACCTTGCTCCTGAAGAGGGTAGCCCGGTCGGCCGGTCTGCCTGCCTGTGACCCGCGCCATAAAAAAACAGCCAAACGCCGCCGGTCAACAACAACCCATTGCGCAGCAGGTTTAAAAGGGTCTTGCCGCCGGCATCCGGCGCCACCGAAAAGCAGCCACAGTTTACATCCAGGCCCCGATAGAGGTTGAAGCCCGCGGCGAGGATAAAAACAAACAGCAGGGTGTTTACAACAAAGACTGCTCCGGGAACCAGGCGCCCGATCAGCAATAACACGCCGCAGACAAGTTCGATCCAGGGCAGCACCAGGGCGGCCAGGTTGATGGTGGCTGCCGGTAGAAGGTCATAGTTGGCGATGATTGTCGCAAACGTATCCGGATAGAGGATTTTATCCCAACTGGCCCACACGAACACGAGGCCCAGGCTGGTGCGAACCAGCAGGTAGAGAAGTGACCAGATATTGGATGATCGTGTTCTCACCGGAACTAATTACCGTTTTCACCGAAGTGTTTAATCATAATTTCACCAAGTTCCACGGATCGCTGGGTAGCCGCTTCCACGGCATTGATCAACGTGGTGCGCAGGCCGCCTTTCTCCAGGGTATGCAGGCCGGCGATGGCGGTCCCTCCCGGAGACGTAACCGAGTCTTTCAACGACCCGGGGTGCTCATTGGTTTCAATCAACATCTTGGCGGCACCCAGGATGGTCTGGGAGGCCAGCAGCAAGGCGTCCGGTCGCGACAAACCCACTTTGACACCCGCATCGGCCAGGGCGTCCACCACCATGAAAATGTAGGCCGGGCCGCTGCCGCTTAAGCCGGTAACAGCATCCATCAAATTGTTTTCTTTTAGAAAAATGCTCTTGCCCACCGAGTTGAAGATCTCCATGGCCAGGTCGATGTCCTCTTGCAGGGTATGGGCCCCGGCCGCGACGGCCGCCGCACCCTCGCGGACCGCGACTGCCACGTTCGGCATCACGCGGATGAGTCGCAGATCCTTGTTGAGGCAGGCTTCGATTGCGGCCATGGGAACCCCGGCGGCAATGGAAATGATGATCTTGGACATATCCAGGAAGTCCTTGATTTCCTGCAGGACCGGGACCATGATCTGGGGTTTGATGGCCAGGATGATGATATCCGCCCCGGCCGCTACCTCGACATTGCTGGTGGAAGTGGAGATTTTGAATTTGGCTTCCAATTCCTGAAGAGCCTCCGGGCGCACATCTGAACAGGCGATGTTTTCCGCCTCGGAAGCGCCCGAATTGATCAGTCCGCTGATCATCGCGGCCCCCATGTTGCCCGACCCGATGAAACCGATTTTCTTGTTGTTTAGCATTATTACGGTCTCCTTCTGCCTGCCTGCTTATGGTCAGTCTGCATAATATCATGCCAATAATTACAAATAGTTAAATTAAGGAGACATTGTCTTTAAGTCAAGTAAATTATGCACGGGAAGGCTTTAAAAAGCTTCTTGACAGGCCAATGAAAATGCGTTTTATAATGGTTAAACCATTATAAAGGTATGGGAGACTTCTCTCCGAACCGGCGGGGTGCCCCTGATAGTTGCGCTGCAACGTTATTGAACGGATACGATTTTTATGGAAACCAAACGGATTGAACGGCATCCAGTGCTGGCGGTGCCGGACAGGCAAGCGATACAGTTTTCGTGGAACGGGCAGGCGTTATCCGGGTTTGCGGGAGAAATGATCTCGGCCGCCTTGTTCGCCAATGGCCACCAGATCTTCGGCCACCATCACAAGGACGACAGCCCCCAGGGGATGTTCTGTGCAAATGGACAGTGCTCCCAATGCCTGGTGCTGGCCGACGGCATGCCCGTGAAGGCCTGCATGACCCCCCTGGTGGCGGGAATGCAGGTCGAGAGCGTCGCCGGCCTGCCGCAGATACCCACCGACGATCAGCCGGTGACGACCGCCGCTGTTGCCATCCAGCAGACGGATGTCCTGGTTATCGGCGGTGGGCCGGCCGGGTTATCCGCTGCAGTCGAGCTGGGCAAATTGGGAATCGATACGCTGCTGGTGGACGACAAAGACAGCCTGGGCGGAAAACTGGTCCTGCAAACGCATAAATTTTTCGGCTCGGTTGCCGATTCCTATGCCGGCACCCGTGGTTACGAGATTGCCCGGTTGCTCGAAGACGAACTCCAGACCTATCCCAGTGTAAAGGTGTGGCTTGAAGCCACCGCTGTGGGCGTTTTTTCCGACCGGATCATCGGGGTTGTCCAAGGCAACCGCTACCAGCTGATCAAGGCCGCAAAACTACTGGTGGCCACCGGGGCCCGGGAAAAGATGCTGTCGTTTCCCGGCAACACTCTGCCGGGGGTCTATGGTGCCGGGGCCTTCCAGACCCTGGTAAATCGCGATCTGGTGAAATGTTCCGACCGGGTGCTCATCGTGGGCGGCGGCAATGTCGGCCTGATCGCCGGCTATCACGCCATCCAGGCCGGGATCGAGGTGGCGGCCCTGATCGAAGCCCTACCGGAAGTAGGCGGGTACAAGGTTCACGCCGATAAGCTGCAGCGCCTGGGAGTACCGATTTATACCGGGCACACCGTGGTGTCGGCCAACGGTGAAGACCGGGTCCGCTCCGTGACCATCGCCCAGCTGGACCCTAACTGGAAGGTCATTTCCGGGACCGAGCGCACGTTTGCGGTGGATACGGTTCTGATTGCCGTGGGCTTGTCCAAGGTCGACGAATTTTACCTGAAAGCCAAACAGTGGGGCCTGGATGTATACGCCGCCGGCGATGCCCAGGAGATTGCCGAAGCCTCCGCTGCCATGTTTACCGGTAAAATCGAGGGGCTCAAGATTGCCCGGGCCCTGGGCCGGTACGACGGTGATATCCCGGCGGCCTAGGATCAAAAAGCCCGGATCCTGAAGTCGAAGCCGGGACCGGTTGTCTGTCGTGAACCCGCCGCCCGTGCCGAAGGGGTCCTGCCGGTATTCCACTGTTTTCAAGAGGTGCCCTGTAATCCCTGCACATCCGTGTGCCCGGAAAAGATCATTCGGACCGAACGAGACGACATTACCGGCTTGCCCTATTGCACCGATGAAGGGGATTGCCAGGGATGCCTCGGCTGTGTGGCCATATGCCCGGGGTTGGCGGTCACCGTGGTTGATTACCGTAAAGAGCCCGAATATCCGGTGGTCACGCTGCCGTATGAGATCTGGCGGGAGCGCGTAGCCAAGGGACAGACCATCGCGGTCACCGACGACGAGGGTCAGATTCTGGGCGAGTTTCCCGTAAAACGGGTGGTGGCCAACCGCAAAAAATATCCGGGGACCCTGATGGTCCAGGTCCAACTGCCGCGGGCCATTGCCAAGCAGGCGATCGGCATCCGGATTCAGCCTGACCTGGCCCTGAATCCGGATGAACTCTACACCAAGGCACCACTGCCGGATGAGGCGGTGATCTGCCGGTGTGAACGCATTACGGCCGGGGAGATCCGGGGGGCCATCCAAAGCGGCGTGCGGGACATGAACCAGCTCAAGGCCCTCAATCGGGCCGGCATGGGGGCCTGCGGCTCGAAGACGTGCCGGACCATGATCTGGCGAATCTTCCAGGAGGAGGGGGTGGATCTGGGTGAGGTGACGGACCGGGTCGACCGGCCGCTTTTCGTGGAAGTTCCCATGGGGGTGCTGGCCGGAGTAGCGGGAGGTAAAGTGGATGCGTAGTTATGATGTGATCATCATCGGGGCGGGATCCGTCGGGGTTCCCACGGCCTTGGCCCTGGGAGACGCCGGGGCCAGGGTGCTGGTTATCGATGCAAGGCCTTCGCCCGGTCAAGGTGAGAACAAACATGCCATCGGGGGTATTCGGGCGACCCATTCTACGCCGGGCAAGATCCTGTGCGGCCTGCGGTCGCTGGAAATCTTTTCCACCTGGCAGGCTTTATATGGGGACGATATCGAGTGGCTGCAAGGGGGCTACCTGTTCCCGGTCTATAGGGAGGTCGAAGAAACCGCTCTGAAAGGCATCCTGCCAATCCAAAAAAAACACGGTCTCGAAATCGATTTCGTCGGACCGGATGCCGTGGCGGCATTGATGCCGGGTATTGTGACCCACGGATTGCAAGGTGGGACCTTCTCTCCCAAGGACGGTTCGGCCTCACCTTTGCTGGCCATTAACGCGTTCTACCGACAAGCCCTGGCCAGAGGCGCTGCTTTCCGGTTCAAGGAAAAGATTCATCAGATTTCAACCGACAACGATCGGGTAACCGGGGTGGTGACCGCGCGTGGGACCTATACGGCCCCGGTGGTGGTGGATGCCGCCGGGGCCTATTCCCGGCCCCTGGGTAAAACCGTCGGCATCGACATCCCGGTCATACCGGATTCCCACGAAGGCGCCATCACGGAACCGGTGCAGCCCTTTTTCAAATGTATGGTTGTGGATCTGCGGCCCGGGGCAGGCTCCCAAAACTATTATTTCTATCAGAACCTTCACGGGCAGGTTGTTTTCTGCATCACGCCGGATCCCCCCATCGTAGGGACAGATCACCGGGAGACATCCGTCTTCCTGCCCCAGGTGTGCAAGCGCATGGTCAGCCTCGTACCGCGGCTGCAGAACATCCGGGTGCGCCGCGTCTGGCGCGGGCTGTACCCCATGTCGCCGGACGGAGCCCCTTTGGTAGGATGGAACGGCAGCGTTCAAGGGCTTTTCCATGTGACCGGCATGTGCGGGCAAGGCTATATGCTCGGCCCGGGTATCGGCGAAGTGGCCTCCCGGGCCATCACTGGAACCGGCCGGGATGACGACGACGTAATCTTGAAAGAGTTCTCCCCGGACAGGAAGTTCGGCGGTGGTGAAGAAGCCCTCAAGTAACCGGGGGACACCCATTGCATACGGCCGAAAGTTTAGACTAGTCCCGCCAAACAGTTTTCTGTATCGACCGGCGGGTGTTCATGCTATACGGATCTAGAAGCTATCTCAAAAAAGTCTTTTGGCTCAATCTCGGCGTTGGACGCTAAATTCAAAGCCTCAAAATACAATAGTATCCCTCCGGTTCGAATGTAGCGTCCGCCGCACCTTGAACCAAAGTCCGTTTTTTGAGATAACTTCTAATAAGCACTATTTCCAATGATACATATTCAAGGAGCTGCCCGAAATGACGCAATTAACTGCAAACCCAATCAAGACATTGACCTATGAACGACCGGTCATAGACAAAGGCTATGCGAACCAGACTCTCGGGATCGATCTATCGGCCAGTACGATCAGCATCAACCCGGTGTCTCCACAGATGAAAGACATTTTCGTCGGGGGCAAGGGATTCGATCTCTGGCTGCTGTGGAATGCGGTCAGCGGTGACACCCGCTGGAACGACCCCGAAAATGCCATCTGTATCGCCAGCGGCCCAATGGGGGGGACGCCGGCTTACCCCGGTTCGGGTAAAAGCATTGTCACGTCCCTGTCGCCGCTGACCGGCTCGGTCGTCGACTCCAATGTCGGCGGCTATTTCGGGCCCTACCTGAAGTTTTCCGGGTTTGATGCCCTCGAAGTCCGCGGCAAGGCCGGCGGTGATGCCGTCATCCTGATTGACGGGATCGATCAGAAAGTGGAGATCCTGGACATGCCCGGTCTCGCCGATGATTCCTATGCCCTGTCAGCCGCCCTGACCGAATATTTCGGGCAGGGTAAAAAGAGCCATATCTCGGTTGTCTCCTCGGGGGCGGGTGCCAAAAACACCTTTTTCGGTTGCCTGAATTTTACCTGGTACGACGGCCAGCGCAAGATGACCCGTTACAAACAGGCCGGCCGCGGCGGCATCGGCACCGTGTTTGCCGACAAGGGGATCAAAGCCATCGTGGCCCGCTGGAACACAGTTTCGCTGAAATCCAACAACCCGGATGACCTGGATGCCCTGAAAACGGTTGCCAAGCTGCACTCCAAGGAGATTGTCAGCCTGGATCCCAAGCAGAACAAGATGGCTTCGCATGGGACCACCCACCTGGTACCTATCATGAATGACTTTGATCTGTTGCCGACCCATAATTTCAAGTTTGGCTCGCACAAGGGCGGCAACCTTATCGGCAGTGAAGTCTTCGAGCATATTTTCGACAAGGGCTTCGATGGCTGCTGGCGCGGCTGCACCGTTGCCTGTTCCCATGGCGTTCGTGATTTCGTGCCGTTCACCGGCCCTTACAGGGGCCAGAAGGTGTTCGTTGACGGGCCGGAGTACGAGACCATTGCCGGATGCGGCTCGAATCTGGGCATTTTTGATCCTTCCACGATTTTGGAAATGAACTTCTACTGTGATACATACGGCCTCGATACCATTTCGATCGGCACCTCCATCGGCTTCGTCATGGAGTGCTTCGAGATGAACCAGATCACCAGCGAGCATACCGGCGGGATGCAGTTGTACTTCGGCAACCGCTTGGACGCGCTCGAACTGGTCCACCAGATGGCCCGCGGGGAGGGTTTTGGAACCGTGGTCGGGCAGGGGATCCGGCGCATGAAGGCGATTTTCGTCCGGGATTATGGCGCGGACGCCGCCATTTTGCAGGACATCGGCATGGAGTCCAAGGGGCTCGAGTTCTCGGAGTATATGACCAAGGAATCCCTGGCCCAGCAGGGCGGCTACGGCATGGCCCTCAAGGGCGCCCAGCATGACGAGGCCTGGCTGATTTTCCTGGACATGGTTCACAATTTCATGCCGACGTTCGAACAGAAGGCCGAAGCCCTGCACTGGTTCCCGATGTTCCGGACCTGGTTCGGCCTCTGTGGTCTCTGCAAGCTGCCCTGGAATGACATCGTTCCCGAGGACAACCAGGATACCCCCGAACCGGCCAAGGTGATGAAGCACGTGAACTGGTACGCCGACTATTTTACCTCGGTGACCGGGCGCCAGGCATCCCCGGATGACCTGATTGTCATGAGCGAGGCGGTTTACAATTTTCAACGGGTGTTCAACCTGAAAATGGGCTACGGCCGTCGCGACCAGGATACACTTCCCTACCGGGCGGTGGGGCCGGTGACGGTAGAAGAATACGAATCCCGCCAGGAGCGCTATGACCAGCAACTGGTTGAAAAGCATGCCGTGACCATCGAGGGCCTGTCCTCGGAAGAAAAGGTAGCCGCCTTGCGCAAGCACCGCGAGGACCAATACGAGCAACTTCAGGACGCGGTTTACAAGCGCCGCGGCTGGACAGCGGACGGCATTCCCACGGTGGCGACGGTCAAACGGCTGGGCATCGATTTTCCTGAGGTGCTCGACGTATTGAAGGCCAACGGAGTGACTGCATGATTACCATGGATGGCAAGCAGTATCCCTGGCAGCCGGGAATGGACGTTGAACAATTGTTGAATTACGTTGAGAAGCCCGAGCAGTACGCGGTGATTCGCCTGAACGGCAAACCGGTCTCGCGGCCAAATTTCAAACAGACCCTGGTTCCGGATAACGCCGAAATAGTGTTGATTCCCATGATTGCCGGCGGGTAACGCCCACATCCTTTTATTCCATTGAAATCTTTCAAGGCCTCTTTGGTGACTTGATTGTTACCGAAGAGGCTTTATGGTTAGGGCTGATAGTGTTTACGAAACCCAAATTCGGGCAGTCGCGCGCGGGTTGCCCGGCCGTCTGCTGCGGTTGCAGCTGCCGCCTAACTGGCGAAAATTCTTGACTTACCTGCCAGAATATATTTAATTTTTTTA
>Ga0126328_10000003_pt1 | contig 139685 bp, 123 predicted proteins | sample InaspJWI13metaG_FD_97003 | JGI IMG/M metagenome (GOLD analysis project Ga0126328, IMG submission 97003) | Marine gutless worms symbiont microbial communities from Oahu, Hawaii - Inanidrilus sp. 1 OAHU.JWI-13 metaG | ecosystem: Host-associated > Annelida > Digestive system > Unclassified... | reverse complement strand
GGCAAGTCCAATGCCTAACATTTTGGATATAACTTTCCCGGTCGGCTACATCTACGCTCAGTATCCTGGAGCTTTGACTCCGGCAGCCATGGGATGGCCAGGCACATGGGAAGCTCAGTTTGAAACCGAAGGTACATTCTTTAGGACACCCGGCTGGGAGGCCTCTCCATTCAATTCGGCGAGATATCAAGACGATGCGATGCAGAAGATAACGGGCCGGACGGGGCGAGACGTTCAACATCAACTCTACGGGCAGACAGGTTGGAGTGGCGTTTTTTCTTATACACACGTTAGAGGCGGGAATAGCGGGGGTAGTAGTTCAGCCGGAACTTACTATTTCGATTCCTCACGGTCAACATCCCCAAACCCCGCCAAAACCGACGACAAGGAAACCCGTCCCCGCAATAGAACCTTCAGAATTTGGAAAAGAACGAGATAAAGGAGTTAAATATGTATGCAGTGGTAAACAATAATATCGTTACTAAAATCATCTCATGCCCGGAAGATAACAAGCCGGCTGGCGCAACAGCATATCCCGATGATGCCCAGATATATCAGGGCTGTGATGTGCGTTTTTTTTCTTCCGCGGGTCTCAGGCTAACAGCTGCCGAAGCGGAAGCAGTTAATCTGATAAGCGTAGGCATTAACCAGATAGCCGTATGGGAAAATGGAAAATACGTGGTTAAGCACGATTACACCAGCGTCCCCTACTGGGAAAAGGCAACTGGAAACCCAAGAAAGCTAGAAGTCGGTGAAAGCCCAGATTCAACACTCACAACCGTAAAACCACCGGATAGCGAAGCCGTGTGGCAGTCTAATAGCTGGGTTATACCAGATGCAGTGAAGAAAAAAAAAGCACGGGAAAAACGAAACGAGCTTCTACTGGATAGCGATTGCGTGGTGCTTGAGGACTACCCGCTAGCCGACAAAACTGCATGGAAAGCCTACCGTCAAGCACTGCGGGATGTGCCAGGACAAAAATCCTTTCCCGCCAGTATCACTTGGCCAGTAGCGCCATCATAAAACTGAAATTCCGAAAATTCTCAAAATGAATGCACATTTTTCTCATTTCGAGTGCAAAGTTACAACGGCGCTGCGTCGAAGCTGGGGCAGACGCCGCTCGTCGGCGCCGGTCATCAGCCGGAACCAAACCCGCTTGCCCGAGTCGGGCAGCACGGTCTCGAAACGGTTCCCGTCGGTGAAGGCGGCGCGGCTCTCCTCGGAGAGAGGGCGGCACGGCAGCTCGCGCAGGTCGAGCTCCCACTCGATGCGCGCCCGGCAGCCGTCGCTCTGGCAGTTGACGGCGAAAGCGTACTCGGGTCCATAGGTCAGGGCTCGGATCTGCAGCAGCGCATAGAACCGGTCGCCCTGGAGCACCTGGCCCCAGTCGATGACCTTGTCCCCGAAGTCGTAAGGTCCGGGGTCGAGCGTCTCTTCCCAGCAGGCGCCGAGCAGCTCGTCCACCTGCCCGCCGTTCTTGGCCAGCCTGCGGTCGGCGAGGATGCGCTCCTCACGAACCTTCATTCCACGAATACACCCGCTCAATCCCGACGGGCAAGTGATGATCTCGGACATTGGTATGCACCTCCTCGGGAGATGGGTCTCCCAGAAGGGCAAAGCGTCAGGGGGTGGGGATGGGGACAGGAGCTTTGCCCAAGCACTTGGTGTTGTCGCAAGGTTTTGATTGACAGTGGGCATCTGCCAAAGGTATAGTAGCTGGTGAAAATCCTTGTTGATTTGGCAGGATTAACGACCGTGGAAGGAGACCCATCTGATGAGAACAGCCTCGCTGGCAACGGCCCTGGCTCTCGTACTCACTGCGGGGCAGGCCTCAGCCGGCGTGGAGGCTGAAGTCGAAGCATCGGTAGTAGTAGCAAGCCGCAACGACACGCGTATCCCCGGTAACACGGGCACGAAGATTTCGCTTGTGAACGATCTTTCCACCTCCGCCGCGCCGGCTTTTCGGCTACGGCTAGGATATCGCATCGCCGATCGCCACCTAATATCCGCCCTCTACGCCCCGCTACAGGTCAATGCACGGGGTAGCGTGGACCGAGACGTTGAGTTCATGGACGCGACCTATCCGGCGGGAAGCCCGTTGCTCGCGGTCTACCGATTCGACTCGTACCGCCTGACCTATCGCTACAGCATCGTCTGGAACGACGGGCTAGATGTCGCGGTCGGCTTCACCGCTAAGATCCGCTATGCAGAGACCAGCCTCTACGGAGTTGAGGATCGACGAAAGACCAATACCGGATTCGTCCCCTTGCTCAATGCCCATGTCGCGTGGCGGCCGGGGAACGGAGCCTTTGGTGTCGTTCTGGACATCGACGCGCTGGCTGCACCACAAGGACGCGCCGAGGACGTGCTACTGGCAGCGACGTGGGCCTTCCACGAGAATCTCGAGCTGCGGGCGGGCTATCGGATGGTGGAGGGTGGCGCCGAAAACGACGCGGTCTACAGCTTCGCCTGGCTGCACTACGGGGTCGTCGGGCTCAAGATGAATCTCTGACGCGCCGGGAATTTAACAGAGAACTGCGCCCTACGCCTCGCCGAAGATCTCGGTGACTGCCCGGCGTCGGTAACCGAAAATCCGCTCCAACGAACGACGCACGAACAGCGCTCGAGCCACGGTGCCCAGGGGGCCGAAGGGCAGCTCGTAATCCACGACGTCTCGCATTCGCGTCCCTTGCTCGACCTCCTCGAACTCGTGCAGATGGTACCAGTGCCGATACGGTCCCTTGAGCTGGGTGTCGACAAAACGACTCTCGGGCTCGAACGCCTCGATACGGGTCCTCCAATTCAGCGAAACGCCGTACAGGCGCAGCGAGTAGTCGATGATCGCGCCGGCCTTCATCTCGATGGGACCGGGGGTGAGGATCTGGAAGCCGAGGAAATCCGGCGTGAGACGCTCCAGATTGCGGGCGTCCGCGAAGAAGGCGAAGACCTCCGAACGAGGTTTGGGAATGATCTGGATCTGCTCGAGCTTGAAACGTCGGCCCATGGCTCATGTCCTCATCGCGTTGGGTCTTTGCCCAGACAGGCATCGAGCGCTGGACGAAGCTCTGGGTAGCGGAAATTGTATCTCGTGTTCTGGGCCACCTTGGGCAGCGCCCGTTGCGATGCCATCAATATCTGGCTCATCTCGCCGAATGCGGCCTTAAGCCCAAAACGTGGCACGGGCAGCACCGCTGGCCTGCGGAGAGCCTGCCCCAGGGTTTTGGTAAACACCTTGTTGGTCACCGGGTTGGGGGACACCACATTCATCGGGCCATCTACCGCCTCGGTTCGGGCCGCGTGCAACAAGAGGCCAACCACGTCATCGACGTGGATCCAGGGCATCCACTGACGACCATTACCGAGTTGACCGCCGAGGCAACCACCAGCACGGCTGGCCGTTTCTGCAGGGACTTCAGGGTGCTTACCAGATTCCGCGTGCCCTCGACACGGCTCTCCCGGATCGCTCGCTTCTTGGCCGCCGTCCAGCGGCCCTCGGCTACCGGTTCGCCCGCCAGATGGAAGATCACATCCTCTCCCGAGAACGCTTCGACGGGCAGCGGTCCGGTATCCGGCTGCCAGGCAAAGGCGTTCACGCCCCCGAGCTTGGCGCGTGCGCGGGTCGGATCTCGACCCAGCACCGCGGCTCCGTCGAGCTCGCGAACCAGTCTGCGACCCACCAACCCTGTCGCTCCCGTGACGAGCGCCTTCATCGAAATCTCCTGACCTGAAAAGTAGGCTCAAGTGGCCGAATATTCAATGATTGAAGCATGCTGCCCGAGGCCTTATGTTTTGGTGGGATGTTTTTTGCATCGGCCCGAGGAAAGCATGATCCAGACGCAGACCCACAACCAGGCAAGAGGACGAGCGCATGTGGCGCCGTGCGTGGCCTTGATCGCTCTGTGGGTTGCCAGCATTGCGAGCGGCTGCGCCACGACGACGACTGAGCGCCTCGGTCTGCCTCCCCTTCAAACGGTCGCCAAGGTCGATCTGTCCCGCTACACCGGCACCTGGTATGAAATCGCGAGCTATCCCCAGCGGTTCCAGAAAGGCTGCACCGGAACGACCGCGACCTACACGCTGCGCGACGACGGCGAAATAGGCGTCGTCAACCGCTGCCGTAAGGGCTCGCTCGACGGAGAAGAGGACTCTGCCCATCCCTCGAATCGTTTTTCAGGCGGGGGCGTGATGGTGGTAGTGGCAGCGTCAGGAAGAGTTACTGGAGTTCCAAAGGTACGATTTGTAAGGCTGGCCTGAGATGTTCCTGCTTCTTCATGATTCGTAGCGAAGGTTATGGTGTAGGTGGAAGGGGAGCCGCTTGTGGGCTTTTTACAGGGTCCAGAAGTGAAAACGCCAGAGCTAAGGCTGAATATCCATACTTCAACATATGAGACTCCTTGCGATTTCACATATCAGTGTATAAGATTAGTGAATTAGATTCAACCAAAACTTCTGGTTTTTTAGTGAAGAATCATACTGCTGTACCCTTTGGAACTCTCCCTCGGGTTTCTGTGTCGCCATTCTATCGGAGTTCGATTAGACTTGCAGACTGCTGTAGCCAATTTCAAAGCGGGGCGGCGCCGGTGATGCCCGCCTTAAGCTCAAAGGCCCCACTGGTTTGTCTAAGGCCTGGCCCCAAGAACAACCATCTATTAGCGTATGGACAAATACACCTATTATGGATATATTCCCTCTTCAATCGGAAACTTCGAATTCCGCCTATTGAAGAACTAGGTAAACATGATATCTTGGCCATGCGCGTTTAAGGAGGAATATTGGCTGCTAAAGACATGCGAATCAACGGAGAGATCCGCGAACGGGAAATCCGCCTAATCGACCAGAACGGTAATCAGGCCGGAATAGTTTCAACTATTGATGCAATAGATATGGCGCAGGATTTGGATTTAGACTTGGTTGAGGTATCTCCCCAGGCCCGGCCCCCGGTTTGTAAGCTGCTTAACTACGGCAAATACAAATATGAACTTGAGAAAAAATCCAGGGAGCAGAAGAAAAACGCCAGCCAGGTTCGCCTGAAGGAAGTGCGGATGCAGCCGAAAATAGAGCAGCACGATATGGACTTCAAGGCAAGGCATGTGCAGGAATTTCTGAAACAGGGAAACAAGGTTAAGGTAACCGTTAGGTTTCGCGGCAGGGAGTTTGCGCACACCGAGCTTGGAAAGGCGAAACTGGATAAGATACTGGAGCGCCTTAGCGAGGATAGCTACAAGGTGGATAGCCCGCCCAGAATGGAAGGGCGCTTCATGTCTATGCTGCTCTCGCCGAAGTCAAGATCCACAAAAAGGGAACAGCGGACAACAGCGAAATAAGGATAACAATATGCCGAAAATGAAGACAAGGAAGAGCGCGAACAAAAGATTCAAGATAACCGCAAGCGGCAAGCTCAAGTACAAGAGCCAGGGCACCAGGCACATTCTCACCAAAAAATCGCCCAAAAGAAAGAGAAGACTTCGCCACCGGGTGGTGCTTAGCACAACCGAGACGCCCCGGTTGAAACGAATGCTGCCATACGCGGGGAGCTAACACAATGCCCAAGGCTGTAGATGGTACAAGGCGAAAGAATCGCAGAAAGAAAATATTGAATCGCGCTAAGGGATACAGAGGCCAGCGCAGTAAGCTCACCCGGGTTGCCAAGGATGCCGTGCGCAGAGCCGGGCAGTATGCGTATAGGGATCGCAGGGTTAGAAAGCGGACTTTTCGCCAACTGTGGATTGCCCGTATTTCCGCCGCAACGCGAACAGAGGGACTAAACTACTCCAGTTTTATCAACGGCCTAAGCAAATCAAGGGTGGAGATTAACAGAAAGGCCCTCTCGAACATGGCCGTAGAAGATCCGGCATCCTTCAAAGCCCTGCTCGATACCGCGAAGAAGAGCCTGGGAATTCAGTGATGATAAGCTTGACTTTTTCTACCCTGCGCAGAAGGATGGAGAACTAGGAGGCCTTGAGTGATCAGTCTTGCACAGGTAAGAAAACTTGAGCTTCGGGTAGGTAAGGTTGTGGACGCCCTGAGGGTTCAAAGCGCTGAAAATGCCAGTTTGAGGCAGCGTGTTAATGAGCTTGAAGCGCGGCTAGATGAGCTTGGAAGCGAAATTTCGAGCCGGAGAGCCGATGAAGAGGAAATAGAGGCCGGGCTCCAGGGGGTTTTTGACATACTCGACCGGGTAGACGCGTCGAATGGGGCCAGTGGCGAGGCGCAATCCGGAAATGATGCGAATCCCAACGCGGATGAAACTGAATCTGAGTCTTTCTCCGAAAACCACGAAAATAACCTAGGTTCCCAAGCTGATGCCGACAATCCATCTCCTGCTATTAACGAATCAAGCACAAAGACCATGCCCGAAGAGGAGACTCACCATCCAGAGGATTCCGAATCGGAGGCTGCCAATTCCGGCGATGCCGACGACGATCGCTTCCAGAGCGAATTCGATATCTTCTAATGCCTGGAGTTAATCGACTCAACATCGATGTACTTGGCGCCTCGTTCACCGTTCGCGCCGACGAAGACGAGGCATATTTAAAGCGAATACTGTGGTATTTCAAGCACAAGGTGGAGGAAACCAAGCGCCGCGTTCGCATCGCAGACCCCATGAAAATCTCCATCCTAACAAGTTTCTATATAATAGACGAACTTCTAAGAGAAAAGAGCTGGGATGGAAGGAACACCGCGCTACCCGAAGAATCCGAAGAAATGGAACGCATTGCTCTCAAACTGATTGCTGAAATGGACGAGGTTATCGGCAAATTGGAATAGGTTGTACAAGGTTGCTATGCTTCTTTTTTACTTAGTCTACCAAGTATTCTTGAGCCCGCGCGAGGTTAATTCATGCTCGGAAGAGTGATTCAATTGACTCAGTAGACCCCCAGTTTTAAAGTCGGGGATACATGGGCTTTGTCACTAGCCAGCAGCTAGACACTTATTACGATAAGTATAAAAAGATAGATATCACTTTTACCAAGGATGTCGCCAAGTCTCTGCGCATGGTGCAAAATCAAATCCACCTCAAGTATAAGGGTGGCCAGAGGTCTTGTGTTATTTACTCCTCATCCCTGTGTGGGTCCAGAATAATAATTGTCCTATCCAATAAACTGCTGGCAAGGCTCCAAACAGCAAAATTGGTTTACCTGAGATACTGCTTCCAAAAGGAAGATAGCAGCGATACAATCAGTTTCATAGTTCACAGCCGGATAGTTGGTTTCACGCAGTATGGAGACAATGAAGAAGTTTACTTTGCGCAGTTGGAATACACTCACCGACCGCCGGATACTCTGATTGAAATTCTTGGCGCCATGCTGGATGCCAATGTCAATGCCAAGCGTCGCAAAGAGGAAAGGATTATCATCGACACGAACAATATGCGGAGACTCAACCTAGTATCCAGCACACATACAGTGCGAATCGACAATGCTCCGAAAAACGGTTTGCTCCGGGACATATCTTTTTCCGGACTTAAAATCATAGTTCTTGGCGATGCTAAATCATTAATCGGAAAGAAGGCGACAGTTCAACTCAACCAAACCCTTGGCAGAAATATTAAACTTAGCGGTGAAATAGTTCGCCATGAAACTGTAGAGAATCACAATAATCTTGTGGCGATTGCACTGCATTTTGAACCAGAGAATACACCGCTTGAATATAGAATGCTCATCAACGACTGTTTGAAGCATCCAAGCGTGACGCGTGCTGACTCTCCAGACGAGGACGAAGAGTTCGAAGCCTTCATCTCCTAGATAACCCGATCGATCGGCAGTATTTCCGCAACCCGAGCCAAATTCCAGCTAGGCCACCTGCCGGGAAGCACTCGATTTCTTAAGCTGCGCCTCAGAAAGGCAACTGGATTCTCATAAGGGGAAGGCATCTCAGCCGCAAATCTCACCTTTCAAAGAGTTACCGGCCTCTTTTTATTCGGGCAACCTGGCCCTCCGAATTGGCCGTTTATTCCTGAAATAGCCAGTATGGATAAATCTCAAAGCCAGATGCCAGTCTCTCCACCCAAGTAACTTCGAGGGCTCAGGGGAATCGATTTGGAGAGAATCGCAGTATCCCATCAGAATGTTAGAGCGAATCAAAATTCGGCAGACTCCTATTCGGCAAAACGCGGCGCTACTTTAGAAAAATCGAAGTTTTTCCTCAAGTTTTGAGAGATTGAAGACCGATTATTGGGCCATAAGGTAATTTCTAAAGTTTGGGCGAATTCTGCCGATAGGGCTCGTTTTTCGTCTGAACTCTAATGAAAGCCTGAAGCGGGCATGGATGCCCGCAAACTATCGATTCACGGAGGATCAGATGATCATTAACCACAACATGAGCGCCCTAAACGCTCAACGGAATCTGAAGGTTGCCAATGAAGCGACCATCAAGTCCATGGAGAAGCTCTCCAGCGGCCTTCGAATTTCGCGAGCCGGAGACGATGCATCGGGCTTGGCGGTTTCCGAAAAAATGCGGGCTCAGATTCGGGGTTTGCAGCAGGCAAGCCGCAACGCCGCGGATGGTGTTTCGTTTATCCAAACTACGGAAGGCTACCTGCAGGAATCCTCGGAGGTGCTAATCCGAATTAGGGAGCTGGCCATCCAAGCGGCTAACGGCATCTATTCCGCGGAAGACAGAATGCAAATTCAGGTGGAGGTGTCACAGCTTGTGGATGAAATTGACCGCATAGCATCGCATGCCCAGTTTAACGGTATGAACATGCTCACCGGCCGCTTTGCCAATTTCACAGGGCTTAACGCGCCAACAGCCTCTATGTGGCTCCATATTGGGGCGAACATGGACCAAAGGGAGCAGGTGTACATTGGAACAATGACGGCCACTGCCCTGGGTTTGCGGCAGTTCAACACCGCCGGTTTCATTTCTATTAGCACGCCCGACCAGGCTAATCGAAACATAGGGGTATTAGACGAGGCCCTGAAACTAGTGAACAAGCAGCGCGCCGATTTGGGCGCCTACCAGAATCGTCTGGAAATGGCCATAAAGGGAATCGATGTGGGCGCCGAGAACCTTCAAGCCTCTGAAAGCCGAATAAGGGATTTGAATATGGCCTCCGGCATGGTTGATTATACGCGGAACCAGATTCTAACGCAGGCCAGTACCGCCATGCTCGCTCAGGCGAACGTGAGGGGGCAGAGCGTATTACAGCTACTTCAGTAGCTTGAGGTTGGAAAAATAGCTTGCCGGGAAGTCCTATTAGGTATTATAATCGTTTATAGGACTTTTTCGGCCGCTTAGGGCCGGGATAGAAATTGATCTTTGAAAAGCATCTTCTTGAGCATGCCACGGGCGGTTGTGCCATTCTCGTCTAGGGCGGGAATGGTTCCTCGTTCCAGTGGAATTGAGCCGGTTTGGGCGGCGCGCTTGGTCCCATTTCCGGTGAAAATCCGTGGTTTTGGGGAGAATGGGAGCATGGATGCTCCTATATCCAAATTCAAGGAGAGAACATGATCATAAACCACAACATGAGCGCCATAAATGCGAATCGGCAGCTTGGTATAGTGAATCGGCAGGCCATTAAGTCAATGGAAAAATTGGCGAGTGGACTCCGGATCAATCGAGCTGGTGATGATGCATCGGGGCTTGCGGTGAGTGAGAAAATGCGCAGTCAGATCCGCGGCTTGAATCAGGCAGTGCGGAACATTGAAGACGGCATATCTTTCATACAAACCACCGAGGGCTACTTGCAAGAGTCTCACGACATACTGCATAGACTCAGGGAACTTTCAGTTCAAGCCGCGAATGGCATTTATTCCAATGAGGATAGAATGCAGATTCAGGTGGAGGTTTCCCAATTAGTTGACGAGGTGAATCGTGTAGCCTCACATGCCCAGTTTAATGGCATGAATGTTCTCACTGGTCGATTTGCGGAGGGATCCGTAAATGGCGAAATCATGCAGCTTCAGGTTGGAGCCAACATGGACCAGAACGAGAGAATCCAGATCGGAACTATGACTGCCTTGGCCCTGGGCCTTGAGAGCAATCAGAATCCCGGTAGCTTCATAACTATTTCATCCGTACAAGAGGCGAACCGAACTATCGGAATCGTGGATAATGCATTGAAAATAGTGAGCAGGCAAAGGGCCGATCTTGGCGCTTATCAGAATCGATTTGAGATGGCTGCCAAAGGAGTGGCTATAGCCGCCGAGAATCTTCAGGCAGCCGAATCCCAGATTAGAGATACGGATATGGCGTCGCAGATTGTTGATTATACGAAGAATTCGATTCTAACGCAGGCGAGCACCTCGATGCTCGCACAGGCCAATCTGCGAACACAGTCTGTACTTCAACTGATGGGGTAGTGTTAAAGGCGGTAGAGAGATTTCTGGATGTCATCTTTTCTACCGGGAAATCTGGGGAGTACGCGTCGCTCCCTTTGGTTTCCTTATTAGTATATGGAGGAAGGCATGGATGTAGCACACCTCTCTAACCCAGCTGCCATTAGAAATATAAGGGCTCCGAGGAATGGAACAACGAGGAAGCCGCCTTTAGAGCGGAGGGCTCCCGTTCCTGAAATAGACAGGGAGAAACTCAAGGCCGCGCTTGATAAGCTAATTCGAAATACGCGCTTTCAATACGTTTTGAAGGGCGAACTTTCCTACTTGGCCGTTAGAATCATAGACAGGGATACCGATAAAGTTATCAGGGAGATTCCGTCGCGCGAATTGCAAAAAATCCACGAAAATATCGAGCGAGCCTTAGGAATTCTGTTCGACGAGCTGATTTGAGTGGCATGGCGGAATTTTTGATTAACTGGGCTCCGCCTATGGCTTAACGCCGTAACGCCCAGCCTGATTTTTCCGGCCACAGGATGGCTGGTGGGAGCGCCGAAGTGGCCGACATTGACATTCCCGGCATCTCATCCAAGTACAACACTGCAAGTCTGGTAGAAGACCTTGTCGCAACTGAACGAATTAAACTCGACAGAATGGAGGAGGCCCTATCGAGACTTGAGAAGAACAAAACAGTCTGGCGCCAGGTTAATCGCTCGCTTGGCAATCTCCAGCGAACCGCGAAAAGCCTATATGGCTTCGAGAATCCATTTTCCGATAAGCTTGCAAGCAGCTCGAACGATCAGATTCTAACGGCGCTTGCCAGTAGAAATGCGCCTATAGAGGATTATTCCATTACAATCAAGCAGGTTGCCACCTCGGACCGCTTCATATCGCCTTCGCTCGAAAAATCTTTTCGCGTCGATGCAGGTGATTACACATTTAAAATCGGAGACAAAGCGCTAGGCTTTCACTACCGGGGCGGTACGCTAGAGGACTTTTCACGTCGCCTAAGCGATAAGGGAGAGGGTTTGATTAGAGCGGCGACCGTTCGGGATAACCCCGACACACGGGTTATGATAATAGAGGCAATACCTACCGGAGCCGAAAACAAACTGACCTTCGAAGACGATGCGGTGAACCTGGGCTTGAAAACCCGGGTAATACAGGGAGGCGGCGCGAAACTATGGGAAGTATCGCTCGAAAGCACATTCAAAAACCTGGAAAGCGATGCGGCCTCAGATGGGCTAGGACTCTCGGATAGGGGTATGATAGTTGGCCCCAATACCTCCGTGCGCCTACCCTTCGAGGAGGAAGTGAAAATAGAACCGGGCCTAATGCTGGAGTATAAGTATCGAATTATAGGGCCCGACAAAGAGAAGGCTGTGAATCCTCTGAAACCGCCGAATCCCGCCGCGCCGGAGAATCTCTCTGGGGCAGCCTCTTCGGAACCCACCAATGAGAATTCCAATCAAGTAATTAGAGAAATACTAGAAGCCGAGAGCGGCTTGGGGAACTTCAGTCTTCCACCTATTGATTTTGGCGAGGTTGAAGACTTGAAGGTTGTTAGAGTTGAGGCCTCCGGCCTGCCTGAGAGTATCAGAGCCATCATGCTGAATAACAGCGATAGCGATCGATCAGTGGAAATCGCGAATATCCGTATCTACAATCCAAAGCAGCTGAAGAGTTTTGAACCCGTTAATCCGAGCAGCCGGGCAGGGGATGCGATAATCGAATTTATGGGAATCGAAGCCAGGCGCTCTAGCAATTCGATCGACGATCTAATCGATGGTTTAACGCTCGATGTTAAACGCTCCTCGCCCGAGCCAATTGAATTGTCCATCAGCCCGGACGTGGAAACCGCAAAGGAAGGTATTATCAAGTTTGTATTCAATTACAACCAACTGATAACACGGATATCTGTTCTTACAAACGACGATCAGAGAATAATCGATGAACTGGAATACCTAGATGATGAAGAACGCGAGGACTTAGAAAGTCTATTGGGATATATGCGGGGAGAAAATGCCCTTACTCAGCTTAAGAGCCAGCTTCAGAGCATCGTCTCTAATCCCTATCCCACCAGAGCGGGAACCGACCTTTCATTGCTCGCTCATATCGGTATTTCAACCAATGCTTCATCCGGAAATACAAGCGCAATCAATTTCTCAAAGCTCAGAGGTTATCTCGAGATAGATGAGGAGAAACTGGAAGGGGCTCTGGAGGCGGATATCGATGCAATAAAGGAGCTTTTCGGGAAGGACACGAGTGGTGATTTAGTAATAGATAGCGGTGTTGCAAGCGCCATTGATACCTACCTAACCCCCTATGTGCGCAGCGGTGGTTTTGTTAGCAACCGGATAGCGGGAATCGACGGTCAGATTGATAATGCCGAGGAAAATATTTCGAATTACGAGCAATACCTTGAAGACTACGAGGCAGATTTGAGGCGTCAGTATGGAAATATGGAAGCAATCTTGAATCAGCTGGAAAACAGCTCGAGGGAACTCGAAAACTTTGCCCGTCAGCAGAGCAGTGAGCGCTAGAAAACTTTAGGAAGGCCCTATGACAATAAGCATCAACGGTGATGATATCGATTTCACATTAGAAGATGAAAAAACAATCGGCGATGTACTTACCGAGCTCAAAACCTGGCTCGGCAGCACTGGGATGCTGGTAGGCGGCATCGAAATCGACAATCGAAAAATGGCGCCCGAGGAGAGGTACTTATTCGAAAAGCCGATAGAGGAAGTGGAGCAATTATCGATTGAAGCGCTTAGCGTCCAAGAGAATAGAATAAGGCAATTGAAAATCACAGGAGATTTTTTCGCCCTACTGAAAGATGCCGCCGAAGCGGGCAATAACGATGCGCTTAGGGAATTAGAATCAAGCTACCGGGAGCTTAGAACAATTCTTCCCAGGCTGCTGGGCGAAAAGCCAAACTCTTCCATCCTGTCCGAACTGGAAGAAACTCCGAAGCAAGAGAGCCGAAAACTGGTTTCAAGCGCCACAACCATGCTTGCAGTATTGGATAAGCGCTTGAAGGAAGCAAGCGATCCAATTGGGGAGGCAAAATCCGCCACAATGGCGCTTGCTCAGCTTGCAAAGGGCCTCGATGAGGTTGCGGTAAATCTTCAAACGGGCAAAAATAAGCAGGCCATGGATGCAATCGGCGAACTCTGCGAGATGCTCCAAAAATTTGTTAGATGCCTGGCTTGGGGCGCCGGCTCCGCTGGCATGGATGCCATAGTAGAAGATATGAACAAGATGCTCTCCGAACTTGAGGCCGCTCTGATATCCAACGATACGGTGCTAATTGCAGACCTGCTGGAGTATGAATTCAAACCGCGGCTTATGGAGCTGCCAAGCAGGATGGAATTCGACTTAAAACCTACCCGATAATGCAATTAGCTCTGAGCCAACTGTATCAAAGCACCTTCGAGTTGAGAACAGCGATAACGCTGGGGATAATAGCCTGCGCGGCGATTATTGCGATACTTTGGTACTCTATCCCTAATTCTGGCGGCAAGAAATCCAGCAGGAGGGCCTTTCGCCGCAGAGCAATTTCGATTGGACTTACAAAGAGCCAAACCCGCCTATTGGAGAGCTTCCTGAAGAAGGTTCGGGAACCGGCGAGCCTATTGGCAAATACCAGAGAACTGAACAGAGTTCTCAGTGCAGCTCTAAAAAGTTGCTCTGATCCCAAAGACCCCATGACGCAAAACAGGCAGGTGGAAATTTACGGAATTAAGCAGCGCATTGATAGAATATTTGCGGATAGAGGCAACACAACCTCATCCAAGCAGCTCCGAATAAACCGGAAAATAACCTTTCAACAGGGAAACGGCGAACGCTTCGCTTCGCGGATCACCGCAAATCTCAAGGAATTCTATTGCATCGGCATTCCTGAACATCCTGAAGGCAGGTCGGTAAGATGGCGCAAAGGAAGCAAAATCAGGCAGTTCATTTTGAGTATCGATGAGGAGGAGATTGTTTTCGAATCCAAGGTGCTTGGATACACGAGCATCATGGAAGTGCCCAGTGTAATACTTGGACACACGGTGAGAGAGAATCGATCGTCGATACGAGAGCACCGTAGGCGCGCTATCGGCGGCCGGACAACTCCCGTTCGCATTTTTGAAAAGGAACGAAGAGGCAAATCGGCTATGCCTGCCGCCAATAATCTGGGACTGGTGGGAAATCTAATAGACCTCTCCCCTGGCGGATGCTCTATTTCATCGCGCAGCCCCCTTGAACCAGGGAAGTTGGTGAAGCTGGCTTTCGAGTATAGACCTGGTGAAAGTGTTGTTGTTTTCGGGAAAATTGTGGATACTCGCGTGAACAATCGCGCCAAAAGCATCATTCATGTGAAGTTCACCAAGGCAAGCACTGAGAATATGAATTTGATTAACAGCTATGTATACGATCTCTGGGCGCCACCGGGCCGCTGATGCCCTCTTTATCCGCGCATTACCGCAGAATTCTCACTCGGGTTCGATACCAACCCATATGAGGGGGGATAGCAGGTTGATAACTCAAAGCGCCTTGCAGACCCGAGAGCTTGGAAGGACGCTTGGGAAAACCCTCGGTCCGGGCGATGTTGTGGCGATTACCGGGCCGCTTGGCGTGGGAAAAACCGTGTTCGCCCAGGGGGTAGCCGATTCCCTTGGCATCGAAGATATCATAACCAGTCCCACATTCACGATTATGAATGAGTATTCGGGCAGGGTGCCGTTCTATCATCTGGATCTCTACCGGCTAGGCTCCCCGGATGAATTTGTTTGGCTGGGTCTCGAGGAAATGCTAAACGGCAAAGGAGTAAGCGTAATCGAGTGGGGCGAACGAGCAAAAGAAGAGCTTCCGGCGCGAACTCTTGGAGTGCTAATGGAATTCATCGACAGCGAACAACGAAGCATCGCGATAACTGGGGTTGGAATCCGAAGATGAACATTCTTGCAATGGAGACATCGGGATATGTTCTAACCGTTGCCCTAAGCAGCAAGGGGCATTGCATTGAACTGATTATCGACAATGGGTTCAATCATGCCAGATCGCTAATGCCGGCGATTACATCGGTGTTCGGACAGTCTGAAATCGAGCCTAGGGACTTGGATATTGTTGCGTGCTCTGCCGGACCGGGCTTCTTTACGGGCCTGCGAATTGGCATGGCGACAGCAAAGGGAATCGCCCGGGGGGCAGCCTGCCATTTGAAGGCTGTGCCCACTCTCGACTTGCTGGCGGCGGGGCGGGAGGACTGGCCTGGCATAGTAGTGCCTATAATCGATGCCAGAAAAAAGCGGGTTTACACGGCGGCATTCCGGAATGGAAGGCGCATCAGAAACGATCAGGATATAGCTCTGGATAAGTTTCTTGATCCCTTAACGAAGGAGTCCGCAGTTTTAGCCACTGGCCCCAACGCCGAAATTGCGGATGGTTATGACCGTGTTACGATCGACCGGCTTGGCAACTATGGCAGGGGAGCCGCGATGGTAGAAGCGGCAAGAAACGCCTATGAAAGGGATGGCCCCGATTCCCTGGATATAGGGCCGATATATCTTAGACCAAGCGAGGCCGAGATTGCTGCAAAGTTGAAAAAATAATGCGCCGCCTCAAAAATACCGAAGCGGAAATGGAGCAAGAGTATCTACTTGTTCTTTGGAAGCTCAAGGCTTGGAAGGTCTACCGGCGCAGAGGCAGCAGCCCTGTTCTCGGCCTGAATTGCCTGGAACACCTCATTTCGATATACCTTCACGTCTCTCGGCGCCTTGATTCCCAGTTTGACCTGATCGCCCCGGATATCGACAACAGAAATCTCTATGCCATCGTCTATAATTACGCTCTCATCCTTTTTCCTGGAGAGTATCAGCATGCCCGGTTCTCATTCGATTTCATCTCTTCGACAATGTTGTGCCGCACATGCCACACATTGCTACGGGAGATGCACTGCCTTCCTTCCCGAATTTCCTTGTTAATAATTAGCGGACCCTGCAAATTGGCCGTTATCACCCGTGTATCCGCGGGGATGGTAACTATGGCGAATTGCAGAAACCTCTCATCCTCGGGGCCTGTTAGCTTCAAAGCCTCATAGTCTTGGGGGTCGATGTCGGCGTTATAATCAGAGCGAACAATAAGTGGATCGATTAGAACAAATGCGGTTTCCTTAACGCTGAGGGACTGAAGCCAATAAAAGGGTCTTTGACGTGCATCCAAAAGAACATATTCGGAGAGCCCCTCGAAGCCATAAAGCCCCTGAGGAAATTTTATTTTCTGCCTTGCATCCACCTCGAGAAAACCATAGGCCCTGGAGTCGACTCTCATTTCGAACTCATTTGAGGAAGTCCATCAAGGTTGGCTGGAGAATGCGTCCTGCAATCTGGTATGCGGCCTTACGAGTATACTCGAGCATACTCATCTCGGTAATTGCCTCGGTTAAGTCTGTATCAGCCAAATTCGACTTCCAATCGGTAAGCGCCAGAAGTTCATCGGATAGGCGGTTCATGGTGAATTCCAGGCGTTCATCCTTCGCCCCAAGGTCGGCCAGATTGCGGAGCAGCGTATCTAGTCCCCTATCGATGCCGCCGAGCACAGCTCCACCCACCCGCTCCTGATCCCCATCGAGAAGGGCATTCCTTAGGGCTATTCCTTGATCGAAAATGCTGCCGCCTGCAACTAACGCGTCGGGGTGCCAGTTCATCGGGGGATTTGTCCCTCCCCTATCGGTAAGCAGTCCCATATCGATTAGGGCCCTGCCCTCTACTGGCTCAAGCCATATCTGATGGGGAACAGTTGTTTCCAAATTCAATGAGCCGGTTACAGGATCGATCAAGGCTCTAACCGGCGCTTCCGAATCGTTTATTTTTCTAACAACGGTGTTGATATTGTCGCCAACCTCCAAAACAACCTCTTCCCCGTCGATAATGAACCTGTTTTGCTCATTCACCATAAAGCCTTCAGTGTCGCTTGCGCCGAAAATCTGCTGGGGCTCGGTCCAGAATATCTCATTCCCCTTAAGGTTGGATTCCACTGTCTGTCCATCGGTGATTTCCACGCGGCTTCGATTGATATCCCCCTCGTAGACTATACTGGTAATCGAGGGCCGGGTCATACCTTGCACGCGGCCGGTATCAATCAGAAAGGGCGGCGTTGAAACCTCATCTCCCGCGAAGAGGTATTGGCCATCGCCCCCCCTGGCATTTACTACCACCGATAATTCCGACATGAGCGCATCCACCTCGATGGCCATGTAATTCATATCTTCCCGGCCATAGGTGCCGCTCGCGCCCTGTATCGAAAGCTCCCTTAGCCTCTGCACTATGGTAAGCGCCTCGTTCATATAGCCCTCGGCCTGCAGCCATCTACCCCGGACGTAGTCGATGTTCCTCATATACCTTTCCAGCCGTTTTGAGGAGGAATCCAATCTTGTAACATGGGCGGCATCCACAGGCGCATCCCTTAGCTCGCCTATTGTCTGGCTAGAGGCAATGGCGCGGTTCACCTGACTCATTCGAAAATCCCGCTCGGCCATATGAAAACGGCTGTCATACATCGGCATATATGTGCTTATCCGCATACTAAACTCCCAGTCTGTTGATTATGGTTTCAAGCATTTTATCTACGGCTGTAATGAATCTGGCGGCGGCATTGTATCCATGTTGGAATTTAATCATCTCGGAAAATTCTTCGTCCAGATTTACTCCGGAAATCGACTGCCTCAGGTCTTCGAGTTCCTTCATCACTAAATCCTGGCTTTCCTTTGCTTGGGCGGCTATTTCACCCCTTAGGCCGATGTCCGCCGTGCTTAGGGCAAACCAATCGTCGAAGGTGCCGCTCTGGTCTGCAAGCACAGGCCGATGACGAAGCTGGGCGATGCTGAGCGCGGCCCTGTTGTCGCCTAGCGCCGGCATCCGTCCCGTCTCGCTAAGCGAAGCGGCAATTTTCGATGGATCGGCAATTAACTCCTCATTCACCCTAAGCCAGCCCGAGGGATGGCTCAGAGGCGAAACCGAGAATGCCGTCTCGCCGGGCTGCAGGCTTAGAACAGCATCCGGAGCCTGCCAGTCGTATGCAGCCAGAGGACCGCTTCCTCCGAGCAGGCCCGCGTAACCTACAAGGAACTGCCCCGAGTCTTCAACGTGTCTAATCACGAAGTCAGGATTTTCGATTCCCTCGGCGCTCCCGGCGCGAAGTTCCAGCCTCCCATCCCAGTTCAATCTGGCGCTAATTTCACCCACTGAGGAATTGATTCTGTCTAAAACCATTTCCACCGTGTCAACGGCCGTATACGGAATCTCCACCAAGCCCTCATTGCCGTCGATTGTGATGGTTCCTGCAAAACCGATTATCGCCCTGGAATCCAGCGCGTTGCTGCCAGATAGGCGGTAAACATAGGTTGAATCAAGCACGCCGTCGCCGCTCCTATCATAGTTTCCCGAAGCATTGTCTACGAAGGGATACTCTCGGAAAAAATCCGTACCTGTGATTCCATTGGAAGACCATGCCACCCGGTGGATTTCATTAACCAGGTCCGCGAAGGCCATTGTCATTTCATCGAGCGATTGTATTTCCCCTCGAACATCCATGTCCCGCAGCACAAGCAAGGAACCGAGTTTGCCGTATTGCGGCCTCAGCAGCTCGCCGTTAGCTTCCCAGCGAACCTCGTGATAACCCTCATTATCGGGATTCGGATCGGCCAGAATATATGAAACCTGGGCGCCCTGTATTAAATGAAGGCCCCTCGTATGAATAAGGAATTCATCAGGGTCCCGGTTATCCACGGTAAGGGGTAGATAATCGGCCAGCTTATTTACCAGTAAATCACGCCTGTCATACAGATCGTTCGGATTATCACCAATGGCTTCAGACTTGATTATTTCCTCGTTGAGCGCCTTGATATCGCCTAGTATGCCGTTCACCTCGCCCACGGAAACAAGCAAGTCGTCGTTTATCATAGTTTGGACTTCCCTGAGCCTGGTGTAACGCCGATTGATTCCGTCCATGAGCGCCTCTCCCCGCCTCAGAACCGATTGGCGCTCCGCCTCTCCATCAGGATGAACAGAGAGTTCCTGCCATCCCTTCCAGAATTCATCCATCAAGGCCCGTACGGAGCTGTCGTAGGGCTCGAGGTGGATTTGCTCAACCTGAAGCAGGTAGGCATCCCGTGTGCGCCAATAGCCTGCATCATCGCTCTGGGCCAGTATCCTATTCTCCAGGAGTCTATCTCTGATACGTTCAACGCTAGCGGCTTCTACACCCTGCCCGATTTGACCAGGCCGTTCCTCGCGGCCTAGCTGTGGGCGGTAAAGAGCATCGACCGAGCGCATGATTACTCTTTGGCGTGAATATCCTTCAACCGATGCGTTCGAAAGATTGTGGCCGACGGTGTTGAGCGCCAGCTGATGCGTGTTTAGGCTTCGTTTGCCAATTTCTATTCCGCTGAAGGTGTTAGACATGCTCGTAAACCTCTATAAGTTATGGGAAACAACCAGTGGATCCCCGCTGCCGGAAGCTGCCTGCCCCCGTTCGTTGTATATGCGTCCCCGGGCAGATGGAACCAAATTTTCCACCAGCTCACGCGTCAATCTGCCCCTCGATTCCGTGTAGGCAGCTATGCCGCGAACGCGGCTTCTAACCCTGAGCAAGTTGGCCCTCAGCTCAAGTTTCAAGCAGTTAAAGCGCTTTCGGAACTCATCCGGCAATTTGGCCGCTCTTTTCCCAATGAACTTGCCGCCAAGTTTCTCGCTAAGGGTCCATCTTCTATCCTCGAGCCTTCCCAGATCGCCGGCCAAAATCTCCAAACGCCTTAGTGCAGGTTCCAGAGACGGCCAGTCCTTTGCATGAAGACTCGCCCGCACGTTCATTGATAATTCGTTGTGGTCCTTGAGTACTCTCAGTTCCAACTCCATCAGATTCATCAGGTCTTTCCACTGCTCTCGATCGTTCAAACACACCAAACCCACCCCTCCACTACATCTTCGACACTTCCCGCGGGCGAGCTTAGGGAAAAGCTATGGGCGCTCTCTGAGTAATTTTTTGTCGGCAGACAAGACGGAGGAATCGGGGAATTGCTCGAGTCCCTCGTTCAGGATTCTGCTTGCAGCATCAACGCGTTTCTGCCTCATGGCCGCGGCAAAGCGATTGTGATAGGTGATAATGGCATTATACTCGTAAGTACTTTCCAGTTCATCCCATTCCGGAATTACCTGGGTGGACCTTGGCGCGGTTTTCAATAATAACCAACCGGCCATCCAATCTCCACCAACCGACTTGCGCTGGGCCTCCCTGGTCCAAAGAAATACGCTCAGCTCCTCCCATCTTCCGGCATCTATGATATCAGAGGCCAGAGCCTCATCCACATCGGCCAGAGCGGCGCGAAACGAGGATTCATCTCTTACGCCTAGAACCGTGATTTCAAGCTCGCGCCTCATTATATCTAAGTGGCGAGCTGCCAGAAAATCCCGCGGTACAAGAATCCCTAGATTCTCGTCTTCGAGAATCGCGCGAGCCTCTTCGATGTTATTCTTCCTCAGATTAAAAACAACCGCATTCCCCAGCAGAGTCGATGCGATATCCCCAAGTCCATGATTCTTGCCTAGAGTCTTTGCCGCATCGTTAAGAAAGAGCAGGCCCTGCGCGTGGCGTTTTTTCTCATTGAGGTTTATGGCGTAATTCCTAATCGACAGTTGATAATCCTTCATTGCGGCCTGATTCTTCGTTAGAACCCACCTATCAAGCGACAAACCTACCGCCTCATCCCAGCCACCGGATTTCTGCAGCACGGATACTCGATTTTGGTAAATCAGGGAAATAAGCTCCTTCTCCCCGATATCCCTGCGCTGTCTTCCTGCCGGAACATAGATGAAGCCGGTGCGATTGGTAAACGAATCCCTTGCAAGCCTGCGTGAACCGGCATCAAAGCCATGCTTCGTAGTGGTTTCCACATCTACTCCGCCAGATTCGCCTACCGCGGGGATATGGCAAAATGCGTGGTCTTTGGTTAGAACGCCGTGAACCGGCATCCCTATCCCACGAGTCAGCAGCATGTATAAAACGGCTGAAGATACGCAGTTATAAGTTCCCTTTTCCAGCAAAACCGTTAGAGAGGTTTGAAGTTCCATGTATCGCTTTAGCAAATTTTCGTGCATCCATTCCAGCACTGTCTCGCCTCTGCCTGCCATATCAAGCGAGGCAGGGAGGGGAAGCGAGTCGATTATTTCCAATACTTCCTCTACGTTATTATCGAGCTCATTATCGCTTGCCCCCGAGGCCAGAAAGGCGGCGCGGATCAATGTTTCAAGGGGCAGAGGCTCGTCCATTTTTCCGATAGCGAGCATAGCATCATCCGGAACCATTCGAACCTCGGAATACAAAAACCCTCTCCCCGTAAAAACACAGATAAAAACCATGCCAAGCCAGCGCCAATGCCGCGGGCTTGCAGAAAGTCGAGGGAATATGCGCGCTTTGATAAGTAGAATCATGCATATATCATACACCAATACCTCGGCAATTCCCAAATTTCGGGCCTATCTCTTTGTAAAAACAAACTGGACACAAAACCTTGGCAGGAACATGGAGCATAGAAGCCCAGCGCCGAGGATAAAACGGTAAAAAATCGGAAACTTGGAGGGCAAAGAACTAAGCACGAGGGCGTTCTCGAGGAAGCAATGGAGGGCCGGGTTGAATTCAAACGCCCGCTCTTAGCCTACAGCCCGCCGGCGAAAATCCGAACAGGAATCAGCCAGGATAGTAAGTATGAGAAAACAGTAGGCGCCAATCTGAGCGATGTATTCGGAAGATAATTGATTCATCCATCCATATTGTACTACTCTCTTGTGGAAATATGGAGAAGAAAGCACAGCCTGAATGGGATTTAATCGTAGTTGGCGGAGGTCCCGCCGGACTGAGCGCGGCCCAGTATGGATCTCGCGCCAATCTCCGCACACTGGTAATAGAGGAATTGGCGCCCGGCGGAACGGTTCTCCTTATAAGCGACATGGAAAACTACCCAGGCTTTCCTAAGGCAATAGGCGGCTTCGAATTCAGCGAACTCATGCGCCAGCAGACAGAACAATTCGGAGCTACTATTAAATCCGCCACCGCAACAGCGATAAAAAAAACGCGGGATGTTTTCACTGTTGAAACCTCGGATGGGAGTTTTAGCAGCTGGGCCGTTGTTCTATCCACAGGAGCAAAGCACAGGCACTTGGACATACCTGGAGAGGAAGAATTCTCAGGCCGCGGAGTTTCTTACTGCGCAACCTGCGACGGGCCATTCTTCAAAAATAAGAAAATTCTGGTTGTAGGCGGAGGCGACGCCGCCTGTGACGAGGCATCGTATCTTGCGAATCTCAGCGATGAAATCACACTGATACACCGGCGCGATCGCTTCAGGGCACAGAAATCCCTAGCCAAGAGGGTGCTTGGAAACCCGAATATCGAAGTGCGCTTCAACCACATACTGGAAAGAATTATGGGCGACGATAGGGTGCGCAGGGTGAAACTGAGGCCAAGCGACGGCAAAGAGGCATACGAGGAGAACTTCGATGCCGTGTTCATCTTCGTAGGCGCCATCCCACAAACAGCGCTGGTGCCGAATCTGGAAAAAGACAAGGCTGGTTACATTGTAACAAACCAAAGCATGGAAACAGCTCAGCCGGGTCTTTACACGGTTGGAGATGTGCGCTCCACGCCCTTCCGCCAAGTGGTGGTGGCATGCGGCGAGGGCGCAATATCCGCCCATATGGCTGCTGCCCACATCGATGCGGTTAAGGGCGAATCTTACGGTGGAGCTGCCCAAACTTGAGCCGATTTATCTGTCTTTTTTTGTTATTGACAATATCTAGGGCAACATCGAATACAAACCTATCCCCTCTAGAGCCCTCTCAATCTTCAGAACCGAGAATTGAAGCCGAAACGGCGGCCATCCTAAGTGACGAATTTTCTGAAAGCTCTAAGAATCTAAGGAGTTCTATCGATCGTCTGCCCCATTTTTCCGACAAATTGGCTCCAAAGCAGCTTGCCCATCGCATTGTGAACGCGATGAACGATAAAGAGGCCCTTGGGCAGGTTCTGATGTTTGGCTATCCCGGCAGGACTCCTGAGAGGGAGCTGCTCCGATTGATAGAGCAGGAAGGAATTGGAGGAGTAAAGGTGTTTGGCTGGAACTCCGACGACTTATCGGTATTGGCTGAAACCATCGGCAGCTACCAGGGCAGGGCTATCGGCTCTAGGTTCGGCATACCGCTGTTAATCGCCACCGACCAGGAGGGCGGCTGGGTTCGCCATGTTAAGGGAGGCACTTCAATTACCCCAGGCAACATGGCCCTGGGAGCCGATAAATTCCCCATAGACGCCTGGAAAACCGCCTCTATTCTGGGGCAGGAGCTGGCTGCTGCTGGCGTCAATACAAATTTTGCTCCCTCGGTGGATATCTTCATCAATCCGAAAGCATACGTTATCGGACCGCGGGCATTCATGTCCGATCCTTATTGGACCGCCATTCTGGGACTTTCGTTTTTTAGAGGACTCGAGAAATCGGGTATCATCAGTGTGGCAAAGCACTTTCCGGGCCATGGAGATACCCAGGACGATTCTCACGGAACTCTACCGAAAATCTATGTGGATTTAGACACGCTAAGAGACCGCGATCTAATTCCCTATAAAACCATGATAGCCGCGGGCATTCCGGCGATAATGGTAGGTCACCTGGCCCTTCCCTCAATAACCGGAAACGAGAATCCCTCAACTCTTTCTTACTCGATACTAACCGAATTATTGAGGAATGAACTTGGTTTTGAGGGAGTTGTGATAACCGACGATATCTTCATGCAAGGCGCAAGAAATGGCAATACGCCCATTGCCGAGATTTGTTACAGGGCGATTGTGGCCGGCGCCGACATCCTGCTTGCATCCAGAGGGGGGGCGGACCGTCAAAGCATCCATCAGCGCCTGCTTAAGGGTATGAGGGAGCATGAATTCAACCGCCGCGTTCGCGAGTCGGCTAGGAGGATTATTGCACTCAAGGCAGAATATCTCAAGGCAGCGAATGCTGTCCCTCTGCAACCGGATCCCTCGAAAGCCGATATAGCTGTAGCAGGGGCCGCCGAATTCTTCCTAGAACAGGCTGCTCGAAGCATTACGCTGCTTCGCTCCGAGCGTTTCCCCCTAAAACCGGAGCAATCCGGCAGAGTGCTGTTGGCCGGAACCTATGCCGACTTCTTCGCCGAGGGGGTAAAACGCTATCCGGAAGCCCGTAGGTGGACCTTGAACTATTCCGAGAGCAAAGCCGATTTACAGCGCGGTGGGAGAGAGCTTCTACGGATTGCCCGCGGCTTCGATTCGGTAATTGTCTTGCTTCCGGATGAGGAAATGGGAATACTGCTCGATGAGCTTGCGCCGATAGCCGAGAAGGTTATCGTTATTTCCGTTCTTTCCCCCATTCATCTGAGTATGCTTGATTGGAACCGCACCTCGCTGGCAGCCTACGGCACTGGCAAGGAGAGCTTTCGGGCAGCCTTTGCCGCCCTTATTGGAGATTTTAAACCGAGAGGCGAATTGCCAATCTCGATGGATTAGCGTATGTTGAGGAATTTGATGTGAAAATTCTGATGGTGAGCAGCGAGGCGGTGCCATTTGCAAAAGTAGGCGGCTTGGCTGATGCCATACCCGCGCTCTGCGAGGCCCTATATCAGAGAGGCCATGATGTTAGAGTTCTAATTCCCATGTATTCTGGCATCGACGAGAGTGCATTTAGGCACTTCGATGGAGCGCTAGGAGTTCCAATGGGTCCGGGTGAGATGTGGTGCGCGGTCTATACTGGCAGCCTCGTAGGAACCGGAATTCCTCTGTATGCTCTCGACAGGCGAGACCTCTACGAACGCGAAGGCATTTACGGTCCGGATGGCTCTACTCCCTGGCCGGACAATGCACTTCGCTATGGATTTCTCTGCGCTGCGGCATTTCAACTGTGCCGGAGTCTAAACTGGATTCCGGATATATTTCATGTACACGATTGGCCCACGGCCCCGCTTGCGTGGTTACTGAAGAATTCGGAGAGAAGCGAGGGCTTTGAAAGAAGCTCATCGGTTCTAACCGTTCACAATATCGAGTATCAGGGAATCTTTCCGCCCGATAGCTTTTCAATTTTCTCACCCAGGCAGATTAGAACCGTGGTGAAAAATCCGGATGGCATTCGGAGTGCCTTGTTCATGGATTCCCTCAACTTCCTGGTTCTGGGGCTGATGGCGGCCGATGAGATAACAACAGTGTCGCCGGGCTATGCAAGGGAGATTTTGAATCCTGAATTTGGCGGCGGCCTGGATGAAATTTTGAGAAAGCGCAAAGAGAATATCACTGGCATACTAAATGGCGTGGATTATCGCTCATGGAATCCATCAAACGATGGCTCGCTGGAACCGGATAATTACGATCGCGGCAAACTGGCTGGCAAGGCTCGGTTGAAAGAGCGTCTCCAAAGGGAGGCCGGTTTGGATTGCATCCCCAATATTCCCCTTTTTGGAATGGTTACTAGGCTAACTAGTCAAAAGGGAGTGGAGCTTCTCACCGAAATTCACGGAGCCGCAATGATACCCTTTCGAGAGGGCAGAGCCCAGCTGGTAGTTCTAGGTACCGGGGAAACTATTTACGAGAATGCCTTTCGCTCCATTGGCGAGTTATTCAAGAACCATTGCTACGTGAGAATTGCATTCGACAACCGCTTTTCCAGACTGATTGAAGCCGGATCGGATTTCTTCCTTATGCCCAGCCGCTATGAGCCCTGTGGGCTGAATCAGATGTACTCATTGCGCTATGGAACTCTGCCGGTTGTAAGAAGAACCGGCGGCCTCGCGGATACCGTGATGGATATCAGCGAATACCCACGGAGGGGAAATGGCTTTGTGTTCGATGAATACAACATCGACGGCCTAGCCAACGCAATCAATCGGGCCATTGCCTTCTACCGCGATAGGCGCAGAATGCATGATGCGATTAGGCGCGGAATGCGCCAACGCTTCGATTGGAAATCCTCGGCGCGGCTTTATTCGAGAGTTTACAAGAGGGCCCGGGCCCTCAGTAAAAAACAGGCGCGGCGAGCCTAGCTTATCCGCTAAGCGCTTGGCCTCTGCCCTTGCACAATGCACATCATCATCGCATTCCTGCAATTTTTCGATTTAGGCGATTCTTGCGATGTGCAAGATCCTCACGGCCCTTGTTGCTTGTAATCAGCTCCTCCAGGCCATTTAGCACACTGAGCGCCGCCTCGGGGTTTTTCATCTGATGTTCGAAATGCTTGGATAGTTCGATGGCCGAAACAAAGTCCTTTTCGCTCTCGTGCAGTTCCTTCCAAATCGAGTAAGAAGCGTGATAATTCCGCTCCCTCTTCAATCGCCTAGCCAGTTCACGGCCACAGTTTGCCTCCTTTACGGCCCAACCAAGCTCCAGGGAACTTCGCTCTTTCGAGGCATCACTCAGCGACCACTGATGCGCGATGCCCCAGTATGAGGGCATTTTCCATTCCGGGAGCTTAGGCGCCATCGGACTATACTTCAAAGAAATCCTCCGGCTTTGATGATATCTCCTTGGCAACTCGTTCGGCGGGCCTACTCCTAGGTGGTTCAAACTACGCTTGGAGCGCGAGGTTCCCGCTGCCACACTCGCCAAGCCCAGAAAACCGCACTGCTCCAAAAGAACCAATAATCTTGCCAATGAAACCATATCGTTGACATTGTGCCGAAACACTCCTTGTATTTGATTAGAATGCCCTCTAAGCCAGGCGAACCAGGCATCCGGCGCCGCTCTTCCGGGAAGATCGCCAATTCGATGAATTCCCAGAAGTTCCCTTTCAGCTGTTTCGAGGGTGAAATTATCCAGAACCGTCTTCCATAAGCGGCGCGTTGGATATAACAAGTCTATCTGCCTCCTATTCAATTCGGGCATTCGGTTTATCGCAAAGCGTGTCTTTAGCACCTGATAGTCGAAGGAGAGACCGTTGTAGGAAATCTGCGGATGTTCCTTGGAGCTTAGCTCCCGATAACGCTGTAGCAGGGCTCGTTCACCCGGATAATCGGCAAGGAATAGCTGAGTAATCTTGAAGCAGGCCTCTTCTTGCCTGGCAACACCTATCAGAAAGGCCGTGTTACCGGAGCCTCCGGATAGGCCTGTGGTTTCCAAGTCGTAGAAAAGCAGGTTTTCAGAACCAAATCCCCGGGGCAGTATAAATGTGGTGTCGAATTTCTTTGGCAGTATGGGTAAGAACTCTATTTCACGCTCCCACACCCACTTATCATATCTGCTCCACTCGGAGCCAGGTGGAATGTCGCAGACCTCCCTTCGTATCGCGGGCCTATGCCTGCGAAGGCGATGCAATCGCCGGGCCAAACCGCTCATTTAGCTTTCCGCCCTAGAATCCGTGGATCCAGGTGTCGAGGAAGTTCCTTGTGGACTCCTTGGGATTAAGCGCGTAAATCTCGCGTTCATCCCCGGCCCCAACGCAGGATGGACAGCCCATTCGGCAGGGGCAGGCCCCTATTAAATCCAATGCCGCGGCTAAAATTCGGGGAAGCTGCTCGGTGAGCGCTTCGATGAGGCCAATCCCGCCGGGGAAATTATCAAAAACATAGATGCCGCCGAGCCCATGGTGGGGATCGCGTATCCGCTCGGAAACACCAATATCCCTGATGTCACAGAGTAGGAAGATCGGGGCCACAACCTGTATCAGCGTGGCGGTTCGGTTTAGCACCGGTATTTTCATCGGCTCCGGAACCTCTTTCCATGCGCGCCCCGATGCCGATTCGGCGCTGAACGCTAAAAAAACCCCTCGAGTGTGCATTTCGTACTCGGGGGTATGAACATCGCCGAAGCCTACATTCTCATGAGACCCAAAGCGCGACTTCTTGTATTTGGAAATCTCGCTGCGGATTAGGAGGTCTCCCTGCCTTTCGTGCAGCCCGGCCACATCCCTGCGAAGATCCTCGGAGAGCACCTTAATATCGCGCTTCACAATTGCATCGGTGAAATAATTGACCCTGGATGCCTCGACATAGGCATGGTGATTAGCCAAATCCAATCTCTTTACTTGATACTGCTCGCCCCTGTGGAGGTAGATGGCCTCATCATGAAGCATCTCTCTGGCTGAGTAGCTATCCATCTCGCCAATTACAATGTTGGCGCCCCTTGTTTCATCGATTATTACCACATTCCCCTCTGCTCCCCCGCGCATGGAGATGTTTTCGGAGGGATAGGATCGATCAGACCAAAACCAACGCTCCGATGTATATCTAAGAACACCCTGCTCCTCAAGGTATTCCAGTAAGTCCCTGGTATTGTCTCCGAAATTCTCACCCTCCCCAAAGGGTATTTCGAAGCTTGCACATTTCAGATGATCCCCTAGAATATACAGATTCGACGGATCGATAAACGCCGATTCAATCGAGCGGGAAAGGAAGTAATCCGGATGGCGCACCAGATACTGGTCCGTTGGGCTGGAGGAGGCCACCATTATTGCAACAGACACATCGCTCGAACGACCGGCACGGCCGGCGCGCTGCCATGCAGAGGCCGTAGAAGAGGGAAAACCGGCCAAAACAGCCGCATCCAGTCCCCCGATATCAATGCCCAATTCCAATGCGCTTGTTGACACCACACCATGAATGCTTCCATCGCGAAGCCCCCCTTCCACTTCCCGCCGTTCGTTGGGCAGATGGCCGCCTCGGTAGGACTCCACTCTAATCCTTTGGTTCTCATTGTATACGTTGGCCAGCCTATCATTGATGTAAGCTGCTATCAATTCGGCATTTACGCGGCTGCGGGCGAACACTATCGTTTTGACGCCTGCCTTGAGCAGCCTCAAAGCAAGCCGCTGGGATTCCAAAACCACGCCGCGGCGAATACCCTGAACCTCATCCACCAGGGGCGGATTATATAGAATAAGGTGTTTCTCGCCTGATGGCGCGCCGTTGTTCTCGATTACCGCAAAAGAACGGCCAACAAGGGACTGGGCCAAGTCGCCTGGATTGCCAATACTTGCGCTGGCTGCTATTACCACCGGATTTGAACCGTGGAATTTGCAAACCCTGAGGAGACGCCGTATCAGATTCGCCATGTGAGAGCCGAATACGCCCGTGTAGGTGTGCAATTCGTCTAATACGATGAAATTCAGGTTTTTGAAGAAATTGATCCACTTGGTATGATTGGGCAAAACACCTGAATGGAGCATATCCGGATTCGAGATTATGATGCGCCCGCCCTGCCTTGCGGCCATACGAATTGAAGAAGGCGTATCGCCGTCGTAGGTGTATATCGGCACCTTTGCACCCAATTCAAGCTCATTCAACGCCGCCTGCTGATCCTGGCTCAGAGCCTTTGTAGGAAATAGATAAAGCGCGCGGGCAGCGGAATTCTCAAGCAGACTTTGAAGCACGGGAAGATTGTAGCAGAGCGATTTGCCGGATGCCGCTGGGGTTACAATCATGGTATCGCCGTCGGCGCGTATGCGGCGCCAACTCTCCGCTTGATGAGAGTAGAGTCTTTCTATCCCATGCGAGGCTAATCCCGAAGTCAATCTCGGAGAAATACCGGGCGGCAGTTCGCTATAAATCCCCTTCTTTGGCGGTATCACCAACCACTTGGTTACATTCTCATTGAATAAGCGATCTTTCTTTAATTCTTCTAGCAACTCTTCCAGGGACATAGGTTATTATGTATGCGCTGCTGGCATTAGCGCAATTGGCGACGAAAAACCAAGCATATTTGGAGGTGCCATGAGCAAAGCTCTGACAATAATACTAGGCGGGGGCAAGGGAACCAGGCTATATCCCCTAACAAAGGATAGGGCAAAACCATCATGCCCCTTCGGAGGCAAATACAGGCTGGTCGACATTCCGATTAGCAACAGCATCAATTCGGGATTTCGCAAAATCTACGTGCTAACCCAGTTCAACTCGGCAAGTCTTCACCTCCATATCGGAAGAACCTATAATTTCGATCCCTTCAGTAGAGACTTCTGTGAAATTCTGGCGGCAGAGCAAACTCTTCATCACGAAGGTTGGTATGACGGCACCGCCGATGCCGTTCGAAAAAACCTTGAACACTTTAGGATTCAAAGGCCGAGCCACTACATCATACTCTCAGGCGATCAGCTCTACAGGATGAACCTCCGCGAGTATATGACACAGCATGTGAAATCCGGCTCTCAGGTTACCATTGCCTCAACACCTGTCCCGCACGATGCAACTAAGGAGCTAGGCATTCTTCAGACTGATGCAAAAAACCATATCAGCGCTTTCCTGGAAAAACCGGATCCGGAGCAAAACATCGATGCGTATAAAATCCCCAAGAAAAATATGACAAATAGCGATAAGAAAGAGAGCCGCGAGTACCTTGCTTCCATGGGTATTTACATTTTTGATGCCGAGATTATGGAGAAGGCGCTAGACTGCGCCAGTACTGACTTTGGTAAGGAAATAATCCCTGAATCTATTGGAAATTACAGTGTAATGGCCTACACCTACCGCGGATACTGGGAAGATATAGGTTCCATACGTAGTTTCTACGAGGCCAATATAAACCTAGGCTCGCCGTTCCCCCGCTTCAATCTCTACGATCAGGAAAATCCTCTCTACACACATCGGCGAGATTTGCCCCCGACAAAGATAAACTCAAGTACATTGAGAAACAGCATCGCCTCCGAGGGCTCGATAATTACCGATGCCTACATCGAACGCAGCCTAATCGGAATTAGAACCATAATCGACCCTGGAGCCACTCTCGAGGAAGTGTATGTTATGGGGGCCGATTTCTATGAAACCGAAGAAGAAAAGTTATCGAATGTGAAGAACAATATCCCTAATATCGGCATCGGCGCGGACTCGATGATTCGCGGCGCGATAGTCGACAAGAATGCCCGAATCGGAAAGGGTTGCAGAATTGGCGTTGATCCTCTAATGCGAGAAGACGGAGACTTCGATGGATATGCTATCCGAGACGGCATCATAATCATATTGAAGGGAGCCGTAATTGCCGATGGGACTTCCATGTGAGAGTGATTGATGGCTAAGTGGGAGATTGGCCGAGAAGAACTTCCGGATGCAGTGCTCTACACCATTAATTGGTCGGCATGGGGATTGATGGATCGCTGGGTAATCAACCGGCTAGTGCCCTCTGAGGCCGGCATGTTTCAGCTTTGGTCGGTCAAGGGGAGAAATCTGCTGCTGCTTGTAACGGAACTTGCATACTTTGGGGGGCTGCGCAGCAGTCTCCGCGAAATTACCGACAATCTCGCACCAGCGGGAGAGCGAATGAGGAAGATAATAAGGGGCCGGGAATGCTGGTTCAGATTCAGTATTTCCCCGGTTCGTAAATATCTGGAAGAGTCTTGGTTTTCGCTGAAAACCTACGACAGCAAGTTGCGGGAGATACGCGTTAGGGAAGTAGAGGAATTCAAGAAATTCCCACTGCCTCCGCCCGATATCCGATTATCTTCCGGACGAAGGGATTCAAGATTCGGACCCTCTATTCCTAACTCCGGCAAATAGCGCTCAGCAAGGCCCTATCCGATTCCGCTAGCGGCAAATCCCGCAGCTTATCAACATGAGTCCAGTCATAGGCTTCGTGTTCCCGGAGGATGGGAACTGATGTCGAATTTGTAAGTTCTACATTGAACGCAATGAGAGTAAATTGCTCGTTTCCATGAAAAAAACTGCCCCTCGCAAGCTCATCTCCAACAGAGATTTCCAGCCCTGTCTCTTCCACCCATTCCCGCCGCAGCGCATCCTTCGGATTCTCGCCCAGTTCGGTTTTTCCGCCGGGAAATTCCCACAAACCGCCAATGCTTCCTCCAGGCGAACGGCGCATTACAAGAACCGTATCTCCATCACGAGCTATACCTGCGACGGAAATACTCATTAAAGCAGTGAAACCTGCACAAACACCGCATGTAGAATTCCGATAAGCACCAAGAGAAGGCCGATAACATTTAGATAGGGGACGGAGATTTTCTCGATCTTTTCGGCAACTTCAGCTGTCTTTGTTTGCGCAACGCTCTTGCGGCTCCGAATATAATCCGTCCAGAGCAAAATCCCGCCGGCAATTCCACCTGCACTTGGCAGCAAATCTCCCAGTATGGCAATATCACCCGGATAGTTGGGAAATAGATTGATGATGCCAACCAGAACGCTTACCGTGCCAAGTATTATTCGATAGAGTCCATTTTTCGCAAAACTCGTATGCTTTGAGAGTCGTTTGAAGCGTGTATCCAGAAATCCACTTGCCAATGCGTGCCCCGCCAAGATATTCGTAAGAACAGTTAATAGATATAATTGAAACACAGCTATCCTCCTTGAATTATGGCAAGTCTACACATAATCCAGGCTCTCGTCAACTCCTGAGTTCATAGCAGCGCACGCGGCTTTCATCGTGATAGCCTAAATCTTGATAGCCTAGGCTAGAGCAGCCTAGAGGCCTCGATCCTTCTTGGGCCTGTTCTTTCGGCTTCGAAATAAACCCCCTGCCACCCTCCCACACAGAGGCAAGATGCGCAAGAAGACTTACTCTTTCAGAATTTCGTCCAGGCGCCACCATGAAACCGTGGCCTTGGAATTGCCAAAAAAAATGCCCGCCAGAAGTCCGTTATTCTGAATCTTGAAGCGGCGATAAACCCTTGCATCCTCGTCTATCTCGAGGCGTCTGCTATTAACGATTCGACCCTGCGCATTTATCATGGAAATTCGATATGTATTCGGACCCTCCTGATATAGCATCGCATGGCTTCCATTCAGCGTGGTCCCCAGGTATTCGGGGGGACCAAGAGGGTAGCCCATATCCGTAAGCCCCTCGACATAGGGGAGATTTATCGGTTTATTGTATTCAAGGGTGGATAAGTTCAAGGTGTAGAATTTTGCTTCCAGCTCTCTGCCCGGCTCAACTCCGTCGTAAACATCCGCCTTCAAGTGCAAAAACCACTCTCGCGGATCGGGTCTGACAGCTTGGATTTTGACATTCTTCTTGTCCGTGATACCCGGCAGCTGATCATCTTTGATTTGAATCGTTGTAATCGGGGAACCATCTTCAGTATACCAGTAGCTAAGCCAGGCTCCGGAAAGGAAGGGATGGCAGGTAACAACTATTCCGCCATCATGGCGAATATCAATGGCGAATATATTCGGGAAGGGCGACCCCCCAAAACCCTCCCTGCCTAGATGTCCCAGGTAATTGCCCTCCCTGTCGAATCGCAAAACAACCCTATTGAACAACTGTTCGTTATATTCCTCTCGAGGCCCATTCTCAATCCTGTCTCCGACGAGGAAGCCTCCGTTGAAAGCGGCAATTATCTGGGGCGAACGGAATGACCAACTGGAAATCGAGCTATTAAGCTCTCCGCCTCGAACCTTGGATGGGATGGGATTTTTCGATGGATCATACACGATGGTTAGAAGTTCGCCATACGAGTTGAATACCATTGCCTTGCCTCTGCGGCCATTGGAAATGTATATAAGCCCATCTCTTGTCTGTATATCTCCCATGCCGGCCGCGCTGCCCTGATAAAACCAATCCAACTCGCCTGGCAGGGTGCCAAGTGGGATGGTAAATAAATCGTGTCGTTTCAATTCTCGGCCTGCGCCAATAGTACATGAGGCGAGCGCGGTGGCTAGGCCCGCTAACACAAAGCCTATTGAAACTCTCGGCTTAATCATTCGGTTTTCATCCTACGTTCAATCCTAGCGGGGGTTCGCCGCAGCTGTCAATTTGACCGGAGTTAGTCAACTTGACTGGATATCCGACGCGGCAGTATCTTGATAATAATGATCAGCAATCTGCTCACCGCCTTATTCGGAACAAAGCACGAGAGGGATCTCAAGAAACTGATGCCGATACTGCACAGGATAAACAACCTGGAGTTGTGGACCTTGGGCCTTGCGAATGAAGATTTTCCGAAGCAGACCGAAATTCTGAAATCGCGTCTTAAGAAGGGCGAGAGCTGTGATAACCTGCTGCCCGAGGCATTTGCCCTCGCCAGAGAAGCAGCTCGCCGCACTCTTGGCGAGAGACCCTACGATGTTCAGATGCTCGGAGCAATCGTATTGCACCAGGGGAAAATCACTGAAATGAAAACCGGCGAGGGCAAGACTCTCGCAAGCATAGCCGCGGCATATCTAAATAGTCTTCTGGGATTTGGCGTTCATATCGTCACCGTTAATGACTACCTAGCCGAACGCGACGCCAACTGGATGAGGCCGGCATATAACCTTCTTGGGGTAAGTGTGGGTTCGATTCTTTCCAATATGCCCCCGGAAACTCGCCTAATCGAGTATTCCAAGGATATCACCTATGGAACGAATAACGAATTTGGATTCGATTATCTTCGCGACAACATGAAGTGGGATGAAAGCACCAAGGTTCAAAAACACCACTATTTCGCGATAATCGATGAAATAGACTCAATTCTTATCGATGAGGCAAGAACTCCGCTTATTATTTCCGGACCGATTGAGGAAGATGTGGCCAAGTACATTCTGGTTAACAAACTCTCAACGAAACTTAGGGAATGCGAAAAGGATCCAAAAACTGGCGAGTATCCACACGATGATCCCATCACCGGAACCCAGGCAGTGGGCGATTATAAACTCGATGAGAAAGGCAGGCGCATAGTTTTTACCAACGAGGGAATGAACAGCATCGAAGCCATCCTGACTAAAGAGGGAATGCTCAGAAAGGGCAGTCTTTTCGACGAGGAAAACTTCGAGTTCATTCACTATTTCACCCAAGCGCTAAGGGCTCGCAGGCTATTCGGAAAAGATAGGGATTATGTAGTTCAGGACGGCAAGGTTCAAATCGTGGATGAGTTTACCGGACGCATTCTGCATGGCAGACGGTATTCCGACGGACTTCACCAGGCGATCGAAGCAAAAGAAAACCTAAGGCCCGCCCGGCAGAATAAAACCTTAGCCACCATTACCTTTCAAAACTACTTCCGAATGTACAAGAAACTCTCCGGAATGACGGGCACCGCGGATACCGAAGCTCGCGAGTTCGGCAAAATTTACAACCTTGATGTAGCAATAATTCCGACAAATCTTCCAGTGAACAGAATGGACGATGACGACATCATATTCCTGAACGAAGATTATAAATTCAACGCAATCTGTGATGAAATTGTCAGGGTGCATAAAAAGGGACAGCCAATACTAGTAGGAACAGTGAGCGTTGAAAAATCCGAGAAACTGGCCGGATTCCTGGAAAAACGGGGAATAAGGTATGAAATTCTCAATGCAAAGAATCATCACCGAGAGGCTTTGATTATAGCCGAGGCGGGAATGAAGGGCTCTGTGACAATCGCAACCAACATGGCGGGGCGCGGCACTGATATCAAACTCGGGGGGAATGCCGAATTCAGGGCCAGGAGGCGCTGCGGTGAGGATTTCAGTGAGGAAGAATATAGAAAGATTCTCGATGAGGAATACAGAAAGTGGCAGATTCAAAACAGGGAAGTTATCGAGCTGGGAGGGCTCTATGTTTTAGGGACGGAGCGGCATGAATCTCGGCGCATAGACAATCAGCTGCGGGGACGCTCAGGCCGCCAAGGTGATCCGGGATATTCTCGATTCTACATCTCTCTCGAAGACGACCTGATGCGCCTATTCGGGGGCGAGGGCTTCCGTAGCACCATGGCCCGTTTAGGAATGGGCGGCGGCGAACCCCTTCAGCATCGGCTTATTAACAGGTCTCTCGAGAGGGCTCAGAAGCGCGTCGAGGATAGAAACTACGAAATACGAAAGCATCTGCTCGAATACGATGATGTCGTAAGCAGGCAGCGAGGCGCAATTTACTCCATCAGGAATGAGGTTCTGTGCGGTGAGAGCCTTGACAAAATGATACTGGAGACTGGCGAGCAAATGCTCCAGGTGCTAATCGACGATTACAGAGCGGATAGCCGCGGCGATCCGAAGATTGCCCTGGCCAGGCTAGGTGAGCGACTTCTTCAGAATTTCAGCTTCCGCGGTTCTTCAGATGAAGAAATTACTGTGCAAACAAGTTCCGATAGAATCCTGGAAATTGTTAGAGACTATCTTCAAGGCGATATCGAGGGAAAGAAAACCTCGATTGGCGCAGAGCAGATTAAACTGTTCATACGATATGAATATCTACGGCAAATCGATAAGCGCTGGCAGGATCATCTTGAGGAGCTAACCGCACTTGGCGAATCGGTTCGCCTTCGAACCTACGCGCAAAAAAACCCCCTCATCGAATACAAGAACGAGGGCTTTGAGTTATTCGACGCCATGTTGGAGAATTTGCATATAGATATTGCCCGCAAAATATTCAGAGTGCATATGCAGCAAGGTGAAAGCCGCAAGATTCCCGAGCACATGGCGGTAGTGGCATCGCATAGATCGCTGTCGTCTCTAATAAGCCCCAGCGCCGCGATAAGAAGCGGGGAACGGCGTGAGGCTAGAGCAAGTGGCACTCAGATTAAGCGGGTTACACGCAAGATTGGAAGAAATGAACTCTGTCCCTGCGGGAGCGGTAAGAAATACAAGCAGTGCTGCGGAGCCTAAGACACCGCAGAAAACCCTTAGTAGAGGTAGTCCAGAGGATCCACGGACTCCCCGGCAGATATCAAAACGAAAAGGACTTGGGGACTGCGCGCGGCTCCCGAGGCGCCTGAATAGCCCAGAGGCTCTCCGGCATCGAGCTTATCTCCAACGGCAACTTCAATACTGCCAAGATAGCCATAAAAGCTCTTCCACTTTTTGGCATGGGACATAATCACGTACAGCCCGTAGATTGAATGGTGGCCCGTCAGGATAACCCTACCCTCCTTCGAGGAGTTCACCGGTGTCCCGCTTTTTGCCGAAATACCGATGCCCTCGGAGATGTAGCTTATGCCGGTGATATCGTCCACGCTCTCACCGTATGCGGTCGATATTCTGCCAGGTACGGGATATAGAAAGCGTTCCCCAATTGTGTTGGATGGCGAAGCCTCATCGGGAATTCTCCCGTATATGAAATAATCCTCGCTTCCCGGAATCTGCCGAACCCTATCTATCGCGGTGTTGAAACGAGCCGCTACTTCCCTGATGCCCTCATTCCCAAGATGCTGAACCCGCCGTCCGTCAATGTAGGGAATCATCAGGCTGCGGCCTTCTTCCGGAATTTCCCCGATGTTAAGTTCATTTACGCTCACGATGGTAGCCGGCGAAAGTCCATAGTGGTAAGCGATGCGTGAAATAGTCTCGCCCCTGCCTACCTCATGCCTGGTAAACACCATCTTTGAGGAGCTTATCTTAGGCTTTGATACTGTTATGGAACTTCTATTGACTTCTTGGATTGAGGCTTCGAGCTTGTTCGGATTAGAGCCCGGTTTGGGCCTCTTTGCGCCAAGGAAAAAACTGTCAAAAAGGCCCATCCCCAGGGCCGCCAAAATAACTATCAAGGCTGCAATGAGCGGCAATACCTTTGTCTCTCCCAAATTCCCGGGAGATTGCTGTGCTTTCGGAATTCGCGAGGTGAATTCGGAACGATTTTCACTCTTGCCATTTCTTGTCCTTGCTTCCGGACAGTCCTTCCCCATTGCCAGGGGCACAAAGCTCCGTCTTCGCTCGCGCGACGTCACAATTTCCTCATCTTCCACTCATATCGACAAAAGATTTCCACCGTATTACCCTGATTCCCAACATGTTTCTTCACTACACGAGGCTAGGCAGATTCGTACAAATCACTTCGATCGTTCTAACTGCCTTTATTGTCTTCATGGCGCCAAGTTTGTTCACGCTTATAAGAGTTCAAGAGGATTCGATGTCGCCGGCTCTTACGGACGGACAAATAGCGCTTGTCCTGCGGGGTTCCGGAAGAATCCACCCAGGCGATATCGCGGTTTATCACAGCCCGGTAACGGGCAATCTGGTTGTGAAACGCTGCATTCTAAATAGCGATGCGGAGCCCCGTATCGAAAATGGTTGGCTGATTACGCCCTGGGGAAGCTGGTATCTTTCGGGAACGCAGTGGGAGCGTTTGGGCGAAACTCAAATCGAGAATGCCCTGTTTATGGTAGGTGATAATCAATTCAAGTCGTTTGACAGCAGGGATTATGGCTTTGTGCCTAGGACGAGCTTCATCGGCCGGGTTTTAAGCTGGGATGACTAGACATCCAACAAACATCAGAACGAGAATTCTGATGTTGGCAAGTGTGGCCGCGGCCCTGGTTGTATTTATTCGCTTCGCCTTTATCATGCTCTCCCCCAACAGGAAGACGTCTGTGGACAGTAGAGAGCTGGCAGTGGCGGAGCGGGGTTCAATTGTCGATAGAAATGGCCGGCTGATTGCCCTGCAAACCCGTTTATACTCGGTTACGGCATGGAAGCCTGAAATTGACGATCCTATCAAAATCGGCAATCTGCTGAGTACGATTCTCGATATGGAACCTAGCTCGATTTCGCAGATGCTAATCGGCAACAGAACTTCGCGCTTCGTTTTCATCAAGCGGCAGGTTACGCCAACCCAGTCCGACATGGTTAGGAAGCTAATCGAAGAGGGACAATTGCCCGGAATAAGCTTGCAGGAGGAGCTTGGAAGACACTATCCCATGAAGGAACTGGCCGCGCCTCTAATAGGATACGTTGGAACAGACAACATCGGTTTAGATGGACTCGAGTACTCGTTTAATAGGATTCTGGCTCCAGGCAGCGTGACGGCCGAGGTTGATAGAATTTACGGAAACACTGTTCACTTGACCTTGGATATGGACGTGCAATTTCTCGTGGAAAACATAGCGCAGGAGGCCTGGGAAGACTTTAGTCCGGATTCCATGATGATTCTGGTTTTGGACGCAAAGACAGCCGAGATTCTGGCCTGGATTTCCAGGCCCTCCTACGACCCAAACACCTTTGCTCAATCGAACCGGAATCAGCGCATCAATAGACCTCTGGCGATAGCCTACGAGCCGGGTTCGGTGTTCAAGGTTTTTTCCTGGTCTGCCCTATTGGATACGGGAGCCGTAAGCTCCGATGATGAATTCCATACGGCGAGCGGTTATGAGCCGGAGGCCTTTAAGAGATACAAAATACCGCCCATCACGGATATTCGCAATTATGGGATATTGAACCTGAGCGAGGCCATCATTTTGTCCAGCAATGTTGCGGTCGCTAGCGCATCAGAGGATATTTCGGATACCGATTTCTACAAGATTCTGAAGAACTTTGGTTTTGGAAATCCCACTGGACTTCCCCTATCGGGAGAGTCTCACGGCCTTCTGAATCCTGTGTCGGACTGGTCGGCCCGTAGTAAACCTACAATCGCCATTGGACAGGAGGTTGGAGTATCGGCGGTTCAGGTAGCCGCGGCGGCCACGTCACTGGCGAACGGAGGCATCTTATTGAGCCCTCGGATAGTGAGCAGGGTAGTGGCTACCGACGGAAGCCTCGTAAAGGAGTATCCACGCAATCCCGTTAGAGAGGTGATTTCTCCAAAAACAGCCGAAATGATACTGAGCCTGATGGAACAAACGGTAATTTCGCCCTCGGGCACTTCTCACAAAGCGGCTGTTCCGGGCCTCCGAATTTCTGCTAAATCGGGTACGGCCCAGATTACGGATTTGGAAACCGGCCTCTATAGTCCCGATCGCTTCTTGAGTTCCGTTTTGGGGATTTTCCCCACCGACGATCCGCGGCTAATCGTTTATGTTGTTTTGGAGAATCCTAGGAGGGTTAGTATTTTCGGAGCCCAGACGGCGGCGCCGATGCTAAGGGAGATTGCTCGAACTCTGGCCCCGCTTCATGGAATTCCTCTTGCAGGCAATACCATGATCGAGCATCCTGGTCAGGTTCGCATAGATAATCCGAATCCCCTTCCGTTAGGCGATAAGCTGCACGATTTGACGGGTTATTCAAAGCGAATGCTGCTGCCATACCTAGAGCGAGAGGATATAAGTTGGACTATCCGCGGTAAGGGATGGGTTGTACTTCAGTTTCCACCCCCCGGAACTCCGATTGAAAGCGGGATGAGCATATACTTGGAGCTTAAATAATGTGAATTCCGGGAATGAATGGCGCACCGAGCTCACCCGCAGCGGAATGATAACCGCCTTTTCTAATGGAATCGCGCTCCATTCGCGAATCAACCCGGTTCGGGAAGCAAAAAGAGTTGCCGCTTCGGTGCCAGCAGATTCGGCAATCGTGGTGCTCGGTGGATTTGGTCTTGGCTATGTGGCCGAGGCCCTGCTGAGGGAGGCTCCGAACCGACCTCTGATTATAGCCGAGGCAGATGAAAGTATATTCGAACGCGCCGCCTCTGTCCGGGATATTAGTCCTCTGATTAGCAACCCCCTGGTGCAGTTCATTTCGGACGACGGCGTAAAAAATATCGGCAATTATCTAAGCGGCGGCCCGGCTGGTTTGAAGATTGGCCTGATTATCTGGCGTCCCTCCGAGCGCGGGAATCCTCATTGGTATGACGCTCTAAGACAAACCGTTATAAGTATTCAGAAACGGCGGGAAGTAAACGCGGCAACGCTTGAACGCTTTGGCCGTCTGTGGATTAGGAATCTTATCGCGAATGTGCCGATTCTACCTGGGGCGATGCCGCTTCTATCGTGGGAAGGAAAATTCAAGGATATTCCGGCCCTAGTGGTTGCAGGTGGTCCATCTGTGGAAATCGCGCTTCCCGAACTCAGCGACATTTCCAGAAGTCATTTGATAATAGTGGTGGATACCGCTGTTTCGGCAGTTGTAAGGGCCAAGGTAAGGCCGGATGTAATCGCGGCGGTGGATCCGCAGTATTGGAATTCCAGGCATCTAGACTGGTGCGCCAGGCAGGTAGGTGATTGTCCTGTTCTTGCGGAGGCCGCAACGCATCCGGCCGTGTTCCGCGCACTCTCCGGCCGCCCTCTGTTAACTAGAACCAAATTCCCCTTGGGAACCCTCTTGGAGGATGCGGCAGAAATCCGCGGAGAACTCAGGGCCGGAGGCTCAGTAGCAACGGCAGCCTGGGAACTGGCCCGCTTCCTTGGATGCAAGCCTTTAAGCATCGTTGGCCTGGATTTGGGCTTTCCCGGCGGCAGAACTCATTACCCCGGCAGTTTTTCCAACAAGAGACCTCATCTCTATTCAAGAAGAACCCTGCCCGCCGAGCAGTCCTTCTTTCACAATCTATACGAAGCCTCGCCATACTATGCAAAGACTTACAAGAACGAGAGCCTACTCACCAATTTGCGAATGGACATTTACGCAAGCTGGTTCGCCGAGAGTGTAGCTACATCAACCCAAGATAGGAGACCCCGGATAGTGGGTGATTCGGGCCGTCGCATCAGGGGTATGTCTACTATCAATGCCTCCGAAATAAGCAATTTTCCAGATTTACGCGGCAAAATTGATTCGATATTGGCGGCCTTGCTGAATGCGCCGATAAATTTGGGCTCTGCTTCGAATGTCGCCAGGATGATTGACGATATATCGGAGGCGCTCGACGAGCTGGTTCTCCTCGCAAAGAAGGGAATGGAACTTGCCATAGAGGCCGAGCAGTCGATTGCGTCCGGGCAGAATCCGAATCCACAGCTTGCAGAGATGGAAGATGTTGATAAACGCTTGCTTGCAATGAGGGGCCGCGAGATGGTTTCCTTTTTGATGCAGCCCATTATACTGGAACTCAGTTCATCTAAGGCGGATGGCGAGCCTTTGGAAAATTCTAAGCGTCTATACTCCGAAATCGCGAACTCGGCGGGCTATCACCGCTGCTGTTTGGATTCGGCCAACTGGAATATGCAACAAAATATAAAGCTAGGCTGAATAAAGTCCGATAGTGGGAATGTCGGCTAGTTGCCGTTACTACCCGCGGGAAATCGATATCCAGATCCGCGGGTTTTTTATTCTATCACTTTGATTCTGAAGTATCTCTTCTTTCCGGCCCTTAGCATCAACTCGCCATCCACAATATCCGATAAGCCGAGCACTGTATCTATGCCTTCCACCTTCGCTCCGTTTACCCCCGCTCCTCCCTGGAGGACAAGACGCCGGGCCTCGCTCTTTGAGCTGCATAAGTCCGTTCGGGATAGCAAATCAACTATGTTTATTCCGGTTTCAAAATCGACTCTTGGCATCAGGCTGGAAGGAATGCCGGTTCTATCCTCTCCGTTGGAAAAAACTGCCTTGGCAGCCTCTCTCGCATTAATCGCCCCCTCTTCCCCATGAAGCAGCTTAGTTACCTCATAGGCCAATCGCTCTTTGGAGGAATTTATTTTGGTTCCCTCCGCCGATCCGAGCTTACGGCATTCCTCCTCCGGAAGGAAGGTGAAGATTAGAAGGAAATTCTCAACATCTTGGTCTGGCACATTGCGCCAGTATTGGTAGAATTCATATGCCGAGGTGATAGCCGGATCAAGAAACAAGGCCCCCTTCTCTGTTTTGCCCATTTTCCCTCCGTCCGATCGCGTAAGCAGGGGAAAGGTAAGGCCATATGCCTCTACTCCGGCAACTCTTCGAATAAGCTCCACGCCCGCCACTATGTTGCCCCATTGATCGTCGCCTCCTATTTGCAGCAGGCATTTTTCTCTCCGCCATAGTTCGAGGAAATCATATGATTGAAGCAGCTGGTAGTTGAACTCAAGGAAGGAAAGGCCCTCCGTCATACGCTTTCTATAAGCCTCAAAGCCGAGCATCCGATTTACGCTGAAATAGCGCCCAATACCCCGAAGGAAATCGATGTAATTCAGCGATGAGAGCCAGTCGGCATTATTGGCCAGCAATACTTCGGCCTTGTCAAAATTGATAATCCTAGCAATTTGCGGAATGATTTTTTCAATATTCTCGTCAATTTGCCGGTAGTCGATTAACTTGCGCATTTCGGTTTTGCCGGAGGGATCACCGATGCGCGCGGTGCCGCCTCCCATGAGTATTATGGGTTTGTGGCCCTCATTTTGAAGGTGGGCCGACGCATAGAGAGGCACAAGGTGTCCTATGTGCAAAGAGGGCGCCGTGGGGTCGATTCCTATATAGAATTTTATTGGATCGCCGGCCATCCTACTTCTCAGACCGGCCTCATTCGTGCATTGCTTATAAAAACCCCTGCTAATCAGCTTATCCAGCGCGCATGCTTGCCTCTTGGCGTAAATCTGGTTTTCACTCATATCGGTTCGCGATAACATAGCTCAACCAGCGATGCTTTGGAAGCGCCTATATGAGAGAGTTTCCCTGCGCACCAAATCCGCAATCCCCTCGATAGGAACTCGAATTTGCTCCATTGAATCACGCAGCCTAAGGGTTACGGAGCGCCTATCCATGGTTTCATAATCTACTGTAACGCAAAAGGGCGTGCCAATTTCATCCATTCTGCGATAACGGCGGCCAATCGCGCCTCCTTGATCGTAGAAGGTGGCAAAATCATCCCTTAGTTCTTCCTCGATTCGCCGGGCCATTTCGGAAAGACCGTCTTTTTTCACCAAGGGAAAGACGGCAACCTTGACTGGCGCAATTTGGGGGTGAAGGTGAAGAACTGTGCGCACCTCATCCTTGCCGTCCAATTTCTCCTCGTGGTAGGCGTCCATCAGCGTTGCCAGCACGCTGCGGCTAAGCCCGGAAGAGGTTTCAACTACATATGGTATGTAACGGGTGTTCGTTTCAGCATCGAGGTAGCTGATGTCCTTGCCGCAGAACTGCCCATGCCTCTTCAAATCGAAGTCGGTTCTTGAATGAATTCCTTCAAGCTCCTGCCATCCAAAGGGATAATTGTATTCAATGTCGAAGGCCTCCTTGGCGTAGTGGGCAAGCTCCTTTGGTCCGTGCTTGTTAAAGCGAAGGCGCTCGGGTTTAATGCCAACACGATCGATATACCAGGCCATGCGCTTAGTTTTCCACTCTTCAAAGGCCGCATCTTCATTACCGGGCCTTACAAAATACTGCATTTCCATCTGCTCGAACTCGCAGGTGCGAAATATGAAATTCTTGGTGGTGATTTCATTGCGAAAGGCCTTGCCCACCTGCGCAATCCCAAACGGAATTTTGACTCTAGAGGTATCCACCACATTCTTGAAATTTACAAAAATGCCCTGCGCGGTTTCGGGCCGCAAATAGACTAGGCTGCCGGAATCTTCCACCGGACCTAATTGGGTTGTGAACATCAGGTTGAATTGCCTAGCCTCCGTTAGCTCGCCGCCGCATTTGGGGCACACAGCGCTATCGACATTCCCTTCCAGCCACATTTCTCGAAGAGCATCCTCGCGAAATCGACTTTTGCACTTTTTGCAATCAACCAAGGGATCGGAGAAATTATCGACATGTCCGGAGGCTTCCCAAGTTCTAGGATGCATCATGATAGCGGCATCTAGTCCTACAATGTTCTCATGCCGACGCACCATCTCCTTCCACCAGGCATTCTGGATGTTCTGCTTAATCTCAACACCCAAGGGTCCGTAATCCCAGGTGGCCGACAAACCCCCATATATCTCGCTCGACGGATATATGAATCCGCGGCTTTTACAAAGAGAAACCACCTTCTCCATTGAGGCGCCATGCTCATTGACGCTCTCGCCCTTTCCTGCATTTCTATAAGCAGCCATTGTTCCCTTCAGTGTCAGCAAAGTATCACTTGGCATTCCAGGATACAAGCAATACTCATGTTTCTACATCTTTCACGGTGAGAATTAGCCGTCTTATTCGCCTAAGCGACTCGCTTAGGCCAAGCAGACGTATAATAGGAATCAGCGGGGGGCTAACCGAACTCCCGATAAGCGCAATGCGAAGCAGTCCAAACACAGAGCCTAGCTTCCAATTCCTTGATGCCGCCATATCGCGAAACTCACTCTCCATAGTTTCATCCCACTTAGCAGAGGCCTCACCAGTTCTAGGCGGCTCGGGCGCCGAATCGAGTAAATCAACAGCAGAGTCTAGTATATTCAAGACGTCCTGCGAGCCCATCCCCTTCGGCATAAGCGTCTCGGCGCTGAGGCAGCCGGGGTCGAGAAATAGGAAGCGAATCATAGGAGTTATGTCGCTTAGCCGCTTTAGGCGCTCAGCGACAATTGGCATAAAACCATCGATAATCTCCATCTGATTCGCAGTAGGTGGGTTTTGAACAAGCTTATCGGCAACCAGAATTGGGATAAGCCGAGATTTAAGGGAGTTCGAATTCATTGAGCGAATATAGTGTCCGTTAAACCAATCCAGTTTTCGATAATCAAAAACCGCGGGGGATTTATTAATCCTATCGAGGCTAAAAATTTTACAAAGCTCATCCGTGGTAAAAAATTCCCTCGAATCGTCGTAGCTCCAGCCCAGAAGCGAAATAAAATTAATCAGAGCCTCGGGAAGATAGCCGGCCCCGCGGAAATCTCTCAAGGCCGTCGAACCATGACGTTTGGATAATTTCTGACCATCCTTACCCATCACCATCGGCAGATGGCAATAAACAGGGGGCATCCAAGCGAAGGCCTGATAAATAATGATATGGAGCGGCCCGGAAGGAATCCATTCCTGGGCGCGGAGAACGTGTGTGATTCCCATCTCATGATCGTCGACAACATTCGCAAAATGATAGGTGGGGAAGCCGTCGGATTTCATTATCACAGGGTCGGAACTGATATCCCTGTTCTTTTTACTTATCTCCCCCAACAGGAAGTCATTGAATACGGTTTTCCCCTCCGTGGGCACTTTCAAGCGAATAACATATTTTTCGCCCAGTTCGATTCGTGATTTAGCCTCATCTAGAGAGATATTTCGACAGTATCGATCGTAGCCGATATTTTTTTTGGATAGCCTTTGCTCATTCCTAATCGAATCAAGACGCTCGCTGCTGCAAAAACAATGATAAGCACTGCCGAGGCTGAGTAAGCTTTCAACCAGCCTTGCATAGAGTCCCTTCCGCTCCGACTGCACATAGGGCCCGCGATCTCCATTCTTGCCGGGCCCCTCGTCATAATGAATGCCCAGCCATTCAAGAGAGCTAAATAGATCCTCGAGAGCCTCGGAATTGAATCTCGCCCTATCGGTATCCTCGATTCTGAGAATGAAGCTGCCATTATTGGCTCTAGCAAAAAGATAGTTAAACAGAGCCGTTCGTATGCCGCCGATGTGCTGCATCCCCGTTGGAGAAGGCGCATAACGGACTCTAACGTTCATAATATCACCCCTTGCCAAGGAAAGGCTAACTCGCTAGCAAATCCGATTTTGCCCTATCTACCTGAGGGGACAAGACAAGTGAAATCAGATAATCCTCCCTTGATTTCTGAAGCATTCTATCGCCCCTGGAATAACTGAGCATATTCTTCAATTCCAACTTGGATGCAGCCAGCACATCGAGCTGCGCATCGGACAAATACTGCGAGCGTTTCTCCAGAATTTCCCACGAAAGCAGCCGCAGCGAGATATCTCGATTATCCAGAAGTTCCATTATCTGGTCTATCCTCTCTCTGCCCAGCGCCACCGCTCGGCACCAGATGGCCCAATCCCGCTGCCTTGTTTTGGAATCATCCGCCAGTGGTCCATAATACTCCGCGATTGCCTTCCAGTTCTGTTCCAGAAGTATCGGAATACCCAGGGCAACTCCCAGAAATCTCAAGAGTATTGGCCGTTTCTGCCGAATCTCAAGTTCCAGCTTCTTTATCGCATCGAGATTTGAAACAGAAAGCGCGGTATTGATGAGAAGATTCGAGTACGCTCGATTCAGCTTCCGCCTCACGTATAAACGATTCTCCAGCCAAGCTAAAAGACTCGGCCAATTCTCAGCCTCGAGAAGGGAAAAAAGCTTCCAGTTCCGAATTAAATAGAAATCCAAAACCCCAACAATCAGCACGAACACAAGAAGAATAATCCACACATTCCTCACGGCGCTCATCCCGCCCCGATCGATAATAAGAAACGATGGAATGAGAACAAGAAGCATGGCAAACAGCACCAATAAATTGAACAAAAGGAAAATCGCCCTGAGTTTCAACCCTTCCCATCCTCAATTTCAAGTACTACCCTTCATCCGGATCTGCCCCTATAATAGGAAGAAGTCCTAAAACAGATCCGATTGCCAAAGGGGTAAGCAGATGTCCAAGATGGAAAGTATACCTACAAGCAGCCTTAAAGCCAATACTTACTACAGTAAACCCCTGTGGATAGACGAGGGATTCATGCTTCTTCCGGTAGACTTGCCGGTTACGAAAAGCCTAATCGAGGAGCTGCAAAAATGGGGGTATAAAAGCATACTGAGCAGCGGAATTCTCCGTACAGCAGTTCCCGGATCCGTTGATTCCAAACTTAACAACGAAGCGAAGGAATCCGAAGGCCGCCGTACCACTCTCGATTTCTTCTCGAGCTTCACGAAATTTGTCCAAAAAACCTACGAAACATTCAATGGCGAGGGGCATCTCAATCTGGGTTCCATAACGGAACAGGTTAAATCCACCATTCTGATGCTAAAAGACTATCGTGCTTTCATTCTCCGACTACCCAGCCTGGAAGCAAAGGGAGTAGACTACCTCTACACTCACTCGGCCCGAGCAACCATAATAGCCCTAACAATTGGCAACGGACTCAAACTATCCCACTTCCGGCTAATCGAACTCGGTATTGCCGCCATACTCCATGAGGTTGGAATGCTGAAAATGCCCAGCCATATCGTTAACAAAACAGGCGGCCTTTCTGAAAAGGAGAAAAAAATAATCAGCACTCATCCGCTTATTGGTTTAAAAATGCTGCAGAACTTTTCCCGCGAGCATTCCAACTCGATTACCCAGGAGATATTTCTTGCAGTTTCCCAGCATCATGAGCGGCTCAACGGATCCGGCTACCCCCAAGGCATTAGGGGCGAATCAATCACTCAATTTGCCAAGATTCTCGCTGTTGCTTGCTCATACGATGCACAGATATCCAGCCGGCCCTTCCGCGAAAGCGGAGAGAGCCACACAACTATGCTGAAAATGCTGAAAGACAAGCACAGCCTCTACGACGAAAAAGTTATAATAGCACTACTCAACTCAATTTCGCTCTTCGCGTTCGGGAGCTATGTTCGCCTGAAGAACGGTTCCATTGGAACCATAGTCGATATCGGCGAAAGCCCGCAATATCCCCTGGTAAAACTCTGCCTGGACGAGAATCTTCAGCCCTACAGTGAGCAACCCATAATCAAAACTAGCGAGAACGAGGCAAAGTTCACAGTTATCCAGGTGCTCGGAAAGCGCGACGTGCAAAACCTTGTTAGCCGCAAACTCCTTCCGGAGTAGCTTGGCGTTATTTATCAAAGCCGAATTTCCGGTTGAACTTGATGCGTCTTCGAAATTTTATCGGCCGCGGCGGCCTTAGCTACCGAAAGCTGCCATCGCGAATTCTATCTGCCTCCTCAATCCTTCCTGCCTCACGAAATAGCCTTTCGGCCTCTCCTAAGGCATGATTAGACAAATCCTGCTGTTCGGGAAAAAGATAGGGTATTGCCATATAAGCCTCGGCTGCCTCATCCAACCTTCCCTCCGCGAGATAAGTTCGAGCTATGCCCTCCTGCGCCTCGGCTGCAATCCTGCCTGGAACCTCCCGAACCAGCACCTCATATATTTCCCTGGAACGGCCGGCGCGCCCCTCCCTAAGATACGAATGGGCCACCAAGAGGAGGGCCTCCGAACGGTCTGCCGGCAGCAGCGATTCATCTTCGGCAATAGTTTGCAAGAGTGTGATGGAATCGAGTTGAACCAACCTAGCCCAGGCCAGAATAATTGGAGCGCTCAGCCCTAGGTTGTTCCCCAGGCTGTCCATAATCTTGCTCTTTGCATCCTCGGCAAGGCTTGAATTGCCGCTGCTTTTCAGGAGCTGGGCCCAGGCGCGAATGGCCACGGATGCGCTGGGATTCTCAGGGTGGTTTATTACCCATGCGCCATAGCGTTTGGATGCATCTGCCATATCGCCATTTTCCTTGGCCGCCAAGGCAGCCCTAAGCTCCGCTCGAATGGCTATGTCCGTGTTAGGATACCGCACTCGAGTACGGTCGTACCAACGAATCGCCTCGACAAACCGTCCATCTCTCATGGCGTTTTCACCCATCCTGAACGGCAAATCCGCGGGTAGGCTACTATTGGGGAATTCCTCGCTCATTATCCTAGCGGTTCTATTGGCCTCTTCAACTCGATTCAGATTTAGCAGAACCCAGGCCTTTTGATAGAGAATTTCCTCCCGCCTCTCCCCGCCTTCGGCAAGCAGGGCGTTCTCATATGAAAGCAGCGCTTCTTCCCAATTCCCCTTTGATGCTAAGCTCATGGCAACTCGGAAATGCGCCCTGGCCCTCTGCTCGGCAGTAAGCGCCGCCTTGGTCGCATTCTCAAACGCGCTTGCCGCGCTATTCCACTCGGACTGGCGGAACCAAGTCCATCCAATTCCATAGAGCGCATCGAACAGAAGCTCGCCCTTGGCATGATGAGCCGCGCTTCGATACGCCTCTCTAGCCTCCGCATAGCTTTCCTCATCGTAGTAGGCCTCTCCAAGATAGTAGGCCGATTCAACGCTCCAGGCTCCCTCCGACTTGGCAATCACATCTAATAATTCTATCGCCTTTGCGTTCATACCACCGTTCAGATACGCAATGGCCGCGGAGTAGGTGGCTCTGCGACCCGCCTCCCCTCCCATCGCTCCACCGTCCGCCAGAGCCGCCTGAAGGTAATAATCCGCGGCGCGAATGTACTCCTTGCGCTCCGAATAAACAAAGCCGATGCGGGAATTTGCCTCCACGGCCACGGGCGATTCACCATGGTTCCTTACTATGATTCCATAATAGCGCAGAGCTGAACTGGAATCCCCCATACTAAGGGCGAGTTCACCTCGCAAAAAGAGATAGGAAGGGAGCTCGGCGCTCTTGGAATAATCACGGATTAGCATTTCAATTACGGTATTAGCTCGGCCTAGCCTTTCTCCCTCGCGATGGGCGGCAAAGGCTAAGCGGAGGGCCTGCTCGCGCCTTTCATCCTCCGGATAGCGATTTGCAAAGTTTTCCAACAGCCCTGCCCCTCTCTCATCCCGATTAGAAATAAGGATGCTTCCGGCAAGATACGCAGCATCGGCGGCTATTTCCTTATCGGGCCCGCCAACCGCCCTTTCAAGATATGGAACAGCCAGGATGGCCTCATCGGTGCCTAACCAGGTTTGAGCCAGGTTGAAGGCGGCAACCTGCTCCTCTTCCTCGTTCCTAGGGGCCTCGAGTATGGATGAGTATGCGTTTTTCGCAGCCTCGACGCGTCCCATTCTCAGATATATGGCAGCCCTAATTTTGAGGGCCACCTCGGCCTCATCATCAATGTCCGATTTGAATTTACCCTCCCATATGTCAAGATAGCGCAGGGCCTCCTCGTTCAACCGCTCATCGGCAGCCAGACGAGCCGCTTCCAGCAATGCGAACGGCATGTAGGGAGATTCCTCGCCAAGCGCTATGTAGCTGCGATAAGCCTCCAATGCCTCTCGTCTCTCCCCCATTGCCTTTCGCGCCTCGGCAATCCAGTAACTGCTCTGCAGCGCCAGAGGGGATTCTGGATATTCGAAAATCAACCTATTGAATGCTACGACGGCCTCCGATGGTTTACCATCCGAAAGCTGAATTTGTCCCAGGCGAAAAATAGACTTCGCCTTCAAATCCCTAGATTCGCCCTTCTCTATCAGCCTCAAGTATGCACTCTCCGCTTCCTTCCAGTTTTTCAAGTTTTCCAGGGAGGCTCCTAGATAAAACAGGGAATGCTCCACACTCTCATTGTCGAATTCGATTTGGCGCTCGAAGGAAGCGGCAGCCCCCGCCCAATCTTCCAATTCATAACGGGATAAACCTTCCCAGTAGGCAACTCGACTAGTCCACTGCGACTTCGGATATTTCTTGTCGAAGGCCCTCAAGGCTTCAAGGCAGCGTTGAAAATTCCTCGTTTTGTAGTAGGCCACGGCGCCAAAATAGGTGGCGGAATCACCGCGAGGATCCTCCGGATACTCGCGCATAAACTGCGCAAACCGCGATGATGCAGTTTGCCAAAGGCCTGCCGTGAATGCCTTGTAGCCCTGAGTGTAGAGTTGATCGGGTGAGAATCCAAAAGCTGTGTTGCATACCAGCGATAATACGAGAACAAGCTTCCTATTGCTCATCCATGGCAGCATACTACTTATCCGATTGCTTTCCGCTTTTTTCGGGATGCAGCTCGGGAAGCAGGGTCCCCCTAAGTTGAAGTTCATCTCCCACAAGAAGGTCGAGCGGTTTTGAGGCAGCTAAATTTCTCTTGACCTTGCGTTTGAAGCTTATTTTGTCTGATCGCACTTCCACACGAATCGTATCCTTGGGTTTGAAGCGGCCTTGCAGAACAGCAATAGATAGGGGGTCTTCTATTTCTTTTTGGATGGTGCGCCTTAGGGGTCTGGCGCCATAAATCACATCGTAACCCATTTGCACCAGTAAGTTTCGGGCCTTGTCGTTCACTTCCAACCCCATTGATAAGCCGGATAATCTATCGGCAACTTCCTTAAGCATGATATCCACGATTTCCATGATATGCTCATATTCAAGATTGTGAAAAACAACAATCTCATCAACCCGATTAAGGAATTCGGGGCTAAAATTTCTTTTCAGTTCCGCGAGCGCCGTTGTTTTGATATCGGCATGCGCCATAGCGTCCTTGCCGGTTCGAAAACCAAAGCTCCCTCGATTGATTTCCCTCGCACCTGCATTAGAGGTTAGTATCAGAACTGAATTCCTGAAAGAAACCCTGTGGCCAAAGCTATCGTGCAGCTCGCCTTCCTCCAGCACCTGCAGAAGCAGATTGAAAACATCCGAGTGCGCTTTTTCAATTTCATCGAACAGCACCACGGAATAAGGTCTCTTCCGAATTTTTTCGGTTAGAAGCCCGCCCTCTTCATAGCCGACATAGCCAGGAGGCGCGCCGATTAACCGCGAGGCATTATGCTTTTCCATGAAATCGGACATATCCATCCGGATAAGCGCCTCGCTATCGCCGAAAAGGTACTCGGCGAGACTTTTCGCAAGAAGGGTTTTACCCACTCCCGTTGGTCCAAGAAAAACAAATGAACCGAGCGGTCGGGAGGGGGAATTCAACCCGGTTCTCGAACGGCGCACCGCAGCCGCGACCGACGCGATGGCCTCATCCTGTCCTATCACCTTGGAATGCAGCTCATCCTCGATTTTGAGCAGCCTATCCGATTCGCTCCTGATAATTCGCACCATGGGTATGCCTGTATTCTCCGAAACTATGGCCTGGATATCTTCGGCGTTTATCAGATTCTTCTCTTCCTTGAGCGTTTTCTCCCACTGCGCTTTGAGCTCGTCTGTCTTATCGCGCATCTCACGAATTTTATCGCGAATCTTTGCCGCATTTTCATAATCCTGGGAGTTGACGAAGGCAACCTTCTCCTCTGTAAGCCCTCTTGTTCTATCTTCAAGCTCGCTGATTGTTTCAGGCTTACTGGTGTTCTGCATACGCTTGCTGGAACCGGCCTCGTCGATAAGATCGATAGCCTTGTCCGGAAGACGACGATCGGTTACGTAGCGATCGGCAAGTTCGGCGGCGGATTTCAAGGCTTCATCGATGTAGGTGACATTGTGATGATCCTCGTAGCGGCTTCTTATGCCAAGGAGAATTCGGTAGGTTTCCTCGATACTAGGTTCATCGATGATCACGGACTGAAACCTGCGTTCGAGGGCTGCATCCTTTTCGATATACTTCTTGTACTCGTCCATGGTTGTGGACCCGATGCATTGAAGCTCTCCCCTGCTGAGGGCCGGTTTCAGCATATTCGATGCGTCGATAGCTCCCTCGGCCCCGCCGGCTCCGATAATGGTATGCAGTTCGTCGATGAATAGGATGGTATTGCCAGCCTTATCAATTTCCCTTATCACCTTTTTGAGTCGTTCTTCGAATTCGCCCCTGTATTTCGTTCCCGCAACCAGCGCCGCCAAATCAAGTCCCACAAGCCGTTTCCCCATAAATATATCTGGGGCAACGCCGTTCACTATTTCCTGCGCCAATCCCTCAACTACAGCCGTTTTACCCACACCTGGCTCGCCAATTAAAACCGGATTGTTCTTCGTTCGGCGGGCAAGAATTCTCATTACTCGCGCAATCTCCCTTTCGCGCCCCACCACGGGGTCTAGCTGTCCCTTCCGCGCCATAGCGGTTAAATCCCTAGAAAAATCATCGAGCATGCTGGTGGATGGCTTAGACTCGTTTATCATCTCTTTTTTAGGGAAGCTTGGCTTCTCAACCTTCCTCTGGAGCCCCATCGAGTTAGCTTGTCCACCGTTAATCTCGTATACAACGCCGCGAAGGATGTCCACCGTAATCTTATATAGGGAAAGGTAGGCGCTGGTTACGCTGCCGGGCTCGCCGGCCGCTGCGAGCAGGAAGTGCTCGGTGCCAATGTATTCATGGTTTAGAGTAATTGCTTCGTTAGCCGCGTTCTCGAGTAGAATCTTTACTCGATTCGAGGGCGGAATTTCACCGGCATTCACCTTTTTATCATTTATTGGAAGCTCCTTTTCGATTCCCAAGGACATTTCGGCAGTATTGATTCCTAAACGCTGGAGGCACTTGAACCCTATTCCGTTCTTCTCGCGAAGAATAGCGAGCACGATATGCTCGCTAGATAGCCTGCTCGCGTTGAAACGCCTAGCCTCTTCCTTTGCAAGCACCGTTAGAATTCGCTGAGCACGTTGAGTTAAACCCTTAATCATTCCCCATTCTCCTACTTATGTTTTAAAAGAATAGCGGATTTCTGCCTTTTTCGCCACCAATCTTCAAAAACTGCTCTATGGAGGGAAACCCTCATATAGCGCAATGACAATTTCGGCAAAGTTGCCTCGTATTTAAGTATGCAAGTTTGAGGGGGCAGGCCAATTTAGAGATTAGTGCTTTCTAAGAACGTCTAAGGGCTTCAGTCCGGCGGCTCTGGAAGACGGCATTGCACTGGCGACGAGTGAGAGCAGGAAGGTTGCAAGTCCAATCAATATAGTTGATTTCCAGCGGATTTGAATTGGTATGTGCTGAAGATAATATCCCTCTATCAGGAGCTTCGGCCCCTTGTTTCCCATAGTGAATAGCCCCAAAAATGCTTCGATTCCGATAATTATCTCATTGATGAACCGAGCCACTAGGAGGCCGCATCCAATGCCGGCAAGAATGCCCAACGCCGATGCCATGGCGCCGGCCAGCACGAAGGTTCCGGTTATTTTGGAGGGGGAGCATCCTGCGCATTTCAGAATTCCAATCTCCCTCTGACGCTCTAAAACCAGCATCATCAAGGACGAGGTTACATTGAACACCGCAACCAGTATTATCAGCGCCATAATAAGCAGCAAGATACGCCTGGTTGTTTCCAGGTTGCTAAGGAGATAGTCATTGAGCTCTCTCCAGTTATACAGGCTCCACCTGCCGGAAAGAGAGGTGGCAAGAGGCATGGAGAGCTTATTCAAATCCCCATTGGGACTACGAAATTTGCCGCCAATGAAGGTTAAGGAGCTTTCCGAGGATAGAATCGACCAACCCGTTTCCAGCGGTATGAAGGCCCAAGTTCTATCAAGGTCTTGATAACCACTGGAAAACACGCCCCGTACGATGAATCTACTTACCCTAGGAACGTATCTCTCCCCGAATAATCTTCGAACGGTGAGGATTCGAATTTCGTCGTTCACAGCCGCGCCAAGTTTTCTCGAGGATTCGCGCCCAAGCAGTATCGAGTTCGATGTAGACAAGTCCCAGCGCCCGGAATCGAATTCTATGAATGATGCAAAGGCGCTATCTCTTTCGGGCAAATTCGAAGGAAGGGAGCGGAGAGTAAGTCCCTCTCGGGAACCGGCTGCCCTGGCCAATCCAAAGCCCTGCCTTTCCACCCAGGCATCCGATACCGAATCGAAGGTTCGAGTTTCTTCTGCGAACTTCTCCCATTCATCACGCTCAGTCTCACCCCAGTGATGTATCTGAAAATGAAATGTTGATGTCTCACGGTATCGAGCGACAATACTTTCAATCATCGCATCGACAACATGATCGACGGTAATGAGGGGAACAAGGGATAGGGCGATCCCCACGGAGGTTCCAATTAGCGGATGTCCGCCTCTGCTCTCTCTGTGCCGCCGAAAGAATAATCGTTTGGCGACAAACACGGGGCCACTCATATTGGACTCAGTTGTCCCTCGCTCAGCCGCAGGCGGCGATTCGCCCTCGATGCCAATTCTTGTGAATGGGTAACCAGTATCAACACCCTTCCTGATTCCGCTGTTTCCGAAAAGAGCAAATCCGAAACAATGGCCTTATGATCCTCGTCCAGATTGCCGGTTGGCTCATCCGCAAGCACCAAATCGGGATTGTTGATCAGCGCCCTAGCGAGCGCAATCCTCTGCCGTTCGCCTCCGGAAAGCTGTGCAGGGAAATGGGAGGTGCGATTGTCCATCCTTACTCGTTCCAATAGGGCCTTTGCATCCTTTTTTGCCCGTCTCTTAGCCGTACCGGCCATTAGAGCGGGCAGCACTACATTTTCCAGAGCCGTGAAATCCTTTAGCAGATAATGAAACTGGAATACGAAACCCACTCCCCTGGACCGATAAGCGGTTAATCCCTTCTCGCTCAGTCTATCAACCTCATAGCCGCAGGCGCGTATTGAACCCGAATCCACCCTGTCTAGGCCGCCGATAAGATTCAAGAGAGTGCTCTTCCCGCAGCCGGATGCCCCTACAACCGCGATGCTCTCGTTAGCCGATGCCTGCAAATTAGCATTTCTTAAAACCTTGATTTTTTCCGAACCCGAAAGGTAGGTTTTATAAACACCCTCAACCAGAACTCCCCGCTCACTCACTGCGCAGCACCTCCGCCGGCTTCCTTGACGCCGCTTGAGAGGCTGCCCGGATAGCGGCTAGCAGCGAAAGGAGCACCGCAATGGACAGTACGGTTAGAACATCCTGAACCATCACTTCGGAACTCTTTAAAAAGGCTGCCACCGTGGGAGGCGAATCCACGCCCAAGGCAGAAGGGGCAGAGAAAAAATATGCGATTTGCTCTGCCGTGGATATAATAAAATCGACGTTCCCGCCAATAGACACTCCCAACACGCTTCCGATGATTCCCCCGAATCCGCCGATAATGAGCCCCTGTTTCAAGAATATGCTCCTAACATGCCTCGGGCTTGCCCCCATTGCCTTGATGATGGAGATATCCTCGATTCTCTCGGTTGCCATGCGCCGCAGTGAATGATCGATGTTTACCGCAACTACAACGAAAATCAGCGTTAGCAAAAGAAGCATCATCATCTTTTCGGTTCGCAGGGCCCCAAAAAACGAGCGGTTGTTGTCGCGCCACGAGCTAAGAGCCCCCCCATGCTCGCCCAGTGCGGATTTCAGGCTGCTCATCACCGCTCTATCCCGCTCGGGCCGCTTTAGTTTGATGCCGAGTTCGGGAACCGCATATCCGAACAGTTTTTCGGCGGTTTTTAATGAAACAAAGGCCATCGATGTCTGATAGTCCCTATAGGCGCATTCGAAAACGCCCCTAAGCTCAAGCTCTACCTCCCCGGGGGACATTCCCGGTTCGCCGAGATTGAGAGCTAACAACTTGCCGCCGGGAATCACGCCAAGTCTTCTTGCCAGTTCTAAACCGATTACAGTTCCATTTCCGCTTAAATCAAAATCCCCATCCACGATATTCATTGACTTCGCGAGAGCCAGGTCCCTATCATACAAAGACGGAGGCACACCCCGAATCAGCGATCCTAGGGGCCTTGGCTGCACTCCGGTAAGCATTGTTTGACCCTCGCGAAATTCAATAGTTAACAGCACCTCTTCATTATCGGAAATCGTGCTCGCCACATCGCGCGGCTTTGTGGATTCATAGGCAGTCCCGATTTCGGGAGACCAGCGCAAATGATAGGAGCCAATCTCCAGAATGCTTCGAATATACCCCTGCTGCAGCCCATTCATCACGGCGAGAACCGTATTGAGCGTAGCTACGCCCATCGCTATTAGAACAACCGAGAAGACAAACATCACCCGGCCCCTGCCGCCTTGGCGGCCGCTAAGAAATCTTATGGATACCCAAGATTGCCAACTCGAGAAAAAAGTCACAATCCTCCTTCGCGTGCGCGAATACCCTCCCTATCGCCCAGGTATTCCTCTTTGTAACTGCGCCCATCCTTCCAATGCCTGCGAACAAAGGGCTTCCCATTTCTATAGAGGGTTTCGGTTTTCTCGTTCGGATTTTTCCAAACGATTTTCGAGCTTATCACGCCATCGATTGTGATGATTTCCTCAATTTTCTGATCCCCAAGCCAAACGGTGTCTTTGATTTTAACCAAGCCGCTGCCTCGTTCCTCCACGCGAACAATCTTGTCTCCCTTCCAGATATAGCCGCGCAGCAGTACTGGCACGCCATTCTTTAGAATTTCCTCCTCAACCATTCTGGCCTCGGAATCGTATCGTATTCGATGTTCCTCCGTACCTTCAACAACTAGCAGTTCCAGAAGATTGCCTTCCGAATCGCGAATCCACCTTGTTTTTCCAGCTTCCTCACCGGAATTTAAGATTCTTAGCGAACTTCGCCTTCCTTCCGAATCCATGTCCGTTATACGCCAGCTATTTTCCGAACCCTCTAAATGCCGCCTGTTTTCATAATCGACTCCTGGTCTTGTATCAGAAATCACATGGGGAGCGGATTTTGCACCTTCACTGCGGTAAATTGCGCGGGGACTGCCATCGGCATCATAGGCATATTCGAACCTGCGCAGCAGCCTTCCCTGAGCATCAAACTCCTCGCTGCTCACAAGTCTTCCATCTCTCCGCACCAGCACGCGGGAGGATTGCTGCTCGCCATCCAGATACAGGGTTTGTGTTTCGGTATCGTCCGCGTATTCAATCGAGAGGGTCCAACCCTCGGCGGCGGGACCATCGACAGGGGATGCCGGTATCCCGCTTGCAGAACTCTCATACCACTCCAATCCGCTTGTGCCTGAGGCCGAAGCAGCGAGCAGAGCCACTCCGCATAGCCTCATAAGCAAAGCTCTCGAGGCGCAGGTCGAGTTGAATATCGCAATCATTGTTTCGAAGATGGCTCGTAGGCGAATAGCTCATCTAGGTATGAGTCTGGATTGAATACTGTTAAATCGTCCAATTGCTCCCCCCTTCCAAGATATGCGAATGGAAGGTTCAGAGCCCGGCCAATCGCGGCTATCATTCCTCCCTTAGCCGAAGAGTCATACTTTGTCATAATCACCGCATCCACGCCTATTGCCTCGTGAAATACCTCAGGATTGCCACATTCCATTTTGTCCGGTGCTTGCATCGATTACCAGCACTTTTCTATACACTCCTTCCTCGCCAAGCCTTGTCCTGCAGACTCTATCGATTTTTAGGAGTTCCTTTACCAGATTGGCCTTATTGTGCATCCGCCCCGCCGTGTCGGCTATTACGAGTCTTTCTCCTCTGCTAATTGCAAAGTCTATTGCATCGTGTATAACCGCGCCAGGGTCTGCCCCATGTCTCTGCTTTACGGCACGGGCGTTTACACGCTTGCCGAGCAGTTCCAGCTGCTCGATTGCCACCGCCCGAAAGATATCTCCAGCGGCGAAGATTATTCTTTCACATCCCTCCTGTTCAAAGCGATGGGCCAACTTCCAGCCGTAAGAGTTTTTCCCACCCCGTTAATTCCCAAAATCAGATACAGTGACAACCTCTCGGAATCCGGGGAAAGCTTCGCCGTATGAAGGCTCGGCCTTATAAGTCCCCTCAAGCCGTCGCTTAGTTGCTTCGCATCCCGAATCCCATCAATCCTGAGTTTCCTTAGCCCATCTACCAGTTCCACGGCTCCAAAGGCCCCAAAATCACCCTCTATCAGCACTTCCTCGAGTCTATCGTAGACCCTCTCCGCATCCCCGCCATCCCCTGCGAAGAGACTTGCCAACCTAGACCCCAAACTCGGCATCGATTTCCTTTTTTTCGATTTTTCCACTTCCCGAACATACAACTTCCTAGCTATTTATCGCCATCCGCCAAAAACAGGCCCAATCGCCGCTCTTACCGGCGCATGTTCTTTGGGATATGGCAGCCCCTCTGCCGATTATTGAACCTCTTGCCTTCCTAGCGCCTGCTTTCCGAAGTATCCGCATCAGTAAGGAAGAGATTCCACCGCTTTGAAGTACCTTGCAATTCTGATAAGGACATTGCTTAGCAACCCAGCGTTTATGGCGATCGAGCCCCACATGAAGCCATAGGAATAGAGATACGCCTCATAGGCCCTAAGATAGTTCTCGGTTCCGGGGTTATAGATGCGAGATTTGTCTGCATAGTTTTCGGAGACGCCAATAAGAATTACTGTTGGAGCAAGCGAAAACGAGAACAGCGCGATTGAATTATAGAGTTTCTTCCTGGCGTCGCTTAGTTCTTCCATCGGATCGGATGTAACCAAATCAAGGGGAATGGTAAGGCGCTCCATATCGGGATACAGGGGCACTACCCTTTTTTTGTACCCATCTTTCTCTACTGTTAGGGCGAATGTTCTATCTGGCATGTCTATAGCCATGGGGGTTTTCCCAATCCAGATATTGCCGAGTCTTAGATTTGCGTCCGTGGGTATCGTTCTAATCAGTATCTGAGGCGAGTCGGATGGCTCCAGTTTCACCTCTATGAATCTAGTTTCGTTAGCTGTGAGAGTATCGACTATAATTTTCGGCTTATAACCGGAGGCGGTGATTTCAAGCGAGAAAGCGCCGGGCAGCAGGCTGAAATCCGACCAGTAGCCAATGCCGCCGCCACCTGGATTAACAGTGATAACAGCGTTCGAGGGCTCTGTTTGAACTGTAAGAGATGCCCATTGCCGGCCCAGGATAAGCCCTATTAGGCGCTCGGATATCTCCTTGGATATTCGTGCGAAATCTTCATCCGAGCCTACTCCCTCCCAAATAACTGCCTCCCCGGAGCGCTCAAGAGCAGAGACTTCAATCCCGTAATAGCCGCCTATCTCCGTTATAGAACCAATTATCAGCATATCCAGTTTGTGGGACTGACGGTACATTCTTGGCGAGTAAATTCCCACGTTCCATAACGGCTCCTTGTCCGGCGCCTCGGGAAAGTCTATTGGAAGACTATCTGGTATGCTGATTTGGCGAGGGGAATATTCACGCCAATAGGATAGCTCGGCATTTCTTGCCTGAATTTCTTCCTCGAGTTTGCGGAGGGCGGGGGGATTCTTATCCAAATCGAAGAGCAAGTCGTCCCTGCTTTGATGGAGCCTCGAGAGTTCAATCAAAGTCTCCGATTCCTTCATATCGAGTATTTCCCTTGCGAGCAGGATTTTCTCTGCCTCGCTAATCTCATGATGCTCCAATGCCGAAACCTCGTCGTATATCAAACGCGGGATAAGAGTGGATAGGTTTTCCTCCGCACTGCTAACCAAGAACGAGCTTATGGCCACCTTCCAATTTTCTTGGGCAAACTGCACCTCGCTCTCATCAGCGGCCTCATCGGCGAATGCGAAACTGCTTAGCAGAACAAGGAAGGCCGAAAACCGAGGCTTAGACGCCATCCGCATTACCTACTCGCCAACGAAGGTAGGACTCGATAAGGGGGTCCAAATTGCCATCCATCACAGCCTGTACATTTCCGTTCTCGTAACGCGTTCTTAGGTCTTTTACCATTGTATAGGGGTGAAAAACATAGGACCTTATTTGATTGCCCCAGCCGATGTCCATTTTCTCCGCCGCATTCGAGGTCCTTTCCTCGTCTTGTTTTTGGCGATAATACTCATAGAGTCTCGATTTCAGAACCTTCATCGCGGTTGCGCGATTCTTCAACTGACTCCGTTCATTCTGACACTGCGCAACAATACCAGTTTCCAGGTGCGTCATCCTTACCGCGCTGGAAGTTTTGTTCACATGCTGCCCTCCCGCGCCGGATGCCCTGTATGTATCCACTCTGATATCCTCGCTTCTCACTTCAATTTCGATATTGTCTTCGAAAACAGGCGAAACATATACAGAGGCGAAAGAGGTATGCCGCCTCCGAGCGGAATCGAAGGGACTGATTCGAACCAGACGGTGAATCCCACCCTCGCCCTTCAATAGACCATGGGCAAAGCCGCCATCGATTTGAACATCCACCGATTTAATACCGCCCTCGGCTTCCTGTATGTCCAACATTGTAATTTTGAACCCCCGCGAATCAATCCAGCGTCCGTACATACGGTAAAGCATGGCCGCCCAGTCGCAGGCCTCGGTGCCCCCCGCACCGGCATGTATAGTAACAAATGCCGATGCTGAATCATTTTCTTCGCCTAGCAGCTCCAGGGTTTTCAGTTTCTCGTACGATTCAGCCAGGCTGCTAATTGCCTCGCGGAGTTCTGCTTCCATGTCCTCGTCTTTCGCCTCTTCGGCCAGGGACATAAGAGCTTGGGCATCTTCCAGCTCCCTAATCAGCATCTCCCACGGCTCATATCTGCTCCGTATCCGCTTGATTTCAGCCATTGTTCTCTCAGCCCTATCATGAATGTTCCAGAACCCGGGCTGAGCGGCCGCGATTTCGAGTTCTCCTACCCTGCTCTTCAAGCTGGAGCAATCAAAGCCGCCTCCAAATTTCGAGTATATTCCTTGCAAGTGATTTGAGTATCGGATTCCAGTCGCTAATCAATTCATCTTCCTCCTACGGTTTCTTTGCCTTCCCGAAGCATTCGGAAACAGACCCCTCGGCAGATGCCGATATAATCGAGTAGGTTCGAATGGCCAAACCCTTCCCCATGCTTCAGAACCCCCTGGCCGGCAGCATTCCTCCCCTAGCATCTTTGGGCGCCATCTAGCTATCGCTCCTAGTTCGGGAGACTGTAGTATCCCGCAATACTGCCGATGCCCACAAGTGCAAAAAAATCTGGGAAAGAGTTGTTAATCCGCTCTTTTTGTGGTATAATAGTGCCACGAATTTGTATATCTCTATCGCGCAGTGGCGCCTTCTCTGCTGGGCACTTGCAACAACCCCGCAAGCTCCACTCCCTCTCCAGTGACTTACGATAGGAACGGCGCTGAGTCCGGCTCAGTTCCTGTTGATAACGAACGGCACCGTTACCGTCAAGGGAAACATGGGCAACCCTGCACGTGATGGCTGGACCTTCATCGGTTGGGCCAAAACTCGAGAAGCCACCACAGCCACAACGAAGTATCAGGCAAGGGGCACTCTCCCGTTCGAGAAAAGCCTTGCCCTCTATGCCGTGTGGGAATGAAATATCGCGGGGAATAAAAACTGGCAATCCATTGCGATGTCCTATGATGGGCAGAAGCTTGCTGCGGGGATAGGGGTAGGAGGCACCGGCCAAATCTATACCTCCTCGAACTCGGGGAAAACTTGAACGGACCGCAGTGAGTAAGAGGCAGCCTCCGGAAGATGGAATTCCGGCTCTTTGAATAGTAGATAGCGTATCGCCCCTCCGTGATTCCACCGGCGCTCTCCCGATGTTGGTGGGCGCTCCAGCTGGAAAAGGCGCGCGATGGGCGCTCTCGCCCTCTCACTTTTGAACGGGCCAAGAGCCCAGCCCGAGCATCTTCGGGCGCAATCTAGCTATCGCTCTTGCCTAGTTCGGCGGCCCGCAGCATCCCGCGGTATTGCCAGAAAGTCTGTAAGAAGGTTGTCAATTCGATTTTTTGTGGTATAATAATATAATAAAAAACGCTATGAAGCATTCATATATTATCTGCTGCGCAGTAACGCTTTCCCTGCTGGCTGGCTGCACAGACCTCACAATCCCCATTCCCTCTCCAGTGACTTACGATGGCAACAGAGCTGGTTCCGGCTCAGTTCCTGTTGATAACGAACAATATGCAAGGGGCGACACCGTTACCGTCCGGGAAAACACAGGCAGCCTTGTACGTAAGGGCTGGAACTTCATGGGTTGGGCCAGAACTCAAGAGGCCACCACAGTGGATTATCGGGCAGGTGCTACTTTCCTGTTCACGGGAAGACTTATCCTCTATGCCGTGTGGGAGGGTAAAGGCTACACCATAAACTTCGATGATAATGGAGGTACAGGCGGCACTCAGGCCGACCAGAGAGCTGTATTTGGAACCCCCGTAACCCTTCCTGCCACTACCACCTTCACGCCTCCGCCTAGGCTTACCTTCGGGGGATGGGCAAAGAGTCCTACTGGAGCAGTGATACAAGGAACATACAATCCTGACACCTACAAGAACCCCACTACCCTTTATGCCGTGTGGGGGGATGCTTTTTACACCATAAGCTTCGATGATAATGGAGGTACAGGCGGCACTCAGGCCGACCGGAGAGCTGTATTTGGAACTTCCGCAACCCTTCCTGCCCCTACCACCTTCACGCCCCCGCTTGCAAAGCAATTCGAGGGATGGGCAAAGAGTTCTACTGGAGCAGTGATACAAGGAACATACAATCCTGACACCTACAGCCCCACCATTACCCTCTATGCAAAGTGGGAGGATAAACCTATCGCGGGGAATAAATGGTGGAATTCCATTGCGATGTCTTTTGATGGGGAGAAGCTTGCCGCAGGGGAGGGGGGCTCAGCGGGCGGCCATATCTATACCTCCACTGACTACGGTGTTACTTGGAAGGACCGTAGTACCGGCACTATCGCGGGGAATAAATGGTGGAGATCCATTGCGATGTCCTCCACTGGGGAGAAGCTTGCCGCGGTGGTGGGTGGCTCCAGCGGCGACGGCCGCCATCTCTATACCTCCTGGAACTCGGGAGAAACTTGGACGAACCGCAGTACCGGCGCCATCTCGGGGAATAAAAACTGGCATTCCATTGCGATGTCCGATGATGGGCAGAGGCTTGCCGCGGTGGTGAATGGCGGCCATATCTATACCTCCTCGAACTCGGGAGAAACTTGGACGAACCGCAGTTCCGGCACCATCGCGGGGAATAAAGAGTGGAGATCCATTGCGATGTCTTCTGATGGGCGGTACCTTGCCGCGGTGGTGTGGGGCGACCATATCTATACCTCCTCGAACCGGGGGGCTACTTGGAGGGACCGCAGTTCCGGTACCATCGCGGGGAATGAAGAGTGGAGCTCCATTGCGATGTCTTCTGATGGGCGGTACCTTGCCGCAGTGGCAGGGGGTGGCCATATCTATACTTCCACTGACTACGGTGTTAATTGGAAGAACCGCGGCACCATCGCGGGCGATACAAACTGGCTTCATATTGCGATGTCTTCTGATGGACAGCTGCTTGCCGCGGTGGCGTGGGGCGGCCATATCTACACCTCCTCGAACCGGGGGGCTACTTGGAGGGACCGCAGTTCCGGCATCATCTCGGGGAATAAAAACTGGTATTCCATTGCTATGTCCGATGATGGGCAGCAGCTTGCCGCGGGGGAGTGGCTCGGCCATCTCTATACCTCCTCGAACCGGGGGGCTACTTGGGAGGACCGCAGTAGGTAAGAGCCCCGAGCACAGGCACGCCATAGCTTCCGGAAAATGGAATTCCGGTTCTTTGAATAGTTAGATATGTATTGCCCCTCCGCGATTCCACCGGCGCCCTGGTGTGGCTCCGGCTAGAAAAAGCACGCGGTGGACGCGCTCGCCCTCTCACTTCTGAACGGGCCAGGCCCGAGCATCTTTGAGGCCGGCTCGCCATCGCTCCTAGTTCGGCGGCTTGCGGAATTCCGGATTCCTAGCTATTCGAGCCTCTTGAAAATTTTTGTGGAACTAAATATCAGTTCCTTTTGCTTCTTCATCTGAACAGACGACTCAAGCCCATGAAGCTGGATAAATCCAACGGCGGTGTTCGAGTCGAATCCATCAAATTTCTCATAGGATGCGATATCTCTATCATACAAAGAAAAATCGGACTGTCTTCCCAGAACAAATACATGCCCCTTTTGTACACGTATTTTCACCTTCCCGGATACCGCTGATTGCGTGCTTCGTACATACGTAAGTATGTCCTTGTGCATACTTGTATACCAAAACCCCTGATAGATTAGGTCGGCATATTCGTGGGATACAACACGTTTTAGTCGAATTTGGCTCTTTGAAAGAGTCAGTGATTCCAATTCGGAATGAGCCGTGTGGAGTATCACTGCCGCGGGCGCCTCATAAATCTCCCTGGATTTAATGCCAACAACACGGTTTTCAATCATGTCGATTCTTCCCACTCCATGATGGCCCCCGGTTTTATTCAGAATTTCTATGATTTCAAGAAGACTATGTGCTACCCCATCGAGAGCTACCGGTAAGCCTTCCACAAAGTCTATTTCTATATCCAACCCTTCCTCGGGAGCCTTATCGATTGAATTTGTTAATTTATAGATTTCCTCGGGCGCCTCTTCCCAAGCATTCTCCAAAACACCGCATTCGATACTTCTACCCCATATGTTCTCATCAATACTGTAAACGGAGTTCGACTCCTCTACATTCAACGACTCCTGATAAGACTTTGATAGACTACGTTTAACCTGTCCCTCTCTAATAGGCGCCACCACATTCACCTGGGGGTACAGATACTTGATTGTGTGTTCAAACCTCAGCTGATCGTTGCCCTTCCCACTGCAGCCATGCGCCACTGTTCCAGCTGAGTTATCGAGCGCCACTTCCGCTAGTTTCTTGGCCATTAGCGGCCTTGCAAGCGCGGTTGCCAAAGGATACTTGTTCTCATACAGAGCCCCGCCTCGCAGCGAATGAGCAATGAAATCATCAGCAAATTCCTGCCTCTGATTGAAAACCAAGGCCTCGCGGGCCCCCTGCAATATCGCCTTCCGTTTAACATTCTCCCAGCTTCTCTCATCGCCAATGTTTATAGTAACCGTTATTACATCAAATCCATCATTAATCAGTTTCTTCAAACTTAGCGTTGTGTCCAAACCGCCCGAATAAGCCAGTACCGCTACTGCATTCATGAAGCCTCCATGTGCGGATATTTAATTCCTGCAGCGTATATATGCTGAGTCCATTTGTCAAACAAGCGGCGCATCGTCGAAGGAAGAAGGGGAGAAGGCTCCAGCGGAGGAATAACGATGCTGCATCGGCCCGGGTGATTCGATTAGTCCGCTCCGGCTGCTTATAAGGATGCTTTGTCGTTTCTCGCCGTAGATTTTCTCGCTCCACTCCTGCAATCTTGGCTATGATGCCTTTTTCGTTTATTGCTTCTCCATTTCGGCACCGCACTAATCAGAGTTCGAATAATTAACGCGACACCCAGAAAGAAAAGAATCCAGACAAGCACCTTCTGCATACTAGATAATAGCCCTGTTTACGGAATAAGGCAAACCTTCCCACACCTGTACTCTGTTCTAATGCCGGCTCCCTTCTTTCCCGATACATTGCAAACCGCAGCATCGTGGAGTTGTAGCTGATTCGAGGGAGCCTACTCGCCGATGCGGAACCTTAAATCGGCGCAAGCCACAAGATGCATCCTAAAGCTCGAGCATAATTGACCTTCTCCCAATTGTTAGGCAAAATCACAGTTGTCTGGATTAGTAAAATGAGTTTTCCCATTCCACGAGTATCTATCGAAGTTTGATGCTAAGACAAACCGAGGATGCGGTTAGCGCTGGAAGGAATTGCCAGACGGAAAAATTTGGAGAGGGTAAGTGAAAATCAGATTTCAATTCGTATTAGTTCTGGTTGGTATTAGCCTAATGCTTTTTTTCGCTGTTCTTTTCTCGTTTTTTTTACTTCTAACCTATACCACGTACAAAAACGTAAAGATTGAGGCGGCAACAGTGCAGAGCGCCACCATACGCTCAAGATATTATATGCTCGAAATGCTCGTTAACACCAACCCGGCGCCATCCATAATTTCGGATTATGAAAAGCTCGAAGAACAACTGACTCGAAACATCGCCGAACTCGGCGAGGGTTTTTTCATTAGGCGCTCATCTGCTATTCGAAGCGAGCACCGGATGATAAGGGAAAGCTGGGAGGAGATTCGCGAATTGGTGAGAATTGAGGAAATCTCATCTATCCTGAACGCTCGCGATGAAGCAGACGGCGATATCAGATCGCTCCTCTCCATGCAGGCTAGAATCCAGGAATCGGGACAAGAAGAGAGCGAACTTGCAAAAAGGCTCGATAAGGCAATCGAGAAAGTAGTTCTATATGAAAGTGCTTTCATTGATTTCGAGAGATTGCTCCAAAATGCTCTCTTCACCCTTGATAAAGCCGTTAACGAATACAGAATCACCATGCTTGCGTATATGATTGTGATTCCCGTGATAATACTGCTCATATCCATTGGATGTAGCTCTCTATTCGCCGCATACCTGAGCAGAAAAGTGAATATCCTGAATAATTCGCTTAACGGGGTTATTAGGGGAGACTTCTCGGTCAGAGCGGAGATGAAGGGCGATGACGAATTTACCAGCCTAGCGGGAAGCATCAATGCGTTTACCAAAACCTTGGGCGATAAGTTGGAAAGCTTCCGCCTTATCATGCATGACATTGGCAGCACCCTGGAAACCGAACTTGAAACCGTTCAGATTGAGTCTACCCAAATCGAATCCACCCTGCTGAATTTGGCCATGAGAGAGGCTACTGCCAACGGCGCAGCTCTCTACAGAGTTGGAAGTGAGTCGAATGAATTGGTTCTATCGGTTGCGGAAGGCAAATTCCGGCCTCCCTTTGTAGTATTCGAACTTCCAGAATCTCCCCCGGAGGAAGATATCCAAGCGCTGCTGAAATCACAGATAATACTCACTGGGGAAACAATGCTCGGCGAGTCGGCTACCCACGGTAAACCAATCATGATAAGGGACGTTGAGGCAGAGAGCGGAATCAATTGGAAACGGTCTGAAAACGATCCGCTTTATCTGGCATCAATAATAGTTGTACCACTTCAGGTAGGGTCAACGATTATCGGAGTGCTGACCGTTACCTCCAACATCTCCGGCAATTTGTTCACCGATTTAGAATTTGCAAACATGCAATCCTTCGCTGAGCTTGCCGCCATCTCGCTCGATAACATTTACAGATACTCAGATCTTCTAGAGTCCGCGGAACTCGAACGTGATATCGGCATTGCCGAGGAGATTCAACGAAATCTCTTACCCGGAAAAATGCCAAAGCTCAGCGGAGCAAGTGTCGCCTGCCTATCGCGCAGTATGAAGGGTCTCAATGGCGACTATTTTGATGTATATCCGATGAGTGAGGGTAAGGTAATGCTTACAATCTGCGAAATTGTCGGCAGAGGCATACCGGCAAGCCTAGTGATGGTAATGATTCGAACCCTGCTAAGAATTGCCGCCAATCCGGATGCCGATGCCCTCGCGGTTATGAATAAGCTCAACCAAGATATGACCAAACAGGTTTTCATTGAGAATTATGCCAGTGTTGGAATATTTCTAGTAGATTCCGATGGCAAATTTACCTATTCATCGGCCGCTCAGAATTCGGCAAAAATCCTTAGATCGACTACAAAGGAGATTGAAATTCTCCATACCGAAGGAATTCCTATTGGCATCGATAAGGATGCTAAGTTTCGACAGACAGTCGGAGAGCTCAGCGATAAGGACCTAGTGCTCTTTCATAGCGACGGTATTCCTGAATCGCGCGATAAGAATGGCAACGAATTTGGCATCGAGAAGCTTCTAAATATTGTAAGAGGACAATCGGGAAATAACCCGGAGCAGATGGTAGATGTTATACGAACCGAGTTGGAAAACTTTGAACGGGATACCCAGCAAAAAGACGATCAAACAGCAATAATTTTCAGGTTCGAAGACAAGAAGCTTGCGGGGAATGCCGCATGAAAATTAGAAGCAAAATTGCTTTTATGCATCTTCTCATCATAATCGGCTTCCTAGGTTCAATGATTTTTATTGTGCTGCGTTTCAATAACGTGCACAACCTGAAGACCTTGGAATTACAAGGTGTCAATTCGCTAACGGAACTCAAGACACTGGAATTGAAAAGCACACTCTTCAGCAAGCGGAATCAAAACCTGGGCCTGTTATTGGAGGACTGGGTAGATTCTATTCGACGCTTCGATTACCTATACAGCGAAATGCTGAATAATCCCACTCATAGATTTCTTGGCAAGGCTGAAATTGCTTCAAGGGATGAAATGGTCCTTGAATGGGATTCCGTTAAGAGTAGTGAGCTAAATCCCTTGGTAGAGGAATTGGAATCTGCCTTTGCTCTATCAGGAGAAATAAGGAACCTGGTAGGTAGAACCACCCTAAGCATTTCACGTGAATTAATCGCTGAGGAATTCGGCTCTGATTCCGCGGTGTATTTAGAGCTGGCAGAAATCGAGAACTATTTCGCTCGAGTACGGGAACTACTGGTTTCGGATGTTTTTAGACCAGCTGAATTCTTCATCGATGAGCTGAGACTGAGAATATCCGAGTATTTGTCAACTCTTCTCTATACTACAATTGCAATTGCATTGGCCTTCCAGCTGGTGGGCGGTCTTTTTGCGCTGCGCTTCTCGCAAAATTTTAGACGGCACGTAACCCAGATGGGAGATACTCTAGCAAAAGTAGCCAATGGCACCTTCAATATAAAACTGGATATACATTCAGGCGACGAATTCGAGAACATTGCCGAAAATTTCAACCTTCTGACTCAGGAACTTTGGACTCGAATCGAATCAATGAAAGATATGATGAACGAGGTTGGAAATGCAATAGAGAATGTGAGCGCCGTTGAAGAAATGGAAGAACTGATGCTTCGAGTTGCGGTAAAAAACACATACGCCGATGCGGGAATTCTGATGGACATTAACAATGGCGAGCTGTACACAAAGCATACTCAGGGAGCTTTCCCGTCGCTTCCATCAACTGATTACAAAATTCTCAATCCAGTTATTATCTCCGGTGAACCTCTTTTTATCCGAAGAAATATGGGGAATTTACCTGAAAATGCGGATTCGAACTCCAAGGCCTTTATCAGTTCAGCCATCTTCATCCCCATTATCCAAACCAAGAAGGAAATGAGCCTCCTCGCGCTCGTTCGCACCAAGGCGGAAAACTATTTCAACGATTTGGATTATTCCTACATGCGTTCTTATGGCGAGTTCATTTCTCTAACCTTGGACAATATGGACAAATACAATCAGCTAATGAATACCCGTAAGATCGGACGTGAAATTACCGTGGCTTCCGAAATTCAAAAATCACTGCTCCCCGCAAAGATGCCCGTGCTCCAAGGAGTTGAAATTGCGGCGTTCAGCGATGCCGTTAAGGGAATCGGGGGCGATTTTTATGATGTTTTCGATATCGGAGAGAATAAAACAGCAATCATAATCTGCGACGTAGCGGGCAAGGGTGTTTCAGCTTCTCTCGTGATGGTTATGATTCGCACAATCATCAGATCGATCTCATCTCCGGAAAAGCGGGCGGATAGAATTATGATTGAACTAAATAGAACAATCTCGGGAAGTGTTGGAGTTGATAGATTTGCCACTAGCGCAATTATTATTCTGGATTCAAAGAACGGCATTGTTTCTTATTCGAACGCCGCCCACCTTCCGCTCTATGTACTTCGCGGAAGCGCGGGCAAGTATTACATGTTCGATACCGAGGGGCTTCCCCTGGGGATAGAAAACAAAGCAGCCTTCGGGCATAAGAAACTCAAAATAAACAAGGACGATTATTTGGTTTTATTCACCGATGGGATTTCTGAGGCCCGAAATAACGAGGGCACGGAACTAGGCACGCAAGCGCTGCTGAAATTCGTGGCCCGGCATTCCGATTCGAATCCGGACAAGTTGGTTCAGCTTGTGAAGAGCTTTGTCGAAAAGCACAGCGACGGCTATGAACATGACGATCAAACCTTCCTTGCTCTAAGAGTAACAGCCTAGCCCCGCGCCGAGGCCGATTAGAGGACCTACCGCCGGCTACTCGGTTGACCTTGCATGAGCCCTACGCTCCTCAAACCTACAGCATTAGGAGGTTTGTGAGTGCCTCCAAATTGAGACGAAAAGCGGAACCTCTGCCTTCAAGAAAACCATGGGCTTCCAGTAGATGAATCGAGAGATCGGTGAAATACAGTGTATCGCCTGTATCCTTCCGCTTAACTGTCACATTGATTTTCCGAAATATGCCATCCTCCCAGGGACATACTAAGTGTCCTCGAGCCTCATCGGTTCTCACTATCCATTTGCCATCGACGGTTACCGGTTCACCAAGCCCCTTCTGTCCCTCCTCCATGAAATGTCTTAGCGTCTTAGCCGCTTCCTCGGGGTTTATCTCCAAACGTCTCATCATCTGCGCGTCCTCATCTAGAATGGATGAGAGGTTGCGCTTGTCGGTACCTAGGAATCCTTCAGCAGTTATTACTCCAGGGCTCATATTCTCCTGAGCTTTTTTCAGTTCGGGCGTCATTTTCATGTAGAGCCTCTCTATGCGAATTTATCATAGTAGACGTTATCCTGAGAAACGCCATTATCGTTCATAACTCGATTACACGCGTCGATCATGCCGGGGCTTCCGCAAAGGTAGCCTTCCAGCACCCTGCCCTCTGTTTCGATTGTCTCTTTCAAATAGCTATCTAGCACATCGGTTATGAGTCCGGTTGGGCCATTCCACCCATCTCCATCTTGGGGTTCGGAAAGGGCTGGTACAAAATGGTAGTTGGGAAGCTGCTCTTCGAGTTCCCTCATTTCATCCAAGTAGAACATGTCCTTGGTGCTTCTAGCACCGAAAAAATACCAAACCTCCCGATTCGTATCACCCCTCTCCAGCATGTCGTAAAGCATCGACTTGAATGGAGCCATCCCCGATCCTCCGGCGATGCAAAGCATAACGGCATCGCTTTCAGTTCGGCGGAAATCGCCAAATGGACCGATCAACTCCAACTTATGACCAACTTCCAGATGCTGGTGAACATATGTTGTGGCAATTCCACCAGGCACGAGGCGCACGAGCAATTCAATCTGGTTTTTACTGGATGGTTTTGAAGACATGGAATAGGCCCGCTGCGTGCTCTCCCTTATCTTACCGTGGGGAGGAATAACAAGCTGAACATATTTTCCCGCTTCGAATTCAATTGTTTCATCTCCGAGATCGAACAAGATTTCCTTGATGTCGTAGGTAAGATCCTTGATGGCTACTACCGTGGAACTAATCTGCTTTACGTTGAATAAATCCTCGGGGATTTCGATTCCGATATCGGCCTTAACCTTAATCTGACATGCTAAGCGAACGTTCTCCTCTAACTCCTCGGGGAGCAGATATGGGATTTCAGTAGGTAAATAGGGACCGACATCAGTGGTAACCCTGCACTTGCACGCGCCGCAGCTGCCGCGTCCGCCGCAGGCCGAGGGTAGATAGAGTCCCTCTGAGGAAAGCGTGATTAGAAGGGGCGAGCCGCCGCGAACCCTTATCTCCTTTTTGTTCTCGTTGACACTTATAACAACCTCGCCATAATTGTTTGCCACCATGTCTACAAGCGCTACAAGCGCCGCCATAATCCCTGCTATTCCGGCTATGGCAATTGGCGCAACTAGAAAATCCATTCGATACCCATTTAGCTTACGCTTAGCATGCCGCTGAAACCAACAAAGGCTAGAGCCATGAATCCGATGATAATCAGGGTTATTCCCGGCCCCTGAAGTCCGGCCGGCACAGGAGCACGCGCAACCTTCTTCTGAATGGCGGCAAGCGCTATTATTGCGAGCCACCAACCGAGTCCCGACCCGAAACTGAAGGCGAGGGTTTGAAAAAAGCTATAATTTCGAATTTGCATGAATAAGGCGATGCCCAGTATTGCACAATTCACGGTTATCAGCGGAAGAAAAATACCCAGCGTCATGTAGAGTACAGGGCTGATCCTGTCGATTATCATTTCAAGCATTTGCACCGTAGCTGCAATAACGATGATGAAAACTATGTATCGATACACCAGTAGGTTCAGGGGAATCAAAATATACTGCATAACCACCCAATTGATTAGGGCTGTCAATGTCAACACCACCGTCACAGCCATTCCAAGTCCATTAGCGGATTTCATATCCTTGCTTATCGAGATAAAGGAACAAAGCCCGAGAAAATTCGTGAGCAGGATATTGCTTGTGAAAATCGAAGCGAAGAGAAGTATCAGCGGGCTTATCTGAGGAGTCAATTAAGCGCCCTCCTTTCTAATCATAATTGTTTTCGCCGCCCAAATAAGGGCGCCCAGCAGGAAAAACGCGCTTGGGGGCATCACCATTATAGTCCAGGTGGTAAACCATTCACCGAATATTTGGTAACCCAACAATGAGCCTGCGCCGAGTAATTCCCGAATTATCGCTATTAACACGAGTACGCCCATGTATCCGACGCCGCTTGTAAGCCCATCCCATAATGCCATAATCGGTGGGTTCGACTGGGCAAACGCCTCAGCCCTGCCCATGATAATGCAGTTTGTAATTATGAGCCCAACGTAGGGTCCAAGAGTCTTGGAAATTTCCGGTAGAAAGGCGCGCAGCACTATGTCCACCAAAATAACATAGAAGGCGATTACCAAGGTTTGAACCATCATTCTAACTTTGCGGGGAATAAGCGATTTCAAGATCGATACAGTGATATTCGACATGCCGGTTACAAGCATTACCGCAGCAGTCATTATCAATGTGTTGGCTAGATTGTTGGTAACCGCGAGTGTGGAGCAGATTCCCAGAATCTGTACGAAGATTGGATTGTCGGTCCAAAGGTTTTTCCTGAGTATTGCAGCGGGTGTTTCGCCGTTCACCGTAGCGCCTCCTCTCGCAATTTGGAGATTTCGCTATTGACAATGCTTTCCATTCTCGCGCTTGTGAGCGAGGCGCCCGTAATACCATCGACTATTCCATTATCAGTATCCTCGTCCACCCCACCCTCTCCCTTTGCTACAATGATGCCGCCAGGAGGAATGATTTCGCCCCTAAACTGCCGAGTGAACCAGGCTTCTTCAATCCTGCCTCCCAAGCCTGGGGTTTCATTATGACTAATGATTGCAATTCCAATGATCTCCAAAACCCTCTCATCCACAGCGATAACTCCGCTTACCGTGCCCCATACGGCCTGACCGCTAAAGCGCTTAGCCAATATATTCCGACCCCCTACCGCTACCCGAACTATCGACTCATCCTCGATCTCGCCAAACTCTACCGCAAACTCGGCAAGTTCCTCGGAAGGTTCGTCTTCCAGATACTCAACCGAATTCAAAAACCCCTTAGCGGTAACCAGCCTTCGGTTTTGAGTGACTCTCTCGGCGGTGACGCCATCAGCAAGCGCGATAACGAACACAAACGCAAAGGCTACAATGAATGTGAAAACTATCACATAGGGAATAGATTCCTTGCTCATGCTGCACCCCCGGCTTTCTCATTCTTCTTCACCTTTGGCGCGCTTACTTTGGAACGGATAGCCGGAAAGCATTCATCCAGCAGGCTGGCAAAGGTGTTGCCAATAAGAACCCCGAAGCTGACTCCCTCGGGAAACAATGAAAAGACTCTAATTATCGCAGAAACACCTCCTATCAATATGCCATATATCCATTGGGCTCCCGGCTTTTTTGGGGCAGTTACCGGATCTGTTGCCATAAATACCGCAACGAACAGTATGCTGCCGGAAAGCAAGGACTTCACGGGGTGAAGCGACATCGAGTTGTCGGCTGGCGAAGCAGAGGCAATCCATAAAACCACAATAACGGCTGAAAAACTTAAAATAGTGGAGAGTGCAATCTTCCAATTCGCAGTCTTCGTGAATATCAGGTATAGGCCTGCAAGTATAATCAAAATGATGGCGCTTTCGCCGATGGCGCCCATTCGGAATCCGGTAATCAGATTGAAAAGATCCGAATTCGCATCAATCAGCGGCGTTGCGGCGCTGGCCGAATCCGCGGGAGCTTTCAACCAGGAAGTCCAAGGAATCCCCGGTTTCCACGGGGTTAGAAAACTTCGCTGCATACCCTGGGGGAAGGCAACATAGACGAAGAGTCTACCGGCAATAGCGGGATTGAAAATATTCCGGCCGAATCCGCCGAATATGCACTTGCCGAATCCGACACCGAAAACAATACCGATTGCGGAAATCCATAAGGGAACCGCGGGCGGCATTGAGAGGGCATAGAGCGCACAGGTTACAAGCACAGCCTCGCTAACCTTTTTCCCCCTCGGTTTCGTAAAAATATACTCAGTAGCTATGCCAAGTGGAAAAACCGTAGCGCATATCGCTAAGCTTCTCCATCCATATAGCAAAACGGAGAAGGCGAATATCGGAATAAGCGAATAAACCACCCTTCTCATTATTGGCTGCTTCTGAAACATCTGTAATCTAATCCTTGCCCGCATAATCTATCGTACCTCAACTCCGATATTCGCTGATTCTGCTCTACTTCTTATATTACATTAACCGATAAACTATGTATTCTAGGACAGCTCAATATCGCAAATTTGAATGGAGATGCCGATGATACGCATAGCAGTGATAGCTAAGATTAATGATTCTTACATCGACTTACTCATTTTCGACAAGATGCAGAGCACATACTCCGAAAATTGTGACGCGTTCGAAGGCTGCAAACGCTGCGGCTGTGGACTTAGCGGGCAATCATTTCGAGCCGGTATACCCAAGAATCTAAGCCTAAAGGTGGGGGATAGGGTGGAAGTGTCGGCATCCATTGCCAATGCACTTGGCGCCTTTCTCGCGATTATAGGTATACCGGCGCTTGTTGGTTTCCTCAGTTGGGAGTTTATCGGCACGGTGTTCCCGGCTATAAGCGAACCCGCGAGGGCCCTAGCGGCCGCGCTTGGCTTGGCCCTAGGAGCCGGACTTACAATTCTTGTTGCCGGAAAGAGAAATAAGCTGCCTGAAATAACAAGAATTCTGGAGTAAGATGACCAAAAGAAATTTCGGAAGAGTTTCAACCTATTCACGTTTGCCGTTTCCATTCGCGGCGAGCATCCTTATCTGCGTACTAGCTACGCAGGCCAATATCCATATCGAAGCGGAAACCTTGGATTCAATACTGAAAAAGGCGAGCTCCCTTGTCGGGAATCCATATAGGGTTGGCGGAGCCGCGCCTGGGGGTTTCGACTGCTCAGGCTTAATCACATACCTGTACAAGCCCTCGCTCCCCAATCTTCCCCGCTTATCTCGCGATATGAATAGTCTTGGAAAAGAAGTAGAGCCTGGGCAATGGAAACCCTGCGATCTGCTCTTCTATGCCACTGGCAGCGATTCCAAGCGCATAAACCATGTGGCGCTGTGGTATGGCGATGATATGCTAATCCACAGCGTGTCGAACGGCCCGGAAACCGGCGTGATAATAACCAGGGCAAGTTCAAAGTACTGGAGGGATAGGTACGTATCGGCCCGGAGGGTTCTTCCCGAGGAGGAGACGGCGCCTGGCGAAATAACCGCGGCTTCTTTGCCGCCATCTCCTTGGGATGATTTCAACGGCATACTAAGGGGAGATTTCGAATCCTGGCTGGAGAAGGACAAGAGAGATTTCGATTCATACCGCGAAAAGAATGGCTAACTACACTCTTCTTAAGTATTTCTTCGTATCGAGCGCTACAGCGGCAACGATAATAACGCCTTTGATAATATACTGGTAGTACTGTTCCAAGCCTACAAAGGTCATGCCATATGAAATAATGGTGAACATTAGAACGCCCGCGATTGCGCCCGATACCTTGCCTATTCCTCCGCTAAACGAAATACCGCCAACTACACATGCGGCAATTGCATCAAGCTCATATCCAAAGCCCGTGCTCGGGTTGGCGGAACCGATTCGCGCCGCCTCTAGATATCCGCCGATGCCATAGAGTATACCCGCCATCACATAAACCAAAATGGTAGTGCCCATAACATTGACTCCGGAAACCTTTGCGGCCTCCGGGTTCCCGCCTACCGCGTACATGTTCTTGCCAAAAACCGTTTTATTCCAAATCATCCAAATGATAAACGAAACAATCGCCGCAATTAGTACCAAATACGGCATGCCAACACGAACTCCCCCCACCGTAAATTCCACAAGTCTACCGGTGGAAATTGCCGTGTAGAGCCGAGCATGGCCGCCAATGGGCTGAGCGCCACCCGATCCCATATCAAAATAAATCTGAATCACGCCGTATAAAACAGTCATCATACCCATCGTAGCCAGAAAGGGATGAATCTTGAATTGAGCAACCACCCAGCCGCTTATGGCGCTGAATAAAACCGTGGCAAAGATAGCAAATAACATTGGCAGCAGCACGGGCATGGTTTCCAGATTTGGGTAGAAGCGGCCCGCATAATCCTGGCGCTGCAGCAGGGAGGCCGAAACCACCGCTGCTAAACCCACCATCCTACCCAAGGAAAGATCGGTGCCCTGGAGAATAATGATGCCCGCAACCCCTAAGGCGAGAATCAACCGAACCGATGACTGCGTAAGAATATTTTCCAGAACTCTAAGAGAAAGAAAGCGGGGGTCTAGAATAATGATCGTGAGAATGATTACCAGGATTACCAGATAAATCGCATTCTGTACAAGAAGGTCCATCCACTGCCTGCCTGTCATTGCTCTGAGCTTATGCACGAATTTTGTCATCAGTTCTCCATTTCAGATTTCCGCCTCTGCAGAATTGATTAGATACTTCATAGCGAGGTTGAATATCTCGGTTTGATTTGTTTTCTCCGTCTCCACTATGCCGGCCATTCTTCCATTGCTCATCACCATAATACGATTGGTAATGCCTATAAGCTCCGGCATCTCCGAGGAAACCATAATTACGGATTTACCATCCTTAGCCAGTTTGATTATTAACTGATAAATCTCGAATTTTGCCCCCACATCTATGCCCCGGGTAGGTTCATCAAGCAGCAAAATATCCGGATCGGTTAAAAGCCAACGTCCAATAACAACCTTTTGCTGGTTCCCGCCGCTCAGATTTCTAATTTGCTCCCTGCAGCCCGGCGTCTTAATCCGCATATTGGCAATCTGAGTTTCCGTATCTCGAATCATAGCCCTATCATCGAGTAGTCCAATAGCGCCTCGATACGACTTCACATTGGCAATCGTGCTGTTAAAGGTAATATCCGCCACCGGATACAGGCCTGTACTCCGTCTCTCCTCCGTGAGAAGAGCAAAGTGATTACCGATGGATTTCTGTTCGGTATTATTATCAATCTTCCTTCCATCGACATAAATCTCACCCGTTTCCAGAGTCCGAGCGCCAAAAAGCGATTCGATCAGCTCAGTTCTACCAGCCCCAACCAATCCGGCAATTCCCAGAATCTCTCCCCGCCGCAATTCAAAATCCACATCGCGAATGAACGGCGGATACCTAGTAGCGATATTCGAGACTTTCATATGCATTTCGCCGGGAACATTGGTTTTTGGCGGGAAACGATGGCTCAAATCCCTCCCAACCATCATGTTGACAATCTTCTCCATGCTTAGATTTTCAATCGATTCGGTGCCGATATACTGCCCGTCTCTTAGAACCGTAACCTCATCCGATACCTCAAAGATTTCGTCCATTTTGTGGGAAATATAGATTATTCCAACGCCTTGGCCTCGCAGCACGCTTATTATATCGAAGAGCATTCTAACCTCGTTGTCCGTAAGCGACGAGGTTGGCTCATCTAAAACTATTATTTTCGCCTCATAGGAAACAGCCTTGGCTATTTCAACCATCTGCCTTTGGGATACAGAGAGCGTATCCAGCTTCAATCTCGGATCCAAAGAAATTCCAAGCCTCGCAAATAACTCCTTGGAAGCCCTGTACATCGCTTTCTCATCGACAAAGGGTCCCCTCTTCGGATATCTTCCGAGCCAGATATTATCGGATATGCTTCTCTGGGTAACCTGATTGAGCTCCTGATGAACCATTGACACACCATGTTCTAGGGCGTGCTTGGGATCGATGAAATTAAATTCCTCTTCCTCAAGAAAGTACCTACCCGAATCCTGCCGATAAATCCCAAACAGACACTTCATCATCGTGGACTTTCCAGCCCCATTTTCACCCATCAGAGAGTGAACGCTGCCCGGGCGAACATTCATATGGACATCGTCTAGAACCTTTATTCCGGAGAAAGATTTACAAAGGCCCTCGATTCTCAGCAGATAATCATGCAATCGGCGCCTCCTAGTCAGTGCTTGGCCCGCACTCCCTCATAGCGAGAAGCAGCGGCATCGCCTCTGCTTCTCACCCTAAGGGCAGGCCTTTCGCATCAGCGCTGAATCACCGGGTTTAACCAAAACCGGAAGGTTTCCGAATCTCGGCAATATAGCGCCTGCTTTTAGCGAAAATCCTCGTAGTTTTCGGGCGTAACAGCCACATAGGGCACTCGCACCGCCTTGGTCGTGATGTTCTCTATCACCCACTCCGTGCCCTCGATTACATCTTTGTCCTCGGCAGCGTTGATGGCCAAGTCGATAGTAGCTCGAGCCTGTCCAACTCCGTCGTTCAGAACTGTGCCGTTCATCTCGCCGTCTTCGATGTGAGTTAAGGCCTGATCGAGCGCATCAACTCCATAAAGAGGCAGCCATACGCCGGCAGTCTTCAGCGCGTTAATCGCTCCAAACGCCATTCCATCATTGTTGCAGATAACAAGCTCGATGCTATCGCCGAACGACGAGGTTAACCAAGCCTGCATCTTATCGTTCCCATGCTGAGTAGACCAGTTCGGATCGGCCTCCAAGGCCAGCTCCTCAACCGGAATCCCCGCATCTCGAAAGGCTTTTACCGACTCGGTAGTTCTAGCCTCGGCATCCGGGTGTCCGGGTTCTCCCTTAAGCAGCACATACTGAACCGTACCGTCCCCGTTTTTATCCCACTCGGGATTCTTCTCCCAATCAGCCACCATCATCTCACCCTGGATGATGCCGGACTCGGCGGAGTTGGTGCCCACGTACCAAACCTTGTCGTAGGTGCCCATGATGCCGGCCTCAGTGGCTTCCTTGTTGAATAGAACCAAGGGAATACCAGCGGCCGAAGCCTTTTCGATAACACTGGCTGCAGAGGCGGGATCAACCAGATTGATGGCCAATACATCAACCTCCCTGGCAATGAAGACGTCAACCTGGTCGTTAAGCCTAGCCTGCTGCCCCTCAGAATCGACTATCTCGATCGCAGCGCCCTTCTCGGCTGCGTATCTCTCCAGTTCCGGCTTCATCACGCCATTCATGAAATTGTCCGCAAAACTGTATATATTGGCGCCAATATCAACCGTCTCGTCCTGCTGTCCAGTACAACCAGTAACAAAGATGGCAATAGATACAATCAGCACAGTTGCCACATTAATAGCAGTTCTCCTCACAGTATAGATTCCTCCTTGTCTATTTTAACGGGCACCTTAATTCGCGCCCAAGTACAGGCATAGTACTGAAGTTTACTAAAACATGCAAGCGCTATATTCACCATGCTGCATATTGTATCCACCAGCACTGACGCTATTGCAATTTCTAACCAAAGCATTGAACAATACGCTCATGCACCGGTATCTTAGGCGGAAGAAATCCAAGATGGAGATTAAGATATGAAAAATCGTCGACGTGGGTTAATCTTGCTAGTGGCGCTTATATTGTTCTCGTTTTTACAAAAAAGCTGCGGATACAACCGCTTAGTAAGCCTTGAGGAGGAAGTCTCGGCGGCTTGGGCCCAGGTTGAAAACGTATATCAAAGAAGAATGGATTTGATTCCCAATCTTGTCGAAACCGTAAAGGCATATGCCGCGCATGAGCAGGATACCTTCGCGGCCGTAACCGATGCTAGAAGCAGAGCCGGGGGCGTAATGAATATCGATGAGGACCTGCTCAACAATCCTGAAGCGTTCGCGCGCTTCCAGCAGACGCAGGACAGCCTAGGCTCCGCTTTGCAGAGGCTGCTCGTGGTAACTGAAAACTATCCGGATCTCAAGGCCAACCAGAACTTCCTTGCGCTCCAAGATCAGCTCGAAGGAACCGAAAACCGGATAGCGGTCGAACGGATGCGGTTTAACGAGGCAGTGCTAAGCTACAACACACTGATTCGGCGCTTTCCCCAGATGATTATTGCCCGAATAACCGGCTTCGAGGCCAAGCCATACTTCAAATCGGCAAGCGGCGCCGAAATTGCTCCGAAGGTGGAGTTCTAGGATGGCCCTTCTAAGCCCTGAGGGAGCCAAGAGAATCAGTCGATTAGTGGAAGAGGCGGAGGCTGAAAGCGGAGGCGAGATTTCCGTTGCAATAATTCCGGAATCGGACGACTATGCATTCAGGGAATTGCTCTTCGCATTGGTGTCAGGCATATTGACATATGTGCTTCTCGCAGTTTTCATCAATCCCCTCGGGCGCCTAGTCGACAAACTCTTTTGGAGTGCTTCTGCCCTTACGCTCCCCCTATTAATGCTTACCCTATCCTTCATGGTGGGCGCCATATTCTACTTCCTGTTTCAAATACCTGCCCTAGACAGGCTTATCGTAGGCCGCAGGCGCATGGCCGAGGCAGTTAGGCGAAGATCTCTGCGGCAATTTGTCGAGGCCGAAACCTTCAACACGGTCGATAGAACAGGAATCCTGCTGTTTATATCCAACCTGGAACGGCGAGTTGAACTTATTGCCGATAGGGGCATTAACTCGCTCGTGGCATCGGAAACCTGGAACTCAATAGTGGCCAACCTGGTGAACGGCATGAAGAGAAAGCAAACCGAAGCAGCGCTAGCCACCGCGATCGCGGCGATTGGGGAGGTTATATCGACGCATGTGCCTCGACGACCCGACGATAAAAACGAGCTCCCGAATAAACCCACGGAGCTAGAAAAAGGATCATGAAGTGAAAATGACGGATACGAAGCGGCGTTTAGGCGCGGCAGGAATTATCCTCCTCCTGCTCGCGGCATCGGCCTCCGCTCTGGAGATTCCACCCCTGCGCGGGCGCATCAATGACAATGCCGGCCTATTGTCGGGGGCGTCGAAAAACGAACTCGAGGCCTACCTTGCGGGACTTGAAAGCGCGAATGGGGCTCAGGTGGCGCTGCTCACCATTCCCTCGTTATCGGGTGAAAACCTTGAATCCTACAGCCTCCGAGTTGCCGAAGAATGGGGACTGGGCGGCAGGGAGGATGATAGCGGCGTCTTACTGCTAGTTGTATTGGATGAACGCGAGATTCGCATCGAGGTAGGCTATGGGCTGGAATCGGTTCTAACAGATGCAAAAAGCGGCTTCATTATCAGAGATGTCATTGTTCCGGAATTCAGGAAGGGCAACTACAATGAGGGTATAGTTGCCGGTCTTCGTACGATAGGCGAGTTACTATCCGGCAGCCTTGCAATCACAGCCGAGCAAATAGAGGAATCCGAGAGGGAAGATGGTGGCGGAGTGCCGATATTCGCCCTGATATTTCCGGCCGTGTTTCTTGTCGGATTCCTAGGACGACGCGGCAGACACAGACGCAGAGGCGTATCGCCCTTGGGTGCATTCTTTGTCGGTTCAATGCTCGGCGGCGCATTCAGGGGCGGCTCCGCATCGCGCGGCTTTGGCGGAGGGGGCGGATTCTCAGGCGGAGGCGGGGGCTTCGGCGGAGGAGGCGCGAGCGGCAGCTGGTAAATCGATCGCCCGCCGGCCATCCCCGAGGCAGGCTATTTCCTATCTGCAAGCTTTGCCCAGGTATCTCTCAAGCCGACAATTCGATTGAAAACGGGTTTAGTTCCGTGGTCGACGGAATCGGCTACAAAATACCCGGTTCGTAGAAACTGAAATCGCTCTTCCGGGGCCGCATTTGCCAGGGAGGGTTCCACCCTAGCCTTCTGAACTATGGTTTCGGAATTCGGATTGACATAATCCATGAATCCCCTGCCCTCCTCCACCTTTGAAACATCCTGCAGGGTTATCAGATGATCGTACAGTCTAATCTCGGCTTCTACCGCCTCGCTGCATGAAATCCAGTGCAGAGCCCCCTTAACCTTTCTGTTATCCGGCGATCGGCCTCCCCTGCTACGTGGATCGTAGCTGCAGAGTAAGGCCGAAATTTCGCCATCCACGCCACGATGCGCCTCATTAATGGTAACAAGATAGGCATACTTGAGCCGCACTTCCCGTCCCAGGGCCATACGGAACCATTTCCTTGGCGCCTCATCCATGTAATCGCTTCTTTCCACCCAGAGTTCCCCGGAAAAAGAGAGGTTTCTACTGCCCAACTCCGGTTTATCCGGGTGGTTTTCGGCGGCAAAGCTTTCTACCCTACCCTCGGGCCAATTGGTTATTATCAGTTTTACCGGATCAAGAACCGCCATACGCCTCGGAGCGTTCCGATTGAGTTCTTCTCGAACGTGAAAGTACAAGAACTCCGTATCAACAAGACTATTAGCCCTGCTAACTCCGATTTCCTCGATAAATCTCCTAATCGCGGAAGCCGAAAAACCCCTCCGTCTCATACCCCGTAAGGTTGGCATCCTAGGATCATCCCAACCTCGCACCCTTTTCTCCTCCACCAATCTGAGTAGCTGCCTCTTGCTTAGCACGGCATGAGTAAGATTCAAAGGAGCAAATTCATATTGCCGCGGCCTGCACGGCGTTGATACGTTTTCGATAAACCAATCGTACACAGCACGGTGATTTTCGAACTCCAATGAGCAGAGGGAGTGCGTAACCCCCTCAATTGCGTCTTCATACCCATGCGCGAAATCGTACATCGGGTATATGTTCCATTTTTCCCCCGTCTGATGATGAGCCTCCTTTCTAATCCTATATATCGGGGGATCGCGCATTAGGATATTCACATGGTTCATGGCAATCTTCGCACGGAGAATGCAGGCGCCTTCCTCGAACTCTCCCGATTTCATTTTTTCCAGCAAGCCGAGGTTTTCCTCGACACCGCGGTTGCGATAGGGTGAATTCCTCCCGGGCCTGGTTGGAGTGCCGCGATTTTCTACTATTTCCTCTGGACTCTGATGATCGACATAGGCTCTGCCAAGCCTAACCAGCTCACAGGCCCACTCGTAGAATTGATCGAAGTAGGACGAGGCATAACGGGGTTCTCCATCCCATTCGAATCCCATCCAGCATATATCTTCCTTGATGGCGTCTATAAATTCATGGCTCTCCCTTTCCGGATTGGTATCATCGTAACGAAGCCGACAGATGCCTCCGAATTCTCGCGCAACAGAGAAGTTAAGGATAAATGCCTTTGCATGGCCAATGTGGAGATAGCCATTCGGTTCTGGAGGGAAGCGAGTAACAACCCCCCTCACGCGGCCCGATTCCAAATCGGCCCTTATTATAGAGCGGATAAAATCCGCCTTCCGAACCTCTCTCTCCACATTCACGCTTGTTTTGTCCACTCGGAACTATATGAGCCGCCTAAGCCTTGAGTCAACAAGTCGGCAGATTCACATGGGCTTCCAGCTTCTGCCGCTCTCAGCAAAGCGCATCTAAACCTTTGCTTGGTTTTCATTAGGAGTCTTTTTTAGTCAAATGGCGCCCTTGGCGGAAGAAGCATTAGGCAGTTGCTAGGCCGAGGCAAACCCGAGCCTGATGCCCGCCCCATGAAAAATCCTAGCCCACGGTCGCCGAACTACCGCCTAGATAGCAGTTGGAACAATCACCGAAGAACCAAAGGGGCTGGCTCCTTCCGCGGAATCGCACCCCTGCTTCTAAGCTCATCCGCTCCTAGGCATGGGCTCCGGATAAACTATTTCACGAAAGCGCTAAGAAAATCCCGCAGTTCCTTAACCATCGGCTCGCATCGATTATAGATAGTGTCGACTCTGCGAAAATAGAATATTCCAAGATCTTCCACTAAGGGGCTTAGCAGTAAGTCTGGGGGGTTATAGCGGAATTTGAGACTCAAGATGCTTCGCTGCATCACCTCGAAGCTACCCACTATCATTTTCGCGGCCTTGGGCGATTTTCCACGATTCTTCGAGGAGGGAGCGCCCAGAACATTTATGCCAATGCGTACATCGCAGCCCTCCAGCCTATCCCACGGAACAGGATTGGTGCAGGCCCCATCCACTAGCAGGCGATTCATGTGCCTCACTGGGGTAAACACTCCCGGCACGCTCATACTCGCCTTAACTGCCGGTATAAGGGGGCCCTCGCGAATTACGAACTCGGATGAATCCCAGAAGTCCGTGGTGATAATCGTAAGAGGTATTTTCAAATCCCGGAAATCCTCCACATCCGTCATCTCATGGAGTAAACGGGATATTCTTTTTCCTCTTATCATCCCGCCGCCTGAAAAATCGGGGTCCAGAAGTCTGATTATTCTTATCAGTTTCCTGCCATCTAGATACCGGGACTCGTCGTTATCCTTTAGAGCGAAACGAGAATCGATTTGATTCCGAATTCCCCTTGCCGATACGCCCGAAGCATAAACAGCGCCTATAATGGCCCCGGCGCTTGTGCCTGCAATCGCCGCGGGCCGAATACCCAGCTCATCGAAAACCTCCAACACGAAAATATGCGCGAGGCCTCGAGCGCTCCCTCCTCCCAGCGCCAAACCGATTTTTGTATCCACTGACAAAACTATCTACCAAGATTCGGAAAATAAGGCAAGCGCCATTAGGTTTCGGAAGCTTCATCTCGCGGCTAATCCCCTACTCGGTGTGTCGTTGCCGCTTATCTGTTTTTTCGGGTTAGGTGCATCAAATCCGATCGTTCGGCATCCAGCCTTGTTTTGAACTCATTGAATTCTATTAGCATTCGATTAAGTTCCACTCTGCTGGAAAAGACTCCATAATCGTCCATGAGTATTTCACCAAGAAGCCGGTAGCTCATTCGAAGACTCGCCTTCTGTTCCAGATTCTGAGTTTCAAGGGCCTTTGCCAGGATACCCTGATTTATTTTCTGCTTCTCAATTAGAAATTGGCCAAAAAGCCCGCGGCTATCCGGTTCCTCCATTGGCTCCTGCGCTATTCTGGAATCCAAGAACGTCTGCTTTCTCTTGGTAATCGGCGGCAGTTCATCCCTGATGTTGAGCGCCTCTTTTCGTACCAGGATTGCAGCCTTAACCTTCTCAAAATCCACTAAGACGCTATTCAATTCCATCCGGCTCTGGAACACCCTGAAATCGTCCAGGAGTATCTGGCCTAAGAGGCGGGAAGAACCTCTAAGTACATCGCTTTTTTCCTTATTTTGGATTGCCAGCGCGGCCTCCAGCACCTCGGGTTTCAATCGTCCTTTGCGAACCAACCATTCACCGAAAACTGTTCGTTCGCTAAAAGATGCGCTCATGAATCATCAGGTTCTCCCAGATAGCGCTCCAGAATGGTTTCAAAATCATCCTCTCCCCTGCCCGCCTTCAGCTCTCCCTTCAGTTCTTCCAATTGCTCATCGTCAAGCCGCTCTAAGGCATCCTTACCCCATTTCTCCAATGAACGATGCAATTTGGGATCCAGTAGAACATCCCCTAGATTCTTTAGCGCCTCCTCCGTCTTCTTACCTAAGGCCCGGCCGGTATTCTTTATCGATTTCATGGGTATGGAATCTAAATCAACACCAGTAGAGTCTTCAATCGCATGTATAATCCTTTCTTGCTTCTTCGGATCCGACAAAACCGATACCAGTATGGCAATCCCACCTATTAGGATTATAAACAGAAAAATTTTCCTCAAGAATCTGAACCTCCCTCAATCCAATTCACAAAATCAACTTAGCATCTGCTTCAAATTGCCCTCGAGAGCCTCCAGATACGTAACGCTCCTTCGCGCCGCATCCCGCAGCCAGGTCAATCTCACCCGCTCCTTATCCACAACATCGACGGGCGCTCTTGATATAAAATTCTCGTCTAGCAGTTTCTTCTCCTTCCCCTCAATTATCTTCCTCGTCTTGCTAAGGGAGATTCGAAACCTGGAAATGGCTGTATCGATGTCAATCAAATCACGAATGAAAACATGGGCCGTAAAACCGGATCCGACAACCGCCACAGATCCATCCAAGGATTCTTCTTTTCGCAGTACGGCAAGGTTATCGGAACCCGATAGCAAGGCCGCGGTATCCCACAACTTTGCCATTGCCTTCAAAACTTCCCGGGAGGCATCAATTCGAATCTTGGCAAGTGTGGAAGGAGGCATCCCGAATTCACTCCGGAGAGTGCGAACATCGCCAACTATGTTCTTCAAGATATTAAACGCCGTCTCCGCATCCTTATCCTCGCACACCGAATCCCTTTCCGGGTATGCCGTAACAATCAGCGCCTCCTCCCTATTGGGCAACTTACCCCATATCTCCTCCGTAATGAAGGGAAGAAAGGGATGCAGCAGCTTCAATGCCTCCTCCAGCATGTGAACGAGGAGGGTAATGGTTCGATTTTTCTCATCCTCACAGCCTCTATAAAGCCCGAGTTTGGCGCATTCTACATACCAATCGCAGTAGTCATTCCAAAAATACTCATATACCGCGTGAGCCATATCATCGAATCGATAAGCCGCCATGGCCTTCTCTACTGAGCCAACCGCGCTGTTGAAGCGATGAATAATCCAACGATCGGCAATACTGAGTTCGGCGTTCTCGAAGTTTACAAGGCTTCGTCCCTCCAAATTCATAAGGACAAAGCGGGCAGCATTCCAGACCTTGTTCGCGAATCTCGAACCTATTCTGTTGGTATCCATATCCATCGGAATATCTTCTCCCTGAGCCGAAATATAGGCCAGGGAAAATTTCATCGCATCCGAGCCATACCTATCCACCACCTCCAGAGGATCAACGCCGTTTCCCAAGCTCTTAGACATCTTTCTGCCCTGTTTATCCCTGCATAAACCCGTAATGTAGATTTCCCGAAATGGAATTTTCCCCGTAAATTCCAAACTCGCCATAATCATCCGGGCCACCCAGAAGAAAATGATATCATAGGCGGTAACAAGACTCGTGGTAGGAAAGTAACGAAGCAAATCATCGGACTCAAGAGGCCAATCGAAAACGCTAAAGGGCCAGAGCCACGAGGAAAACCAAGTATCTAGAACATCCTCATCCTTTTCAAAATCCCCGCAGCCACAGTGCGGACACGAGGAAGGATCGATGCGAAGCACAAGGAGCTCGCCGCATCCCTTGCAAAACCAAGCTGGAATTCGATGTCCCCACCATATCTGCCGGCTTATACACCAGTCTCGAATATTCTCCAACCAATATCGGTAGGTGTTTTCCCACTTCCTCGGAAAGAAAGCTATCTCTCCCCTATCCCAAGCTTCCAAGGCCTTCTTTGCCAGCGGCGCCATTCTCACAAACCATTGATTAGAAAGAAAGGGTTCAAGCACCGTGGAACAGCGATAGCAGTGACCAACCTGATGCCGATACTCCCTGGAATCCACGAGGGCGCCCTCCTCCTCCAGGCGTCGAACCGTTAGCCGCCTAGCTTCGGCCACAGAAAGCCCCCGGATAAACTTTGGCGCAGTTTCATTCATATTCCCGTTTCCATCGATTACGCGAATTCGCTCTAAGCCATGCCGCCTTCCGATTTCAAAATCATTCATATCATGGGCCGGAGTAATCTTCAGAACTCCGGTGCCGAATTCCGCATCCACATAGGAATCCGCGATAATCGGAATCTCTCTATCTATAATCGGTATTAAAACCCTCTTCCCAATAAAACCGCCATAACGCCGATCGCTTGGATTTACCGCTAATGCCACATCGCCGAACATGGTCTCCGGCCTAGTTGTTCGAACGCTAATCCACCCGGCGTCTGTATCCTCCATGCGGCCCCCCTCATCGGAAAACGCGTAGCGAATCTCCCACAGCCTTCCCACCCTCTCCTCATGCTCAACCTCATCTTCCGACAAGGCTGTTCCGCACGAGGTGCACCAATTTACAAGATACTCACCCCGATATAACAAATTCCGTTCCCAGAGGGTTACAAAGGCCTCACGGACCGCGCGCGAGCATCCCTCGTCCATCGTAAAACGCTCTCTATTCCAATCGCAGGACACTCCAATGCTTTCCAATTGTCTCTTGATAATCTTATGATGCTCATCCTTAACCCTCCAAGTTTCCTCAATGAACCCCTCCCTGCCCAGATCCATCCGTTCAAGTCCCCTTTCCTGCAACCTCCGTTCAACCACATTGTGAGTCGCGATTCCGGCGTGATCCGTTCCGGGAACCCAAAGCGTTTCACGTCCTCGCATTCGCCAATATCTAACCAGGATATCCTGCAGCGCACAATTCAACCCATGTCCCATGTGCAAATCGCCGGTAACATTGGGTGGCGGAATCACGATAACAAAATAGCCGTTTCTCCCCGCTCGGGGTGAAAAATGGCCTGCATCCTTCCACATATGGTAGATTCTCTCTTCAAAATCCTTCGGATTATAAGTCTTCCGCAGCTCAATCGCCTCCATGGCAGCAACTCCATAAGCAGTCATATTAGGATTATACTAGCCTAGGCATTCTCATCAAAACTAGATATTAGCTAGGTGAGTATCCAGTTTTCCATGATTGGAGGGAGGCTTACTAGCTGCACTGCCAACACTTTGTTCCCAAATCGCCAACCCTGCTACAAGCTCGCGATTCGGCAGGCCCTATTAGCTCGGCGTAGGCCGAACCGGAAAATCAACCGAGTCGGGCGCGCTACCTTAACTTACAAGGCTTCACAGGGTTAGTGAATTCCAAACGCGAAGTTTGAGCCAGTTCCACCGCGGCCCGATAACAGCCCTGCCCCGCAGGGCAGCGGAAGCCAAGCCATGGGCAGCAAGTTCACACACTCATTAGATAACTGCCGGACCTCAGTGGATGCGCCATTGTTTCTCAGAGGCAGGCGCCGGCGCGGTTTTTCACCGTTCCACCCCCGCTACTACGCGCATATCGCTCCCTAGTTGCGGGCACGCTCCCTGCGAGATTCCCTGCGAATCTCCATCTTCTTATAGTAGTCCGCGGATTTCTTTATCCGAGAAATATCAGAGCAGTAGATTTTATTGTCGACAATCGAGAGATCCTTTCTTTCAAGCAGAGTTCCTATCGCGCCCCTTCCCGCGTCTTTTGCCAATCCCAGCATGTTAATGAGTTCATTCGGCCCAAAACCGAAGGTGTGGGAATGGCGGGAAAACGTATCCCTCCTATCCTTTTCAAGTTCCAGCAGCAAACTGTCGTACAAGCGGCCGATGGGGTCTTCGATCAGGGTGTTTCGAAGCTGTCGGTTCAAATTCCATATCCTTTCGGCCAACGAAGAGGTGAGTCTGGAAATCACCTTGGGCTGCTCTACAACCATGCTTTTGAAATTCGCTCGATTTACAGCCATGATAATCGAATCCTCGTGGGCAATAGCCGACGCGCTCCGCGGTTTATTCTCGAGAAGGGCCATTTCACCAAAGATATCGCCCGACTTCAGCAATGCCAGCAGCACCTCATTGTTATTGACAATCTTCGTAATCCGGATACTCCCCTTCTGGATAATGAAAAGCTCAGGGCCACTTTCACCTTCCGCGAATAACATCGTATCCTTTGGGTACTGGCGAATAAACTGGGACGTATCGGGATTGAGATTGGCAGTCTTCGCGTACGGCTTTATTTTTTCCATGCGCTGCTTTGCGAGTTCCACATTCGAGCCATTTGGATTAGCCTCACAATACTTGTAGTAGGCGTAATAGGCCTGATTGAACTGACTTTGCTTCGCATAGTACTCCGCCACATGGAATAGGTGCCGCCCATCAACCTCCGCGGAACTCTTGAACGTTAGGCGGGTAAGGGCCTGATCCAGGCTCCGAACCTGACGTGAGAATCCATTGATGATTTTCATAGCCACGGGCGTGTTCCGTTCGATTAGAAGCGAGTATTGATCCGATCGAACAGTAATTAGAACACAGTCATCCAGAGCAACGGAATTGTCGATGTGATTGTGGTTGCTCATCGTGGACACAACGCCGAAGAAGTCGCCGGGTTTGAGAATGGATTCATCTTCCTCTTCCGGGATTTTCAAATCCTTCTCGATCCTAACCCTGCCGGAGCGTATTATGTAAAAGAGATCCGCGTTTTTTCCTTCAATGGTGATATAGGCACCCTTGTTGTAAGCAACCAGGCCCAGCTGCAAGGGATTACTCATACCAACTCCAAAAACTTCCATGCAAAGGCAGATGAACGCCTAACACCGTTAAAACTCCGCGAAAATCAAATTTACTCCACTACATTCATTTTAAGGACCAACTACAAGCGCCGTCAAGCAATTGGCAGTTTCAGTTTTCCTGATAAACCGGGAAGCGATTGCACAATTCCTGCACTTTGCCGCCTATCCTCCTGAGTCGAACCTCATCCCCATCGGATTTCAACGCTTCTACTACATAGGAGGCCACTTCCGGCATCTGGGCTTCCCCGAGCCCTCTGCTGGTAATGGCCGCCGTTCCCACTCTGATGCCTGAGGCGATATTAGGCGGCTTGGGATCGTAGGGGATAACATTCTTGTTCACGGTTATGCCGGCAATGTCCAGCCACTTCTCCGCATTCCTGCCGTTGACATTCATGGGTCTCAAGTCCACCAGCATCAGATGATTGTCCGTGCCACCCGAAACAAGCCGTAGCCCGTTTTCGGTGAGATGCTTGGCCAGAGCGCCCGCGTTCTTCTTCACCGATTTCTGATAGACCTTGAAGCTTTCTTTCGATGCTTCATGAAAAGCCGCGGCCTTGGCCGCGATAATATGCAAAAGAGGCCCTCCCTGAAGCCCTGGAAAAACTACGCTGTCGATGATTTCTCCTAAATTCTTGACTCTCCCCGATTTCTTCGCGGTAATCCCCATGTCGTTCTCAAGGAGCTTGCCGATTAGAATCAGGCCGCCCCTGGGCCCGCGAAGAGTTTTATGGGTGGTGCAGGTGGTAATATGGGAATAGGGCACTGGAGTTGGATGCTCTTTTGCCGCCACCAAGCCCGCGATATGAGCCATATCGGTCACCAATAAGGAGCCCGCCTCATCGGCTATCTCCCGGAACCTCTTGAAGTTCAGTATGCGCGGATAGGCCGAGGCGCCGGCGACAATGATTCGTGGCCGATGATTAAGAGCTAATTCGCGCAGATTATCGTAATCGATAATTTCGCTATCCCTGCTCACACCATAACTGACTACACTGTAGTCTATTCCCGAAAAGCTAACCGCCGATCCATGGCTAAGGTGCCCGCCCTGGGAAAGTTCCATGCTTAGCATGGCATCGCCATGCTTCATCAATGCTCGATAGGCGGCCATATTGGCGCTAGTGCCGCAATGCGGTTGAACATTGGCGTATTCGGCATCGAAGAGCCGTTTGGTCCTCTCCCTTGCGAGATTTTCCACTATATCCACATATTCGCAGCCGCCATAGTAGCGCTTAGATGGATAGCCCTCGGCATATTTATTCGTAAGTATCGAGCCAGCCGCTTCGAGCACGGCCTGTGATACGTAGTTTTCCGAGGCTATCAGCTCTAAGCGGTTCTGCTGACGGGAAAGCTCCAGCAGTATGGCCGCATTCAGTTCCGCATCCGATTCAACCAAGGGCTTCTTATCGAGCAAGTTTTCTCTCCGTACTGGGTATATCTCGAGAAGGATAACCTGTTGCGCATTCTGCTTGCAAGTTGCATCGGCCTTATCGGCGATGCGCCGTTACCTCGGGAACGAACCAGTTGCTTTGATAGCTCTCCAGCCTGCCCGAGACTTCCTCATAAGCTCCTTGAAGCGTATAGAACTTCTCCGCCCGGCGCAATCTAGGCTCAGGCTGCAATGCAGACGAGTCTAGAATTCCCCTAGAAAAAGCTATATGTCTCCCCTCAAGGGCTCCAAAATAGTAATCGGCTGGATTCTCCTCGAGTTCGGAGAGCCCGATGCCTACTGGCGAATCTCCCAGTGCCGGATCGACAGGAACCCACCCAATTCCACTTATCCATATCTCGCTCCACCACCAGGATTGGGCGCGAAGATTGTCCGGAACAAGGATTCCGCCCACTGGACGAGCCGGAACGCCAGCGGCCCTTGCGATTGAAGTGAATAGCAGGGCATATCCAAGGCTGTTGGCCGAATTGCCCGATATATAATCTTCAACTGATAGGCCTTCCGAATTTTCATCGAACGAGAATTTATCGATAACATAGTCGTATATGGCCCTGGACTTAGACCAGTTGCCCTGCCTGTTTGCCGCTAAGCTGGAGCCCAGGCCACCAACTAGATTCGGCTTTACCCACTCATCCTGAGCAAGCCCGGTTATGATTTCAGGGTGGGAGGGGTGGTATGGGCCTTCCTCGCGAACGCTTACCTCAACCGAGTGGGTTTTTACGAAAATCTGCCGGACTATGCTGGCGCTTTCACCGTTTCCCAGGTTTTCCATTCGATAGAGGCTCAAATTCCCCCTCGTACTGATGGGCGAATATGGCTTCGCGCTATACGCATTTAGCGCCACCGCCTCGCCTTGTCCAATGCCGGCCTGCGGGGAGGGTATGTGGAGGTAGAGCGCATTCTGAGGAGTCGAGCTAATCTCATCGATGGCAATCTTCTGCCGGAGCGACCAGTGGAATGCCTCGCCTTGCAGGATTTCCCCCGCGTCCCCGTTGAGTTCCACCGAAAACGGGTTGCTAAGCGCAGTGCCCCTTTGCAGGTAGATATTCCCGCTGGATGCGTTTTCAGGCATCCAGAATTGAACAACATCTTCTGTCCACTTGCCGATATTGCCTGCCTCCGTGTAGAGGCTGAAATCCGGTTCTTCCGCTCCCAGGCGCAGTGTTGTATCTCGATTGTTTACCCAGATACGCCCACTGCCGCGTTTATTCCCAAAACCCTCCCCGTATAGGGTTATTAGCTCTCCGACTCGAAGATTCTGAGGTTCGGCGTATCTGATGTAGGGCGCTCCGGGCAGCCAGGAACCATACTCAATCCTCGGAAAGCGAGTCTCATCGCCGAGAACCATCCCATTGGAAACGCCAAATAGGGTTTTAACCCTGACGATTACACTACCCTCGCCGCGGGGAACCCTTGCCAGAATGCGATTGTCTTCCCATTCTAGGATGTTGATCGAACTGAGTGTCAAGGAACCGATAAAAAGCTTCGAACCATCCAACCCCCTGCCAAAAGACCTTCCCCGAATCTCTATCTGCTCGCCCGGGCCGGCAGCCAGTTTATCCAACTCGAGGATTGTCGGTCTTCTCTGATATCTTATAGCCAGCACGAGAAAGGCGCCCAGAGCCGCGCATAGAAGAGCCGCGACCACCCAATGAGAGAATACGGCGCTTCTCACCTTTCTTCGGACGGCTCCCTTGAGAAATCGAATTGAGCGGTGGAATCCAGAGCGGATTCGATGGCAACGCGATCTTCCCTGCTCAGGGTATCCAAGTAGGGCGTAACCTCGATAGCCATCCGAACCTCCACATATTCAATAAGCTCGGATGAGCGGCCTAGGGGATAGTAGTACACTGCATCCCGATATCCCACCTGTAGGCTTGTGAGCGTACTCGAGTACCCCTCAGAGCCAATCTGGATTTCGCTTTGGGCCACAAGGAGCAGCCTATCCCTTTCGGCGGGATAAAGGGTTAATCCCACCTTGAGATGGGAATCCTCACCGTATAAACTCAGTTCCACGGGTCGTCCCGGAACCGTGATTTTCTCCACTCTGGTTCCCCATGTTTTAGCCTGATTGTCGGGCATGCGAATGTCCACATTGATCAGCAGGTGCAAAGCGTCTCCCAGCAGCCTCTCGACGTTGATGGAAGCTTCCTGGGCCGCGGGCGCGGTTAGCAGACAAAGAAAGAAAAACACTTCTGCACAAAGGCCGAATTTGGCGGGCGGCGCTATCAAGGTTCTCCCTCTATAGCGGCCGATCGCACTATAAGAGGATCGCCAAGGGGCGTAAAGGGCATCGGCAGGGTGTATATCGAACTTCGCTCGGAAGCCGTCCTCCTCTCCTCAAGGTAACCTAGCAGGCTCTCTAATTCATCCGGGGAGAATGAAAATGTTATCGTCTCGGGCGCATGGGATGCGCTTATGGGCCTAGAGACGAAATTCAAAGCCCCAAGAACTGAAATCAATATGAGGGCGGCAATGGCCAGGGGAAGGGGCACCGCAACTCGCCTAGGCCTACGCGTTCGCGCTAGCCTCGCCTCTCCTGCATAGCTCCAAAATTTGCGATAGTTATTCGGATCGCTGGCAATCGCGGGACTCCGCAGGCTTTTTCTCTGGATTTCGAATATGCGCAGTGTGGAAAGGCATGCCTGGCAGGACTGAATGTGCTCGTTCAGCAATTTCAGCTGGCGCCCCGGTAATTCTCCATCGAAATAAGCTGAGAGCTTATAAGCCTTAGGGCACATATAAATCTCCCTTTCGCAGGTACTGCAGCAAATGCTGCCTAGCGCGAAAAATTCTAATCTTAACATTGTTTTCGGTAATGCGCAGTACCCGGGCGATAACCGAATAGGGGTATTCGGCATATTCTTTCAGTATCAGAGCCACTCTTAGTTTGTAGGGCACTCTCAGCAGAGCTTCTCGAACACTTTTTCGTGATTCATCGGATAACACCGCGGTCTCGCCTTCGTTCACCAACTCGCGCATTGGTTTGTTGGCAAATTCCCGGTAGGCTTTCCTTTCTCGGCGAACTCGTTTTTCATAATTCAGAGCCAAATTCTTAACCACTCGTATCAGCCAATACCTCGCTTCCCTGCCTTGGGGCAATCGCTTCCTTCGCTCGTGGTATCTCAGAAAGGTTTCTTGGCAAAGCTCCTCGGCCACCTCCAAGTTGCCGCAAATTCGCCAGGCTATTCGCAGCAACTGCGCGTAGAATTCATCGAAGAACTCCGCAAATGTCTGGTTGTCCTTCTCCCCTTCATTCATGATAACAGCCGAGAAAGCAGGTGGTTACTGTTTTTATTGGATTTTGGAGCCATCAAATCTTTTCCAGCTTGGAACCGTTCTGTTGGTCGCTTACCTTCCATCCTAGTTCGAGTAGCGTATCCCTGATTCGATCGGCGGTGGCCCAGTCCTTGGCCTCTCTTGCCATCCGGCGCCTGCCTAGCAATTCTCTTAGCTCCCCGCTTGGCGCCGCCTTGGAAACTTCGGCGCTGGCCAAATTTAGGCCAAGCACCCTGTCCATTTCAAGGACTGTATTCAGTTTATGCTTTGGGTGCATATTGCTATCCTTCAGGAGCAACCACAGCTCCGCCAATGCTCTTGGAGTGTTCAGGTCTTCACCGAGGGCTCTAAGGAAGGATTCAAGCCTGGCGCCGCCCTGCCCGAACTCCTTTTCCAAGCTCGCATTCGCCATGTTCGAGCCGTTTACAATGCCACCCGAATCGCCTCCCTCCTTTCTGGCTTCTTCTTTCAGCGAGCTAATACGGTGATTGAGGGATTTTCTGGCTATGCGGGCATTATTCAACAACTCTTGGGAGTATACTAGCTGGGTGCGATGGTGAGCGCCTAATAGGAAGTAGCGATAATCGAGGGGGTGGTATCCCATGTCGCATAGCTGCTGGAGCGTAATTATCTCGCCTTCGCTTTTCGATAGCTTCCGATTCTTTATGATAAGAAATTCATTGTGTATCCAGTAGTTCACCCAACGATGGCCCAGGGCGCCTTCGCTTTGCGCGATTTCATTAGTGTGATGAACCTGGATATGGTCTACCCCTCCCGTATGTATGTCGATTCGTTCACCCAGGTATTTCGTAGCCATTGCGGAGCATTCAAGGTGCCAGCCTGGATAGCCTCGGCCCCAGGGAGAATCCCATAGCATGGCCTGGTGTTCGAATTTACCCCTGGTGAACCAGAGTACGAAATCCAGCGGATTGCGCTTGTTTTCGTCTATGTCCACCCTGCTGCCATGCCGCAAATCCTGCTTGTCGATTAGAGCCATCCGGCCGTAATCGGAGGCCTTGGCGGTATCGAAGTAGACATTCCCGCCTTCCACATAGGCTAGTTTGCGTTCGATAAGGCGTTGAACCAGCTCGATCATTTCGGGTATGTGCTCAGTAGCCCTGCATGCTATATGGGGGGGGGCTATGTTCATACGTTCTATGTCTTTGAAAAAGGCTCTGGTGTAAAAATCAGCGATTTCCCATACGGACATTTTCTGCCTTCGGGCACTCTCCAGCATCTTGTCTTCGCCGCCATCGGCATTGTCGCTCAGATGTCCCACGTCCGTTATATTCATTACATGCTTCACCTGGTATCCGAACTGAGTGAGGGTGCGGCGCAATATATCCCAGTGGGTATACGGTCTGAGATTGCCTATGTGAGCGTAGTCGTAGACAGTTGGGCCACAGCAGTACAGGCGAACCTTGCCGGATTCGATAGGTATGAATTCCTGGAACTCGCGGCCATCGGAATTATGAAATCGTAGTGTCGCTCTGTGCATATTGCTCCAATCTCGAACTTTGGGGCTAATCTAGGCCATATTTTCGGAACTTGCGTCGATACTGTTTGGAAGCCAATATCGACGCGAGTTTCATTCTTGTCCCTGCCCGCCCTTAGGCATAGTATTATGGAGTGCCAAAAATAACCGAATCGGTGAATGTATTCAACTGCAGGGGGCCCATTCTAGAACAGGAGCCCATGTGGAACCATACAAGCTTCTCGATTGGCGGCTATTCGGACTTCTTTGCCGTTCCGGCCGATTTGGAAGATCTTCGCAGTCTACTCGTCGATGCGCGCCATGCGAATTTGGAGACATTCATACTAGGAGGAGGTTCGAATCTGCTGGTGGCCGATTCCGGAATTCGAGGCTTGGTTGTCGATATGAGGAGTTTCGACTCATTCGAAACTCAAGGGAAAACTCTGGTGCTGGGCTCGGGCTTATCAGTTTCGGATGCCGCATGGCGCGCGGGCTCGGCGGAAATGGCCGGCTTGGATTTTCTTTTCGGTATGCCGGGAACGGTGGGGGGAGCCCTGTGGATGAACGCCAGATGCTACGGCGCGCAAATATCGGATTTTGTCCTCTGGGTTGAAGTGATGGACTGGGAAGGCAGGGTTGAAAAAATGCTAGTGCCGGAGAATGAGTGGGGCTACAAAGAATCCCCGTTTCAAAGAGGGGAACTCATAATTGTCAGGGCGGGGTTTGACGTTGCCCAAGGCAATTCGGAGACTCTTAAGCGCGCAATGCTCGGCAAAAGGGAGAATAGGCTCTCGAAGGGGCATTACAGGTTTCCTTGCGCGGGCAGCGCATTCAAAAACAACAGGGAATTCGGAGCGCCGTCGGGAATCTTGATAGATCGCTGCGGCATGAAGGGCTATAGAGTTGGAGGCGCGGCGGTTTCGACTTGGCACGGAAACATTGTTATCAACGACCGGGGCGCTGCCGCAACGGACATCGAGACAATCCTGCTTGCGGTTGCCAAACGAGTCGAGGCCGAGATGGGGATTCGCCTGGAACGGGAAATTCTGCTGGTTGGAGAGTGGAAAAATGGATGATAGCCTAGGCGAGCTGACACGCTTGCTCGAACTCAATAGCAATAAGCTCCAAGAGGCGCTTAAAAAACTGAGCGTGGCGGATTTGGCCGGAGGATGGTACGAACTCGACGATCAGCAGGCGCTCAAACTCTTTTTGGCCTTGGAGCAGAACGCCCGGGGCGAGTTGATAGCCGAACTCTCGGCAGCCGAGCAGAAGTCCTTGGTGGCGGCGCTTTCTATTCAGGCCACGCGAGACTTGCTCGAAGTTATGGACCCTGACGATCTTGTCGACCTTATTCAGCAGGTTTCCCCGGAGATTCGATCGGAGGTGATAGGGCAGTTGAGCGAAGAGATTCGCAAGGAGGCGGAATTCCTGCTGCGCTTCGATGACGATGACGCCGCCGGTCTGATGACCACGCGCTACGCTGCCATCAGGGCGGACATCACCGCGAATCAGGCTCTTGCCTTTCTCCGCCGCACGCCGGAGGAGCTGGAAACCATCTACTATGTTTATGTTGTGGATGGCCTGCAGAGGCTGATCGGGGTTGTTTCCCTACGGCAAATCCTAATGACCGCGGATGAAGTAAAAATCACCGATATAATGGAACGCAGCATTGCCAGTGTTCGCGAGGACACCGATCAGGAAGAAACGGCAAGGGTTCTTGAAGACCATGATTTGATCGCGCTTCCCGTAGTTGATGGGTGGAACCGGCTTTTGGGCATCGTAACCTTCGATGACATGATCGACGTTATCCGCAAGGAGCAGAGCGAGGATATCTATCGAATGGGCGCTATCGGAGGAGATGCCGAATCCTACCTCGAATCATCAATCGCACGGCTTATTTGGCGTCGCTTGCCGTGGCTCGCGCTTCTATTGCTGGCGGGAACGATTACCACCAATGTGCTGGCTGGTTATAAGGCTTTGATTACCGAGTTTGCCTTTCTCGCCCTGTTTATCCCGGTGATAACCCAAACAGGAGGCAATTCCGGCACTCAGTCCTCAACACTAATAATAAGAGGTCTTGCTACCGGCCATCTGCATTTTAGGCTGGTAGGCAGGGCGCTCTCAAAGGAACTTGCAACGGGATTGGTGATTGGTATGGCGACGGGTGGGATAATTTTCCTGCGGAGTCTTCTTCTTCCGCCGGAGCTAGGAGGCATGGAAGCCCTTGCGATTGGCATTTCGCTGGCGTCGGTGGTGTTTTTCGCAACCCTGATGGGCTGTCTGATGCCATTCATCATCAGCCGTCTCAATGGCGATCCGGCAGTGGCCGCGGGACCAATGATGACTACCATAATCGACATCGCGGGACTCACCGTTTATTTCGAGATTGCAAAACTCTTACTCACCTAATCGAGCAACAAGGGCTATCAACCCAAGCGTCTAACAAGGGCCCACTCCAAAAATGCCGCATGGATTCGCCATGCATCCCTGCCATAGCCTCCGGCCGTGAGCCACAGCGAGGGAATCCCGGCGCGCTCTAGAAAAAGATAGGTGAGTCTGTCTCTTTGCGTTATCTCCTCGAAACTGAGATTTAGAAGCTTTGTAGAGCTTAGAGCATCGTTTTCCCAGGGATCCGCACCGGCTAAAACAATCGCCAAATCCGCCGCGGATTGCAATTTCTTGTAAGCCCTCTCGAGCCGCTCAAGATACCACCCCTCTTCTCCGCTCTCAATAGGGATATCGATATCGCTCGGAATCCACGAGGGATGCTTTTTCGGGAGCGAGCCATCGATGGGCCAGCCCTGGGCCATATGAATGCTCAGGGTTGTAACTTCCTCCCTATCCGCGAATATGGCAGCCGTGCCATCGCCTTTGTGTGCATCTAGGTCTATAACCCAAACCCCACTTACGGCCCTCTCAGCCTGCAGCTTGCGAATTGCCAGAGCCGTGTCGTTTAGAGGGCAGAATCCATGGCCAAAATCTCGATGCCCGTGATGGGCGCCTCCGCCAAGATAGTGGCAAAAGCCTGTTTCCAGCGCAATTCTGGATGCCCTGTAGGTTCCAGCCTCCATTTTTAACAGGCGAGGCACCAAGTCTCTCAAGGGTCTGCGGGCCCCTTCCGGTTTCCAACGGTTGCGGGCCCCATCGAGATTTACCAGTTCAAAGGCGGATATCAGTCTTTCCTCCGCTCTCGAATCGAAGAAACCGCTGGCATAATCCTTGGTATTAACCCTCAGCAAATCGTCGAGCGTGTATGTATCCTCGAATCCTTCAATTAGCCAATTAGATTTTGCGCCCTTCAATCTGCGGTTCTTGGTTAGAGCCGATAGCGTATTAGTTTTCCTCGAGTCAAGGGTTGGAATTTCGATGCCGAAGCTCGGAAAGGCCAGTTCCGTTCTTTTGTCGAATAAAACCATGGGGATATATTTTCAAGTTCGGGACATGGAGTAAAGCCCATCTCGCTTCAATATCGATCGCCGCTTTCAAAGGCGCATATGCGGCTTTGCTATATGGAGTCTGGGCGCGCCAAAAGAGCGCTTCCCCGCCAGAACTTGAGAAAACAGCGGCTACGATGAGATTCACGGATGTGAATACTGGGCATGCTCGCCGCATATTAGGAACTATCGCTATGATTTTGTGCTGTATAGTGAAAGCCATGAACGGGCATTTCTACTTAGGTATTGGCCCTCGGCGGAGGCGGCCTCTTTGCTGGCCCGCTGTTTCAAGCCTACAGGCGAATCTCCAGCGCCCCCGTCTACACTCTAATGAGCATCTGCCACAGCACGGGCGGCTAGCCAAGCGCCACAGCGGAGTATCAAACAGTACGACAGCAAGCCTTCGCCGATTATCAAAAACTACCGCAATCTGGCCCTAGCTTCGATTCTCGGAAACAGATTGGTTTAGAAGAGCCTGCCACTTAGTTAATAATATGCCGAAATTCGCATAAAATCCTAAGTTAAACATTACAACACTGTTATATACTTTTTGCAAGCTCCTAGAATCCCGGATTAGGATAGGTGATATGCAAAGGAAAACTGAAAGCGCCAAACTTCGAATAAAATTCCCAGTGAGTGTGAAGCTCATCATCATTGTTTCGCTGATAGTTGTTGCGGCTATGTCCGTACTCACCTATATTTCTCTATACTTCTTTGAAAGAGAGACGGAGAATAGGATAAGAGACAACAATATCTCGCTCTCTCAGACGGTTGCCAATCAATCCGAAAAGGAAATTCTCCAACTCTTCGACTCGGCGAATCTGCTGTTTCAGATTGGTTTGTCATCCAGCGGAGACGCCCTGCTGATTGATGACTTCTTCGCCAATTCCAGATCGCTCATCTTTGTCGGCATTCCGGGCAGCGGTCTCGGTTTTTCCAATCGAGCTTGGTTCAGGTCAAGCGGCATAATCAATGAGTCGGCAATCCTCGAAAGTGTCATGGCGGCCAATTTCGAAATTATTGATAGGGCTCGGGCCGGCGAAACGCTTGTAATAAACGTATCCCCGTTGATACCGAATCTGGATTCACCGGTTATCGCATTGTTCGCGCCCTTCCTATTTGGAACCGAGCGGCAATCCTTTGTGGTGCTTGCCGATGTGGGCGCGAGCTTGGCGGAAAGCGTGCAAGGCCAAGAGGGTTTTACAACTACTATGATTATCAATTCCGAGGGAGAGATACTGGCGCATCCGGACTCCGCGAGAGTATTGGGAGGCGAGAATCTGCGAAATTCCGAAATATTCGAGAAGATCTACGCGCAGGGACTGCCGAGAGGTCAGATAGTCTACGAAGAAGAAACGGAAGAGGGGCTACTCGGCGTGATGGGCTCCTTTGCCCTTATATCAACCGGCAATCTAGGGGTTATTACAACGGTTAGAGAGGCAGACGCCTTTGCCGTGGTAGGATCAATCCGAATCTTGAACTGGTCTCTTCTCGGCATCGTACTTTCCTTCGCGATACTCGGAGTATACTTTTTCTCGCAAAGCCTCTCTAATCCTCTCAAAGAATTGACCCTTGCAACGATGCAAATAAAGGCTGGGAACTACGATATCACGATACGCCCGAGAACCAAGGACGAGGTGGGCATATTAACTCAAAACTTCTCATCGATGGTGCCTAGTCTGATGGCGAGAGAACGCCTATTTCAGAGGATGGAAAGCTTCGTCAACAAGCAGGTTGCCCAGATGATAGACAATGATACCCTCCCCGAACATGCCGAAACCAAGGAGGTAACGGTTTTCTTCTCTGATGTAAGGAATTTCACTTCCATGAGCGAGGCAATGGGAGATCCGCAATTGGTTATAAACAATCTCTCCGAGTACTTCAGAGCCATGGTGCCCTGCATAGAGCAGACACGAGGCACCGTGGATAAGTTTATCGGAGACGCGGTAATGGCCGTATGGGGAAGCATGTACAATCTCGAGAACCCTGCCGAAAACGCTATAAACGCCTCGCTGATGATGAGGGCGGTGCTTAGGAAGTTCAATGTAGATAGGGGCAGCGTTGAAAAACCCATTTTCAGGATTGGCTGCGGCCTAAGCAGCGGGCCCGCCACCGTGGGGATAATGGGCGATACATCGAGCAAAATGGAATGGGCCCATATGGGAGATACGGTTAATCTGGCCAGCAGAATCGAGGCTCTGAACAAGCCGTTGGGCACCGACATCATCATATCACAGTCGACAGCCAATCGCGTTGAGGGCATATTCAGCCTTGTCCCTCTGCAAAAAATCAAGGTTAAGGGCAAGTCCGAACCTCAGCCAATCTACACGGTTCTCGGGCGCATGGACAACGAAATCCGGCCCAAGTCCCTCGGTGAACTGAGGGCTATGATTGGAATTACCACCGCTTCCGGAAAAACCTCAGGGGAAATCAAGTATGAAATCCTCGATTCGTAACGCCATCGTAAGCATATTCCTCCTATCCTCGGCGCTATTCTTCGGGTGGCTTTTTCGGAACGAACTCAATAAGACAGCAGAATTCGTGGATGGAATTGTGGTTGGGGAAATAGTGGAAATTCGGGGCCAGGTGCAGCGGCGCTTCAACAGACAAAGCAAGTGGGACAGCATCTTTGGAGACGAGGAAATCTTCAATCTCGATTCCATTAGAACCGCGGGAGATTCCAACGCCCTTATCTTCCTCAGAAGAACCGATGGCGAGGGCAACGAGGTTTTCGACGAAATAGCGCTGGGTTCCAATACATACATAGTATTCGACCTTCTAGGAAGTATGAGAAGCGTCAACCTGGTTGGCGGCAAGCTATCCGCCAAGGGTCAGCAGGGTTTAACCATTAGCGCGGAGGGTGCGCTGGTTTATGCGGATAGGGGACTTGTGAATTTGAATAGCAATTTGGACGACCAGCTCAGCGTTTCGGTTTCGGAAGGCGAGGCAACTGTGCTGATAAATGAGCAAAGAACACAGGTGGGCAGGGACGCCATCTTGCAATTCGACAAAAACTCCGGAAAAGCAACCAGGTTAAACGTAGCGGTAGCGGCAGATAAGCCGAGTTCAAATGCCCTTCTACTTAGCTATGAAACCGAGGTTCCGGTCGATTTTGCCTGGCGGGTTTTTGCAGATTGGCCCACCTCGCTTCTCGAGGTTTCAACCGATTCAACCTTCTCGAATATCGACGGCGCTCGAATCAGAGCGGATTCAGGCGCATCGCTGAACCTGGAACCGGGCACCTGGTATTGGAGGATTCTTGAATCGGAGGGCGGAGAATCCGGCCCCATAAACGAGTTTTCGATTGGCCTGGCGCGGCGCATAGAGCCTATCGCCCCCACGCCGGGTTTGGACATACCATTTCGCGGGCAGGCGCCAGGCGTTTCCCTTAGATGGAGCAGCGCGCCGTATGCGAGTTCCTACACGGTTGAGCTAAGCCAAAATTCATCCTTCTCAAACCCGCAAATCGTTCGGGAAGTTATCGGCAATTCCATACTAATCAAAGCCCTAACGGAGGGCAGCTGGTGGTGGCGCGTTATTCCCCGCTACCAGCGGGGCAGGCTGAGCAATCCACTGAGTTCGGAACCCAGATACTTTGTTTTGGAGAGGCGCATTGAGCACGAACCTACCGCTCTCATCAGCCCGGCGGGAAACGCCTCGTTGTCAAGCCTGGATGTTCGAGACGGCATCCCGTTCAGGTGGCTCGCTGCCGACGGCATGGTTTCATATCGGATAAGCGTGGCGAGGAATCGGGAAATGAGCGACATAGTGGCGGTGGGAGACGGGCCTGAAAACTGGAAAACCCTTCTTCCGGCTCCCGAAGCCGCCATTTATTACTGGCGCGTCGAGGCTGTTGCCGCCGATGGGGGCGATGTCCCGCCTTCGGAAACACGCAGCTTCACCGTTCGCCCCCAAAGCGGGATAGTAGAGCTTATCGATCCCGCTCCCGGCGAGGAGCTGAGGCCCTTCACGTCTCACAGCTTCATCTGGCGCAGCGACATCCCCGGCACCGCTAGATTCCTGCTAAGCAGAGTCGGAGGGGAGGATGGGGGCGGACAAGGCAGAATTGTCGATGCCCTGCTGCAGGGGGAATCTTTCACTACAATGCTTCCGGGCGAGGGCGAGTACGCATGGAGCATACAGATTCTAGACGATAAGGGCCGATTGCTGCTTCGAAGCGGGGAGGCTCGATTCATCTCGAGAGCGGAGTTCAGGCCGCCGGAGCTAAGCAATCCGAGTCCCGGCTCGGCCATCGGGGTTGCCCCCTCCAATACCATCACCATAGGCTGGAACCCATCGCCGGGCGCGGATGCCTACGACATAGCGCTTAGAAATCAAGATGGAGTTGTCGTGGGGCTAGACAGGCGCGTAAGCGGTCTGAGCAGGAACTTCGCGTTCTCCCAGGAAGATAGCGAGGGCGCTTACAGCGTCGAGCTAACTTCGATAAGGGATAACCCGCCTCCAGGCGCCTCCGCTAGAAGCGAAACCGCTACCTACCGGTTTGAAGTAAGGGACTTCGTTCGGTATTCGCCGGCCATCCCAATCTCCCCTGCGAATGACTCAACAATAGACGCCATAGAGGCTCTGCGAGAGGGAATCACCCTGAGCTGGCGGCAGGATTCGCCGTTGAACAATTACAGCGTCGAGCTTAGCAATGGGGAATTTACCAGGGTCTACCAAAGCGAGGGGCCCAGCCTATCCCTTGAATCCCTAAGTCCCGGGCACTATTCGTGGACAGTGCGCTCCAGGGACAGCTTCGGGCAGGAGGCCCCGAGAAGCCAGGTAGCCAGATTCAGAGTGGACGATTTCCCAAGTCCGGCCCCTCCCGCCGTAATATCCCCGCGGGCCGGAGTCAACTTGGATATGACGGGAGAAAAGAATCTTTCCTTCGAATGGCAGGCCGGAAAGGAAGCCGCGGTATACGATTTGGCGCTCTACATGGGTAATTCGAGAGTGCCGCTTATCAGGGAAGAAGGCTGGACCGATAGCACATACACATTGGAAAACCTCGAGATTCTGGATGTTGGGAATTTCACCTTTACAATCCAATCACGCATCGACTACCTCGATATCGGGATTACCCGAACTAGCGCCGTAGTTAGGGTGCCATTCTCCCTTTCGATAAACGTAGCGGACACGGAACCGAAAATGCTTAGCGACGAGCTGCAATATGCGGAATAAGAGGAGCAGGGGGACGGTGTTTCTCTTCCTGCTTACCTTCCTGGCCTCCCCGGCCTCCGCACAGGAAAGAATCGAATGGGAATCCGTTGCCGGCGCCGATCACTACCTGGTGGAGATAAGAGAGGACGGCAGGCTCTTATTCGAAACCCGAAGCGAGAAGGCCTTCATCCCCCTCTTCCTTCCACCCGGCGATTATGATTTCCAAATCAAGGTGGTAGACGCATTTGGAAACATCAAGTTTGGCGGCGAGTCCAGCCGCCTGAGAATCAGCGCCCCCCTTATCCCCTTCATCGTCGATGTATTCCCCCGGATAATTCATAAAAATGCCGAGCCGCTGCTCTTTGCTAGGGTGAGCGGACTGCTGGAAACCGAGGACCAATCCACTGCCTTCACCCTCGAAAACGCCAGGGGAGAGAGGCTGCAACTGAGCTGGAAGGCATCGGACTCGGCCGCCGAAGACTGGGTGGAGATAGCCCTGAGTATGGGGAAGGAACTGCCCGATGCCGGCGCCTGGCATCTCATAATGGCCAATCCCGATGGCCGCGAGGATCGCTTTGAAGATGCGCTTCGCATATCCTCGGGTTCGGGGCCCAGGATAATCAGCGTGAGCCCGAGAAAATTCATTAGCGGAATTCCGAATGCCGCGCTTAAAATCAGGGCTAGGGATTTCAGTGGAGACGCCGCTCTTCTAATTGACGGCCCCTCGGAAATTTCAATAGCGAAGCTCAACCAGGGAGAGGAGGGTGTTTTTGAATTCAGCCTGAATCTGAAGGATGCATCGGAGGGGCGGTATTCGATTTCACTGGTAAATCCCTCGGGAGAAATCGACACCAAGACTAGCAGGCTGAGAATTCTCTCCCCAAAAACAGCCTCATCCGGGGAGCCACGGCCGCTCTCAAAACACCCCAATGCCATCTACGGCGGATGGAAGCCCATTATACGGCTAGGCGATACTGGCGCTGTTATTCCTGGAAGAACTTTCCAGCCAGGCTATCTGGGATTTTCGCTGGGATATTCCCGGGATATCGAAAATGACTTACTGCGAAGACTGCCCTACCTAGACGGCTTGGAATGGCATCTCTCTGCAAGCTACGCGCAGATGATGGTCTCTATTCCTCATCCTATCTTTCCTCCTGAGTCATCTATTACTGAGCCGCAAAGACACGATAGCCTGGCCTTACTGCTCGGAATCAATTATGCCACCTGGTTCGACTTTCCACTGAACCTTCTGGCCCAGGTTGGCCTCGGAATCGGCCTTACCCTCCGCGAATACACTGGCTTAGATCCTCTTCCTTTTCTTATTACCGACGACCCATTGCTCAATGAACTTTATTATCCCAAAGATTCGATAAGCCTTGCCATAAGCCTCGATTTGGGGCTTCGCTTGGATATCACGCCTCGCCTCTTCGTAAACGCTACCGCCAGCGCCATGACGAGAACCTCAATCAACGGATATAACGAATTTTCCCTTCAACCTAAGGTTGAAGGGGGCTGGAGATGGTAGGGGGCCCGGCTGGTTTCAGCCTCTTTCATTGCCTTCCGAAACGGGCCGCTCTTTTGCTTATGCTTCTAATCCCAGCTCTAGCGAGCCTTGGCCAAGAATCGAGCGTGCTGATGAGCGAGGAGGGCTCGGTTACCCTGAGATGGGAATCCGACGCCTCTCTGTTTCGCATCCGGATTCGCCGCGATGGGCAGGTGTTTCTCGATAAGGAACATGGCTCAAACGAGATAAGGCTGAATTTGGCCCCGGGCATTTACGAGTATAAAATCTCCACATTGAATTCCTTCGCCAAGGAAGACAGCAGCACGGCCTGGCTGCCGCTAAGAGTAAGAAGCTCGAGAATTCCCCATTTCCGGCTAGTATCCCACCTCGACATCGCAGAGGGAGAGGGCGGTAAAACCCTAGTAGTGGAATCGACTAAATTCAGGGAGGACACCAGCCTTCATCTGATAAAAAGCGATAAGCGAATTGGCGCGGAATGGCAAAGAGATGGAAACCGCTACTTGGTTCGTCTGCCAGACTCGCTTGAGGCAGGCAGATGGAACCTGGAGGCGCGCGATATCTCCGGTAAAACCTTCACGGTTCCCAAGGTTCTAACAGTTCATTCCGCCGAAGCGCTCTCTATCCACAGCCTAAGCGCGGCCGAGCTTCCCTCCGGGGAAATCTTCCCGATCGAGATAGTAGGCGAGGGCTTCGATAAGGGTATGTCTTTGAGTTTCGAGAGAGCAGGTGAGGCCTTGAGCCCTGTTTCAACCGAGGTTTTCAGCAATGGGAGGGCCCTGATTTACCTTGATTTGACCGGAGCGGCACCCGGTGATTACGCATTGATAGCAGGCAATCCAAATGGAACCCAAGCCCGCTTTGAGGGAGCCCTCAGAGTGGAACCCGCCAAGGAGAGCGGGGAGGCCGAAGTTGCGGAAATCAAACCCCGCGTTGAATTCCACGCGGGCTATTCGCCGATGATACTACTCTTTAACAGCAGCGAGCAGCTGCCGGTATACCTGGCCGTGGACATCGCCCTTCTGCTTCAATCCGGCTGGGAGGCGCCATTCTTGCGGGGCCTTGGAGCGGAGGTCAGAATCTTCGGGGGCATATCGGGACTCGGCTTCAACGAGAATGCCCAATTGATTTTCGGCCTGGATGCTTCGATATATTATCGGCCTGTGCTTGGGGGGCCGGTAGCGCCGGTGTTCCTTGTTGGCGCCGGATTGGTTCAATCCAACTATGCCGCTGTTGCAAGAGGCATAAACGTTATCTCCGTGCTTCGAACGGGCATTGGCATGGACATAGTTAGAAATCGCTGGGTTACGCGGATTGGAGTAGGCACGAATATTTCATTCGATGAGAATACATTTCTAATTTACTCGCTCATGCTCCGCCAGGGGCTGCGCTACTGATGCCCCCTTCCTAGCCGCGCCATCGGCACAGACGGCGGAGGCGGCTTAGTGGCGAAGGGATTTGAACCCCCGACCTATCGGATATGAGCCGACTGCTCTGCCAACTGAGCTACGCCACCTAGGAGGGTCAGTGTAGCCTAAGGCATCTGTCTGTGTCAAGTTCGGGATGGCGCTAGGAAGGGCCGGCTCCTAGGCAAAATTCCTTTTGCGAGCCTCCTCCATCAACCTCCTATTCCATGGATTGGCAGTTAGCCAGGCATGCTTGGCCTGATAGTCGTAGAAACGATTGGCGCTGAGCTGTACCTGGCTATAGGCCTGGCTTATAAAGCGGATTCGCCAATCCTCTTCCGTTTCCGGGGAAATCAGAGCCGCCCATAGGAGATATAGATAAGCGTAGGGCGTCGGGGCTCGACGCCTCGAAGCAAGGGCCCTTAGGCGCATAACCCTATCCAAGCTCCCCCCCTCTTTGGAAATATAAATACCGAAGGCTTCAATCCATTCACCCAAAACATCGAGCGGACCGACGGAATCGCTAAGCCTGCCTTCTATTGGGAAATATCCATCGGACCAATCGTCGTATTCTCCCTGCAGATGGGAGCTCCTGCGTTCCAATGCGCGCGCCCTTTCGATATGCTCTCTAGCCGTCTCGACATCTCCGATTAGAAAGGCGGCCTCCGCTAGATAGGCGTAGGCCTCTCGTGGATTCCTAGACCCCAAAAGCATCCCCTCCCCCTCCTCCCTGGAATCAGCCAATAAGGAGCGGCCCCTCCAAACTTTGAAAACCTCCGATTCATTTGTAAGTCCGTAGAAATCCGCAACGCGCTGTCCATCCCCGGCAAGCTTCCCCACTTCCCTATAGCGGCCAAGCTCCCAGTCTATGCGAACGGCGACTAGGGTTAGAAGGAGATGCAAATCTCGCCGCCCGTTCCGATACGCCATTTCACGGCATTCATGGCAGAGTCTCATGGCGCGTGGGATATCGCCGAAAAGAAAATGGCCAATCGTTTCCATTGCCGCGGCTCGAATAACGCCCCATGAAACATCAACCTGCATCCCTATCCTTTTTGCAATGCCAAAGTGGTCTATTGCGTCTCGTATCTTGCCACTTGCAAGAAGTGTTAAGGCCAATTCGAGGTGGGAGTAGGTTTCACCCCTGTGATTCCCTAATTTCTGAAACGCGAATAATGCCTCTTTGGAGGCGCTTAGCGCATCTTCCTGCTGTCCAATGGCATAGTAGTAACGCGCTATCTGTAACTTGAATTCCTCGGAATAGAGTCCCTTCCCGCATATCAAGGATACTCTGCCGTCCTTTACCTGCGACTTGGCCTCGTCGACGTCACAGCTTAGTAGAATATAACGCAGTCTCGCGGCGCAAATAACGTTCTGCAGGGATTCCATCTGAGCGGCGTTCAATTCAGATGCCGACATAATCGACGAGGTGAGCAACTGCCCCGCCGTCCGCAGTCTTCTGTTAGTTAGAAGGTAGTTGGAGAGCTGCCTCAGAGTGTCTATAGCTCGCTCAATCGGCCCCCAGCGCTCCAGATATCGAAATAGGCGGAGAAGATTTATCGAATAGCCATTCTGGCATTTCTTATACAAATACGCGCCGAAACTCTCGGCTTCTCGAAGAATTTCGGCGTTCTGTGAAATCGCATTCGCCGGAATGCCGAAAGATTCCTGAACTCTGCCATCGGAGTATTCCCGTATCAAACCGAAGTTCTGAAGGTGGCTATAGCATGCAAGATTCTCGCCTCGCAGGTTCTCCCCCTGCCTTTCAATAAGCAGATCCCTATCGCAAAGTCCGGCAGCCGCATGTATCAAAAAAAGCATCTTGCGCTGCTCGTCGTTCAGCGACGCCACCAAGGCCTCACCTGGAATTCCAGCTCTGCCCATACCCCCTTCTTTTTCTGTTATCAGATAGAAAAGCTTGTATAGATTGGCGCCGCATTTTTTTAGCCATCTAGTAACTTCCCTCGGAGTCGATCTGACATTCGAGGCCCTCAGAATAGATGTCATCTCATTTTCCGACGGCTGCCTAAAGGCCACCTCGTAACCCTTCCCAGGCAGCGCGACTTTCTTCTTGAATTCATCCGAATCATAGATAAAAACCAATCGAAAGCTTTGCTTAGTGAATAATTCAATGAAGAGTGAACGCAGCCATAAGGCGCTTTCGGTGTCAGGGTCGAATCCGTCTATCAATATGTAAACAGGTTTACCGCTTTGCCGCTCGATATGCGCCTTTATGTATAAGGCGAAGGTTTGAATCAGATCTACCGGCAATTGATCGTCCGAGATTTCCCACAAACCGCCCTTCTGGGCAAGTTTAAGAACCTCGGAACCTGTCTTCGCCCACCACTCCGCCTCCTCCCTATCGAGATATTCGGGAAGGTTGGCAAACGATATCCTTAGGGTTCGGACGAGCGGTTCCATAGGGTCTCCCGCACTCTCGTAAAGGGGTATCGTGAGCGCGGTTCCCCCATTCTCGGGGTAGAGGCAATCGAGCGCCTTATGCAGGGTGGCCCGCTTGCCCGAGCCCCATTCGCCGCGAAGGAGCAGAGTGTTGAAATCGTTATCCTCCTTCTCGAGTTTTTGCAGAACTCTCCGCACGGCTCTCAGACGATCAGGCCTTACCAGCAATCTCGATAGACGCTCATAGGGCTTCGGACCAATCTCCTTTAATCCATCGACTCGGAAAAAACCTCCAACAAATTCTCCGATTAGGCAGTCGTTGAACTCATCAACCAGCTTAGAATCCACCCATAAGCAGTTGTTTTCAGGGACGGTAAGAACCAGTAGCTCCAGCCGATTTGCATCGATTTCTTCAGGTACACTGGTAATCAATAGAGTGGCTCCGAATAGATCCTTATCGTTTTCCCTTATGCAGGCGTACATTGCCACAGCGGCTTCCGCGGTTTTGCGCGCTGTAGTGTCAAAGACAGGAGGATATCGAAATAAATCCTCATTGACAGAGCGTCCGCCAAAGCGTCGCACCAACTCATTGAGCTCGAAGCGAATCGTGCCGATTAGGGTAGGGCGCAGTTTATTCAGCTGATTCAGGTGCGATATTTCCACATAAATCGAGTAAAAGCTCATAGTTTCTTCAAAATCATTGTAAACCGAAAATCTTTGGGCTTCATATAGTTTTTTCCCTGTTCGGCAGCTAAAGGGAGGTTGATGCGTGAACCGCAGCGTCATTCTTGACCTTAAAATTCCGATATGGTATACTTATTTTCTACCTCAGTTTTTCAGAACACTATGCTGAGCGCTACCTAATACAAGACGGAGCTACAGAAATTGGAACTCAAGATTCGGAAAAGTAACGAAATTTACATCATCGACGTAAACGGAGATATGGATCTGTACAACTCCTACAAACTCAAAGAGCTAGTAACAAAGATGGTAAGAAAAGAGATTCAGAAGTTTGTTGTTAATTTGCAGAATGTGGAATATATTGATTCAAGTGGCATTGGAGCCCTTATTTATATCTATTCAACCACAAAGAAGTTCGATATAAAATTCTTGATTTCAAATGTGCACGGTTCGGTCAAAAAGGTCATTGAACTTACCAAGCTTATGAGCTACTTCCCGATTGTAAGCAAGGTGAGCGATGCAGTGAAAAAGCTTGAGGTATAAGAGATGGCAAAAAGAATTCAGCAGGATGATAACCACAAGCTTCTAGTAAGAAACGGCATGCTGAACAAGGGATTCCCCAGCGACTATCGTCAGATACGGTATTTCACCCTTATGATAGCGCAGAAGGCGCCTCCGGGTATAAAGGAGGTAAACCTCCTTGAACAGCAGATTAGCGAGCTTATAAAGAATGCCGTCAAACACGGAAACAAGTCGGACCCAAACAAGAAAATCAGGGTTTGGTATTCATTTACCTCCCTGAACGCAAGGCTCGTCATCGAAGACGAGGGCGCGGGCTTCAAGAGAATTGATGATTGGAACTCCTTCAATTCGCAGCGGCAGGAATGCCTTTTGAATGAGGACTTCGAGAAGCTTGCCGACTATGTCGCATATAGAACCAGCGACAGCGACGATAACGATGGCGGCAATGCCCTATTCGCGGCTACGGAATACTGGAACGAGGGCGTTGTTTTCAACAAGAAAGGAAACATAGTAGGAGTGGGCAAGCTCTTTCCAAGAAAACGGCCGGGAATCGAGATTGCTTAGCGGAGACGAAACTCCCATCGCGGCATATGCCTCCTAAGTTCCGCGTTAATCCTGATTAGTTCCCGACGCTTGGGTATCCACTAAAATTCTGGGACCAGCGATCGATAAACCAGCTGCCCTCCCAAACCGAAAGATATACATAGCCGTCGGAGAGCTTCGCGCCTTCGCTATCGGCCAGTCTAAGCCTTAGGATTATCCGGCCGTCCTCGTATTCCGGAACTGCATATCTGGGATAAACATCCTTGCCTCCCTCGGCAAGAACATTGTCGAATTCCAGGGATAGCGGAACCCGGACGCTAGGATGTATCTGCTCCGCCGGCGTCCTGCCCTCTCTAATTGCCAGAAACGCATCATCGCACACGGCTAGAGCCTCGGCCCAAAGCGGGTTAGGACTGCGGAGATTTGCCAGCGGCCCCAATACCTCATCTTCGGGAGGAGTTGCTTCGCCTGGATTCCATCGGATGAACGAACCCCATAATTCATCATCAGGAGACTGGGCGAATGCCCTGGGCGCTAGGATCGCAGAAGAGAGAATGCAGCAAACAATAAAAAACAAGCGGCGAATCATCATTTAAGCATATCGCCAATATCCTCGATCGATATGTCTAGGGCGCCGGACTGATTCCTTTCCTTTTGAGGAAGAAATACATCATTATAAGCCTCGGCCAAGCGGAAAATATCATCCCGGCTGTAATCGGCCGGTATGCTTGCCTCCAGATTATAACTCTTTTCCCTCAATCCCCTCAGCATAACATTGATTGGATCGCTAACTGTTATGGCAAAATGCGGACTGTAGGTAAGCATAACAATCAGCACTACCGAAAGACTCACGGCAAAGATTATGATATTCAACTTGGATTGGGAAACAGCGGTAGGCCTGATATCATACCAAATGGAATAAGGTCCGGCCTGTCTGATAGAATAATCGCCAGGGCCGAAATACTCCCTTAGATACTCCCTGTTATATTGGACGTAGAGTGTCTGCTCATCTCTCTTGAGCAGGAGCACCGACGGCTCCGACAGACCCCAGGCCTTAGCGCTATCAAGCTCAAGGGGGGGTGTTTTCTCGAGTCCCCGGGCAGCTGCCTCTCCGTCTATAAGCCATGCCTCTTCAGCGCCGTTCAAGTCCGAAACCGCAAGAACAGTTCCGGCAATCATGGCGGAAAAAATCAGGGTAGAGGCCGCGGTGGTAATTATACGAACCGTGTGCCGCTGAACCATGGCAGAGTCGGCAAAACGAATTCTGCGAAATATCTTGAGCAGTCTTAGCAGCCTCAGTATCCGGGCCATGCGAACGGCCTTAACCACTTTCAGCAAACCTATCAAGGTTCCCGATCCAGCGAAAACAGTGCCCCTTATTGTCGAAAGCAAGATGGGTCCCGAGGTTAGTATCAAAAGGGGTGCGGATACGATGAAATCCACCCATCCGTTCTCGAACAGGATATACCTGCGAAGGGAACGGTTGCTGATTGCGTTCCAGCTTCGAATCAGGAATTCCAGGGTAAAAAACAAATCGAAGGCAAATCCGCTATAAATAAATACCCGCCTGACCGCCCATGTCGAATTTGAAATCACCAATATGTCCTCGGCAACAGTCTGCAGCAAAACCAAAACAATGGCCGTGGTTACAACAGTTTCCAAAATGTCGTTAACTTGTCGCTTCATTTCCTACCATCCGTTCTCTGCGGCAATGCTTTGCAACTCTACGAGCATATCCAAATCGAATCCGTAAATCTTGTAGTTCTTTCTGGCGATACTGAACCAGCTCTTATCCGAGGACTCCGCCCCCCTGTCCACCGTCATCCCGGGTTTCAGATACTTGGAGCGATGAGAAAACAGCGCCGCGAGTCTGGCGGTGCCCTCGGTGTGCGGATTATCCTGAAAAGAAAGCATACTATTGACTACGTTCCGCAGCACGGATTCGGGCATCAGAGAAACCGATTTCGTAAGCTCTTCCAATACTCTCGAAGCAAAGGCGGGCGAAATAATCAGCAGATGCTGTGGCGACGAAAACGACGATTCGGGGGAGAAATACCGAACAGATGGACGCATAAGCATTGTTGCCTTGATCATATCCGCAATTTCATCAGTGCCTATTTTCAGCCGCTGCACCTTCCTGAGCTCGAAGCCGACATATCTCTGCCGGGAAAAAATCTTTTCCACATACCTATCAACCAAACCCGAGCCCACACCCATAAGCGGGCCTGTTAATTCCTTTCTGGAATTCGGCTTCTCCGACATCTGCTTAACAAAGCTCGCCAGCTGAGACTTTGCCGATGCGACTCTAACGTTTTCCCGCAGCATATGCTGTACAAAGGTAAATTTCATGCTGTTTTCCAGAGTCTCACCGATTAGCGATGAAAGCATCTTATCCGAAATTTCCGTCAAGGCGTTTTTCAGCAAAGTCAAGATGTGCGGCCATGGCAGCTTAGGGAAAAACGCGGGCGAACTGAGCGTAGGTTCGAGTATGGCGCTATTCGTTTCGAGAAATTGGCATAGCTGCTCTTCCTTTTGCAGGGGCGAAAGTCCTGAAAGCGATGGATTTTCCCACAGTCGAACCACAAAAGTGGCGGCTTTTTCCTGTTCAATATCCATATATTTCCGATTCTTTACACTTCATTCCTGGTTTTCTGCCAGTTTATGGCATGATAGTATACGAATGCGCAAACTTGCACGATGCCTCCTGCTCCTTCTCGTCTTCGCGCTGCTAATCCCGCGCGCGCTTAGCGCAGAAGAGACTTCAAGCGGCTATGGCTTGATTTTACCAGCAGAACACGAAGATGACAAAGGTATATCCGAAGACTCGGCATATCTGATAGATAGCAAATTGAACGACGTGGACGTGGAGCTCATTTGGGACGGTTATTGGCGAATACGCCTTGCCGCCGGGGGAGCATTCGGCAAGCAAAGCGGTCGGAATATCTATCCGGATTTGCAAAGAGGCGTGGAATTCACCCAGGAACCGGATTTGGCGCTGAGCCTGTGGCTGGATAGGCGATGGTTTATCGAAACTATCTTTCAGGGGAGTCTCGAACGCAACCGCTATCGAGGAGGCTATGTGGGCCGGGGAGACGAATTCGTTCAGGAAGTTATAGTCGGCAACAGCGGCCTCAGCGCCACGGCCTATGCCGGATTGAGAGTGCCATCGCCTCATGAGGGCGCTCCCGGTATTTCCGCAAAGTTTCTAACGCCTAAATCCAATCATGAGGTTCTGCTCAGATTCGATCCAACTGCCCCGAGAAAAAAGGTGTTTCAAGGACAATACGAGGTTAGCGTTCAGGATATCGGTTTGATGGATTTCATCGAAGGAAAATATTTCATCCTGCCGGACAAGGAGATATCCAACCTTGCCGTCTATTTGGAAGATAGATACGGGCCGGTAGTAGGAAAGGATGGATTGGGTACTCAACGTAGATATCGGCTTGCCCGAAACGCGGAATACTTCGTGGATACGCAAAACGGCCTGCTCGAACTCCGCGCTCCCCATAATGGAGGGATAATAGTTTATTACGAAAATCAAAATGGCGCCGCCGTGGGAACGGAAGTGGTGGATGATTTTATTATAAAGCCAGATTCAAATCTTAGGCCACTCTTGAAAACGCGGCTGGAACCAAGCGATTACGCGGAATTTGGATTTGACAGAGTAGATGTATACGATCCGGATAAGAGGCAATTCAAGATGACCTCCAGGGTGGATATTAACGGGGTGGGCTATTTAGTTCTTTATGAGCCAGGTAGGTTCACGCCCTTTGAACGCCAGAATGCATACCGCTCGAACAGAACTCTGCCGGAGGAAAGCTGGAGAATCGTACCCCAGCTTCGCGATCGCGGCGCTCTGTATCCGGCCGAATCGATCGATTTCAGTTTCATCCCCAATATCCATGAGAAAACCATCAGTGTCTATGGCTCCGTGGGTTCGACAAACCGTCTGCGCCATCCGGCAAATCGATATCCCTTTGCCGCTTCCGATCCTCAGGTATATGGCCCGGGCCGGGAAACCGATTCAACAAAGCTTTCCAAGACTATAGTTTTAGCCATCAAAGAGAATAATCCCGGCCACTACCTGGGAACCGGCGTAGTGCCTGGATCGGTTGTTGTCCATGTGAATGGCGTAAGAGATAAAGGCGTAAGGGTTTCGGCGGATGGCCGGCTCAGTTTCTCACGCTTCATCTACCTCGATGATTGGATTGAAGTAAGCTTTCAAATCGAAGGCTCAAGATTCACTGGCGGCGATCTTTTTATTTATCAGGGAAATCGCTTTCAACTGGCGCCAAGACTAAGCCTGGAACTAGCGGAAAGCATGCGATGGAACTTTAACCGGGAACGCGCCGTTTCCGAATACGGGGAAAGTCCCGGTGCGATAACAATGGCCACCGCCCTTGATTGGAAGACAGACAATGCCGGAGTTCGTTTCAGCGGCGACGCCACCCTCTCCACTCCGGACACAACGGGCAATCTACGACTCTTTGGCATGGAAGATGGGGGGCTGAGTCTGGTTTTTCTCGAGTCTACCCTGTTCAAAGCGCCAAGTAGCATTCCGGGCATAGACGCCTCCCGCAAAAAGGCCGATAAGTACAATTACTTCTCTTTCGATTTCCTAGGTAAGAGAAGCCTCAATGATTATTTGTGGAATCAGGCCGCATCGACCGGAGAAGACGGACCTGCCCTTGCCGCGAGCCGCAGCGGAGACCCCGCTACGGGCAGAGTTATGGATTTTCGGTTTGACCTGCCGAAAGAGGCAAAGTACTGGAGCGCCGGAGATTTTCTAGCGGATACAAAAAATCCCATCGATCTCTCATCGTATACCGCCATAGAGCTCCCAATCATGTTCCGAGACGATCACGGCGACGGAACCGGCCTTGGCGCCAACCTTCCCGACATTTTCTTTCAAATCGGTGAAATCGGTGAATCGGAAGATTATCACAAGGATGGGGTTGTCAATTCATTCGATTCCGGCAGGATGCTTGAATGGAACCTATCGGAGGACTCTGAAACCTCTAGTGCCATTGAAGAGGCTTGGAAATCGAGTGGAACCTGGAAAATTCTGCGGATAAGTCTCACTGCCGCTCAGAGGATTAAGCTAAGCAGTGTTAGGACGCTTCGCCTGCTTATTACCAATGCTGCCGCCGATATTCCCGGAAATACCGCAAGCGCGAAAGACAGGTTGGACTTGGACGGACGAGTAATCCTTGGCCCACCCAGGTTCGATGGCAGCTCATTTAGAACCGAGATTCGCAAGGCCTCCAACGAACTTGCCGCCAAGCAGCTTGTGGCTGGAACCGAGGTTGCCGATAGTACCCTTGCGGCGGCCTTCCCCGAGGTATCATCGCTATTTCATCAGGAGGGCAGTAGAAACAAGGTTCTGAAATTGAGTTGGGGCAAGAATGTGCCTGGAGGGGTGGATATTGAAGCGGATAACAGATGGGAGGCAGTTTCCTGGTTCTCCGGCATACCCCTGGGAACCTACAGAACCCTGGTTTTTTTTGTTTACGATGAGAAGGGAAGTGGAACAACCATAAGCGCTAAGATAAGCGACGAGAAGGGTTCTGGCATCCTACTGAGCTGGAAGTCATTGAAGGGGAAGGAATGGGACCGCATCAGGGTGGATATCGCAAAGGGAACGGCAAGCAGCGCACTTGGCAATCCGATTGAAAAAATTGCCATTGACAAGAACGCCGAGGAATTAACGCGATTCGTACTTAGCGGGGCCGACGCGGAAGGTGATGCCTCCAGAAGTGAAAACTCCGGTACTCTTTACTTCGACGAGGTTTATTTCCGCGATCCCGCGTTCTCGATAGCCGGTGGGGCGAGGGTGAGCGCCTACTGGCGTTATGAGGAGGATATCGCGGCGATTGGCGAGTTCCCGGTACTTGGCGATATAGCTCTCGAAGGAAGCTTCGATATCGGCGGCGGAACGATTCTTTCGGGAATTGGGGGGGAGGACGTGTTCTATTCGGGCTCCATGGTAATAGGCGCGGATATCCTGGGGATGGAACTCGATACGGATTGGCAGGGCGCCTGGAATCTCGGAAAATTGAATTGGTCGGGCAGTCACACCTTGAGGATTCCTGCCGATTATGACGTTTTCTGGTTCAAGGATGCCTACTCCAGAACGCAATACGGGGAAACCCTGAGTTTCTCGCGTCTGAACGACCTAAACTTGAGGCTCGATGATGATTGGCTGCGAATTTTTAGCAATGCCATCTATGGCGATAAATCACTTGTCCAATCCTGGGGTGCTGAAACCGCTTGGGGAACGGAAAAATGGAATGCCGAGCTGGATGTTAAATACATCCTGAATTCAAGGAAATTTGAGGCGAAATCCGAGAATTATTTCTCCTCTTGGATTAAGAATTACGCGCTCCTTGGACCGGCAAGAGAGGGAGAGGTTTTTAATCGGGAGATTCACCACACATCGGATATGAACGCGAAAATCGGAGCCTTCTCGGTGGAGTGGAATCCCGAACTTAGGATGAAGTCTAATAGGGCGCCCGAATGGAATCAGGAGAATCGCTGGGCTGGAACCCTGTCTTTTCCAATCCGCTTCCCAACCTGGTCTATTACGCCATCTTATCGACGCAGTATTCGTCAACTTATCGATGCGAATGAGAGAGGCAATGGCAGCTACGGGAATCTTTGGTATAACTTTGTAAGCAGCGCCAAGGGTCAGTTTCCTCTCCTTACTTATATCCCTTTCCGAGAATTATTTGGAAAGAGAGACGGGAGGATTTTCGAGCAGGTCACCAAGGAAATGCTGGAAGTGAATTACGAGGCGAAGCTCACGCTGGATATGAAGCGAATAGTGGGCTCCAGTTTCATAGACCTCTTTGCGCCTAATTATGCAAACCTCTCTGTTAGAAGAACCTATCTGCGCAAGGGTGATACAGTTGGCTGGGAAAACGAGTGGCGAGGAACAATGGGGTTCGAGGTCATCAATCTCTTTGGGCGTTTTGGAAGCTATCCTATTGTATCTGCCTACAATAGCGAGCAGCTCTCAACCCTATTGCAGATTGTTTTGAAGGACTTGAATGGCTCATCGGCGCCGACACTCCGTGAGTTGCTGTGGCAGAGCAATTACTTGTTCACGGGGGAAAGAAATAGGAGATTCATCTTCGATCACCGCATTTACTGGCATTGGGATAATGGGAGGCGTGATACGAGGCAGGAAGCCAAGCTGGAATATCAGTGGCGCACCGCGACAAAAGACATCCTGCGTTTACCGCTATTCAAGAAGGCGATTCCAACCCAGCATTATGTGGAGAATCGGGAACGCCTGCTCCTTAAGGGTAGATATCCACGGGAAGGCGGGCTGGATGCTACTGCATTCAGCATGGCTGTTACGATGCGTCACGAATCGGCTTGGGTATTTCCTGAAGTGGGGGTATTCAAGGCCTGGCTGGCCCTGGGCCTGGGCGCCTTCGGAGAGGCATTCAGTAATGGGTGGGAATTGGGTATTGAGGCAGAGTTGCATTTCTGAGTTTGAGCGGATGAGACCACGATGGCGCCAACAAATCCGTGCTGCATTTTTGAGCGCTTTATTTTAGAATATGGGCATCATGGAAGCTAGACCGATCCGTATTTTGCCGAAAATGGTGGCTAGGAAGATAGCGGCCGGAGAAGTTATTGATAGACCCTGCGCGGCCCTGCGGGAGCTACTCGATAACTCAATCGATTCCGGCGCAAATGAAATTGCCCTCTCCTTGGATGGCGGGGGCATAGGAAGCATCAGGGTAAGCGATAATGGCCGTGGAATGGGGCGGGAAGACCTGGAGCTATGCTGGCTTTCGCATGCTACGAGCAAGATTGCGGATTTGGAGGATTTGGAACGGGTAAAAACGCATGGATTCCGGGGTGAAGCGCTTTCTAGTTTGGCCTCCTGCGCGCGCCTGGAAATAGTGACTGCACAGGGAGCCGAGGCGCATCGTCTGTTGGTGCATGGCGGGGAGAGGTTGGAATTTGGAACCTTCCATGGCGCTCAAGGAACCTCTGTTTCGCTTAGCGGTTTATTCTACAATATGCCGGCGCGGCGCAAATTCTTGGGAACAGAGCGATCCGAGGGTGCGATGTGCCAGAAGGTTTTTTTTGAGAAGGCAACGGCGCATCCGGGCATCGCGTTCAGGTGCTTCGTAGACGGGAAGCCAAGAGGCTCTTATTTGGCTGGCTCGCAGTTGGAGCGTGTTGCGGCATGCTGGCCGAACCTGGCCCAAAAAACGTTATGGCTGGAAACATCTGCAAAGGAAGATGGCTTTAGCATTCACGTTGTGCACCTCAGGCCGGAAATTGGCCGAAAGAATAGAAAGCATATCCGGATTTTTGCCAACCGGCGCAGGATAGATGAGTTTTCATTGGTGCATGCGGTTTCCCAGGCTTACGCCTCCTGGATTCCGGGAGGAAGCTTCCCGATCGCCTTTGTATTCATTGAGGTGGATCCGACACTGGTTGACTTCAACATACATCCCGCAAAGAAAGAGGCGCGATTTCGAAATCTTCCTGGCATCAGGCATACATTGATAGAGGCAATCAAGAGGCGCCTTGCCGAAAGGGCCTACCAGGAGCGAGGTAAGAGGGGTATGGGCGCCGTCAATATGGCCCTCTTCGCCAGCGATCGGAGGACTGGATGGGCGGGTTTGAGAGCGGTTGGGCGCTCGGGCGGGCCCAGTGGATCGGAAGCCGGAATGGGCGCTCAGAGAAAAGTGAGCGAGCAAGAATCGGAAGATTTCGTTCGTGCGGTAACTCGCGGAAGATTCGAACGCTTCGCGCCCGTGTCCATTCCGAAGGATACGGGCTTCAAATACCTCGGACAGGCGCTGGGAGGCTTCCTGTTGGCCGAAAGCGGCGATTCAATCTTCATTGTCGATCAGCACGCGGCCCATGAAAGGGTGCTATACGAGAGATTTCGCGGCGCCAAACCTGAATCCGATCGGCTTCTGGCTCCCAGAGCGCTCAATTTGGACAAAACCGCGCAAATGAAACTGGAGCTGCGCGCGCCTAGACTCGCTGCCCTTGGAATTGAAATTGTCAAAAATGCTGAAGGCGACTGGTTCCTGGCGGCCCTTCCCTCTGCAGCCAATAATCTGGAAGAGGCCATAGTTCAATTTCTCGAAGAGGGGGCTGCCGATGCCGATAGTCTCGAGCCCGCGCTTTGGGCAGATTTATCCTGCAAGGCAGCCGTGAAGGACAGCACCGTTCTCGATGATGATGCCGCCTCTCGCCTGCTTGAACAGGCATTCGCGCTGGAAAATCCCCGCTGCCCGCACGGCAGGCCGCTTTGGTTTGAAATAACTCGCTCCGAATTATTCGAGCTTGTTGGGCGGACAGTGTAGAATCCTAATCTCTTTTAGAATCAGCTCAGGTTCCCGGAAAACTCTCGTAGGAGAGTGTGGTTCCTAGCTGGATTTAACAAGTAGCTTGAGCGCAGCATAGCCACCCCATTGATTTTTTGCCGTTTTCTCTGTATTAATGAGGGGTTGAACATCATGTCGATTGCCGACCATGTTGATCCCCTTGTCTATTCTCTCAACATAAGGGATCGATTCGGAGATGTTGACTGCGTGCTTGGAGCGGGAGACTTGGACATAGCCTACTATGAATATATCGTTAGCCGCCTTAACAAGCCACTGCTCTTCGTATTCGGCAATCATAACCTTGCCAGTCTTCCTCGCTTCAGTCGCGGCTGCGATCCGAATAGCATGAAACTCCAAACCATCTCTCAGGGCTTTGGTTCGAAGTGCATAGACGGCAGCGTTCACTTTGAGAAGAAAAGCAATCTCATTGTAGCGGGCCTTGGCGGCTGCCGCCGTTATAATGATGGTTACCATCAATTCACGGAATTTCAAATGTTTTTGCGAATACTCGCCCTATTCCCTCTCATGCTATTAAATAGGGTGTTCCGCGGCCGCTGGCTGGATATACTGTTAACTCATGCCGCCCCAGCGGGCATACACGATCGAATGGATGCCTGTCACAGCGGTTTCAAGGTATTCCTATGGTTTATGAGAAGCTTCAAACCGAAGTATCTCATACATGGCCATGTGCATTTGCATGATATCAACGGGGACAGAGCGTCCCGCTATCGCGATACGATTGTTATAAACTCATATGATCATATCGTGTTCAATTTGGAGAATGAAATGACGGATAACTCCTTCGTGGAGTACAAGGCAGATAGTGATTTCTCTAGAGCCAAGCAAAGGGCTTGGATTGAATCTCTCAAAACTTTCGTAAACCCGGAGGCGGGACAACTACTATCTTTCCACGATATCAAGGGCATATTAAAACCGGAGAGCGAGAAATACCTCAGCATGCAGGCGGTTCCCATAGATAAGATTGTTGGGAGCGAAGATAGATACATGGACTTCAGCAGGCATTTCTTTCCGAAAAAAGAGCATCTTAGGCAGCGCTGGAAAAATATCGACAAGGCGCACCTTACAGAGGTGATTCTGCCTCCCATCAAATTACTGAAGCTCGGCGAGATGTACTTTGTTCGCGATGGCAACCACCGCGTCTCTGTTGCCCTATCCCAGGGACTAAAAACCATTGACGCTGAGGTAACTGAGCTCGGCGCAAAGATTTCAATCAAAACAGCAGCAACCAGGGAGGAAATCATAAAGGCGGTAATAGATTACGAGCGTAGCTCCGTGTTGCAGCAAAGCGGACTCGCCTGGATGATTCCCATTGAAACCATCAATTTCACCACGCTCGGTAGGTGGTATGAGCTGCTAAACCACATCGAGGGCCACAAATATTTTATCAACATGAATAACAGCGGCGAAATTCCCTTTGAAAGGGCCGCGCGCTCATGGTACGATAAGCTCTACACCCCAATAGTTCAGATTATACAGGCTGAGGATATACTGATTCGTTTTCCCAATCGAACAGAGGCTGATTTATATATCTGGATTATCAAGCATTGGCACTGCCTCAAAGAGAAATGTAACCCGGAGTATCCACTGAATCAGGCCATCTCGGAATTTGCCGCAACTCACGGTAAAAAATTCTCTTCAAGATTAATTAAGCGCATAAAGAGACTGCTTGGCTGCTCTAAGTAAGCCGAAAACAAACTGCATCGATCGCTTCTAGGAGGGCTCCTCTTCCTTAGCCTGCAGCAAAAATGGGCCCAGCCTAAAGCCGCTGGATCGCTCGGGAAGCGGAATCCAAACTTCCCACCAGTGGGCATCGCCGTTTAAATCAATCGCGGTTCCGCTTGTCGCCTCCAGCATTTGGTTAAACACAAAGTCCTTATGCCTGAAAATCAGGATCCCCCCCTCATATGGCCCCTCAAGCAAAAAAATTCCGTCTTCTATTCGAGCCCGCGGCCACTCGATTTCCGGCAATCGCGGGCGCCTCGGATCTGGCCTGAAGGTGATACTCTGACTCTCTCCTGTTCTATCTTTCAACGTGAGGGTATAGAGTTCCTCGGGAAGACTGAATCCCTCCAGGGGAATAATGGCAGGCAATCCAATCCATCCATGCTCCTCCTCCGGCATATCTACATCCTTAACCCACTCATCGGAGCTAAAACGCCAGATGAGGCCGGTATTCCCGGCCAACACTGTCAACTGCTCCAAATCCTCAGAGCCATCCCTATCCGAGGCGCGGACAAATATCGCCAGTTCCTCGTAGCGGTTTACGCCAGTGTCGCGATATAGAAGCCGCCATCGCAATTCGTCGATTTGCGGCGCGGAGCGTTGGCAGGAAAAGAAGAAGAATGCGGCGGCTATTGCAATGGCCACGCATCTGATTGGCATGCTATCCGCTCCTTGTTGTCAGAGAGGGTGCGCCTCTCGTATTCCATAATATGCGAGGCTCAGTTGCGGCCTTCGGCAAGAACTTCACGCGCATATAACATCGCCTCCGCCTAGCACCATGGTTGGCAGGCCCTGCTCGATGCCCTCCTCTTACCGGCCCGGCGCGGAGGGCTCATCCGGAATAACCCCTATTCCCATCATTCTCGCATCCGCGCCCCCGCTTTGGAAGCAGTTTTCAAAAATCTGCGCTCTAAAAGTCTATTCTCCAGTTTTGATAATAAACCAAAAAAGAAGAACCCTTTAGATAGCGTATAAACGGCGATTTTACAGGCTCTGCTACCTGCTCTCACACTTGACGGCATGGTATTAGACCGCCTAGGATACTTAGGGATTAGCAAATCCAGTTGCTTGTTGATATGGGCATGGTGAGCAACTATCCGGGGGATTAGACTCGATAACAGCCTGAAACGGGAACTAGCTGCCCTGGCGTACTAGCCGATAGTGGAGACGAACGTGAGGATTGCCATCATCGCGGCGATGGAAAACGAACTGGAGCTGCTAATATCCAAACTCGAAGCGCCTTCAATCTCCAAGGTGGCGGGGTTCAGTTTCCACCAGGGCAATCTTGAAGGACATAGGCTTATCCTGCTGCTCTCCGGAATTGGGAAGGTTAACGCTGCCGTGGCAACCAGCCTGCTAATCCATAGGTATGAACCGGAGGCAGTGATAAACATCGGCGTTGCCGGAGGTTTTGGCAAGGAACTCGAAGCTGGCGACATCATAATATCCACTGAGGTATGTCATCACGATGTGGATGCCACACCCTTCGATTACAAAATCGGCCAGGTTCCGCGGATGCCCCATTCCTATTTTGCCGATCCCCACCTCCTTTCAAAGGCCCAAACTATCGCATCGCCGAACTCCTACAATACTGTGAAATCCGGTTTGATTGTTTCGGGCGACATATTCGTACAGGAAATCCAGCTTGCCGAAAGGATTAAGCATAACTTCCCGAACGCCCTGGCTATCGAAATGGAGGGGGCCGCCATAGCACAAACCTGCCACATCTTCAATACGCCCTTTCTCATCATACGCTCTATCTCGGATCTCATCGGCGGGGGAGCCAATAGAGCATATTGCAATAACTTCCTGCTTATTGCCGCAGCCAATGCCGCCGGTTTTATCCACGGCCTATTACAGTCTATTAAGAGGTAGCGATGAAGAGCATTGCAAGTTTCACGATCGACCATGATAAGCTGCTCCGAGGGGTTTATGTATCGAGGAAGGATAGCCTGGGCGATAAATGGCTAACCACCTTCGATATCCGGATGAAGGAGCCTAACCGGGAACCAGTGCTGGATGCTCCCCTTCTGCATACCATAGAGCATCTGGGAGCCACCTGGCTGCGCAATAACTCCAGCTGGGGCGAGGAAGTGGTTTACTTTGGCCCGATGGGATGCCGAACAGGCTGCTACCTGATTCTCAAGGGCAACTTGGAGTCTGGGGAAATCGTTCAACTTATCAGGGAGATGTTCACCTTCATAGCGGATTATTCGGATGCCATCCCGGGCGAAAGCTCTAAGGAATGTGGAAATTACCTCTCCCATGATTTACCAATGGCCGCCTGGGAAGCCAAGAAGTTCCTTCTCGAGGTTCTCGCAAATCCCGGCCCGGCAAATTTGGAATACCCGCTTAGTTAGCTACTCAAGTTTGGCTGCGTCTTAGAGCGCGAGGTTGCCACTGGCCAAGGGGGGTGAAAGTGGTGTCATAGTGAGAGTACTTGATTAGTTCGAGTCGCTTCCACTACTTTGATACCGGACAAATTAGGAGGTAGGAAATGGCTTACGTTATCAATGGCGCGGACTGTACCAACTGCGGTGCCTGTGAGCCCGAATGTCCCGTGGATGCAATTAGCGAAATTGGCGGTGTGCGGGTAATTGACGCCGACCTCTGTATAGACTGCGGCGCTTGCGCGGAAGTTTGCCCAACCGACTGCATCTCCGCCGATTGACAAGCCGGCTCAGTTAATAACCGTCGGCACGGAGTTCAAGTTGGCGGATTTTATCACTAGAACCATCGGCAGGTGATTATGGGAACAATCAAGGCAGGCGCCTTGACTAAGGGCGCCTATATATTGGAAAGGAACGAACCATATGTGGTAAGAGAGTACGAATTCGTGAAACCCGGCAAGGGTTTGGCCTTTGTGCGGTTCAAACTGAAGAATCTACGAAGTGGCGCTGTTCTTAGGGTAACGCATAAGAGTCAGGATAGCTGCGAAGAGATCGATGTCGAAGAGATTGAGGCACAGTTCCTGTATTCGGATGGGACAAGTTTTCACTTCATGGATAGTGCAACCTTTGAGCAGTTCGAGGTTCCGCTGCTTAGCCACGAGGAGGCACAGTTTTACATGCTGGCCGGAGAAACTTTTAAACTCACTCGATGGAATGGTGAAACCTTGGATATACGCCTCCCGCCCAAGAAAGATTTGGTGGTAACCGAGGCGGAGGACTCCGTAAGAGGCGATACGGTAACTGGGGCCACAAAAACAGTTCTAACAGAGACAAATCTGAAAGTCAGGGTTCCGATTTTTATCAAAAAGGGAGAGAAAATACGGGTAAGCGTTGAAACCGGTGAATACCAGGAACGCATAAACAACTAGCCCGCCTTTTGGCTTCCGGCTGCTTATCTGAATCGATTTTTAGCAGCCCTCGGTTAGCATCGCATCGGCTTTCCCGCTAGGCCCCTGAATCAGCTCAAAACCTCCGAAGAATCGCTCCCTTCCCCGTTGCTCTCCGCTTTGATATGGACATCCCGCTGGGGGAAGGGTATTTCAACATTGTTGTGAGCGAAGGTTCTCCAGATTTCAAGGTTTGTCCAGCTTCGAGCCTCGGCACGATCCGTAACATTTTCAATCCATGTCCTAAGTTTCATTGTAATGCCGCTGGAAGCAAAGGTGTCCACCCGAACAATGATGTCCTTGTCCCTGCGCAGCCAGGGATTCCGGGAGGCTACTCCCCTCAGTAATTCGATAACCTGGTCCAGATTGGAGTTGTAGGAAACATCCACATCATTCACGATTACTACACTCAAATCCTTATGGCTGAAATTGTGTATCGTTCCACCGGTTAATTGGCTGTTGGGTATGATGAGGGTTTCGTTCTCGAAGGTGATCAGTTCGGTGTTCATAAGGCGAATCTTACAGATATTCCCCTCGTAGTTCCCAACATGAATTCTATCGCCCTCCTTTATCAAGGCCATAACTATGAGGGTGATGCCGGCAAAAAGATCGGCGATGATGGATTGGAGCCCGAAGCCAATTCCGATACCCAGCACACCGAAAAAAACGCCGACCGCGGAGAGGTCTATGCCGATTATGGATAGACCAAAAATCACAATTACTACAGTTATGGTGTATCGGAGTAGGCGGCTTAGAGTGAAGATTCGCTCCGCGTCGAGGCCAAAGCGCCTGAGTTTTTCGGATTTCACGCCGCTTGAGGCTATTTTCCCTACCCAGGAGGCTACCATGAATATCGGAATAACCAGTACCAGGGTGATTACGGAGATTTCAGTGTTGCCGCTGGTGAAGAAGGGTTTATTTAGGGACTGGAGTATGATTCTAACAACGGATCGCCCTCCTAGGAGGTTCAAGGCCGATAAGGCTATGCCAAGGGCGGCTAGAATTCGAGTAATCTGCAGCACCTTGCGCCGGACTTTTTTCCGGCGTTCCTGATTCTTGGTAGCACGTCTTGTTATTCGTCCCGCCAAAAGACGAATAAGGATGATGCCAACGAGAACCGATATCACCGGAACGATGAATTTCAGGAGCAAATCCCTGGGGCTGAAGGGCAGCATGCCAATTTCCGATTCCAGCCAATTCACAATTTCAGCTCTCATAAGCAGTGTCTTCCAGCCAGAGCACCTGATATGGCCCTAATTCGATGCCCTTATCTACTACATCTATTCGCTTGCCGCTAACAAGGTTGTGGAGCGCAGCTGCCGAATCGAATGGCGCGGGCAATGTGATTTTCTGGTGTTTATCACTAACTGAGTGAAAACAGAGCACTCGGCCTGTGGAAGACATTCCACGAATGATAGCGAAGAGCGACGTCCCCAAGTTCAAGACGGTTTGAGGGGAGCTGGGATGGAAGGCCTTATGAGAGCCCCTGGCCCTCAGTAATTCACAATAGCCGGCAAAAATCAGGCGCCTTATGCCTGTAGGCTTATCCAATTCGGCCTTTAACTGATTCGCAAAGAGTTTCTCCCTGTTGATACTCCTGTTAATCCCGGTAAGGGCAACCCCCTCCTTCCAATTTCCGGATCCAAGAATGCTGTGAATATAGATTCCGGGAATCCCCGCCATCGCCAGCATAATAGCTTGGGATGAGAGAAATTTGGCTGCCCTTACTTCATCTGCAAGGGTTTCCTCCGCAATTGCATCAAGGTAGCTGATATTGAGCTCATAGGGAATCTCACCATCGGCGGTGGCCTTATAGCCCACCAAACCCCCGCGTTCCTTGGCTGCGTTTACCAAGGCCTGTATCCTCTCTTCAGTTAGATATCCCCTTGCCGGAAGCAGTCCAATACCATCATGCGAGGCAAGGAAATTGAAGAAAGTGTAGTTTGAGTTCGGTTCAGGAAGGGTGGCCACCCACTTGCTCAATGTGGACGCATCGCCATGAATAAAAGCATCGGCAGTAAGCGGCGGCAGGGTGAATTGATAAACCACATGGGCCTCATCGCTGCCATCGCCAAAATATGCAATGTTCTGCTTATGAGGCACATTGGTTTCCGTTATCAACATTGCCTTGGGCGCTAACTCGTTGAGAACCGATCGGAATAATTTCACTATTTCGTGGGTCTTCCTATGGTGTATGCAGCTTGTTCCAATTTCCTTCCATAGGAAGCCGATTGCATCCAATCGAATAATGCGGACACCCTGCGAGATGTAATCCAGCAAAATATCCATAAATTCCAAAAGAACTTCGGGGTTGGCAAAATTGAGGTCTACCTGATCCCTGCTGAACGTTGTCCATACAAGCTTCTTCTCCCCAGCTACAGTAAATTCATGCACTAGGGGTAGGGCTCTTGGGCGAAAGACTCCTGAGAGATCGGTGTCTGGCTCCACAGTGAGAAAGAAATTCTTGTATTTCTCACTACCCCCCAGGAATTTTTCGAACCAGATTCCCTTCGCGCTGCAATGATTGAGAACTAGGTCCGCCATAAGCCGAAATTCTTCGCCGATGGCGGAAATATGCCCCCAATCTCCCAATTTCGGATTAATTCTTCGATAATCGATTACCGAGAAGCCATCATCGGATGAGTAGGGCGAAAAGGGCAAAATATGAATGCCGGAAATGAAACCGGATAAGCGCTCAGTCATGAAATTCCGCAATGTCTGCAATGGCATTTCATCCGCGGCCCGAATACTATCCCCGTATGTAATTACTACTATATCCTTTTCATCAGCGGGAAGATGGCCATCTCCAGGCAGGGCAGGAAGCCTGCCTCGCCACTTCTCCATCAGCGCCTCGAGTTTTTTGGCAGACGCAACCCCCTGAGCGTTTCCGTAAATCGTTTTCAACCTGTCTTGAATGCTGTGTTCCACCGTCAAATTCCTGCTAAGCGCAATCGAAATTTACCTGAACCAGAAACGCCATGCCATCAGGGCGAGTAAGACGAAGCCGGCGCTAAGTTTATAACAACTCGCAATTACTCTTCCAAGCAGCGCCCCAAAACCCGCGCGTCGGCTCTCATCCATGCTTCTACCGGAATAAAGTAATTCGAACAGAAAGGTCATAAAAAAGCAGCCAAGAAGAACTCCCACCAACGAACCGACTAGGGGGAGTATCATGGTGCCCAGAATTCCTCCTGCAAAGCCTCCAATTACGGCTCCTATCATCCCGGCTCTCGAGGCCCCGTATTTCTTTGCGCCAAGCAGTCCCATAAGCTGATCTACCACCTCCCCTGATACCGCGATAAGCAGAAAAACAACAAACCAAGTCCAGTTAAAGCTCTGGCCATCACCCGCCAGAGTAGCTATTAGCGCTATAATCACGGGTACAAAGTTCCCAGGTATTCCTAATACCGCAAGAAGCACCGATACGGCCGAGACAATAAAAAAGACTATTTCTACCACCAAATTGTTCATTGCATCCATTATTATATCAGAGCTTGAAAATAAGGAATTTCATTTTTCAATATTTTCTTGACGTAAATGTGATATCGTTTATCTTAAGGTGCGAAGTGAATTAGCTAGCGTTTTAGGGGGAGTATGAGCATGGCATCGAAGCGAGTCGGTTTCATTTCATTCAGATTTGCGGGTACCGACGGGGTTTCGCTTGAAACCGGCAAGTGGGCCACTGTTTTAAGTCAAGTAGGCTGTGAATCCTTCTTCATGGCCGGAGAGATGGATGCCGTATCCGATCACTCCTTCATAGAGGAAAAGCTTCATTTCCAACATCCTGAAATAAAGGAGATATGCAACGAGAGCTTCAGTGACACTGTACGACCTCGCCAGCTGACATTGAAAATTCACGACATGAGGCTCTTACTGAAATCGAAAATTTATGAATTCATCAAAACCTTCAATATCAATCTGATTGTCGCCGAAAACTCGTTAACCATACCCCTGAATATCCCTCTTGCACTCGCGCTTACCGAAGTTATTTCCGAAACAGGAATGCCGGTGATCGCACATCACCACGATTTCTTTTGGGAGCGTAAAAGATTTCTTCGGAACTGCGTTTGGGACTATTTCAATATGGCCTTTCCGCCCCATCTTTCGAATATAGAGCATGTTGTAATAAACACCTCGGGGCAGAATCAACTGGCTCTCCGAACCGGCATCTCATCGACTCTTATTCCAAACGTGATGAATTTCGAGCTGGGTCCGCCGCCTCCGGATGATTTCTCCAGCAATGTTCGTGCCGATTTCAACATCTCCGACGATGAGCTTTTTGTACTCCAGCCAACCCGGGTTGTTCAAAGGAAGGGGATCGAACATGCGGTGGAATTGGTGGCTCGTATTAGCAAAAAAGCGGTTCTGGTAATCTCGCATGCATCCGGCGATGAGGGACACGAGTATCAAACACGTATCCAGGAATACGCCGATTTGATGAAAATCCGAACCATATTTGTAGACGACATCATCAAGGAAACTCGCGGCGAAACAGAGGATAAACGCCGGATATATGTTTTGGAAGATATTTATCCACATGCCGATCTAATTACATATCCCTCTCTGATAGAAGGATTCGGCAACGCATTTCTCGAGGCAATTTGGTTTCGAAAGCCGATTTTAGTTAACAACTATTCCATATATGCAACTGATATCAGACCCAAGGGATTTAGAGTAATCGAAATGGATAATTTCATTTCCAGTGAAACCATAAAGCTCACGGAAGAGGTGATCGGCAATAAGGAGCTTGCAAGAGAAATGGCGGATGTGAATTACACCCTGGGTCTGCGATATTATTCATATAGCGTACTCAGAAACCAGCTCAAAGCGGTATTGACCCGCCACTTGGGAGACCTCAAGTTGGAATCCGACATATGAAACTGGCCATCTTTCACTACCACCTAAATCCTGGCGGCGTAACGGATGTTATAGTATTTTCCGTCCGCATATTGCTATCTCGCTTGGACTACATACGGGAAATTCGCTTGGTTACGGGATGCCGCGATGGCGCTGAAAAAGTTCTCGATAGGATAAGAGACGGATTCGAACGCGGTCAGCGAGACAAGATACGCCTAGATATCCTAGACGAAATCGCTTATACGGAAGGTGGACGGGGTTCAAATCCGGATAGACTGGCCGAAAGATTGGAAGCGCGGTATGACAAGGATACTATTCTCTGGGTGCATAACTACCACATAGGAAAAAACCCCGCATTGACCATGGCGTTGATGAAAGTAGCAGCCCAGGGCAAGCGCGACATACTGCTGCACATACATGACTTTCCGGAATGCGGCCGTCCGGAAAATCTAAAGAAAATCGACAACCTGCTCGATGAGCCTCCTTACCCTAGCGGCGCCAAGATTCGTTACGCGGTTATCAACGAGCGAGACCTGAATATCCTGCTAGATGCCGGTTTGGAGGGATCGGTTCATCTATTGCCGAATCCCATTCCAATTCCCAGACTAGGGGAAACAAACTCAGCTGAAACGAAGAAGGCCCTAGAAGAGCTATCGAATAACCCAGGATACATTTCAGGCGCTCCGATTCTGCTGTATCCGGTTCGAGCAATCAGGCGTAAGAATATACTCGAATCAGCCCTTTTCGCCCGCATTCTACACCGCCCAGCCAATCTGATCGTAACTCTCCCCGGCATCTCTACCAGGGAAAAACCCTACTCCGATGTTGTTGAGGGGGCTTATGAAGAGGGCATCATCCCTGGAGCATGGTGCCCCGAGGCTTCCGGCGACACAAGACTAGGTTATGCTCATCTGATATCATCCTGCGACGCGGTAATCTCCACCTCCGTACAGGAGGGATTCGGCTACTTGTTTCTCAACTCGCTGCTCTGGCGAAAACCACTGCTTGCAAGATACATAGATATTCTGGATGGGATGCTGGAATTATTCGGCGACTATCCAAGACGCTTCTGGACCGATTTCCGCATTCCGGCGACACCAGAGCTTATAGAACGAACGAAAACAGCATACTTAAGCAAAATCAAACAGATGAAATCCTCCATACCCGAGAAAACTTTGAAGTCAGTTATCACGGCCACCTCGAAACTCGCGTCGGGTGGAGGCGTCGATGTTTCGTATCTCTCCGTGGAAAATCAGCTTGAGGCGCTAAGACTGGCCCGTGAAGATCGAGCCTGGTTGGATAGAACAAGGAGTTTGAATCAGGAACTGTTGGAATCGGCAGAGCGAACCCTAAGAGCAAGGCCTCCAAGTATGGATAAGGCTGTAGAATCCCATCTAGGAGACAGCCGATATGTGAAGTCGTTCATCGAAATAGTTCGAAGCTTCGGCAGCAAACGGAAATCGTCCTCGCCGGAAAAAATCGGCAGAAGCGTAAGGAAGGCCTTTGGCAGGATCGATTATCTGCGCTTGCTATACGATGCATAGACTCGATTGGCCAAAATCCAGAATTCCTGCTATTTGCCCCAAAGGATGAGCTTTCTACCCTTGATATCAACAATGCGAGCCTTGACGCCGTAAAGTCTACTTAGGTGTTCGGAAGTGAGCAGCTCGTTCGGACTGCCCATAACCGGAGCCTCTCCGCTACGCAATAGCACAACTTGGTCGGCCAGTCTAAACACTATATCTGGATCGTGAGAACTCATTACTATTGTGATTCCCGAGTTTTTCAAGTCGATTAGAATTTCGATAATTCGTTCACGATTCGCCGGATCCAAATGATTAAGCGGTTCATCGAGAAGTATAATCCGTGGGTTTTGCGCCAGCGCCCTCGTTATCAGAACCATCCTTCTCTCTCCGCCGCTAAGGTTGGGCATGAAGCGCCGAGACAGATTTTTGATTCCAACTCTATCAAGCAGCCTCGCCGCGCAATCCCTATCATCTCTACCCGGAGAGGCCAGAGGCGGCAGGAACGGCGCACGGCCTAGCATTACATATTCGAATACGCTATAGGAAAATGGAACTCTTTCCTCTTGAGGCACCAAGGCCATCATCCGCCCCCGTTCACGAGACGGTATTGAGGCAATCGACCGTCCGTTGATTCCAACATAGCCGCTGTCGGCTCGCCTCCATCCGAGTATCAGCTCCATCAAGCTTGTTTTTCCCGAGCCATTGGGACCAATTAGGCAGACAGTATCCCCCTCATGAAAATGCAAATCCAAATTCTCAAAGAGAGGGGATTCTGCATCCGGCCAGGTGAAAACCAATTCATTGATAACGATGGCCGCATCTGCCTTCCCGCTCATCGAGTATTTCCGCGTCGAGTCATGAGTACGGCGAACATCAACGCTCCGCAGAAGGCTGTCAGCAAACCCAAAGGCAATTCACCGCTGCGCAGGTACCTAGCTGCATCATCGCATAAAAGCACGAAGATTGCCCCAAGCATCATCGATAATGGAAGGGATCGCGACGTATCCGCGCCCTCAAGCCTTCGCGCCACATGAGGTATGAGCAAGCCCACCCACGAAATAACTCCGGCGGCCGCCGTTACTGTCGCAACGGCTATAATCGAAAAGACTATCAGCGCAATTCTTTCCCGTCCCGGACTGCTCCCCAAGGCGAAGGCGGATCGATCATCCAGCGAGAGCAGGTTTACGCGCCATCTAAGCAGCAGGATAATCGAAAGCGCCAATGCAACCGGCGGCAGGGTTCTAATAACCAGAAACCAACTCGAACCAGATAGGCCTCCCATCAACCAGAAGGTAATTTCGGGAAGCTGGCTGCGAGGATCGGCCAGGTATTTCAATACTCCCAGGCCCGATGAGAAAAACGCGGAAACCATTACGCCAGAAAGCACAAGACGAAGTATGCCTCCCCCATACCTTATCCTTTGCGCTAGTAGGTAACTGAGAGCCAAACCCGCCAGACCGAAAAGCGTGGCTAAAATGGAAATATGCCAGTAGCTTCCCGTAGACAATAAGATTCCCAGCGCGGCGCCAAAAGCGGCGCCTTGGCTAACTCCAAGCAGGCCGGGCTCGACAAGAGGATTGCCGAGTACAGTTTGCAAAACCATTCCGGCGCCTGCCAGGGAGGCTCCCAGCATAATGGCCATAAGAGCTCGGGGCAGGCGGATATTAACCACCAAGGCTTGGGCCAAATCATCGGTTCCAAGAGTGCTCAGACTAGTCAAACCGGGTTGGGGATATCGTCCCCAAAGCAAGGAGAGTAGAAAAACAGCAGCTAGAAGAAAAGCCAGGATTATAAGTGCTCTTCTTCGTTCCCCACCGGGCAAATCAGCTCAATCCCGTTAAACGCGGCAGGATAAGACTATCGAATTGCGCCTCGCCCATGCCGTAAACCTCCTCATAGAACGCTCTGGCTTCGTTCACCATATCGACGCCTTTGAAATGCTCCGGATGAATAATCGTAGCCAACCATTTCAAGCCAAGCAACCACCTGATATCCGGTTGATCCCAACTGTAGTAATCAGCTGGAAAGGCGTGTATTCGGCCCTCAGCCACGGCTTTAAGCTGCCGCCATGTATCGTCTTTCTTGATTGTCTCAACCGCCTCGATGGCGCTTACATGATAGGCCGCCACGAAAACCACATCCGGATTCCACAGCGCAATCTGCTCAATGCCCGTCAGTGTCCAATTCTCGCCCAAATCAGCCTCTCTCCACACGGGAATGCCGCCAGCCATTTCAACCATACGGGTCTGAATCCAGGACAGGGGTGGAACGTTGAGCGCCATCACAGCATCCTTAACCGACCAATACAGCAAGAGAACCCTTGGTTTGTCTTCCTCCGCTAATTTGGCCAGGGGTTTTTCCACGGAAGCAACTCTATCCCTAATGCCCGCCTTCAGCTTATCGGCGCGCCTCTTATTTCCGAACATTCTCCCGAGTTTATCCAAATCGCCCATCCAGGCCTCGGGAGTCTCCAAACCAAGATAAAGTGTCTTTACGCCCATACGCTCCAGCGGTTCACCAATCCGATTTTTCATGAAATTCTTCATTACTACCATATCGGGCTCCAAGGCCAAAATAGCCTCGGTACTCGCTTCCCTAGGCAGTATTGTCTTGGTGCCGAAGTTCGGATCTATATCGCTCGCGAAGAAACCATTCCTCTGAGTTCCATCGGCAACACCGACTAGCCTTGAGTATGCCTCCGGAAACAAATACAGCGCATTCGTAACGATAAATGCCGAGGCCCCAGCCTGAACTACTCGCCTAGGTAGTGAGCGAGGCGCCTCTTCGGCCTCGCTTAAAACCACGCCTTTGCGATCATCCGTTCCTCCTGCCCAGATAAGCGTCAGAACTATAATCTCCAGGATAATCGTGAACAAAGTCCGTCGAAATCTCAATTAGCGCCTCCCGCTTCTCAGAAAAAGTATATCTGCCGAGAATAGACTGAACAAGTTAAAACCGATAGCGGCTCGGGTTCATGCCATCCGAATCTAGGTGCCGTCTTCTCAGCCGGCACGCCAACGCCGTCGAAACAGCCCAGCCGCAATTCTTATCCGGGGCGTGCATCGGGCATGAATCAAACTATGAGCGCAATAAGCCGTGAACGTGGTTGAGCAAGGACTTGCAGGTTCTATGAACAATGCCCCAGACAAGCTCAAAATCTTCCATTCCACCATACCAGGGATCTGGAACATCACCCCTTCCCTCGGGATCGAAATCTCTAAACATCCTAACCCTCTCCCTGTTTTCATCTGTTCGACACAGGGCCAGGGTATCGGCGAAATTCCGCTCATCCATGGTTAGAAGAAGATCGTAATTCTCCAAATCCGTTCGGGATAGCCGGCGCGCCCGGTGGTCGATTATCAACCCATGCCCCCAGGCGATTTGTCTCATTCTGTAATCGGCTTGTTCGCCTCTGTGGTAGGAATTGGTGCCACTCGACTCAACCTTGATTTCTTGCTTCAAACTGTTCTTATCCACCATCTGCTCAAAAATAGCATGCGCCAGCGGGCTACGGCAGATATTTCCAGTGCAGATAAACATGATGCGAAAGATACTCATACGACCATCCAGTTCAATTTCCTAAAGCATGCCTTCAGCATTGATAGAGAGTTCCTATCAAACACGTTCGAGAATCCAATTAAAATACAGCCGCCACACTTCCTCTCGGATGATATCATTGTGAAGCTCATGATATGCATCATCAAAAACCACCAGTTGCTTGTCTTCGGATCCAACCTGAGCATAGAAATTTTCAATTGGCCTATGCGGCGCAATTCGATCCGCCGCTCCATAGCAAAGCAGAATCGGTGAAGCAAGTAATGCAGCCCGTGAAAAAATCCTCTTCTGAGCGGCTTCAAGCTCTCTTCCAAAGCCAACACACACCTTCCCATGCACCAAGGGATCCCCTCGGTATTTTTGACACTCCAGGGAATCCCTGCTAAGCGCATTGCTATCAAGCCCAACGTTTACCCTGAGTTTCGGTGCAAGCAGGGTAAGCACCTTTGAGATTGCCAGCATAAACCTCGATACTCCGGGAGTGCCGAGCGCCGGCGCGGATATGAGCATTCCGCAAGGTACAAAATCGCTGCTCTGAGCATAGTCGATCACAATGGTTCCGCCCATGCTGTGTCCAAGCAGAAAAACCGGGAGCACCGGGTACAGTCCTGCAACAAGATCAAGCGCGGAATCCAAATCAACCCACAAGTCTTTCCAGTTAAGAATAAAACCCCGCTTACCCTCAGACAGACCGTGTCCGCACCAGTCAAAGGCTACAACATTGATTCCCTTCGAGCAGAAATAAGCCGCAATTTCGGAGTAGCGCCCGGAATGCTCGCCAAATCCATGCACAATTACTAGGCAGGCCCTAGCTGCAGATGTTTCCCACTTCCTGCCGTACATTCTGACTCTCCGATGGCCTTCAAATCTCAACTCTTCCATTCAATCCACCCACTCATAGTAGGCCTGCTCGAGCCGCGAGCAGCCTCATACAATCTCGCCGGTCATATGCCTTATCACTGCCCCACGGCTTGTAAGCAGCAAAACCAGCGAGGTCGCGATAGTTAGAAACAGGAAAACAATAATCAGACTCACGATGCCATCCAATCCAATCCGCGGTTCGAATCTAGAAACATTCGCAACCGCAATCGACCCGACACCGAATCCAAGCGTGAACTTGATTCCAAATCCGGAAGATCGCCATTTCGACGGAATCAGCATCGAATAGAGACTGTTCTCAATTGGCTGCAAACCTAACGCAAAAAAGGTAAACATACCAAGAAGGGGCAGGGAAGTCCACCCGGGGACTAACCTGGCCAAAAGGAGAAATGGGAGCGACAACGAAAAAAATAGTAGATAGGCCTTTCTCAAGTCCATTCTATCCGCGATGCGTCCACCGGCGAGCTGGCCAATCATTCCAACTATCATCGCTAAACCAGTCGCTAACGCCGCCATCAAACCACCAAAGCTCATCTCAGCCGGGGTTTTACCCAACTCGCCGAATAAATTCCTTATCTTATCAAAATCGTCGGTAAACTTGAATTCCAACCAACTTGGCAATACAAGGGTGAATGAGCGATACATTAAACCAGCAAAAACAACTACCGCACATAGTATCAGGAAAAGCACAAGAGCATTCTGCCCTGAAACCCCCTCGCCTCGCTGTCTATCCCCTAGTCGCGGAATAGAAAAAGGCATCATCACGACAAGCAAACCCCAAAGAATTCCTACAACTCCGAAGAAAACCAATGTTATCTTCCAGCCTACGACCCACCCGAGAATACCAGCAGAAAACGGCGCCAGCGCGATACCGAGATTTCCGAAAATCCCATTCAGGCCCAATCCGCGACCTCGAAGCCGCATTCCTTTCGAAAGCAAGGCAAGGCCGGTGGGGTGATAGGCCGAATTTCCAATCCCAACCACTGCAAGTGAAATGGACAGCATCCGCGGACTTCGGACCAAACCCGCTCCAAGCAGTCCAATTCCCGCAACAATGATTCCGAGGGCCAGCGTGAACCTCGGATTCCATCTATCAGCCAAAAGGCCCCAGGGAATGGCGCATACTCCATATAGCAGGTACATAAGAAAGCTGATAGAAAAAACCCTGTCTAACTCCATTCCCAAGTCCCGCGCGATCGTAGTAACCAATGGCGGAAACAAGAGCATCGTAAAATGAGTAAAAAAATGTCCAAGGCCCGTAAACACGAGAATCCGACGCTCGTTGATATCCATTTGCTATCTATCCCACATCATGGTTTCATGAGTCAATGATTTGCGGCTACTTGCGAGTTGGTTGTTTTTTGTCTGAGTTTTTTTCTGTTAAGCAGTTTGTGGAGGTATTTGAAGAAATCCCCAAATTGCAGCTATGCAAGTTTAGG